>Ga0268262_10003130_pt1 | contig 18204 bp, 12 predicted proteins | sample TergutNc150P3_FD_190354 | JGI IMG/M metagenome (GOLD analysis project Ga0268262, IMG submission 190354) | Nasutitermes corniger P3 segment gut microbial community from laboratory colony in Florida, USA - Nc150 P3 (SPAdes) (version 2) | ecosystem: Host-associated > Arthropoda: Insects >...
CATGAGCATCCTCAAGGAGGCTCTATGACCCGTCAATCCAGACTTTTTTGCGTTTGTTCCCGCCTTGTCACGGTGGGAACACGAAAACGCGTTTTTTTCATCCAATAGGAGGTGCCTTAATGAGAGCACATAGACTTTATCGCGCTGGAGCAATGTTGACATTGCTCGGCGCACTTAGCGGCGCGAGCGGTATGTACGCGCAGGGCAGCAACTCGCCCTACTCGTATCTATTTAAGCTACGGGCGGGGCTGACCGCGGGCGATATGCAGAAGACGCACTTTGATAACAAAATCATGGGTCTTGCCGCCGAAGTCAAGCGGGGGATGCCGGGCATCGGAGGGGCGCTTTTCGGCGAGCTGTCTTGGGAATACGCGCCCGGACGTCATCACGACATCTATCCCTGGGGTAGTGATCCCACAGTGCCATCCGGTCCAATGAATCTTCTACCCAGATATTCTTTCGATAACCGCAAGGAATATGGTCAGGGCATCAATCTGCGTCTGGGTTATGCCGCGCCGATGCCGGACTTAGGACCTCAGGCAATCAGCAACGCGATTCAAAAAATGGAGTGGTTTGCCGGCATAGGCATTGACAGGTTTAAAGTCCGCAGTGAAGTGAGATACTTCTTCAATTTTAATAATGTCGCGATAATTACGACTACGCCCGCCGGCATATATGACGGCGGAAATTTCGTAATGGAAGAAAGCAAGCTGGCGCCCGGTTTTTTCGCGGGATTGAGATACAAACTCCCCAGCGAAATCGGGTTTGAGTTGTCTCTGCGCAATTTCGGCATGTGGCACATGGACTATGTTCCATCCTCGTATGAATCCAAGGGCCTACCCCCCGAAGAGAAGCGCGGAACAGGGACAACGTCAACGGGCACAAGCAGAGGCTGGGCTTTGGAATTTGCCATTACGGCGAAACTGTAACCGGATTTTAGGAGACACATAATTATGCGTAAAAACCTTATATTTACTCCACTAATGGTGGCGCTTGTCTCAGGAGGCGCGACAATATGCGCTCAGGATACAAACACCGCTGTCATGACCGGCAGAGTTACATCGCAGGGCGGCCAGGTATTGCAGGGCGTCAGGGTGCTTATTGAGTCCCCGGCGCTGCTGGGAGTCCGTGAAGTAACCACGGACGCAAGAGGTCAGTTCCGCGTGCCTCTGCTCCCCAATGGCGAATTCACTGTCACGTACTCGCTCCAGGGCTACCTTACACGCAAATTGAAGCTGCGTTTAATCGCCGGCCAGACGGGCAATGCCAACACGAGTCTGACGCCTGTCGGCGTCCAGTCAGTGACCGTTGAAATTACAACCACCGCGTCGGTCGCTCAGACGGATAAAACCGATACGGTCGTCCAAACCAGTTATTCCTCTGATTTTCTGGAAAAAGTTGTCGGCAGAAGCTTTGACAACATTGCCATGATCGCTCCGGGTCTGAGCGCCACAAATTTCGGTAATGACAACCCAACCATGGTGCGCGGCGGGTCGGCTTATGGGTCCATCGTTCTCATAAATGGCGCGAGCATCAAGGACATGTGGAACAATACCAGACGAGAGATAATCCCGCTGCAGGACCTCATCGAATCGGCCTCGGTGATACAATCCCCGCTAAATTCCAGGTACGGCAACACAGACTCCGGCATACTGTCAGTGGTTACATCAAGGGGAAGCAACGCATTCGGCGGTTCTGTAAGACTTTACTCCTCTCGCGGCGGCGGCTATGGAAGTGTTGATGAATTCACCTATCCAAGGCGCGACGGCACACAGCTTAGAAACAACGCCAGCGGCTCCGATGTTTTGAGCAAGCGATATGAAATCACGCTTAAAGGCCCCATCTGGAAAGACCACGTTACCTTTTCGTATGGGGCAGACTTGCAACCTTCTACCCTCTCGCAAGCCAACAGGGGCACACTGTTCTACAACAACGGCAATGGCACGTACGGGCGCGCTCAGGATATGGTCGGCACTTTTTACAAGGATCCTGACAATGGAATTATTATCAGAAAACCCGAGCTGTGGATGAGAACTGATCCCATTAGTAATTTGTACTATACCGGTGCAACGATAACATATAACCAGTTCACCATTTTTGCCCAGATTAATCCCATGCATCAACTTGAGTGGAATTATAACCAGCGCGCACGCGATCAAAAAACTGCGCAGATGGGTGCCGGTAACGTCGGTGCCGATGGCTGGTTACAGGAAGATACCGGTCCCTGGGATGTCCAAGGGCAGACGCAGCGGAACTGGAGCCTTGCGTATAAAGGCATCATTGGTACTTCCGGCATTCTGGAAGCTCGTATGGGCAACAGCAATTACGAGTGGTACTACGTGAATGGCCGTCAGTCAGTGCCGCTCCGTCCCATAATGATTACATCCATTGCCTCCCGTTTTCCGATAAATCCCAACGGCGATCTAAACGATCTCAACAATTATTACTCAAACGGCTATGTGAGCGCGTTTGCCGACAGTAGCTCTGGCGCAACCAGTCCTAACCCATACGCGGGTCGTTACCGCATGTTTCATAACAGCCAACTTGAGGACATGGGCGATTCGGGAGGCACCAAATCATATTCAGCCAACTACCAGCACCTGCTGAATACCGGCATGGGCACCCACATGATTGACGTTGGCCTAAACAGCGAAAAATTCAGTTGGAATACAAACCAACAGCAGCCCTACCGCTTTCACGCCGCAGGTCAGATAGCCTTTGATTTGAGCGATGTCGCCGGTTTAACCCCCGCGCTGAGAGATAAATATCAGGGCAAATACATTGTCTTTAACCCGACCATATCAAGGCTCAGCGATGTTGACTCCTGGGGCGTCAACAGATACGGCATACCCGACAAACGTTTTATTGACAGCGCGGGTAATGTGGCTAATACCTGGCTGGACATAATACCCCAAGTGAGGGTGAGGTTCGGCATAGATCCGGCCTTTGTCTATTCCGACGCGTTTTCATACTATCTTAACGACATGTGGTCGATCAACGACCATCACAGTTTCATGGCCGGCGTGCGCGTTGATAACATTAAAGTGTATGACATGGTGAAGGAGGTTGTTAAATACACACAGCCAACCTTCAGGGCTGAATACAAATGGGATATCAACGGCGACCAGAGCCGCTTGCTGAGCGTGTCCTGGGGTCAGTTCCACAATAATCCAGGCGCCGGCACTTTCAGGCCGGCTGTGCAGATTAAGAATCAGAATTCAACAACCTGGTTCTGGACTGGTGCGGCGTTGAGTGACAAGAGTCTTATGGGTCTTGCCGTGCCTTATCTGGTGGGTAAAGATGACATATTAAACCTGGACAACTATACGTACCGCGACACGCCGGTGTCAATAGGTTCTAATAACGTCAAGGTTGATCCGAATTTTAAAGCCATGATTTCAACAGAGACTTCGGTGGGCTTCCGCAGGAGTTTAAAGAATGGCGGGTACTGGAAGCTCTCTTTTATCAATCGCACCTGGCAGAATGATTTCGACTTATACCCCGGCGAAGAGTTTCTGGATAGTAACACCGGCAGATGGGATATCTGGCGCATAATGAGAAATTCCGAAGGAACTGAGAGAACATACAAGTCGATTGAGGCGGAATGGGACTTCCCCATTAACGAGCGCACGCGCTTTGGCGGCAGTTACACCTACGCCCGCTTCATGAGTAACACAAGCTGGGAGACAGATCAGGCCGTACACTGGAGGATTAATTCATACGACATGAATCTGGATTCGTACTGGGACGGATACTTTAAAAAGGAGGGAGGACGCAATTTTTGGAACCCTGTCAGCGCGCGGCTGCCGGAACACACTTTCAGGCTCTATCTCACTTTTGACCTGTCATCCGGCAAACTGGATTCCAGCCTGACTTTCTTCGGAAATTACAAAAGCGCCGACTTCCAGGGCGCTGGCGCCAGCGGCTATTACTATGGGTTTCCTATGCCCGACACATACCCGCATACCATAGCTCCGAATGGAGACCCTATGTGGGGGCAAGCCAACGATACGCCGTTGAGCTGGGCTAATTGGATGACGATACCAGGAAACACACTGACTACAGCGTCGGATAGCTGGGATCTTAGTCTGCGCTACCTGATTTCGGTGCCATTGGGTGGCAAGCTTGCGTGGCACACACGTATAACCGTCAATAATCCTTTTAACCACCGGGGTCTGGGTAACTGGTATCCCGGCGGTTCAGCCGGAACCGCTATCGTGCCTTATGATCTTATCGGGCCTACCGGGGATGTTGAGGACCGGCAACAGAATAACTACTGGAACGGATACCGGAATGTCTGGAGGGCCGGAGGCTCAACCTTTGATGGAAACGGTCTGTACCAATCCCGCATGGGCGGTCGCTCGTTTAGTTTTGAAACAGGTTTGAAGTTCTAGGATTCGGAGTGAGATATGAAAATAACACGACTTTTAATCGCTGCCTTCTTGGTTTTTCCGGCAGCTATGTCCGCAGCTGAAAATGAGGACAAATTCCTTTTAGCGTTAAGCAAGCCATATATTGGCCTTGGCTTCACGTTTGCTCAGGGGCACACACATGACCTGACACAAAAAACCTGGGGTGGCCTGGGGGCTTTCGCGGGTGAATTTGGCGTTCATTTTGATTTACCTAAGACAAACGTACAGCTACGCCCCAATTTTGGCGTGGCCAGAATTCTCGGGGATAAGCCCACCGAGGCCAATCCCAATATCTACGACATGCAGGGCGTGTATATTGGCTTTGACGTTGTCTATTCGCCATTTGAACATCTGCCGCTCTTAATTACAACAGGTCCTTCATTCCATTCGTGGAATGTCAAGAAATATGGCGCTGCTAATCCCGCCATGGGCAACACAGACCTGAAACTGGGCTGGCGTCTGGGCACAACCTATGTAATCAACAAAAGGTTCAGCGTAACCCTGGACTACGCGATGACAGAATGGCGCATCGCCACTTCCACTTCCCCTGTTGTGGCCGGCTTGAACCCCAGCAGGCCATGTTATTTTACGATTAAGGGAAGCTACTGTTTCTGATTACCTGTTTCTGCTTCAAAATCGCAGAATGGAATTTTGAAGCAGAAAATTATGCTGGCACATGCCCCGCGTTTTTTCATGGAGCGGAATGACAGCGCAATCAACGCATTTGGCTTATGGGGCCTTTTCCGCCCCATAAGTCAAATGGTTGTTATAACAATTCAACTAATATAGGAGATTCCATGTCCAATGATCTCTCCCGTCGCGATTTTATTGCCGCGATGGGCGGTTTGACACTGGGGGCCACCCAGTTACATTCCTTGCCGCTGATGCAATCCGCCGCCCAACTTAAAGACAACGCAAAGGGGCCTGTAAAGGCCATAGTTATCGGGCATGGGTCAAGGGGAGGGCTGTATTCCAGGTATTCCAAACAGATTCCAGACCTATGGAAGATAGTCGGGGTTGCCGAACCAATAGAATACAGGCGGGACGCCGCAATAAAAGCATACGAGATACCAGCGAATCAAGCATTTACCACTTGGGAAAATGTCTTTCAAAAGCCCAAATTCGCCGATGTCTGCATTATCACTACACAAGACGACTTACACTACGGCCCGGCTATGGCAGCCCTGGAAGCAGGTTACGACTTGCTGCTGGAAAAGCCCATTGCAATGACATGGCAAGAGTGTAAGTCAATACTGGAATTGGCAACTCGCAAGCAGGCGATGGTCTGTGTGTGCCACGTGCTGCGGTACGCACCGTATTTTGTTGAACTTAAACGCGCAATACAGGATGGCTCTATTGGGGATGTGGTGAGCATTCAGCACATGGAACCCATAGAGCATATTCACATGTCTCACAGTTATGTCCGGGGAATTTGGCGCAATACAAAAACAGCGTTGCCAATAATACTGGCCAAGAGCTGTCACGACTTGGATTTATTGCGCTGGTATGCGGACAAGCCATATACCAGCGTGAGTTGTCTGGGGGACAGGTCGGTTTTCCGTCCAGAGCAAGCGCCCAAAGGCGCTCCTCAATACTGTATGGATGGCTGTCCTGCTGAAAAGCAATGTCCTTATTTCGCCCCGGACGTTTATGTTCACAAGAAAAAATGGGATACAGGGGCAATTATTACATCCGACCGTACCGAAAGCGGGATTTTGGAAGCTCTCCGCAAGGGGCAATATGGCCGATGTGTTTACAGGTGCGACAATGACCAGCCAGATCATGTTACTGTGAATTTTGGTTTCAAGGATGGTGTAACGGCCGCGTTCTCTATGGAGGGCATGACTTCTTATGGCGGGCGCAAGACCAGGGTAATGGGGACAAAGGGGGATATTGTTGGCGATGCAAGGGTATTGCGTGTAACAGATTTCGGCTCCGGGCAGGAACGTGTATGGGATGTCACCAAGGCCAGTCAGGATTTATCTGGACATGGAGGCGGCGATATAAGGATGGTGAAAGATTTTGCTATCGCAGTGTCAAAACGCGACCCCAGCATACTTGCCACAAATTTGGCTGTTTCCGTGGAGAGTCATCTGGCTGGATTCATGGCCGAAGAAAGCCGTCTGGCGAATGGAGCACTGCGGACAATTAAACTTTGAACTGCTGCCGAACAATCTATATTAGGTACTTGCAAAACCCCTAAAAGGGGGTGGGATTAGAGTATAAGCTAACAAAGAGGCCAAAGTTTGCGCCATTCCTATGTCTTATTGATTTAATGAATAGTATGTAACAGTATGGCAGTTCTGCTTTTCGCAGTTCAAAATGCACAATACAAACATGCAAAACATATATTGATGAAATTTGGATTTCAAAGCTGTGAGAATGGACTACACCATCTGAAACTGCTATATTGTGACACATTACTTTAACTCGGCGCTTTGTTTGAGGCTGATTCTGATGGTTGCAACTGACTACTCATCTGTTGAGCAAATTCGCAAACAATCAATCATATGGGTAGGTAATAATGTTTGATTACAACTTTTCACTGAAAGGAAATTACCCGTGTTTTGGCAAACAAAAACAGTGACGATGATAGCGGCGCTTACTGCCGCCAATATGATGTGCTTCTCACGCCCGTCCATGCCGGCGGCAGAACCGGTGGAACGGGCGGCAAGCTTTCTCGCGCATGGCGCCGATTCCGCTAAAAAAGGCGGGATATATGAAACGGTAATCGGAAGCGTTCGTGTGCAGATTTTGTCCGATACTCTTGCGAGGATAGAACTGAAAGGCTCCAATGGTTTTGAGGACAGGAAGACCTATCACGTTGTGGGCAGAGCCTGGCCGGGGGCTTCCGCCAAAAAGCAGGTGAGCAAAGCGACCACAAAGGTCTCCACCGCCAATTACACCATAAATGTACCCAGCAATGCCAAGTCATTGGAAGGCATCACAGTGAGCGACCCGAAAGGACGTGAAATATGGAAGTACGAGTCGCTGCCGTCAGCCCAGATTTTTCTTCCCGAACCGGGCTCTACGCCGAATGCGTGGGCTATAGCCGACACCCCAAGGGTAGTTCCGGCTGAGTGGGGCTACGCTCCTCAACCGGCCGGCAACGCGAAATTCGCCGATTACAATGGGTGGGACAGCACTAACGATTCCCCCGACATGTACATATTTGTGCCAAAGGGAGACGCGAGACAACTGAGGAAGGATTTTGTCGCCCTGACCGGGGACTCCGAGCTGACGCCCATCAAATCGCTGGGGCTGTGGCATAGCCGTTACTACAAGTACAGCGACCAGCAAGTTTATGACAACATTGACAAGTTTCGCGCGGAGGGCTTCCCCATAGACTTTCACGTTGTTGATACGGACTGGCGCAATAGCATCGGCACTGACGGCACCGGTTACTCGGTGAACACAGCCTATTTTCCGGACATCAGCGAGTTTTTCAGAGTCCTCGCCGAGGAAAAGCACGTGTCAACAATTTTCAACGACCACCCGGAACCCGTGCAGGGTCTGCACGCTCTTTCAAAGGCCGATCTGGAATATCGCAACACCCAGCTAAAGGGTCTATTTGCGAAGGGTCTGCCGGCATGGTGGTTCGACAGGAATTGGACTACCACCATCATCAGCCCATTTTCGGGGATAAACAGGGAAAGTTTTGGCATGTATCTGTACCAGGACGTCACAAAGCAGTTCTACCCTGACAGACGCCCGTTGATTATGGGCAATGTTGACGGCATTGACAACGGCAGGTTCAACAGACCTGCCAATTTGGCGTCACACCGCTTCTCAATTCAGTGGACGGGCGATACGTTGATGGACAGCAACAGGAACGGCGTCAACTATCTGCTGAATGACCTTGTGGCCGCAGTGCGTAGCGGCGCTGTTTTGTCCAACCCATACATCAGCGCCGACCTGGCCGGCCACTCAAGGAACCCTTCGCCGCACAGGTTCACAAGGTGGTGCCAGTTCGAGGCATTTTATCCGATATTGCGATTTCACTGTAATACCGTTTATTTCAGGGAACCCTGGAAGTACGGAAAACTCGCGCAGGATGTGGTTTTGGATTACGTCGCCATGCGATACAGGCTCTTGCCGCTGCTTTACGCTCTGAACCACGAGAACGTTGGGACTGGCATACCCATGACCAAGAGGCTGGACTTCAACTATCCCCAATACAAAGAGGCGCAGGACAACACGCAATATCTGCTCGGCGATGGGATACTGGTGGCTCCGGTTGTTGATGACGTAGCCGCCGAACCAAGAATCGTGCCGGTCGAGTGGCTTGTCAATGAAGATGGTAAGCAGGGTCTCACCGAGCGCTGGTGGAATGTGCCAGACTCCAGACCCTGGAATGTCGAGGAAGCGATGGCAGGCAATCCGATACTAAAGCGGAACACCTTGGCCGCGCTCAGTTACGAATATTCAAGGGCGGGCGACTCGACTCCAGGCGCGGGGGTCAATCGCGCGTTCCACGCAGGGCGCTTCACCGGTAAGATAAAGCCCGCGATGGATAGCTACCTGGCGCTCAATGTTGACGATGGTGTCCGAGTGTACCTGGACGACAAGCTGGTCATCAATCGCTGGAAAGACATATCAAACCCCGACGATGATGGGTATTACAATTTCAGGAGAGACAACGTGGGGCCGGCTCTGATCTATTCGGACGTCCTTTTGATGGCAAACAGAGAATATGACATCAAGATCGAGTACTACAACCTGACAGCCGGATGGAGTGTACAACTGCAATATGTCATTCCGTCCGATTTCATCAACACCAGGTCTGTATTCATTCCAGATGGCAGGTGGATGAATGTCTGGAATGGCGAGGAATACGCGGGGCCATGCACTATTAGCTCGACACACGGTATAGGCACTTCGCCGCTATTTGTCCGGGGCGGCACGGTTGTACCCTTGCTTGAGAACGTGAGTTATATAGGTGAGAAGCCCTGGAGCAGCATGTCCGTTGATGTTTATCCCAGCGCCGTTCTGGCGGGCGCGCAGACTCTATTTGAGGACGATGGCGTGTCCAACGCTTACAAAGAGGGCAGAGTGCGAAAGACCCGATTTGAGACTTCATTTGACAAGTCAACCGGAGAAACCATTGTGAACATATCCGCCGCCGCAGGCGGGTTCGCGGGGGATGAAAAGTTTTCTTCCCGCAAATGGAACGTGCGCGTCCACGCTCCCGCATCGTGGGGGGCGGCGCTGTCGGCCACACTGAACGGGGCCACTGTGGCTCTTCAGAAAATCAGCAAGGACCCGGCGGCCATGCCTTTCGCGTTTGAAGGCGCGGCTCCTGGCAGCGATGTGTACATAGCCACATTTAATGCGCCGCTAAACAGGGCCAGCGAGATTCGCGTGAAATTCGCGACACCGAGGGACTGATACCAATCGTTCAACTGGGATAGTGGCTGATGGCAAGGACACAAAGAAAGACCTCTTTCATCTTCACGATAGTTTTGCAAGCGGGCATCGTTTTCGGCGTAATCGGCGCTGTCACGATGAACTCGGCGGAATCCATTTTGGAGCAAAAGGCCGATGCTCGGATTCGCCTGGACAACGCGAAAAAGCTACTGAGTGTGGCTCAGGCCGCTCTGATTGAGCCCGCTGCTTATCCATCCGGCTATCTCCCTTATCCTAAGGGCGCGGTCACTGCTTATGCGGCGGCTTTGGCTCGAATTGAAAGAAAACTATCCGCGTCGGGCAACCTAAACCACAGTGAAGTCGCCGCCATCAACAAGGCCATTATGGCGGCTCGGGTCAGCTTTGATAAGACCTGGACTGTACCCATAAATGAGACGAAATCGCTCATTGAGCGCATCGCCGGTGTCGGCGGCGCAAGCCGTTTCATTCTTGAGCGTATAAACGCGGCGGCAGGCGGAAGCGATGTCTTTGAGGTGGACTGGAATCAAACGGTCAGCAAACCCGTGTTGCGCGGCAACAACGCTGTTTCGCTGGCCACGGCTTTCAACTATTACCTGAAATACCACCTGTATCAGGAATTTCCGTATGTCGGCCAATACAGAATATCTCTGCCTGATTCTCTACCCAGGGTGACGAAAAAATATGTCAGTGTCTTCCCCTATCCGGTTCGTCACTATTTTAACGAAGTGGATTTCAGATACCAGGCTTTCATGTACAGCAAAGATGAGTGGCAGCGCCGCATGGACTGGCTGGCTATGAATGGCTATAACATGTTTACCATGGGCTTGGGCGAAAAGAACATCTGGTACAACGCCCGCGATGAGTTCGGCTTTAACCCCGCCGCAATCGCTGAGTTGCGCAATTCCAGCCGCGGCGACTCTCAGTACTTTGGCACATACAATGTTTCCCAGATGGCCTTTGACCGAGAGGGAAAAATGGCCAGGGATGTATCCGATATGGCTTTTAAACTTGGTTTGGAGATGGAAATCTATCCTTTCACAGGTCAGGTTCCATTCGCTTTTCCGAACAATAAAAGCGATTATTATGTAGGTAACTTAGCCTCTGCCCCTGACGGCAATAAGTTTAAGGTTGATCTGCCAGGCTCTGTTTTTGATGGTATCCTGGCCTATCCAGGCTCCCGCTGGATGAACCTCCCCCAAGGCCTGTTTATCAGTGCGGATGTAAGCCCGGCTGATATGGCCAAAGCGTCCGCCATGAGGGAAAAATTTGGAGAAATTTCCAAAATATACTGGAAATCCTTACAGAATTTCTATGGCTTTGATGCCTGGGGTAATGTGCCGCGGTATGCTTTCCGCAGTATGATAGGCGAACAGGGTTTTGTGGTCAGTGGCTCCGCTTTTAGTCAGGATACGCTGACTACCATACAGAAAGAGATGTTCAAGATCAATCCCGACATGGTATGGATACAGGATGCCTGGCGCTATCAAAGCTGGCTTTCCACAAAGATTGATTTGGGGCGCTCTCTGTTGCTTGAACTCAAGGCGTACAACCGTCCGATCTGGCAAAAAGAAATAGAACCTGATGGTGTGCCGTGGGTTTGGTGTATGACATGGAATTTCGGTGGCAACACCGGAATGGATAGCGGCATGAACAAACTCGTGTATGAACTTCAGTCCGCCGGAAGAACAGCCCGAAACATGCTTGGCGTTGGCGTCACGCCGGAGGGTAGCGACACCAATCCGGCGCTGTACGATTTGATGGCCGAGATGAACTGGCGTAAATCGGACTTCACAAATACAACCGAAGCGGACATCTGGGTCGCCAACTGGCTGAAAGAATACGCTCGCCGCCGATATGGCGCGGCGATCTATGATGCCGCCAAGCCTGAGATAGACGCAATGTGGGAAGGGCTTCATCGGGTTGTCTATAAAGACTTCGTCAGCGGCGATGAACCCGCGCAAACTCTTACCAACGCCAGGCCGGGCGTAATCGGAAAGGTCAGAGCGCGGGCTTGGGCCAATTATACGGGTAATACTCCCGACATTCCCTATGACCGCGCTGATATTTACAATGTGTGGGGTCTGGCGTTGAAAGCCGCCGTTGCCGCGCAGGCCGCGGGTGGGCTTAACAGACAGTTTGAATACGATTTGGTGGACATAACACGGCAGGCGCTGGGTGATCTATCCGAACCTGTATATAACCAGGGGATTGCCCGATATTATGCCGCCGCCACACGAGATAAGGATAAAATGCTGAAATACCTTGATATTATGATAGACATTTGCAAGGATATGGACAGTGTTCTGGCCACCACACCGGAATTTCTGCTGGGCAAACGTCTTGAAAACGCCAAAGCCAGAGGCGCCACTCCTGAAGACACATATTATCACGAGCGTTTAGAGCGGACTTTTCTCACCTATTGGATTCTGGAAGAGGACGTGCCACTTTCAGGCGGCAGAGATGCCTATGATTCGGCTGTCAACAATCTGCTTGATTACTGCAACCGCCATTTGGCCGGCCTTATGACGGATTATTATGGAATGCGCTGGCAAGTAGTGCGCGACTACATGGCCGAATCCTGGGATGGAACATCAAATCTGCCATCCATCCCACCCTATGACGCATTGGTCAAGGCGGCGACCAAATCCTGGGTTGAGGGCAACGGCAAAAGCGCCCTGAATTATCCTAACCCCATCAAAAATCACACCACCAACGCCACTGGTGATCCGCTTACAATCAGCAAAGCCTTGTATTTAAAGTATTCTTCGTTGTTCGGGGAGTTCTATTAGTATTGGGTTTGAACATGTATGTTTTTCTCAGGACTGAATATTTCGATGAATGGTTGGAGGGACTAAAAGATTTTGATGGGAAGCGGCGCATCCTGGCACGAATAAAAAATGCTATGGACGGCAATTTTGGGGACGTGAAACCGGTTGGAGATGGAGTTTTTGAAATGCGCTTCAAAACAATCGGTTATCGTTTATACTATTGCCAGCGCGGGGCTGTTGTTTATCTGCTACTAATCGGCGGTGGAAAGAACACACAGAAAGACCAAACACGCGACATTGTACATGCCAAAGCCATCAAGAGAGAAGCTGAGGAGAATGACAAATGGTAACTATCAGTAAATACGATGTAGTTGACTACCTCGACAGCGAAGAAGCCATTGTGGGGTATCTTGGGGCGGTAATGGAAGAAGGCGGGACAAAATTATTTATCCGCGCCCTTTCAGAAGCGGCGCGTGCGCGCGCCATGCTTCAGCTTGCCAAGGAAACCGGTATTGACCGAAAGGCGCTTTGCCGGATGCTTGCGGATGACAGTGATGACGAAGCTCCCCAACTAAGCCCCGACGCAATAGCAAGGGTGGCCAGAGCCTTTACTGTACCCGTGTCGGTTTGACTGAAATTTTCATGGCAGATAAATGCCGGAAGAGGCAATAAACCTTAGAAATAGACTGTGCTGTGTTTTTTAATTTTGTTGATTGACCATAATTACTCTCGGAGTCGGCTTTATGTCATGCAAACAATTACTGCGCTTAGTTTCGGCGCTTGTATCTTTGGGGCATCTGTATGCTGTCGCGGAACCCTTTCCGCCTATGGGTGAGTTTGCTGCTCCCAAGAAGATCAAGCCGTTGTCTGTAACAGGCAAAAGCGCGTCCGAGCATCAGGCGTCATTGGCTGTTGACGGAAACGCTTCTACATACTGGGAATCACCGGACTATAGAACCATGCAGGATCACAATCGCTATGTGGACATTCACCTTGATGGTCTGTATGACTTGTCGTCCCTCAAGCTGGTCAGCCCGGCGAGGGCCTATTACCATTACCAGGTTTACGCCAGCCCAAATGGCGAGCGGTTTACTAAGATTGCGTATAAATCCGACAACAGTGTTTCCGCAACCAAAGGGGATAGCTATAACCTTAACAGCCAGTCGGGGGCGCGGGGCGTCAGCATCGTCCGCATAAATGTATCATTTGCCTCCGATGGTATGGCGGGCAGGATTGCCGAGGTTGAGCTGTACGGCAAAAAAATATCGGGCAAAATACCGCGGAAAGCGGCGCTGTCTGTCCCAAATTTTGAGAATACGCCCTGGGCGGGTGAATATAAGCGTTTTGCGCTGGACCGTGATTATGCGCGGCAAAAGACCATTGCCGAGATGAGCGGCCTTGTGGGAAGGGTTCTCGGCGAAAAATGGAAGAGCGCCTTTGTATTTGAAATTCGGGACGTGAAGAATAACGGGAAAGACGCTTTTGAAATTGAGGCCGCCGATGGGAAAGTCGTAATTCGCGGGCGCAACGGTGTTTCAATGGCTTCCGGGTTGAATTTTTATTTAAAGAACCACGCAAAAGTAAATTACAACCCTTTATTTGTCAGTAATTTGAACATGCCCGCCGAACTGCCGGCAACAGACGGCAAGGTTTTGCGCGTGACAAACTATGACACGCGCTACGCGCTCAATTTCTGCACTTATTCCTACACAATGGCATTTTGGGGCTGGAAGGATTACGAGGCTTACTTGGATTGGGCGGCTATGAACGGCGTGAATCTGATGCTGGACATTGTGGGGCAGGAGGAAGTACAGCGCCGCTTTTTGTTGAGGTACAACTACACAGACGATGAAATACGGGACTATATATGCGGCCCCGCGTATTTTGCGTGGTTCTACATGCAGAACATGACAGGTTTTGGAGGCCCGTTGCCGGATAATTGGTTTCTCCAGCGCGTGGAGTTGGGGCGCAGGATACACGACAGGATGCAGGTTTATGGTATTAATCCTGTTTTGCAGGGTTTTTCGGGCATGGTTCCAACAGATTTCAAATATAAGAATCCGGGCGTTTCGACAATAGGGCAGGGTGATTGGTGTGGTTTTACACGCCCTGACATGCTGCGCACATTGGAAACGGGGGCAGGGGATTGGTTTCCAAAATTAGCGGCTGATTTTTACAGAGCGCAAAAAGATGTGTTTGGCCCCGTCACGCGCTATTACGCCGTTGACCCTTTCCATGAGGGCGGCAAGATGGGCGGCATGGATGCCGGAGATACGTACAAGCGGATTTTGGATGTGATGATGGAAGCTGACAGGGACGCGATATGGGTGATCCAGCAGTGGTCGAGCTTAAATACAGCGAAGCTGAGTAAGTTAAACAAAGACCATGTTATAGCGCTTGATTTGTTCTCTGAGATGCGCCCTCAGAATGATGTGATGGAAGAGACTGGTACGAAATGGGTTTGGAATATGCTTCACAGTTTCGGCGGGCGGATGGGGCTGTTTGGGGATTTGCCCATCCTGACACAAGCGCCCCCAACTGATTATGTCAAAAAGAATCACATGATCGGCATAGGTACTACAATGGAGGCATATTCCAACTCCGGCGTTGTATATGACCTGATCTCAGATATGACCTGGAATACTGAGCCGATATTGTATTCGGATTATATAAGGAACTATGTCAAGAGCCGGTACGGCACGCTTGATCAGGATGCGGTTGACGGCTGGGCTATTCTCGCCGAGACCGCGTTTTCAAAAAAAACAGCTACTGTTGAAGGACCGCCGGAGTCAATAATAAATGCCCGTCCGGCTACTGAATTTAAGTCCGCGTCAACCTGGGGGCATAGCAGGTATATGTACGACAAACTGGAGATGGAAAAGGCGCTGCCGCATTTTATAAAGGCACATGATGCTTTGAGCGGCAATTCCGCGTTTGTCCACGACTTTGTTGAAGTGACGGTGCAGGTATTGTCAACCTCCACATTGGAGAATTACACGAGAATGATCGCGGCTTACAAAAAGAAAGACATAAATGAGTTCAAACTGTATTCCGATAAATTTTCGGATGCCGTAAAACTTATGGAGCGCCTGCTCTCCGTAAGCCCGAATTTTGGGGTTGGCAAGTGGATTGAAAGGGCGCGCGGCATGATGCCTGATATGGACGATTGGACAAGAGATTTGTTTGAATTCAATGCCCGTGCGCTTATTACAACGTGGGGCGGCCAGAAAAACCAGGTTCTTAAAGATTATTCCAACAGGCAGTGGTCTGGCCTGACCAAAGATCTGTACCTGCAACGCTGGGAAAAATTTATTGAAACCCATTCCAGGGCGCTGGTGGACGCTAATTCGCCCGCCAAGGTCAATTACTTCTCAATGGAGTGGGAGTGGGCAAACCGTAAATCTGATGAGGGCTATGTCTATCCTGTGATTGGTTCGGGCGAGGATTTGAAGTCTCTGGCGCTGCGTGTTTATAACGAATTTTCTTTGACGAAAATGAACAAGGACTTGCCAAACTGATAGCGATACCAAGTTGCGTTTGATTGACATTGAATGCTATGGCTGTTTATACGATTGTTGCATCAGAATCAGGATTTGGTATTATGGGGACAATATTGGTAACTATCTCTTTTACTTGGCTTTTGGCGATTGATGCCTCCATCTAAATGCCTTAGCACCTTTAATTTGTAAAGCACATTGGTAGTTATTGCTTTACAAATGCGCTATGCTATTTTTGAAAGGAGTCTCCAACATGCCTCAGTCAATGGTCAATTTCCGCATGGATGAAGAACTAAAAAAAGGGATGGAGCAGGCTTGCAGAGAGATGGGCATGAGTATGACAACCGCCTTCACAATATTTGCGGCCAAAGTCAGCAAGGAAAGAAGGATACCCTTTGAGGTAGCGGCTGATCCAGACCCTTTCTATGCTAACGCAAACATGGAGCGCTTGAGGAAAGCTATTGCCAGCGTAAAATCAGGGAAAGCGAAATTGACAGAGCATGAGCTTATTGGAACAGCAGATGACTAAGCTCTGGCACGATGATGCTTGGGATGATTACCTATACTGGCAGACCCAGGACAGAAAGACGCTCAGGCGTATAAACAAGTTGTTAGAGGACGTTGAACGCAATGGTTACAGTTGTATTGGCAAGCCCGAGCCGCTCAAAGGTGATTTAAGCGGTTTGTGGAGTTTGGAGATTGACCAGAAAAACAGGATAGTTTTTCGCATTGATGAAGACTGCAACCTGGAAATTTGGCAATGCGGTTCCCATTACAGGGACAAATAAGCTTGCCCCATCCTAACGCCTTCTCTGGCAGCAATTATCCTGAATTATAGGTCAGAGCCAAGTAAAAATGGTATATTTTCCCAAATTTTACGTTTTATACCAAATCCTGATTCTCTGGAGCAGGCTCTGGCGTAAAATATAGCAATTTTAGTTTTCGTAGTCCAAAATGTGCAATACATTCATGCGAAACATAATTGATAAAATTGGATTCAGAAGTCATGAGAATGGACTACGCCATCTAAAATTGCTATATTGCCAGTAAACAAGTTGTGAAATCCAGCCAGAGACGGCGGAAGGTCGGGAACAGACGTGCCGCAGAGTTTTGCAAGAATCTCTATTGATACAGCAATTCAACCTGCAAAAGGCTGAATTGCTGTATGTTTGCGTATAATGAAAAAACTTACCTTCCGTACATGTACTTTGCTGAAGGGACAAATATCACATTCAACTCCGGGTCTGGCATATCTGGATCGAGCGGGAAAATGGGCCTGATAACACGTTTATAAGGTAAGGCAAGCAAGTCCTGATCAACGCCTCCGCGGGTGTGTGCCATCACCCAGTCTGCCTGCATGTTATACCAGACGTTCACCAAATAACCCTGTTTGACCATCACAATATCCATATCGCGGGGATCCACTCCGGCAGCCACTAATTCTCTGTCACTTTGAAATGAGCGGGGGCCCTGTGTTACAACCACATAAATGCTCCCTGCTTTGATAATGGCCATGTTCAGCATATTCCGGCTTCCTTGAGCGGCAGGCGTTTGGCCCCTTGGTGTCTGGCTCCGCGGAGCCTGAGCTGCGGAGGCTCGGTTTCTTGGGGCTTGAGCCGCTGGCGCTTGGTTTTGCTCAGGGCTGACGTAAACAACCGTGCCCGACAACTTTACAGGGCCTTCATGGACATTGTCCACCATTGCTCCCACTTTAGCTTCCACGCGGCGACCTACGCCAGCTTTTCTCGCCGCCTCAATCATCTCCGGCCCGGGGATGGACATGTAAAGCAATTTTTTGCCGTTCGGCGACTGTAACTCCGGGCGCTTGAGCAAGCGGGCCAATGTCCAGGTTACGTCCCCCGCGCCGCCACCGGATGGATTGTCACCCATATCGCTGATAAAGAAAGGCTTTTTATTGCTGGCTATGGCTAGATCGAGACACTTTTCAAGCGGATAGGTAGGGGCTTCAAAATCGAATTGATGGCGGACATCCCAGAATTTCTGAGCGAGCTTCTTTGCTCCGTTGCCCACCTGCTCTTTATCGTCCCCGACAACCATAACAACGCCCTGGTTACGCCGCTCGTCTGCCCAGGCATATCCAATCCAAATGCCCGCATCCAGAACATCCGGAAGAGCTTC
>Ga0268262_10003131_pt1 | contig 18198 bp, 12 predicted proteins | sample TergutNc150P3_FD_190354 | JGI IMG/M metagenome (GOLD analysis project Ga0268262, IMG submission 190354) | Nasutitermes corniger P3 segment gut microbial community from laboratory colony in Florida, USA - Nc150 P3 (SPAdes) (version 2) | ecosystem: Host-associated > Arthropoda: Insects >...
TACGGCGTCGCCGATCGTATTTTAACAAGGGAACAAAATGGCGCGGCTTCGTAATACCGGTATGGGCGTTGAGCGTATCTGCTCATTCTGCGGCAAGAGCGCCGACATGGCGCGCCGGCTTATCGCCGGACCCAATGACGTATTTATCTGCGATGAGTGCGTGGAAGTATGCCGCAAAATACTCACTGATGAAGATCAGGAGCTTACCAGCCAGTTTACCGGAGACATACCCACGCCGCGGGAAATTAAAATCTACCTTGACCAGTTTGTAATCGGACAGGACGCGGCAAAAAAAGCCCTGTCGGTGGCGGTGTACAACCATTACAAACGAATCGCCAATCCGGGCAAGGGCGGCTCAACCGACGTTGAAATTGAAAAATCAAACGTGCTGTTGATCGGCCCCACGGGAACGGGCAAAACCCTGCTTGCCAAAATACTCGCCAAAAAATTGAAAGTTCCTTTTGCCATTGTTGACGCGACCACCTTAACCGAGGCGGGCTATGTCGGCGAAGACGTGGAAAACATTCTGCTTAAACTGATTCAAAACGCGGGCGGGAATATAGCAGCCGCCGAACGGGGCATTGTTTATATTGATGAAATCGACAAGATTGCCCGCAAGGGAGAAAATGTTTCCATAACCCGCGACGTATCCGGCGAAGGAGTACAGCAGGCGCTGTTGAAAATTATCGAGGGGACTGTCGCCTCGGTTCCGCCGCAGGGCGGGCGCAAACATCCCAATCAGGAAATGATCCGCATTGACACCACCAACATACTGTTTATATGCGGGGGCGCTTTTGTCGGCCTTGATAAATTTATCGCCCGCCGCGTGGTACAGCACCCGCTGGGCTTCGGAGCCGAGGCCGGCGTCGGGGAAAAAAGCCTGAAAGAGCTGTTTGACGCATTACACCCGGACGATTTGATTCACTTTGGCATGATCCCCGAATTCATCGGCAGGCTTCCCATTGTCGTAAGCCTTGACGAACTGAAGCGCGAGGATTTACGGCGGATCATCACCGAACCGCATAACGCCATCGTCAAACAGTACCAGGCGTCCCTCGCCTACGACGACGTTACGCTGGAATTTACCGAAGGGGCCATTGACGCCATTGCCGACACCGCCATTAAACAAAAAACCGGCGCGCGCGGACTGCGGGCCATTGTTGAAAAACTGATGACCGATGTGATGTTCGATATACCTTCAATGAAGGGCAGCAAGCAGGTGACTATCACCGAGGACGTTGTTGAGAAGTCCGAAGCGCCCATCATCCAACAGCTCCAGAAGAGCGCCTAGCCCGTGAAACGCGGCGGCAATGCAAAAAAAACCACCGGGCTTTCTTCATTTCTGTCCGGTCTTAAACGGGTGAATGCCGGCTGGCTTTCGGAAAGCGGCGGCAGACTTACCAAAGAAGTATTTACCCTGCTTCCCCTGCACGAACTGGTACTGTATCCCCATACCGTCGTTCCGATTTTTATTACCGCCCATGACGGCATCGCCGCCGTTGATGAGGCGCTTCGTCGCGACAACCGGCTTTTCGCCGCCTGTCTGAAAAAACGCGATCAAACCTACCCTGATGCTGAAGAACCCTGGCCGGTCGGCACCGTCGTCCGTGTCATTCAGCATTTGAGGCTTCCCGACAATACTTATCGCGTCGTGCTGCAGGGGGAATACCGGGGCAGGATAATCGGCATGGAACAGCGGGTTGATCATTCTCTGGTAAAAATCGAGCCGATAGACTCAGGCTTTTTTTCCAACCCGCCGCTGCCGGAAGATGTCGCTTTGATGCGGGCCGTACAGCGGTCTTTTGCCCAGTACGCCGAACTTTCAAAAAAAATCGGATCGGAGACTCTGCTGGCGGTAGAACGCACGGAAAGTCCCGAACGCCTTGCCAACCTTATCTGTAACTCCATGCAGCTTAAACCTGAAAAGAAAATTGAACTGCTTGCCATATCGGGAGCCGCCGAACGGCTGGTGGCGATACTGGAAACGCTTGAGCGGGAAAATGAGATATACGGCATACAAAAAAATATTTCCGGCAAGGTCAGAAGCCGCATGGAGAAACACCAGCGCGAATACTACCTTCATGAACAGCTTAAAGAAATTAACAAGGAACTGGGCAAGGATAAAGTAGAAGATGAATTCGGCGAACTGGAAAAACAAATCGCCCAGAAGAATCCTCCGGCGGAAGTGCTGGCGAAAGCCGGCAAGGAAATCAGCCGCCTGCGCAAACTCCAGCCCCTTTCGCCGGAAGCGGGCGTTCTGCGGGGATACCTTGAGTGGATCGCCGATCTTCCCTGGAGTAATTACAGCGTCGATTCAGGCGACCTGGAAGAAGCGCAAAAAATTCTTGATGAAGATCATTACAATATGCGCAAGGCCAAAGACCGCATCGTGGAATTTATCGCCGTGCGCCAGCTTTTGAACGGCGTGGCGATGACCGCCGTTAAAGGGCCTATCCTCTGTTTTGTGGGGCCGCCCGGCACGGGCAAAACCAGCCTGGGCAAATCCGTGGCGCGGGCATTGGGGCGGCGCTTTGTCCGCATTTCTTTGGGCGGACTGCGGGACGAGGCTGAAATTCGCGGCCACCGAAAAACTTATGTGGGGGCCCTTCCCGGCAAAATTATTCAATCCATGCGGAAAGCCGAGACAATGAATCCCGTCATCATGCTGGATGAGATAGACAAACTTTCCAGCGATTTCCGGGGAGACCCCGCCAGCGCCCTCCTTGAAGTGCTTGACCCGGAACAAAACGCCGCTTTTACCGATCATTACATGGAAGTAACGTATGATCTTTCCCGCGTATTGTTTATCACCACCGCCAATTCCCTGCACAGCATACCGTATCCCCTGCTTGACCGCATGGAAATCATCAACATTCCCGGCTACGGGGAAAATGAAAAACTCGCTATCGCCAAGCAATTCCTGGTTCCCAAGGCCTTATCTGAAAACGGGCTCGCGCCGGCGCGGGTTACTTTTACCGACGACGCGCTGCGGGGCATTATACGCTATTGGACGATGGAATCCGGCGTACGCAGCCTTGAACGTGAAATAGCCCGCTGCGTCAGGCGTGTCGCCCGTCAGGCGGTCGCCGCCAATTACGGAAAGCCCGAAGGCAAACCCATCGGCGAATTTAAAAAAATCGTTAAAAGCGAAGGGCTGGAAAAACTTTTGGGCAGGCGGAAATATAAAAACGACGTAGTGTTCAAAGAGGCGCGGGTAGGAATAAGCTGCGGGCTTGCCTGGACCGAGACCGGCGGAGCCATACTGCCGGTGGAAAGCACCCGCTTCGGCGGAAACGGAGAACTGATCATGACCGGCAACCTCGGCGACGTGATGAAGGAAAGCGCCCGCACCGCCCTTTCGTACCTGCGCAGCGTGCAGGATCATTACCGTTTTGAGGTAACCAATATCGGCAAAACCGATTTTCACATTCACGTTCCCGAAGGGGCGATTCCCAAAGACGGCCCGTCGGCGGGCATCGCCATCGCCGCTTCCCTGCTGTCAACCTTGTGCCAAAAACCGCTGCGCGCCGGCATCGCCATGACCGGAGAGCTAACCCTTACCGGCAGAGTACTGCCGATAGGCGGCCTGAAAGAAAAACTTCTGGCAGCCATACGCAACGGCATGGAAAAAGCCATTCTCCCCGCCGACAACCGCGGCGAGTGGGATGAACTGGACAAAGACATCCGCGCCGCCATCGCCGTTGAATTTGTCGAAAACGCCGCCGAAGCGTTTGCCCTTTTGTTTAATAAAGATATCTTGCGAAAAACCGCGCGTCCTTCAAAAGCCGCCCGCCCGCCGCGGTAACAGTTTTAAGTTCTTCGCACGGCTTTATAAAGCGCGGCGCGGGTGATTTCGGTCCATACCGGGCGGCCGTGGGGGCAATGGGGGTCGGGCAGATTAAGGGCTTCTTTTGCCAGAGCGAGGGCGGCAGTGTCGTCGAGGTAGTCGCCGTCTTTTATCGCCTGATGACAGCAGAGAGTGGCGGCCCAGCGTTCGGCGATATTTTCGCTGGCGCCGCGCAGGGCAAGGATTTCCTTCACCGTGTCGGCGTCGCTTAATCGCCAGCCTTCCGGCAGCGCGTCAATCCGCCAGCCGTCTCTGTCCTTTTCAATGACAATGGCTAACGCCGCCAGTTCGTCTTTTTCCGCCGCGAGAAAAGCGGCGTCTTCCGCGGTTTCAGTGTTGAAAACAATGGGTATCAATAATTCCTGTTGGGGAATGGGGGATTCAAGAAAACGGTTATACAAAATACGTTCATGGGCGGCGTGTTGATCAATGATAAAGAGTTTGTCGCCCCATTCGACCAGCAGAAAAACGCCGAAAATTTTTCCCGCGTAGCGCGGCTCGCCGTAAACGGGGGCCTCCTCGGCGGCGTGGAAGGCGGCGGCAACGGAAGCGATGTCGCTGATTTTATATGCCATGCCGGTGTTAGGCGCGTAATCGGTAATATAAGCGCCGCCGCTCCGGTCAGGCGCGGCAGTGGATTTTTTACCGGGGACTGTGTCCCCAGGGAACTTGTCCCTCAACGCTTCCAGTGCCAGCGGCATAGTTTGTTCCGTTTCCGTCCGCGTTCCGGCTTTTAGATTCAGGCGGCGGCAGAAGTCTTTCAAGCCGGCGGTTATCGCGTGATGAATGGCGCCGGGGTCCCGAAAACGAACTTCCCGCTTGGCGGGGTGAATGTTAAAATCCGCCAGAGCGGGGTCAATGTCAACATACACGGCGCCCAGAGGATGAACACCATTGGGGAACCATCCCTGGGTTCCGTATTCCAAAGCGGTCATAAGGGCATAATCCTGTATCCGTCTGCCGTTGGCAAACACGTACAACATCCGCCGGTCGGCGCGGAACAGTTCGGGGCCGCCGATGACTACGTCCGCGGAAAAGCCCTCGCCCGCGACATGAATCTGGTGGAGGAAAGCGTTTTCCTGGGTATCCAGCAGGGCGGCGGCAAAACGTTCCTTTTTTGAAGATGCGGCGGGAAGGAACACTTTTGAACGCCCGTCCTGAATAAAACGAAAGGTAAGTTCGGGAAAGGCAAGGGCCTTCTCAATAAATATCTGGCGGCACAGCGCCGCTTCGCTGCCCTCGCGCTTGAGAAAGCGTTTGCGGGCGGGAATGGTATCGTACAGGTTAAGGGCGCGGACAGTGCTGCCTTTGGTTCGGGCGGCGGGTTCTATACGCGGGGGGCGGCTTTCGCCGGGGCCTACGGTAAAGCGCCACGCCTCGCCGTTGTCAATACCGCTGACAATTTCCAATTGCGCGACCGCCGCCGCCGCCGCCAGCGCCTCGCCCCTGAAGCCGAGGGTGTCGGCGGTATTGAGATCGTCAAGGGAACGTATCTTGCTGGTCGCGTGGGCAAGCCAGCACATTTGAAGATTGTCGCGGTTCATGCCGCTGCCGTTGTCGGCGACTTCAACTTTTTTACTGCCGCCTTCCTCAATGGAAACTTCAATATCGGAAGCGCCCGCGTCAATGGCGTTATCAAGGAATTCACGGATCAGCGCGGCGGGGCGGTCAATGACTTCCCCGGCGGCGATGCGGCGGGCTTCTTCCGGCGGCAGTACCTGTATTACGGCGGTGTCAGCGGCGGCTTTACGCATTACGGCTAACCTTCCGATTCAAACAAATCCAGCTCCGGTGAATCTTCACCGGACGCTTCGGCGCTGTTCATCAATAGTTCAATGCGGCTGTCAATTTTTTCCAAATCTTTTTCCAGAGTCCGCGCCAGTTTGATTCCTTCTTCAAACGCTTTGAGCGCCTGATCCAGGGGAATATTGGTTTTGCGAATCTGTTCGCCAAGAACTTCCAGCCGTTCCAGCCGTTCTTCAAAATTTTTCATCGCGGCGGCTTTATTTCCAATGGCGGTTTTACTGCCTGTGGCAGCTTTGCCGCCGCTTTTACTGCCCGTTTTAGCCATAACATTCCTCCGTAACTGCGGTAATTGTCCCCTTAAGCGGACGTATCTCCAGACGGTCGCCGGGGCGGGCGTCGCCTGGATGTTTGACCATTTTGCCGGTTCGCGCGTTGGTCACCACGGAAAAGCCCCGTTCCATAACGGAAAGGGGGCTGCCCGCCTCAAGAACGGCAAGCGCCAATTCCAGCCGTTTGCGCCGTCCGGCGACCTGGGCGGACAGGTTATTGATCAGCGCCTCTTTGGCGTCGTCAAGGCGTATCAGGCGGGGCTGTAAAATGGCGCGAAAACGGTATTCCAAATCCTCCGTCCCGAAAGGACGCAGGAGAAGCCGGGCTTTTTCAATACGGTTACGCGTAACAGCGGCAAAATCTTCCGCCATGCCGCGGATCGTTTCCAGAATAACCGCCCGTTCCCCGCTTGCCAATTCCGCCGCCGCCGATGGAGTGGGCGCGCGCGCGTCCGCGGCAAAGTCGCATAAGGCCCAGTCTATCTCATGGCCCACGGCGCTGACCACCGGAATTGCCGAAGCGGCAACCGCCCGCACCACTATTTCTTCGGAGAAAGGCAGCAGGTCCTCCAGAGACCCCCCTCCCCTCCCCACAATTAACACGTCGGCGAGCTTCCACTGATTGGCCTGTTCTACGCGCCGAGCGATAATGGGGGCCGCCCCGTCGCCCTGCACCGGCGCGGGCAGAATGATTACCCGCACGCCGGCGGCGCGCCGTTCCAGCACGTTGAGTATATCCCGCACCGCCGCGCCGGTCGGAGAACTGACCACCCCAATGGTTGAAGGAAAACGGGGCAGCGGCTTTTTCCGGCTTTCGTCAAACAGCCCCTGCGCGGCGAGCCGCCGTTTGCGTTCTTCCAGCATGGCGAGTATGTCCCCGCTGCCGGCAATTTCCATTTCTTCACAGACAATCGAATAACTGCCCCGCGGCGCGTACACCGAGAGGCTTCCCCGCACCCGCAGTAACATGCCGTCTTTGGGCTCAAAATTCAGCGAACGCAGGCGGTTTTTGAACATCACCGCGTCTATTTTTGCCCCGGCGTCTTTCAGCGAAAAATACAGATGCCCCGATGACGCGGGCCGGCAATTTGACAATTCACCTTCCACCGCTATGGCGGCAAAGTCTTCCTCAAGACGGCCGCGGATAAGTTCGGTCAGTTGTGACACAGTGAATGGGGAAGGACGGTTTTCCATTACTGCTTCTAGCGGCGGGGTTTTTCAAGCAGATTTTGAATCAGCTTGTCGGTAATGTCCACCGTGGGACTGTACCAAATTACTTCCTTGATGGGCAGCACCGTGCTGTAGCCTTCGCTCTCGGCGATGGAGCGTATCTCGCTGTATACCTGCTCCAAAAAGGCGCCGGACTGGGAAAGTTTTTTCCGCTGGTCCTCCAGCTCGGCGGTTTTAACGGTATAATATTCCTTCAGAAATTCCGATTTACGGTAAGCTTCATTTTCCAGTTTCAGGGCCTGAGCCTGATCGCCCTTCAAAACCATGTCCGCCTGTTTTGATTTTAAGTCCTGTATCTCCCTGGTCATCCGATCAATCTCGGATTGAACCCTGGCGCTGCGTTCCTCAAATTCACGCACGGCGCGGGAATCGCGGAAAAACGCGGCGTAAACCTTGGGAAGGTCAACCACGGCAAAACGCGTGAGCTGCTGGGCGGAAAGGGAAGCTGTACAGCAGCAACCGGCCAATAAAATCACAAAAATAATTTTTCTCATATCCTCACCCTCAATACGCGATAGCAAATGAAATAACCGGATCAACACCGGATTTGGGATTCTCGCTTCGGAACAGGGAACCCGGCTGCAATTCAATCTCTCCGTCTATCACCTTGAACCGTTTTGCCATGCTGAAACGGAAGGGGAACTGCGGCAGGGTAAAACGCAGACCGCCGCCAAAACTGAAACGCATATTCTCCCATGTAAAGTTGCGCTTTCCCTGGTTGTTTATCCCGTAATAGTAACCTTCTACCGTTTCCACGCCGGCGCCATCACAGAAAAAGTCCCAGGCCAACAGGTTCCTCACCAGAGGTATTCTCAACTCCACCCAGTTATCCCACAGGGTAAGTCCTTTGACGCGGTATTCGCCGCTCCAGCCCCTGCCGATAAACATGCCGTCGACAGCCAACTTGTTGCTGTTTTCCATAACCGGCGTAAAACTGTCCACATCCCTGCCCGGCTGTTTGAAAATAAATGAGATCCCCGAATGGAGCGCCAGAACAACCTTGAAGTTCCACTTATCCGTTACCGGAACATCAAGCAGGGTAAAATACTGCTCCGCTTTGGTGTCGCTGCGCAGATAATGTTCCCGTTCAATCTCTCCCAGCAGACCATAGATACCAAAGCGTTCATACAGGTAATATCCCTTTGAAGCGTCGTAGTATAAATCCCGTTGATCAAGGGAAAGGGTAGTCCAGGTCGAATTTTTGGGCCTCCACATATTATTCCCTTCCCTGAGCGCGGGATCAAAAGGACGATAAATATCGCCATCGTAGGTATTGAGCACATAACCGGTTCTGACGCCGCCGCCCAGGAACAGATTACCTACCGGAGTTGACCAGCGGTAACCGGTGGATACTCCCACGGAAAGATACCACTGCCGGTACTTCATGAGGAATTCCTTCGGGGGCAGTTTATTGGCATAAACATATTCAGCGTATGAAGCGAAACCATCGGGGTAAGCGTAGGTCTCGTCGCCGTTGAAGAAGGGGGCGTTGTTGTTCATCGCCGCCAGACGCTCGCTCCACTGGGCGGTAAAATCAAATCCGCCGGTAAGCGGCGTGCCAAATATCCGGCGGTGGTTGTAGCTCGTGGAAAAACTGACTGAGTCAAACGTGCCGTTGACTTCCGCTCCCAACTGGTTGCCCGTACCGCGCAGGTTGCGGTCATTCCATTTAATCATACCGGAAACGGGAAAGGCTTCCGGGTCGGCGCTGCCGGAAAAGGTAAGACCGAACTGTAAATCCGTAGTGGGCTGCTCTTCAACAACAAATATCAGGTCCATAAGGCCGTCGGCTCCGCCCGGCGGCGTCTCGGGAACAACATTGGTAAAATACTGGAGGTTCATCAGGTTACGCCACGCTTCCATCACCTTGGTCTTGGAAAACACATCGCCCGGCTCCAGGGGTACTTCCCTGAGTATGACATTGGTTTTTGTTTTAACGTTTCCCCTGACAATAACATTCTCAATATGCGCCCTGCCCCGTTCTATGACGGGGACATGGTAGGCAATCACTCCGGCGGCGGGGTCTTTTCGCTCTTCCCTGCCTATGGTATTGAAAATGTATCCGTTTTCATAATACAAATCCGCGATTCTCTGAAGATCCGCTTCTACCCTGCCGGCATTGATCGTGTCGCCCGGTTTTGATCGTATCAGGGCGGCTAACTGCTCGCTGGAAAAAATCAGGTTTCCCTCAAAAGTAACGCCTCCAAAGGTGTATGTCCTTCCCTCGTAAATTTTGAATGTCAGGATAAGTCTGTTGTTTCCTTTCGCGTCCTTGTTCATCTCCCTGGTTACGTCAACAACCTCGGCGTCAATGTATCCGCGATCATGATAATACTGGGTAATGGCGGCGCGGTCGGAAATGAGTTTTGATTCCTGAAAAGCGCCGGAATTGATTAAGCCTTTGGCTTTCAGGGAGAGCTGCCCCCTGAGCGTTCTGGTTGAAAAAATCTTGTTGCCTTCAAAGCGGAATTCCTGAATGGCGACTTTTTCGCCTTCGGTAACGTAAAAGACAAGGGTAATGGTAGCGTCGCCTGAAACCCGTGTTTCCGATCGTACCTTTATGTCAGGATACCCCTTCTCTATGTACTTGTTGATGATAGCCTGCTCGGCAACGTGTATTTTCGCCTGATTCAGCACATCGTTTATCTTGATCACGACGGTATCAAGCAGTTCGCTTCGGCGCAGCCCGGAATTGCCGATAAAGTTGATCCTGCCGACGGTGGGACGCTCGGTAACGGCAAAACGGATAATAATTTCAGTACGGGTAAAATCCGCGGGCGCTATGCTGGGGTTGATAAGATCAAAATATTCAAGGGCATAGAGTTTGCCCTGTATCTCCCAGAACAGGGTGTCATCAAAGGGGCGGTTTCTGTAGGGTTCAATCAAACCTTCCAGTTCGGACATTTTTACATGGCGCAGTCCGGTAAAAACGATATCTTTTATTGGTTTCCCTTCATACCATGTCGCCTGCTGTTGAGCGAAACCCATCATGGAAACACAGAATAAGGCTAATGTAAAAAACGCTGTCTTCACCAAACAAAATCGCGCGCGCATCAAAACTCCTAAAATGTAAACGACTTGGTAAAGGTTATGGAATTGTCATTAACATACCAGCTTTCCGGGTGTGTTGGGGTAAAATCCCAGCGTATACCAAACAGGGGATTTTGCAATTCAAACCCAATATCAGGCGCTAAAACGAAAGAGGCCTTGACCGCGTCATAGCGCATGGAAAGCATACCCTGAACAAACATATCCTGTCCAATGTACTTACCACCAAAAACAGTTGTATTATCAAAATAGTTACCTACCCCGCTTGTTCTGTCAACCGGGGCCTGTAAGGCCCGGTACATGGCGTTTTGGACAAACTGGGTCCTTACGCTGAACATATCAAGCCGCGTAAAGTTGCGTACCTGATGCTCAAGCTGTCCCAACTGCCGCCCCATAATATAATTAGTCGCGATTTCCGAGCCTGAATTAAAGAAAGCCTTCTGGACGGACGCGGCGTTCTCATCAGGCTGGGCGCCGGGGGCATTCTGCCCCAACAGCGCGAGTATTTCCATCTGGGAAAGCACGGGGTTTGATTCAAAGCGGGCGGTAAAGGAAAGCAGGGGGGCGTTATCAACTATCATGGAAATGGTTACCGGCCCGTTGTCGGTATGGTCGCGTATCTCGGCGCGGGCTGTCAGGCGGGGGGAAAAACGTATTTCATTTTCCCGGAAGACCAGAAGGCCCGAACGGATGTAAAAATTCCGTTCAAGGTAAAAAATCTCCCCTCTGCGGATTTTTATATCGCTGACCAGGGTAAACTGCCGCGCCAGAGAATCCACGGTGATATGTATCCTGGTTCCCATATCAGGATTCGCCCTGATAATGGGAAGCCTTGAGTTGGGATAAATGAATTCCACTACCGGACCGGTACTGACCGCCAGATCAACTACACAGGGGATTTTCCCGCCGGAGAAGGGATCCCTTCCCTTCTGGTTGGCCATCTCTTCGTAGTTAACGCCCATCTCGGTATTGTTGGCGTACAGATCGCCGGAAACATCAAAGCGTAAATTTTCCATGGAAAAATTTAGATTGCCGGCAGCGTCGCCGCGGGCCACAAAACCATTCATGTCAAAGGCATAGGGAACGGGAGTTTCGCGGGGAACCGTTATATCTATGCTGAAGGTATTCGGTATCCAGCGGTCAATGAGGAACCAGCCTTTCACCGTTCCGGCTCCTTTTCCCGAGGCGACGGAAACCGGGCCAAAATTAATTTCATTTCCGTCAATGGTTACGTTAAAGGGAATGGGACGTATTTCCTGGCTCATGTAGTTGGGCACTTTTATCCGCAGACTGGTGCCCCGCGCGGAACCATAAAACTCGGGGTCGGTAATTGAGCCTTTAATATCCAGCGACGCGCTTACATAACCGCCGGTCATGTAAAAATCGCGGTTTTCCGGCAGGATATCAAACAACTCCCCCATATCTACGTACAAGTCGCTGCAGCGGGCATTGATGTTTTTTTGCTGTATACTGCCAATAATCGTCCCGCGCACGGGGAAGGGGCTGGAAAGGCCCGCGTAAAAACTGCCCTCCCTGTCCATGCGAAAGCGAAGCATATCGCGGGGGCCGCCGGACACCAAAAGGATGCCGTCCGAACGGGAAAAGACTATATCAAAAGTCTGCGGCTTCCCCGCGTCGCCGTACTTCAATTTTTTAACATGGATATTTCCGGCAAACGAATCCACTATCCGGCCAATTTCAAACCATGACCGCAGGGGTTTGAAATCGGCGGTAAACAACACGCCGCCTTCCAGCGGTTTATTTCCGGCGGAGCCAACTATATCGACTTTGGCTTCGGCAGTCCCTTTCGCGCCGTTCACGGTGAAGAGGGGTATTGCCCCCTGAACATCGGCAAAATTGAAACTCAGATCGTCAACGGCCAGTTCCCCGTTGTCCAGCACGGCGTAAGCCCTTGCCCCGAATTCCTGACCGAATAATTTGCCTTTGACCGAATAAAGATTGAGTTCGCTGCGGAAGGCGTTAATGGAATCCCATGACAGATACACATCCACGTCCGCGCGGGCTTTTACCTTGTCAAAGGCGCGGTCAAGCTGTACGGATGATCCGGCGAAGGCAAGCTTAAAAGAGTGGTCGGCGAAAGACGCTTTTACATCGTAATTTTCCGCGCCCCCTTTCATTTCCAGCGTGCCGGTAAAGCCGGAATAATCCGCCGGCCAGGAAATGTCCGCCTTGCCGTTGAGGGGGCCTATGGCGTCCCGGTAATACAGCAGGGGGAAACGCGCCCCTTTGGGATCCGCGCTGCCGGAAATCCGCGTCTGCGCCAGCCCCGCCGGACTGGCAATATCGGTTACTTCAAACTGTTCCAGATTCATGAACCAGGAAGCGGCGCTGTCATAACGGAGCCGCGCCGCGCAGGAAAGGAACGCCGGATTCCCCAGGAACGGCACCGGAAGTTTCTCGGCGCGTATGGAGCCGGTGTAGCCCTTGCCGCCGGAGGAGGCGATATTCACATTAAGACCGTGGGAACCGTGAATGTTTACCGACTTCCCGTTTACCACCGCTCCTTCAAAAGAGTAGCCGATATCCCGGTAACGGGCGTTTATCAAAAAGCTGGAATTTTTTCCTTCGGCAAAATCCGCGTTTCCCGTCAATGACAGGGTATCTTCCCCCCGGATGAAACGGCCCTCATTCAATTCAAAATGGCGCTCGCTTCCCGCTAGGGAAACATATCCGTGAAAACCCTTCTCTGATTCGCCGTTAAAGGCAAGACGGGGGGCGTTATACGAATAATGGACAAAATCCGTATTTAAAAATACTTCGGTGGTAATTTCCGCGCCGTTCAGCAGTCCTTTCAGGGGCGCCGGAAGAGACGCGCTCTCAACAAAAGGCATCGCCATACCGGCAAGATCGCCCGCCGAAAATTTATTCAGCTTCAAATCAAGTTCCATATACCGCCGGCTTGAACTCAGGGAGCCTTTCAGCAGCAAGGAGCTCTTCCGGTCATCAAGACGCAGGGCGGAAACCGTAAAGCCCAGATTATCATCCGAAGGCCGCAGCAGCGCGGTGAAAGCAGTGAGTTCAACCTGCCCCATGTTCAGCGTCTGGGACCATACTTTAATTTCACCGTCACGGGTGGCTATGGTAATATCCGCGTTGAGTTTTTCCCTGTCGGAGAATCCGAAATTAACCAGGGAAAGTTTACCGTCAGGAGCGAAGGGTTTCAGCCCGGCGCCGCCGTTAAAGTTGATCTCCCCGCACAGAAAATCGTCCGCCCCTTCCACGCCGGGCATTGAGAAACGGAGGGTTTCAACGCTGACACGCTGTTCATCGCCCGCGGCGTTTATCTCAAATGAGCCTCCCGCGGCCGGGGAAGAAGCAAGCGCCGCGCCGGTCAGACGCGCCGCGTAATCAAGGCTGCCGTCCCGCCTCCGCCCAAAAGAAGCCGTGCCGGAAGTCGCGATGTCCAGCAACTGACGGGCGTCTTCAAGCCCGCCGGAAAAAGAAAGGAATTCACCCAGGCTGAAATTCTCGCAGTCAAACCGCGCGTCGATTGTTTTGTCATTAAGACCGTATTCAAGGGAAAGCTCACAGGGAAGCTGATCCGGCATTTTTCCCGCGCGGATCACGTGATCCTCCAGAACAAGGCCAAAGGCGACAGGGTTCGCGCTCACCGCGTCTCCGGTAATGGAAGGGACGCTGCACACCGCCTCGCCTTCCGTCAAGTCCGTTTTGAATGAGCCGTTTGCCCTCACCGCCGCGTACAGGTTTACCGGATCCCCAATCAGCCGGTCTATCGTAACGCCAAATCTCCATTTGCCGCCAAAGATTACGCGGTCGCCTTCAATCTCAACATCCAGATTTAACTCGTCAAGATCAAAGCGGTCCCCGTTTTTACGAACCAGACATTTACCGTTGCGTATCCGCACCATAAGATTTTCAGGAAATATATCGCCAAAATTCTGCCGGGAATTATCATCACCCTTTTTGAAATTTTTAAACAGGTCTATCAGATCCTTGTCGCGGACCGTATTAAAATCAACCAGCGGAGAATCAATCCGCACCGAGTGAATCGCCCGGCTCTTTCCCCACAACAGATCCCACAGCGAGTAAGAAACGCGAAAATGGGACATGGTAAGCACCGGACGGCCGTCATAATCCGTGACACGGACATTGCGCACGTCAAAGGCGCCAAAAATTGAGGGACTGATTGAGGTATACCGTATTTTCCGATCTATCCGCTGTTCCAGCCGGGTAATAATATCATCCCGGATACTGACCATCCCCCCCTGTACCGCCCGTTGTAATGGCCATAAAATCAACACGCCCATGACAACAAGGCCGGAAAAAATGAGAATTTGAATGTATATGCGAAATGGAGGCGTTTTCTCCGGCATTTTTTTCCTTTGAGTTTACCGATCTCCCGGCTCTCTATTAATATAACACATTTAATAGGAAAAAGTATACTTGCTCATCCTCGAAATGTACGGTATTTTACATAATATATGAAAATTTTAGGCAATTTTGCCGTATTCGAAGGGGGCGACGGCAGCGGAACCAGCACCCAACTTGCCCTGCTTAAACAGAAATTTACCGCCTTTCGCCGGGAAAATCCTGTTTTTTTCCCCACTTCAGAGCCGGTGGAAGGCCCCATAGGCCGTATAATCCGTTCCGCGCTGAAAAATGACCCCCCCATGCGGCCGGATACCCTCGCGCGGCTCTTTGCCGCCGACCGCGGAGAACACTTATACGCCCCCAACGGCATAGAAGAACGCTGTAAACGCGGAGAATTGGTCGTTTGCGACCGTTACGTGCTGTCTTCGCTGGTTTATCAGGGCATAGAATGCGGCGAAACGCTTCCCCGCGCCCTCAATGAGTGCTTTCCCGCCCCCGAACTGCTGCTTTTTTTTGACATAGACCCCCAAATCGCCCTGGAACGCCTGCAAAGCCGCCCTTCCCTGGAAATTTATGAACACCTGGAATTTCAAAAAAAAGTCCGGGAACGCTACCATGCCCTGCTCGACTGGTACCGCGGCGCCGGAGTCCGGGTAGAGATCATTGACGCGTCGCGAAGCGTTGAGGAAGCCGCCGCCGAAGTATGGAGTCACGTGTCAAAGATGCCGATATTAAAATAAGACAGATATGCGCGCGAAACCTTTTAAAATTTTTATCCTCGGCGTTGTTCTTTTTTCCGCGGTTATTCCGCTGAACGCGTATTATGTCACCTACAAGGAACAGTACTACCGCCTGTACCACCTGCACTATATCCAGTACCCCGACGACACCATGGAAAATATTTACTGGCTTGAAAAGGCGATGAACGCTGATTTTTGCAACCCCCTCTACGCCCTTGCCCTGATCGAAGATGAAACCCAGTGGGAAAAATACCGCTACCTGTTCAATATGCACATCAACCTTAAACTGATCGAGCAGTACCTCTTTTTGGGAAACAAGTGGAACAAACGTAAAGCCTATTTTTATAACGCCCCCTGGAAAGATCAAAACCTGGAGAGTCTGAAAACGGCGGAAACCTGTTACCGCACGGCGCTGTACTACTGGAAAGCCGCGACGGAATGGGCGGGCAAGGCTCAGGAAAAACGCTTTTACTTTATCAATCTGCCCAAAGTCCAATTCTGGGAAGACGAGGCCCTGCGCGTGGGAACCGGCGAACTTGATTACGAAAAAATAATTAACCGGGAACTGGATTCACTGCGAAAAGTCCGCGAAAAATTTCAGGCGATGGATAATCATTATTAAACGGAAAGTATCACCGTACCCGCGCTAAAAACCTCTTGACAAAAAAGTTAGTGTATGCTAACTTTTACAGCATATAGTTTGTTATACGGAGGTATTGTATGAAAAAGTTACTTTTTTCTCTTCTTGTCATGGCTCTGGTCGCGGGTTTCGCGGCGGCGGAGGACGAAGGTATTGGCCTTTCCGTCGGTCTGGAACTCGGCGTTGAAAATGTAAACGAAGGTAATGACGGTAAAAAGAACCCCTATCTGATGCCTATACTTATCTACGAAAAATCTTTCCTTGACGACACTTTGGATGTATACGCGGAACTGGACTATACGTTCGGCTTTACCAAAGAACCTGATGATGACGGGAATGAGGTTAATCCGCAGTCCATATATAATGATATTATAATTGGTTATAACCTCAGCCTGGGGGACGTATCCACCTTGTCCTTTATTCTGGAGAATGAGATTGATAAATTCATAATCGCTCCCCGGTATGAGGACATGAACGCTTATAACGGAGTATTTACACCGGCGGTTAAATTCAACCGAAAATTTGACTTTGGAGACCTGTTTGCCCAGATCGGAGCGCCAATCACCTATGCCCAATACTATAAAGACGCCGATACGGCAATAGGGCTTGACTATACCCTCGGCTGGAACAGTACCTTTGGGCTGAAAATGGAAGCCAAAATTTGTACGCTGCTTGTTCCCGATGACGCCGCCGGGTACACGGGCTTTGAAACAACCGTTTCATACGAGACAGGGCCTGTATACGTCGAAGTCGAAACAATTATTCCCAAAGAAAGAAGCGAAGAAGGCATAACCATAACCCCGGAAGTTGATTTTTCTTTCGGAAACTTCACTTTCTATATTAAAAGTGAGTTTACGGGCATTGGTATGAGCGAGGGAGATATGATCATATCGCCGGCCCTGGGGGTAAAGTACAGTTTCTAAAGAGGCGTCCAAGAAGAAGAAATTCACCACGGAGTACACGGAGTAGCACGGAGGTTTAAGATACCAGTATCTTAATTTCTCTTTCTCCGTGTAACTCCGTGTACTCCGTGGTAAAAAATTCTTCCATACTCTCACGTCTCGCAATACTTGTAAAAAAACAAAGGAAAAGTTACTCTATAACCTATGAAACCGCGCTTCACCAGGAAAATATTTATTCTCTGCCTGACGATCTGCATTGCCTTTTTGGTCATTTCCGCCGAAACTTTGATCGCCGGTGAGCATGATCATGACTGTACCGGTGAAGATTGCCCGGTTTGCCTGCATATTGAAGCCGTTCAGTGTTTTCTCAAAACATTCAGTCTGACCGGGTTTGCCGTCTTTTTTGCCGCCTTTCATGTATTCTTTTCCCAGGATTCCCGCATATATAACGAATCTTCCTGTAACATCCTCAGTCCCATAAGGCTTAAAGTCCGTCTCAACTCCTGAAATCCTCACAATAGCCAAAAATTTAAACACACCATTTTTTTAGGAGGGATTATGAAGAAAACAATTTTAATACTGATAACATTTGCCGCGGTTTTGTGCGGATTCAGCGGCTGTAAAAAAAATAAAGAATCCGTTACGCGCGGCGCGAACGGCAAAATCAACGTAACCGTGACCAATTTTCCGCCCTATGATTTTGTCCGGCATATCGCGGGGGACAAGGTAAACCTGACCATGCTGCTGCCGCCCGGCGCGGAAAGCCATTCCTTTGAGCCTACGCCGAAGGATATTATTGCCATTCAGAACAGCGCTGTTTTTATCCACGCGGGCGGCGAAAGCGACGCGTGGGTTAAGCGGATTCTTGAATCCGTGGATACGGACAAGATGAAAATCCTCGCCATGATTGACACCGTTGACGCGGTTGAGGAAGAAATTGTCGAGGGCATGGAAGCGGAGGAGGAAGAAGGAGAGGAAACGGCGTATGACGAGCATGTCTGGACTTCTCCCCGCAACGCGGTTTTGATTGTCAAAGCGATAACTGAATTGTTATGTGAAACCGACGCCGCCAACGCGGAGCTTTACCGGCAAAACGCGCGAGCCTATACCGATCAGCTTGAAGAACTGGACAAACAGTTTCAGGCGGCAGTAAACGGGGCGCGGCGAAAAACGGTGGTCTTTGGCGACCGTTTCCCCTTCCGGTACTTTGCCGACGCTTATGGGCTGACGTATTATGCCGCCTTCCCCGGCTGTTCCACCGAAACCGAACCGAGCGCCGCCACCGTCGCTTTTTTAATCAACAAGATCAAGGCTGAAAAAATTCCGGTGGTGTTTTACATTGAGCTTTCCAATGAACGGATGG
>Ga0268262_10003132_pt1 | contig 18190 bp, 16 predicted proteins | sample TergutNc150P3_FD_190354 | JGI IMG/M metagenome (GOLD analysis project Ga0268262, IMG submission 190354) | Nasutitermes corniger P3 segment gut microbial community from laboratory colony in Florida, USA - Nc150 P3 (SPAdes) (version 2) | ecosystem: Host-associated > Arthropoda: Insects >...
AGATGGCGACAGCATAGAATTGGATTTTAAAAGAAAGGAAAAAAACGCTTATTACAATAAATGGAGCGATATAAGCGATAACCTGCTTAAAGAAGCTGGAGTGAAATATATATATGTAATGAATGCATCATACAACGATTCCATAGAATTCTATCTAAGCGCAAGAACCCCTAGTGGAAAATCTGATTTTTTGGAAAAATTGCCCATCAAAGATTTTGATATTGAACTTATAGATAAACTGAGAAATAAATCGGAGATGCATGTCTGTAAAATGGGTTACTATCCTGAATACGGAGGCTGGCTTGCATATTCCTATATATCTGTGAAAAATTCAAAAGGCGATGTTGTTGCTTTTGTTGGCGCAGACCAGGAAATGACTGATATAGATAACGAAATAATAAAAGTGAGAGACAGACTTTTTTTTCTCACTTTTTTGTTTTTTATAGTAGTATTTTTGCTTATAATATATTTAATCAGAAAAATACTCATTTCGCCTATATCGAAAATAATTAAGGCAGCAAATAACTTTCACCTCTTAAATGTTTCCTTCGAAAATTTAGGTTCAACATATATCAGTGAATACGATGCTCTTATAGAGAGCTTTAAAAACATGGAAAACAAAATAAATTATGCAATTACTAAAAGTTTCACAGACGACTTGACAAAGCTCAATAACCGTTATTTCTTCACGCTTTCTCTGGAAAATATTTTAAAGCCAACTCAAGAAGAAAAGATGATAGCTTTTTTAATAATAGACATAGATTCTTTTAAACAGGTAAATGATACGTATGGGCATGAGAAGGGCGATTTTGTTCTTAAAAACACTGGAATTGTTTTGAAGCAGGTGTTTGGGAATTTGCCAGGTGTTGTGGTTCGTCTTGGTGGTGATGAGTTCGCGGTTTGTTTGGATAGTATTGAAGATAGACAATTTGTTGAAGATAAATGCAAGCTTCTTAAAGAAGAACTCTCGCAGATAACTTATGCTGAAGGCAAAACCGGAGTTAGCGTGAGCATTGGGGTTATCATAATCAAATTTAGCGAAATTGCACCTGCTTATGCAGAAATATTTTCTGCTGCAGATAACAATCTCTACAAAGTCAAGGCAAAGGGGAAAAACGGCTACTTGATTTCGGAGATATAATCAACTGTGAAGCAATCAGCATTTTATATATTTTCCAAACAATGATTATCACTATTTTTGACTTTTTAGGTACCTTTGCTTTTGCCATAACCGGAGGCGTTAAGGCGGCAAGGCGTGGTATGGACTGGTTTGGTGTAATTGTCCTTTCCATTATCACCGGTATTGGCGGTGGTCTTATACGCGATGCCTTGCTCGGCAACCATCCTCCTGCAGCTCTTAATAAACCTGCGTATGCCATTATTTGCATTTTTGCGGGGATTCTTGTTATAGTAGCTCAAAATAAAGTGACCAAGTTTTGGTTTGTTGTTATGATAATAGATGCAATTGGGCTTGGTTTTTTTGCTTATATAGGTGCAGCTATTGCAGAAAGCTCGGGGGCAGGCGGGGTTGTCATTGTTAGCATTACTGTGTTAACGGCTGTTGGCGGCGGAATAGTAAGAGATGTTCTTGCTGGCGAAATTCCGCAAGTGTTGAGAAGCGATTTTTATGCAACTGCAGCGCTTATAGGCGGGTTTTTCTTTTGGATTTTTGGGTTGTTCACAACTGAATATCACGCTGTAAAGGTGGTTGGAACAATAGCCATAACCATAATTTTGCGCTTGTACGCGATGTATGCAAAACTTGGACTACCGAAGGTAAGATAACCATTTACTAAATTCCTCTTATGGCAAAATATTTATGCGTTAATATAGACCACATTGCAACCATCAGGGAAGCTCGCAAGGTGCGCGAGCCGGAACCTGTTGCTGCGGCTGTTATAGCCGAGCTTGCCGGTTGCAGAGGCATAACCGTGCATTTGCGAGGGGATCGCCGCCACATAAACGATGGCGATGTGCATCTGTTGCGGCACACTGTTGTTGGCTCGCTGAATTTGGAAATGGCACCCACAGCAGAGATGGTGCAGTTTGCAAAAACAGTGCTTCCCAATATGGCTACTTTGGTTCCCGAAGGTCCCAACGAGCTTACAACCGAGGGTGGGTTAAACGTTGAAGCTAAAATTTCTGAGATAACATCTGCGGTTCAGGCTTTGCGCAGTTCTGGCATAATTGTTAGCTTGTTCATAGACCCTGTAAAGGAGCAGGTGAAAGCAGCTCGCAAAGCTGGCGCAGATTATGTTGAGCTCCACACAGGTTCTTTTGCAGAGGCTTTTGAACGCCGCAACGAAAGTGAAATAGAACTTGAAGTTTCAAAATTGCAAGACCAAATTGCTCTTGCGCTGAATTGCGGGTTGAAGGTCAATGCGGGGCATGGATTGAACTATCGCAACGTAAAACGCATAGCAGGGCTTAACGGAATAGAAGAATTCAATATTGGGCACAGCATTGTTGCCCGTGCGGCTATGGTTGGAATGGACAAGGCAGTACGTGAAATGCTTGCTTTGATAGGCAGTTAGCGGCCAGTTTTCACTGTATTTTGCACATTTTCTGAGAGCAGTCTCTCGTAAATAAAGCTGCAAAGCTTGGCTTGACGCTCTTCGTTTAAGTTGACGAATTGCGAACTTGCTTTGTAGTTTAAAATGGAAATTATCCTCAAATCCACATATAAATCCAAACTTTTGGCAACCAAAAGGCAATTCATCAAAACATCGCCAGCAGACATTTTTTGCACTACTTTGTCTGGAGACCAAGATATTTGGAGGCCTCCCATGGATATGTTATTGATTCTAACTGGATATTTTTGCCCGTTTTTTGCCGTTATCAAAAGCTGGGCATTTTCGTAATCTGGAATATCAATGCGAACAAATTGCCTTTTTTCGTGAGTATCGCCAAGAGATTCAGCTACGGCCTCTATTTTGTCTATGAATATTTGCTGACTAGCGTTTTGCAAAATAAAATTTGAGCAACCTGCCTTTATAAGGCTCTCAATGCACTCTTGAGTTGGCTGGTTCAAAATAACAATGGGTATAATAGCACGCATTTTAGCGTCTTGCCGCATGAATTTCAAAAAATCTGTGGTTTGTGTGTCTGCTGGGGAGCAAGAACACAAAAACATTGGATATTCGCCAGATACCAAAGCCAGAGTAGCGTAAGAAATTGATTCCACCGCCTTAGGCAAGAATTTTTGATACATAAGCAAGCGAATATACTTTTCGGTGTCTTGCGCATCGTTTGAATAAATGAGAATTTTAGAACCTATTGCCATAACTATATTACTTTGGGAATTGTGAAGTGGTGGTTTTCTTCCTGTGGTGCATTAGCAAAGGCTTCTTCGTAAGAGAGACCAGGAAATTCTGTATCTTCTCTCAGTGAAGATGCTGCTTCTGCCACCATAGGCTCAACATTTTTTAGATCCAATTCTCTAAGGTTTTCCATAAGCTTTAGCATTTCTTGCAGCCTTTCTTTGGCTTGCTCGGCTTCTCCCTCTGAGAGAGTTAATCTGGAGAGCATTGCCAGTTTGTTAATGTCTATGGACTGGATCATACCTGCAATATAGAAATTTCTAAAGTAGCCACTGATTAAGTCTGAATATAGCAGTGGCGTTCCCCCCGTTAGCTCTCCGAGCGGAAAAAACGGGGGGACGAATGGTGATTTTTGTTAAAAAAATCTCCATTCAAGGGGGGAATGCTAATCAGCATTTACTAAATTGCCCTTATGCTTTTTGCGTTTGCCGGTTCCGATGAATTTGCCAAAGACTCCCGAATTGAAAAATTCTGGGCGGAATCTTTGGTAGGAGGCTCGCAGCGCAAGGTCTTTTTTGCAACAGATGGCTCAAAAGACGAGAGTTCCTTGGTTGCTAGCTTGGCAGAAGCTTTAACCCCTTCTTTTTTTGAACCTGCCGCAAGCGTTTTAATTAGGCACTCCGAGTTTATGACCGCCGAAGAACAGCGAAGCCTAGCAAGCCTTTTAGCTGATTTATGCAAGGGTGGCAGCTTTCAGGGAAATTTGGCCATTGACTATTTTAAACCGGATAAAAAAAGCTCTTTGTGGAAATTCCTTGAAAAACAGGGAGTTGTGGAAAATTTTGAGCCTCCTTCCAAATATGGCAATGCTATTCAAAAATGGATAGTGGATTTGGTTCAAAAACATTTTCATAAAAAGATAAGTTCAGATGCCGCGCTCTACATCGCAGATGCCATAGGTGCAGACACCAAGCGCATATATAGCGAAATAAAAAAAATATTCTTATACGATAGCAGCATACAAGAAATAAACGTGCAGCACTCCCAGTTGTTCATAAAGCAGAACAGGGAAGTTAATGCTTACGAATTGCAAGATTCTTTTGGTTTTAGGAATTTGCGTGCGTTTTTGCCCAAATTTCGCAGAATTTTGGCAGAAGAAGGCGATGAGGCTTTTATGCCCGTGGTGGGTGCGCTCAGGAGCCACAGCTTGAACCTATTTCATATTCAAGCTATGAAGGCTAAAAAGATTTCTGAATACGAGATACCAGCTCGGATTTTGCCGCCTAATCAGGTTTTCCTTTACAAGAAAAATCACTTGTCCGAACAGAGTGCTTGTTGGACGCTGGGCAGCCTGCAAAAAACAATCTTGCGTTTAGACGGGATTTCTTATGGCAAAAAGGTAGGCTATTTCAGAGACCTACCCTCATTTGAACTTGCGATTTGCGAGTTGCTGATATAAATGCCTATATATTTTCTATATTTATCAAGCAATGGCGGCGCATAAAATTTGTCTTGGCGTAGAAACAAACCAAGACGGGCTAAAAATCGCTCTGGTTGAACCGGAGCGTAAGCATATTATTAGGGTAGATGCTATTCCAACAAGCGGGAATTCAATAAACGATGTTTCAATTTATTCTTCTGTTTTAAATTCCTGGATGCGCAGCAACTTGCTCCCTAAAATAAGTTCTATAGCTGTCACTTTCCCCGCTTGCAATGGCATAATGCGCCTTGTTTCCATTCCAAAAGAAATTCAAGATGCTTTTAGCTATGTTAGCTGGGAATTTGCCTCTTCAATAAATTCCAATGCAGGCGATTACAAAATGGTCGTGGCCTTTTATCCAAACGCAAAAAAGCCCGAATGTGCAATTACGGTTTCAGTGCGCAAAAGGATAGTGGATTCTTTTCATTCCGCAGAGCTTGAAAGGAGCGGATTAAGGCCAAGTTACCTTATGGCAGATATTTGCGTTTTGCATAATCTTTTGGAGTGCTCTGAGGGTTTGGGTAGCCAGCCCAAATGCGTGTTGAAGGCAGACGAAAAATTTGTTTCGGCCTTTTGGAGCAAAGAAAGCGGCCCTGTGGCGGTGAGGCTTTTGCCCGGTGATTGTATTTCTCCCAGAGCTGTTTTGGACATTTTGCAAAGCGGTTATGAGGGGCTGCCCAAGTCAAAAAAAGTTGTTAAGTTTTGCGGCGAGCTTTCTACACGTTTGGATTTTGCAAATGAATTTATAGATATGGGAGCTAGTGTCGGCATAGATATTCAGCCTTGGAAGCAGCTTTCAAAATTTTCTTTGGAGAAAAATGCAGATTTTTCAAAATTATCGCAGTGCATGGGAGCCATTGGGGCAACCTTGGGGTGTATATAGGAAACAGAAAAGGGAGTTTTTAGATGATAAAATCAAACTTAATGTCTTCTCGTGAAAAGGCCGCACAGCCTGCTCCGCGGGCTGTTAAAGAGAAAGAGGTAAAGACAAAAAAAACCAAATCTGCGGAAAAAAAAAGTAGTGCGTTTGGTAGTTTGCTTTTTATGCTTTTTCTCTTTTTGGTGGCTTCTGTAGTGTATTTGGAACTTTTAGGAATACCGAATTTTTTGCGTGGAGTTATACCTCAAGAAGTTGTGGATTTTTTAGGATTAAGCGAAGAAACAGTCGCAACACAGGTGCTGCGCAAGGCTGGTGCTCCGCAGTTAACGGCTAATGGCACAAGGTTAGATGACCCCAGTATTCCGCTAAATGGCTCTGTTGAAGAAATTGTTAAAACCATGCGTCCGGATATTTATTTTAAAAACAAAGAGCTTGTGAACTACAAGGAACAGGCTTTGATAAACAGAATTCCTTATCAAAAACAAGCATTCCACATTATGCTTGGCACCTTCTACAAAGCAACCCCAGATGGAGACGGAATAGGTTATTTAGACCTTGCCTATCAAGCTCCCAATTTTTATTTTGCCCGCGTTGTGGCGGTGGATGCTCGCACTCGCAATTTTTACAGAGACCAATTGAGAGCCAAAGTAGTTGACTTTATTGAAGCAGATTCTGTTACAACCAAAGATGGGAGCATTGAATTCAGCGTATATGGGAATTTTAATCAACCCAGTTTCACAGAATTGAAATCTGGTCAGTTGGTGCGGCCTTCCAAAATAAATTCCGAGTTAATGGCACTCCGCACCTTGGCTATCAATAATCAGGTGCGTTTGGCAGGGTTAGAAAAATTCACAGAAGACGAATTCCAAACGCATCGCAGGATAGTGGTTAAAGCAACCACAGATGCCGATTATCCTTCGCTTTTAAACTTCGCCGAAGCTCTGCAAAAATCCGACATCGCCTTTGGAGTGCAGCAATTTGTCTCTAGACCAACAGGTGCCGAAAAAATGCAATCAACTTTAGAATTTGTGTTGTATGCCTCGGTGAAATAACTATATTCTTTCTGCCGCTCGGATGGTGGAATGGTAGACACTGGGGACTTAAAATCCCCTGGCCGCAAGGTCGTGCGAGTTCAAGTCTCGCTCTGAGTAGTTTTTTTTAGGAGGAGTTTACATGTCAGTAAAAAAATGCGTTCTTGCTTATTCAGGTGGGTTAGATACCTCTGTGATAATCCCTTGGCTAAGAGAAAACTATAGCTGCGAAGTGATAGCCTTTGCCGCAGATTTGGGGCAGGGCGATTGCAATGCCGCTGCGCTAAAGAAAAAAGCCATTGCAAGCGGTGCTTCCAAATGTTATGTTATGGATTTGCGCAAAGAATTTTTGGAAGACTATGTTTGGCCCACGATGCAAGCTGGCGCAAAATACGAGGGCACATATCTTTTGGGAACATCTTTTGCAAGACCCTTGATTGCAAAATATCAGGTGCTTGTTGCGCAAAGAGAATTTGCAGACGCAGTTGCTCACGGAGCCACAGGCAAAGGCAATGACCAAGTTCGCTTTGAGCTTACTTATGCAGCTATGGATCCTCGCTTGAAAGTTATTGCTCCTTGGAAAGACCCAAAATGGAATATTCACAGCAGGGAAGAAGCCATTGACTATGCGCAAAAAAGGCGCATTCCTCTGGGTGGAATTTCAAAAAAGAAAATTTATTCGGAAGATGGCAATATTTGGCATTTATCGCACGAAGGCGGAGTTTTGGAATATCCAGACAAAGAGCATAAATACGATATGCTAAAACTCTCCAAGACTTTTGAGAAAGCTCCGAGCAAGCCGGAATATGTTAAACTAATTTTTGAACAGGGAGTTCCAGTTGCGCTGAACAACAGAAGAATGGATGCAGTTACTCTGCTCACCATGCTCAATAAAATAGGCGGCAAACACGCTTGCGGCTTGCTAGACATTGTTGAAAACAGGTTGGTCGGTTTAAAGAGCAGGGGAGTTTACGAAACCCCAGGTGGCACAATTTTATACAAAGCCCACGAGCTTTTGGAATCCCTTGTTCTAGACAAAGCAACTCTTGCAGAAAAACAGAAACTCGCCCAAACTTATTCATTCTTGGTTTATAACGGCGAATGGTTCACACCGCTTCGCCAAGCATTGGATGCCTTTGTTAAAGAAACTCAAAAAACCGTTTCGGGAGTTGTAACCTTAAAACTCTACAAAGGAAACATAATTCCTGCGGGAGTAGAAAGCCCATTCAGCCTTTACGATCCGGATTTGGGCGGTTTTAGCGATGTTGAGTTTTACGACCAAAAAGATGCTACAGGCTTTATTCGCTGTTTTGGGCTTCCGCTTAAAACTAGGGGAATGTTGCTCGGCAAAAAAAGTCCGGTTAAATTTGGGAAAACATTATTGTAAATTTTTCGCCCCTTTCTTTGTAGTTGCTGAACAAACCAAAAGAGGCGCAAGCGGGGGAGAGCAGAACCGCTCCCTCGTTTTCTGTTGTTTCGCAGCACCACTCAAATGCTGTATCTAAATTTTCAAAAATTTTCATGCTCGCTTTGCAGTTTTCGTTTTGCAGGGATTTTTGCATTCTCTCCGCTGTGCTTCCAATTAGAGCGATGCCTTTGAGCAGGTTGCTTTTTGCGAGTTCTTTTGAAAGCTCGGTGAAATCTGCGTGTTTTTCTGAACCGCCTAGTATTAGTGTGAAAGGTTTGCTCATGGCTTTTGCGGCGGCTATTGTCGCTTCGGGGCGGGTGGAATATGAATCGTTGTAAAACGTGATGGTTTTGTTCTTGTAGGTTTTTGTGCCGATGTTTTGCAGGCGCAGCGGCAAGCCTTCGTAGAGTTTTAGAGCATTTATGCAGGCACTTGTGTCCATACCCAAACATTCCAAAGCAAGAGAAGCCGCAGCCATATTTTGCAACTGGTGCTTCCCTATAACCTTGCATTCTTCAAGCGGAATTTTAAGAGAGTCAAAGGGCTTTTTTATTCCTCCGCTTTGCATTGCTATTTGCGTAGCACCTTCGGAGGAGGCATTGTAAATGCAGTAATCATTCCTCTTTTGCCAGCGAACCAAATTCGCTTTTGCATCTCTATATTGCTCCACAGAGGTGTGCCAATCCAAATGCTCGCTTGTCGTTTGCAAAACAACTCCTATATGCGGAGAAACTCCAAGCGTCATAAGCTGAAAGGAACTCAGTTCCAAAATAATCACGGTATTTTTATCTGAGAGCAAATCTTTATTTTGCAATAGATCAAGGGCTGGGATTCCAAAATTGCCGCCTATTGAATGGGGCACATTCAGGGCTTTTAGGCAGTGGGCAATCATAGAAACGCAAGAGCCTTTTCCGAGCGTGCCAGTTACGCCTATTATTTGAATGTGTGGGTAGTCGCTCTGCATTATTTCAAAAAAAAGTTCTATTTGGCTGGTTAGCATTGCCCCTTTCATCTGCGCATTTAAAATCTCTTTTTGCAAGGGATAAACGCCGGCAGAGCGAACAATGGTCTTGCATTTGGGCAAGTTTTCCAAATAATTCTCTCCGTCTTTTTTGTCAAAAACAAGGATATTTTCTATGCCTTGTTCCTGCAAAAATTTTTGAGTGCTTTTGCCTTCTGTGCCATATCCTAAAATTCCAACGGGTTGTTTGAGCATTACCTGCGTTAAGATAGTAAAATTTAGGGAATTATATACATCTTTTACACTAAGCCCGTAATCGCGTTTTGAAGTGATATTGCTCATATTTACTTTGCTTTAAAGGTTGTAATAACGTTAGGATTATTACTGAATAGAATAGTATATCTATTCGGCACTAATATCGGTTTCGTATCATCATTTAGCGCATCATTTAGTGGTATTTGCTCTAAACTCGGTTTTATCCACGCCTTACAAGAAACAGATTCGTTAGGACATAATAATTTCGTATAACTTCCGAAAGGGTCATATTTGTATGTACAATTATCTTCGGGGAGGTTAAGTCTAAATTTACATTTACGTTTGCATTCGTTTTTGATTATACTTAACAGCCGAATAGTAACATCTTGGGTCGTATTATTAGTAACTTCCATAACTGTATTTCCCTTTTCATATTCGGCATTATTATCAATTATTTTTAAAAATTTATAATCTCCTTTTTCTTCGTCTTTGATAATCCAGTCTATTATTTCTTTTTCAATTTTATCGTAAGTTAATTCAGGCATTTTGATTGTTCTCTTGGTTGGTTGAATTTGAATCGTTGTTTTCTTTATTTTGCTTTGGCTCTGACGAACCACTATCGTTTCGTTGATTAGTTTCATCTTTAATGTCAGAAATATTTTTAATATCAAATTGATTCTTTGTTATAAATGGCGGTTTAGTATCTGAATCTGCTTTAGCTTTTTCTAAAAGCGAATTTCCTATTACATCTTTAGTTTGTGGTATATAATCTAAAATCCAATCGCCTGCGCTAATCACAGATATATTAAACGATGCTTTTGCTAATTCTATTAAATTAATATAAACTAATCTATAAACTAAACTTTCAGAATTTAACCATAATTTTTCAGAAATTAATGTCATTATTCTTTTATTATGTATTTTAATATATGAATCTATCGTATTAAAATTATCTATAAAAATATTAATTTTTTCTCTATAATATTTTTCTACTTGCTTATTTAAATTTTGAAGTATTAATATAATTATTTTTATTTGTTTGATTATTAGTTCATAATTATTACTTATTTGTTCATTTTTTATTTTAGATAAATCTATATCAGTATCAATAGTTATATCTAAATTATAATCTTCCATTTTTATTTGAGTTTTTTCTTCATTTAAACTATTTATATATAATGAACTTGTTTCGTCTAATAAAACTAAACAATTTATTATTTCTTTTTGCAAATCTAAAATAGAATATTTGTTATGATTTCTAAAATATTTTTTCTCTAAAGATTTATATTTCTTTTTATCGTTAAATCCTGAAACCCAGCTATGAATATTATTCAAAGTAGGCTTTTTTTGAAATTTATGTTTTTGTTGTACTGCTTTTTGTGTTTGTGTATTCTTACTTGGCTCACTAATTTGCAGATTAGTATTTTCGTTTAAAATTCCTAAATCTTCTAATAACGGATTCCAATTCATATTTTTATCTCCTAAAAATGCCTACCTTTAAAAATATACAAAACCTCTCTTTTTAATTATATTTATTGCTTATTCTTATATTTAATAAGTTCTAGGTAAGTCAATAAAGTGACAATAATGCAAAAATATGAGCAATATCACTTCAAAACGCAATTACGAGCTTAGTGTAAAAGATGTATATAATTCCCTAAAGAAAAAATTGAAAATGAAAAGAAGAATCAAGGCATTGCAGATACACAATAAGTTTTTCCATCACAAGTAATAGTATCATTGCAAGAATGCTGTTCAAGAGGCATTTCTAAAAATTTTAATGATTCAAAAAATATCGTATCTGCTTCAATTCCCGGCGTTTCTGATACTTTTGAAATTCTTTTTGCAAAATTTTTATAAAAATCATAAAATTCTTCACAAGTAGGAAGTGTTTTTGCAGGCTTATTTCCGGCACAGCCAATTAAAGCAAACAATGCTATTGTGAATAAGAATTTCATTTTTCAGTCTCCTACGAAAATATACAAATTATGAAAAATTAGTGTTTTAATATGTTAATTTAAGTTCTTAGGTCAATTTTAACGTGACAATGTGTATATTTCAATTATAATACAAATTATGTGCAATATCACTTCAAAACGCAATTACGGGCTTAGTGTAAAAGATGTATATAATTCCCTAAATTTACTATATTTACCCTCATGGTTAATAGCGCAGAAATTATGGACTTAAAAAGGATTGTCGCTAAAAATCCCAAATCGCTCGCTTTTGCTTGGCTTGCAGATTTGCTAAGAATGGATAAAAAATTAGACGATGCTCTGCTTACGGCAAACACGGGCTTGGAGGCAAATTACGATTTTTTACCTGGCAGGCTTGCTAGAGGGCGCATACTTTTAGAAAAAGGCGATTTGGCTGGAGCAAGAGCTGACTTTGAGGCTGTGGCAGAGCAAGATTCCTTTTGTTCGTGTGCGCAAAAATTGTATTTGGAAACATCAGAGAAATTGGGATTGCCAGTAGATTCAGAGATATATCAGAAAATTTTAGGGACGCTTGAACCCGGAATTGTGGTTAAGGTAAAGGTAAAAACCGAACCTAGTGCTATCGGTGGCGTGAATGCTGCCTTAGATGACCTTTTGAGCGAAGATGATGCTGGAGACGATAAGGAAGATAAAATAATTTCTGATTTGCTTTTGCAAACATTCACGAATATATTTGAACCTAGCAAACCAGAGCAGCCTTCTGATTCTGACGATATTGTACCTTACACGCCTCCTCCTAAGGCGCAACCAGCTCCAGCACCAGCTCCAGCTCCCAAGCCAGCTCCCAAGCTAGATGCCGTGCCAGATTTAGATGCTCTGTTAAATGAGCAGTTGAAATCAAAAATGGAAGATTTGCCGGATTTAACCGGCGATATGGATTCTTTGCTCGCATCGGCTTCCTCACTACCGCCTGTTTCTGGTGCTTTAACTCCTGCAAGTCCAGCACCAGCACCAGATTTAGATTCCTTGATAAATGAGCAGTTGAAATCCAAAGTGGATAACGCACCAGATTTAACTAGCGATATGGATTCTTTGCTCGCATCCGCACCTTCCATGTCGCAAACTGCAGCTTCAGCACCGGATTTAGATTCCTTGATAAACGAGCAGTTGAAATCCAAAGTTGAAGATGTACCGGATTTGACAATAGATATGGATTCTTTGCTCGCATCCGCACCTGCTATGTCACAGCCTGCAGCTCCAGCCGCACCAGATATAGATTCCTTGATAAGCGAACAATTGAAATCCAAAGTGGACAATGCACCGGATTTGACCAGTGATATGGATTCCTTGCTCGCATCCGCACCTTCTATGTCGCAAACTGCAGCTTCAGCACCGGATTTAGATTCTTTGATAAATGAGCAGTTGAAATCCAAAGTAGAAGATGCACCGGATTTGACAGGCGATATGGATTCTTTGCTCGCATCGGCTTCAGACATATTATCCGCTTCTGGCACTTTAACCGCCCCAAGTTCCCCAACTACACCAGACATAGATTCTTTGGTAGCAGAGCAGCTTACATCGAGAGTGGACAATATGCCGGATTTAACAGGTGATATAAGTTCCTTGCTGTCTTCTATGCCAGCAGAACCCTCTCTTGAGCCATCACTTGCGGCTGGTTATTCTTTCCCACCCATCACCTTCCCGCCTGCGCCCGTCTCCAGTATTTCAACCTCTCCAACTACCCCAACTACACCGGATATAGATGCTCTGATAAATGAGCAATTGAAATCCAAAGTAGAAGACGTACCGGATTTAACAGGCGATATAAGTTCCTTGCTTGCATCTAATACCCCAAGCTCTCCAAACCCACCGGATTTAGATGCCTTGATAAATGAGCAATTATCGTCTAAGGTAGAAGACGTACCGGATTTAACCGGAGATATAGATTCTCTGCTCGCATCTGCGCCCGCTATAGGTGGAGAGCCAGAGCTTATGCCTTATGTTCCGCCAACTGACAATGCAGATCCTGCACTTGCTCAAAAACCGACTGTGACTTTGGCAGAACTCTATATGGACCAGGGTTTGCCGCAAAAAGCAGCGGGGGTTTATAAGGAGTTGCTAGCGCAAGACCCAAACAATGAAGATTTAATAGCAAAACTAGCTATAGCAGAAAAACAAATGTGACAAAAGGAGAAAAAATGGCAGAAGCACAAACGACCGAACAAATAGCAGTGCGCATAGAACAGCTTTTAAAGGCGATGGTGGACAACGGAGCCTCCGATTTGCACATTCGCATAGGAATTGCGCCAACTTTCCGTATTCATGGAGAATTGAAAAAACTCTATGATATAAAAATTACCTACCAGCTTATGGATAGTTTTTTGGCAGATATAATGAACCAAACCCAAAAAGAGATTTTTGAGAACACAAAGGAATGCGATTTTGCCTTGAGCGCAAGGGAACTAGGCCGTTTTCGTGTTAATGTGTTTAGGCAAAGAGGAACGCCTGCCATTGTGTTCAGGCACATAAATTCTAAAATACCGAAATTTGAATCTTTAGGACTCCCACCCATTGTTTTGGAACTCGCTCTCAAAAAACGTGGTTTGGTTTTAGTTACAGGCACAACAGGTTCGGGCAAATCCACTTGTTTGGCAGCTATGATAGACCACATAAACGAATTGGAATCCACTCACGTTTTAACCGTAGAAGACCCAGTTGAATTTTTGCACAGAGATAAAAAATCCATAATTTCGCAGCGCGAAATAGGAACGGATTCAATGTCTTATGCAAACGCCCTTAAAGCTGCTCTTCGCCAAGATCCGGATGTTATGCTCATCGGCGAAATTCGCGATTTGGAAACAATGCAAATAGCCCTCACCGCCGCAGATACAGGTCACATGGTTTTTGCAACAATTCACACCACAAATGCAACAGAGACAATTCACCGCATACTTTCGATGTATCCTCCTCATCAGCACGATGAAATTCGCTTGTTGCTCGCCTCTTGCTTGGAGGGAATAATATCCCTGCGCTTGTTGCCGAGGTGCGATGTTGTGGGGAGAACCCCTGCGGCAGAAGTTTTGGTGAATACTGCAGCCATACAAGAATACATTATGGACAAAAATAAAACCGAGTTCATAGAAACCGCTGTTGCCGAAGGCAATATGCAGTACAAAAGCCAAACCTTTGACCAGGCTTTGCTCGCTCTTTACAACCAAGGCAGAATATCTGTGGAAACCGCCAAGAATGCAGCTACAAATCCAGAAGATTTTGAACTTAAACTTCGCGGCATAACCGGAACCTCCGACAGAACCTGGCAAATGAATTCTTGAGACAATGGTGCCTAAATTTGCAATAGGTCAAAAATGGACGAGCTATGCCGAGCCTGAACTTGGCGTGGGACAAATTATTAAACAGGATTTTAGAACCATAAGTTTGCTTTTTCCTGTTTCGGGCGAATGTCGCACATACAATTCAAAAGGCGATCCACCTCTGAAACGCTATATTTTGAAAATAGGGGAAAAAGCAACATCTAATAAAGGTGGCTCTCTTTTTGTTGAAGAAATTATAGAAGAAAACGGTCTTTTGCATTACAAAAGCAAGGGTAAAGGTATTTCTGAAGACCAGCTCAATTTCAAGTCGCAAGGCTCTGATTCTTCTGAAATTTTGGATATGTTGCTTGAGAAAAAGTTTTCTAGCAATTTTGATTTTTGCCTCAGAGAAAGTGCGGCAAAGCTGCGCGGAATATGGAAATCTTCAATGGCGAGAGGTTTTTTAAAACCAAGGCTCAGGCTTTTGCCGCACCAGTTGTATTTGGCGTTTAGAGCATCCAGATCCATTTCTTTGCCGCGCCTCATGCTCTCCGATGAAGTTGGGCTTGGCAAAACCATAGAGAGCGGTTTGATTTGGAATGCGCTTCAAACAGATGGCAAAATAAAAAGAACCTTGCTAATTGTTCCCGAACAGTTGAAAAATCAGTGGATAATTGAGTTTGGCAAAAAATTCAACCATTGGTTTTCGAGCATAGATGATGATTATATCTCTGAACATAGAAAATATGCCACTGCCGAGCAAAATGTATTTTTGCTTCACGACACCGTTATATGTTCCTTGGAATTTTTGCTTGAGAACAAATTTATTGCCTCCGCTGCTTTGGAGGCTCCTTGGGATTTGCTGATTATGGATGAGGCTCATCGCCTGGTGAAAACTTCGGAGGGTGCAAATGCGGAGTATATTCTTGCGGAGCAACTTTCGCAAAAAATCCCGGGTTTGCTTTTGCTCTCTGGCACACCCATACAACTCGCTCCCGAGGCGTATTTTTACAGGTTGAGGCTTTTAGACTCCGCTCGTTTTCAGAACTGGTCAGAATTTGAAAAAAATCAGGATAACTATAAAAGCGTGGCTAATGATTTATCCAAAATTTCCCTTGATTCAGATGAAGAACTCTCTTGGGAAGATTTGCAAAAAAACATTCCAAAAAAATCTCCAATTCGCTCTTGGCTGCCAATAAAAGCGGATTTGTCTTTGACAGCGGAAGAATGGATGAGCCGCGTTATAGATGCTCTTGGCACCGGTTCTTCTGTATTTCGCAACACTAGAAAAAGCGTTAAGGGATTTCCTAAAAGAATATTGAAAACTTACCAGCTTGAGCGTGATTCGGAGTTAAAATCTTGGCTCTCTGATTTTGTTGAAGAACATAAAAAAGACAAAATTTTGCTTATATGCTCCAAGTCAAATACTGTTAATGCGCTTTTATCGCTTTTAGGTGAAGATGTTGCAGTTGCATTTAAAGAAGAAGAAACATCTTTGGAACGCGACAAGGCTGCTGCCGCTTGGATGCGCTCAGATGGCCCAAACGTTTTGCTCTCTTCTGAAATAGGTTCCGAAGGCAGGAATTTCCAAAGCGCGCAGCATTTGGTGCTTTTTGATTTGCCCGAAGATTCCTCTTTGCTAGAGCAGCGAATTGGGCGTTTAGATCGCATTGGGCAAGGGGCAGAAATTTATATCCACGTTCCTTTTGCAAAAAAGAGCAAAGCGGAGATGCTTTATTTGTGGTATCACGAGGCACTTGGAATTTTTGAGCATTCCTTGATGGGTGGCGGAGAAATGTATGCCAAATTTGAAACGGAGCTTAAAAGCTATTTGGAAAGCCCTGCGAAAAAATTCAGTAAATTTTTAAAGGAATTTTTGCCACGTGGCAAAAAAGAGATGCAACTGCTAAACGAAAAGGCAGAGGCCGGCAGAGACCGCTTGCTTGAATTCAATTCGCAAAACAAAAAAATATCCGGCGAATTGCTGGCGCAGGCACAAAAAATGGACTCAAATGAGGATCTTCTGACATTTGCCTTTGATATGCTCTCGGTTTTGGATATTGAAGTTCAAAATGGAATTTATCAGGGTAGTTTTGTTCTTAAAGGGGCACCAGAGCAGCCCGAACACGCAACCTTGCTTGGGGCAAACCTCGCGAGTTCCTCGGACAATGGGGAGGTTTCGGAATTTGACGGCTGTTCCGTCACCGTTGCAACCAGCAGGGAAAACGCGCTTAACTACGAAAACATAGAATTTTTCCATTGGGAGCATCCAGTTATGCAAAGGCTTTTTGACAAGGCCTTGGGCGATGATTTTGGAATTATAGCTTGTGTTGTTTGCGATTCTGTGCCAAACGGCAAGGTTTTTGTCCAATACAATTTTATCCTTGAATTTTCTGTGAATTCGCATTGGGGAATAAACAATTTAGTGAACGAGCGTTTGTTGAGCGTTATTCTGGATAATAAAGGAAATGCGCAAAACATTCCAGAAAATTTGCTGACAAAGCAACTGCAAAATAGCAAAGCTGCAGACATGCCCTATTCCATATTGGAATACTTTACAACGGAGGGTTTTGAAACGGCAAAAAGTTCTCTTGAAAATATTGCGAAAAAAATATCTGAAGAAACGGAAAAAATGGTGATTCCCATTTTGGAGAGCGAGATTCATCGTGCAGAAGAAACTTATATGCTTTTGCGTGATTTTGAACTCGGTCGCGTTTTGGATAAAAAGAAAAAAGACATAGTTGCCTGCAAAAAAAGTTTGAAAGATCCCAAACTTAGGTTGAACGGGGTTAGGGTTTTAGTCAATGCTTAAATCTGTAGAATCTTTAGATTTGCGTTTCTTCTTCTTTTGGCGGAGACATTCTTTTTCGGCAAGAATGGATAAGTTTTTGAGGCTTTATACTCGCATGGGCGATGGTTATGTATGGGCTTTGGTAATAGCATGCATTTACTTTTTTTATGGTAAAATAGTTTTACTTGGAGTAGTTGAACGTGTTATACCTGCACTTTTGCTGAGTCTGTTTTTTTATTGGCTTATGAAGCTCTCTATTCGCCGCAAACGCCCTTTTGATTTGTTGAAGGAAGTGAGCGCAGATGTTCCGCCGCTGGATAAATACAGCTTCCCAAGCGGTCATACTATGAATAACCTTGCCGTTGGTTTCACCGTTTTTGCAGAAGTACCTATTATAGGTTGGACTATGTTATTTATGCCTATCACGTGGGGTTTTTTAAGGGTTTATTACGGAGTGCATTGGCTTTCCGATGTTATTGGCGGGATTTTCCTTGGATTTTTATGTTTTGGGCTTGGGAGAATTGTTTTTTCTATTTTATTGCAATAATGGTATATATTTTGCATACTATTACAATAAAAATGTATATTATAGTTAGGAGATAGAAAAAACCGATATGTATGGCAATGAACTGGAAGAAAAACACAAAAGTCGCGCTAACAAGCTGGTCTTGTTCAGCGGGGCATTCTTTTGTTTATTCAGAGTAGTAGCCGAAATAGCAATGGGGAATTATCATACAGCTGCTATATGCGGGGCAGTTGCTTCAACTGTCCTAGTTTTGTTTGCATTTTTTTCAAGAAAAAATATTAAAAGATTTCCATTGATTTTTTCGTTTTGTCTGTATATTTCTTATATAGGGGCTTCTTTTTCAATTGGTT
>Ga0268262_10003133_pt1 | contig 18188 bp, 12 predicted proteins | sample TergutNc150P3_FD_190354 | JGI IMG/M metagenome (GOLD analysis project Ga0268262, IMG submission 190354) | Nasutitermes corniger P3 segment gut microbial community from laboratory colony in Florida, USA - Nc150 P3 (SPAdes) (version 2) | ecosystem: Host-associated > Arthropoda: Insects >...
ATACGGGCGAAGGTAAAAATAAATTTTCGTTTAGATGAAGCCTTCCTGTTCTTTGTTCTGTTGGAACGGTATTGTATCTTTTTATTCCCGAATAATCGTCTACCCAGTCTTTTAAGGAATTGTCTACCATAAACTGGCGGAAATCTCCGTCAAAATCAATTGCTTCCTGCAATGTGTCAAATTCCAGTATTTCATTATCTTTATATTCTTTTATTCGGGCGGGAAGTTTATCAATGTGCTTTATATGGAAATCATCAAATATCATTTTTTTAACTTCCGGCAGGTCATGCTCTTTATTCAATAACTCATTGAATTTTTGAGAGACCGCGTTGTTAAAATAAACGTGTCCCATTGTATACCAGCAGTCTTTTCCGCCATGCTGAATATTTGTGATATAATCATTTTTAGTTTCGGTAATACAGTATTCATCTATATATTCGCTTGAATATTTACAGGCAAAATAAGAATCATATTCATATAAAGAAAAAACATTTTGCGGATAGTAAATATCCGAACAGCAAATATATGAATTTTTAAGATAATCCTGCGCGAGAAAAAGAGAATGATTGTTATTCCGTTCTATAAAGTCGTCGTTTTCTATAATAACGAGGCCGAATTTTTCTTTTAAGTATAAAAATTTTTCTTTCATATAGCCCGCGACAAGAACTATCTGACTAATTCCGGCGCTTTGAATCTGTTTTATTTGGCGTTCAATAAGAATTTCGTCCTTTATTCTGAAAAGCCCTTTGGGGATAATTTTGGAAAACGGAAGGCATCTTGAAGAAATACCAGCCGCCATTATTATAGCGCTATTAATTTTATAGGGTTCCAAAGCCTTATATCCTGCTTCGGTAATATGGTGATCTTTGGAAATAAAATTCTCATTTTGTAAATAATTTATTGTATCCTGTATTTCTTTGTCGTTAACGCCGGCTTCCTTCATGCTTGTTTTGAAGGCGTTAAACTTCTTGTGGTGAATCGCTTTAATAATATCAAATTGATTTTTAGTCATTTTATCTAATAATGCCTTATTTTTGAAACTTTAGTCAAGCTTTTTCCTTAATCCTGTATTATTTACCCTGTTTTTTACTGATACGCGGAATATCAGTTCCCCGCCATGTAATAATTAAAGGCTTGTTTACAATATCAAGAGAAGAGCCAGACTGCAAGGGGGTGTTTTGCCCGGTGTAAATATCGTGAACAAGGGCGGAAGAGGGAAGATTAAGTTCAATTTCTTGTCTGTTATTTTTATCATTCCAGAGTATAAGCGTGTTATTGCCCGTTATACCGTCTAAAAAGCAGAATGAAACAATATTTGAAGGTATGTTTTCTCTTTGCGGTAATTCGGGAACATAACGAGAGCCTGGCAGATAGCGGCCGCAAAGTTCATAAGCCCAGGAACCGTCTTTTCTGCTGAAATCTTTATTAATTAACCCGAAATACTTTTCAGAATTCAGGCTGATTTCTCCTTTATCAACCCTGTCAAATATTTCATACCATAAAAGAGCCCTTGCACCGCGGGCTGCGGCTCCGGTAATGGTTTTTACTATATATGCCGGAAATTTTTTGAGAGAAACTTTTGTTGGATTTATTCCCGCGTTTGGAAAGCCTACTTCCGTTATCCAGACAGGACCTGAATAATTAATTTTTGAAAATATTTTTAATAATTTATCGTAAACATTCATGCAATCGGAAGGATTAAATGAATACGGATGAAAGGCAAAAGCATCAAGTTCGTTTAGAACGCCTTCTTTATGCATTTTGTTTATAAATCCCGCGGGACTGCGCCAAAAAGCGCCGCCGACAATATAGGCATCCGGATCTGTTTCACGTATTTTTTTAATAGTAAGTTTTGTTAGGTTAATAAACTCATCTTTCGTTCCGTGCCAAAAAGTAATATTAGGTTCATTCCAGATACACCAAACGTCAACTTTTCCTTTATAACGAAGCACGGTTTTTTCTACATAAAGCAAAAAAGAAGGCATCTTTTCCGGCGGTATATAAAATTTTGTTTTTCCTGAATAATCTGTTCCATATCCTAAAAGTCCGATAATTTTTTTACCTTGCCCTTTTGCATACTCAACATATATATCATAACGAGAAAAATCAAAAACATCTTTTTCAGGTTCAATTCTATCCCAATTAAATGTATTTAATATCCATTTGCATCCCATATCTTCCAAAAGTTTGTCTTCTATAGGATTTCTGGTTCTTCCGGCATGAACTATTCCCAAAAAATCTTCCGGTATTTTAACTTGTCTGTTTGGAGGCGGCGGAGTGGAGCAGGAAATAAAATATAAACATATTGCGGACAATAATAACTTTTTCATTTATGTTATTTGTTTTTTCTTAATTTTCTTTTGCTGTATCCCGGATTCTTCTTTAATATATTTACAAAAAACCTGAGTATGCCATTAATTAATTTATACATAGGTTTATGACAATCTCTCAGCCAAACAAGTAATTTAAACATTGGACTGTCAAAAACATCCAATATATATTTTCCCGATACGATTCGCGTATTATCATCAAATGCGGCTAAAGGCTGTTTTAATAATTTATCTGTTTCAGCGGAAATTTCCCCTGTTTCTTTAATTGATAAAAGGACTTCAGATGACGCGAGTTTGTATGGCGAGGCAAGCAGTAAAAGAGAAGTAGCGTAATAGTGGATTATTTTCGCGTTATGAAGAAAGTTAAGCCCGTTATGGCTGATTTGACAATTCCAAATTCCTGAAAGCTCCGTGATAATATTCCGTAAATCGCAGTCTGCCTGATTAAAGGAAGGCTGATCAACGGAAACCCCTTTCTTGTTGCTTTCCATCCATAACTTATGCCATTGGCTAAAAAATTCTTTTGAGCGGGAGTTATCCCTGTAAAAAATAATACCGCTGTTAAAATAGGTGTTTTTTGTAAAAGGCGCTGAAAATCCCGCTTTCCTGACTTCAGCCGCAAAATAATTTCGCAGATGATGCTCTTCCAATGTTGTATGCGTGTCAAGTACGGCTCCTATGTTTATCTCCGGCGAAAAAACAGGAGCAAGTTTTCCCGTTATTATGGTATCGCAGTCAATAAAAAGAAAATCGCCTGAAACATAATTATTAATTGACGTCTTTATCCAGCGCGACGCCTGTTTTTGCGGATATTCGTCCGGCACGCTTATTACTTTTGTTTCAGATATATATTGCGTGTAACCTGAGCGCCTGCCTGTTAATCCTTGTTTTGTTTTTTCATCAATTAATACGGTAACCTCCGCATCATGGTTATACAGGCGCATTGAAGCAAGAGAGAGCAGAAATTGTTCGTAATAATAATCTTTTTCTGAGCTTGTCAGAACATAAACATATTTCATAAAAAAGAGAATGCCTGTATTTTCTTAAAGAATACTTTTATATACGTCAGGATATTCATTTATGACATTCTTTATTTGTTCGTCGTTCTTTGTTATATTAATTTTATTTAATCCGCTGTTGATTATTCCAATTCCGGTTATATTTACAATGTTATCCTGCACAAGACAATATTCTTTTCCATTATGCCGCGCCATAGCCCAAAACCATATATCGTCTGCGGTAGGAGCCAATGTCCAGAATTTGGATTTATCAAAAATATCATTATTAAATGAATGCGGAGGGTATAATATTCCGCCTGCGCCTGTTGGAAAAAGACGTTTGGGATATTCCACTGTACTAATACTATGCCGCCATTCCATATAAGGTTTAATATTTTTATTTTCATCAAGTTTAATTTCATGCGCCCTATGAAAGCATATTTTTTCAGGATTTTGTATGTATGAATCCTTTAATATTTTTAACCAATTAGAAGAATAAAAAACATCATCGTCAGCGGTTATTAATACATCGTCAGAATATTCATATAATGCCGGTATTAATTTTTTATATGATTTTATATCCTCGCAGAATTTTATTTCAAGCCCCATTTTCTGTAATTTTTGTAATTTTTCGGGTATTTTAGATCCATGAGCAAGCCAAAGGATAATTTTATCAGGTTGGACTGTTTGGTTAAATAATGAATAAATGGCGTAAGGCGCCGCTTTTTCAATTCTTTGACCGTAACTGGTAAGAGTTACAATAAATAAAGGAGAATTTTTTGACGATGAGTTAAGCGGTTTTATATTTTTCGTAATATTTATGCTTAATAAATAAAAATAAAAAAAAGTACGGCTGATAAAATTAAAAATTCTTTTAATTATTTTCATTGCTAAAACTATCTTCCAAAGAATTAATAAGATGCCCGTATATTGTAAGTTTTTGCTTCTTTGTATATTTATTATATTTATTTTTCCATGATAATTTATGAAACGGAATTGAAAGGAACGGAGAAAAGTTTTCTTCGTTATACTCAATATTAAGTTTTTTTTCCAAGACAAATTTTTCCATAGTACTGCAAGGCGCATTATCAATCATTTTTTTAATATCAAGTATATTATCGTAACCAAGCGCTATTGAGTAATCAACAAGAAAATACTCAATTTGATCATTATGATCTTTCCAATAAGCGTAGAGAATATCGCACAGATATTCAAAAAACACGGAGCCTTTGACTCCGGCAAGAAGAAATCCGGACCAGCGGCTTATTTTTGGGGAAGATAAATTATAACGGTATGGTTTTGACAAATCACAGATGCCGGAATATCTTGCCATGCTGATGCTGTTGTTTTTATTTGCGGGGGCTTTAAGCGTAAAAAAAGTCATATCTTCAAGCGAAATATCTTTTAATGTTAAAATTGTCGCGTCCATCCATATACCGCCGTATTCATATAAAAGATTTGCGCGTAATAAATCGGAAAAATGGGTAATCGTTATTATTTTTGCGTTAACTTTTTCCATAATATAATCGGGAAACGAAACATATTCTTTATAGTTATTTTTTGTTATAAGCACAACCGGATGTTTGCCGGAATGTTGTTTGATGGATTTATAACAGACTTTAACAATATCGGGCATTGCTTCTTCGCCGTCCCACCAGCATACCCATATTGTAGAAGCAGATTCGATGTTTAAGACAGACTGCGGTTTTCTTTGTGAAAATTTAACAATAATGTCTTTATAATGACCTATTAGATAAGTTAGAATGGCTTTGTGTTTTTTTTTGCCTAAAAAAGGACGTAAGAAACCAAAGACATGATGAAAAGGAAAAATTAAACTCCAAAATGCAACTGAAAAACCATATAAGCGCCATGCCGGAAAAAAGCGCAGTAAGATAGGAAAAAAACGTTGAATTTCTTTAAATATCTTCAAAATAATTATTTTTCCGGTTTCTGCCAATTATCAGCGTTAAAAATATCCGTATGAACCGTATACCATTCATTGGGGTCAATTTTAAATGTATTGGCATTATGTTCGTGAGGCATCCATTTTTTTGAGGTAGTTATAAAAAGATTTCCTTGTTTTTCTTCGTTACTTACAGGATTTCCGGTAAATGGATTCTTAGGATTTTTTATTATGTCCTTAAAGGCAAGAGTAGGAACATCGGCGTTTGTCATAAAAGTATAATCTGTTTTTAACCGGAAATTATCGTTAAAGTCTTTTATCAATAAAATAGGATTGTAAAATTCGCGGTTAAAAGGAATATTCTTTGAATGGGGAAATATGCCGGAATTAATATCCGCGCCGTGATCGGCGGCGATAATAATACGGGTATTATCGTATACGCCATTCTTTTTCATATAATCAAGCCATGTGCCGAGTCTTTTTAGCGCCGCCGCGTTTGCTGGATAATTTACGATATCCGCATATTTTGATTTACCCCTGTCTGTAACTGCAGGAACAGGAATATAATCGGGAGCCTGTAAATAATAAGGTTCATGTGTAAGTTCGTTTACCATAAAAATAAACGTATTTTCAGGCGAATTTGCGTCTGTTAAATCGGGAAGAAGGTCAAGCACCGCATAGTTATTTAATATTAAGTATAAATCATTTGTTACGGAATTTGTATTCCACCATTTACCGTTATTATAAAATGGCAGCCTAAGCGCCAAAGGCGACATTTTAAAAAAACTGAACCAAATAAAATTTCTCTTTAATATTTGGTTTTTAAGCTGTAAGCCTGAAAAATTGTGGCGTGAAAGCCATAAGCTTAGATATGTCTTTAGCGTGTTTTCTACTTTAATTTTCGGATAACCGGCATATATTCTGGTATCAGGAAGCCAACTGTAATTTGCCCATGACGGATCGGTGACCGTTACGTTAAAATTATTATTGGAAAAAATAACAGGCATTAAAAGGAGCGACTCGTTATGTTTTTTTACAAGAGGTTCGTCCGCCCGGCTGTTAATGGATATAGGAGTATATTCATAGCCGCCAAACAAGGGAGGCGCGCCAATTATGGTATGACTATTAAAAGAAAGCGTATTTGGATAATAAATAAATCCTGAATATTGTTCGTACAATTCAGGGCTCTCGGAAAAAATTTCAGGAACAAAGAAATTTACCCCTCTGTCCAGCATAATAAAAATAACATTTTTACCATCTTTTGATAAATGAAAAATAGGAGATATTGAAGATATTTGTTCATCTCCCCTTGCGGTACGGATTGCCGTAAGGCGGTTAAATTCGCGTCCTATTGTAACGATGTTTATTAAAGAGCTGACAATAAATGTAATAATTAAAATAAAAGAAACAGGAATAAAAAATTTAACTTTATTTTTTATTAATAAAAATATTATTACGGCGCAAACAACAGCCAAAGAAAAGAGGTTAATTAACGCCTGGCCGGCAGGCGGTTTAATAGTTCCGTCATTTACAAAGTTTAGCATGCCGGTAAATTCGCCGTAATAACCCGGAAAAATAAATGTATTTATCAACGCCCCATAACAAAAAAATAAAGATAATATTGTTAATGTTGTTTTAACTTTGTTATCAAACAGGAAATATATGCATAAAGGCCAAAATAAAAAAAATCCTAAACTCTGGAAAAAAGTATTTGTCAAAAAAACAAACGGAGACGCGGTTGATTCAATGTAGGAAAATTCCTGCGGCGAGGAAGAAATAACGAAAGACGGAATAATAAAACCCGCCAATAAACAAAGAATGACAAAAGAAAGAACAAACAACCGGTTTCTGAAACGGCTATTTTCATACAATGGTTTTAACGCATAAACGAATAATAAATTGTATAGTTTTATAATTAAAGGTATTAAAGGAATAACAAGAGAAAGGATAATAAATGTAATTCTTTTATAAAGATCGCCATGATGAAAGAAAATTAAATAAATATCAAGCGAAATTACCAGGGCGCATAATGCGGTATAAAACACAATTAACGGCTTGTTAAGCAGGGAAAAAATGTTTTTTGTCAGGGAAAATACGTTATTCATCGTCCAGTACAATACAAGACCGGAAGGTGAATTGTACAACAGCGCAAGAAAAATCACGGCTGTAGCGTAAATTTGTACTTTATCCTTAATATGAAGATTTTTAGAATAAATCGCGCCGGATAAACAGTTAATCAATGTCATTAATACCGGTAAGATATTAATATGAATTCCTTTAACCGTAAAAAGCCCGTCAGGAGCGCCAAGATTGCGTATAAAGAGGAATGAAGACTCTTTTAAAACATCAAGATGGGAAAGAAATTTATAAGCCGCAATGAAGAACGGAATCTGAATAAGAATACCGAATGAATTGCGTAAAGCGTACAGGGGATGATAATGATTTTGCCGGTAATAGGTTGATAGAATCATGTACCGTTCATCGCCTGAAAAAACGGCTTTTATTTTGTCTATTTTAGGCTTAAGCCCGCGTATAATGTCCCTTTCAACTTTCTGCCATTTTTCAGCGACAATATAGAGAGGAAGGCAGAAAAAGGTTACGGCAAGACTTACGCAAATTATTGAAAGCCCGCTGTTTTTTAAAACTTTAGATGCTACCTGATAAACAAATTCAATAATTTGATAGAGCGGATAAATTATGATAGTGTAGATAATATTCATAAAATAAATTTAACGCCTAATTGAAATGAAAAATTATTTACTATTGTATCCTCCGGGGGATCTAAAAGATATTTTATTATATAGTTTCGATCAATTATTCTGTTGTAAGACAGTCCGCCGAAAATAATGAAATAACTGTTAAAAAAATAAACAGAGTCAATATCCAAATTAAGGTTTGTCCAATACGCGTTATGATAAACATCAGAGCTTACTACAGTGGCTCTTTCGTAAATATAATGGTTATTGGGATTATTACGGCTTATCATAATGCCGGAATTGCCTTTTGGATAATAAAGCGTAAATTTTAAGCTTTGCGCGTTACCTACAGGACTTTCGGCGTTCCCAAGCCATTGTCCTTTATTTGTATAACCCTGGGCAAGCTGGTGGTGTGAATAAAACGAATAAGGCCTTATATAATCCGGAGTTTTTTCCATGTAACTGAGTTCAAAAAGCAGTTCTCCGTATATTTTCTGAACAGGCTTAATAGGCAAGATTTTTTTGAATCCACAGTTAAATACAGTCGTGTGAAACGGATGTTTGGTAAAACTTGACCAATCGTCAATTCCCAATTCACCGAATACTTCAAAGCCGACTTGCGGGAAAATCCACGACAAGCCGACAGAGGCTTTTTGATCTTCAAGGTCATTAACAACATCATATATATACTTTAAATTACCCAAATCCCACGGCGCAAGGCACACCCTGTTAAAGAACAATGTAAGTCCCGACAGGAAAGACGGCGCGTATGCGATTGATATACCGTGAAACATGGTATAATTATTTGAATCGTCGTTGTCAAAATAATCTGATTCGGTTAAACGCCCTAACCAATACCTGAATTCTATATCACCGGCGTACCAGTCAAGCCATGGAATGGTAACTTTCTGGCGGCGTAATCCAATGTCAAATTTCGGGTAAGTAGGCGCGTTATTTGAGTGTAGTATAGGGTTAATATATGACGGTCCAAGCCAAATTGCCTGTGTTCCGAATCCTACGGTCAAGGTTTTCCATGTGTAGCGGATTTCAGAATCGCCGAAATCCCAGTCAAAGAAAGGCTTGTTTCCGAACCGCTGTGGGGCATCCATTCCGCCCTTGTTGGATTTCGGATCTCCATATCCCCAGAAATAGCCGTATTCGCTGTCATACCATGAAGGTAATATTTCATAACCGGTGTTCTGAGAAAAAGAAAAATGAGGAAAAATAGTAAGTTCAACACCGTATCCTTCCAGCCGCACTCCGCCTTTGAACAGCGAGTTAAAACCGCGCCCCTGCCATAATATGCCGTCGTTATGTCCGTAAGGAGCTGTGGTGTTAACTGACATAAAAAGTTCAGGTCCGTATGCCCGCATGCGAAAATTGCCGAACAGGGGGTGAAAAACGCCCAGATTATTGCCCTGCCAGGGATGTTCGGTTTCTTCTTCGATAATCCAGACTGAATCTGAAAGAGTGCGATAGTTAAGGGCAGGGCGCTTTGTTAACCCCTGAAGAGCGAGAAAATCGTAGTAATTTTCTTCAATGGATTTAAGAGCTTCCTGCGCGGGAAGGGCAAAAGGGAGCAGCAGAAGAAACAGCATGCAAATATTAAATATTTTATTCATTAATTATCCTTCCTTTTTCTATCATGATTTTTCTATCACAGCGTTCAACAGTTGTAAGCCTGTGGGCGATTACGATTAAGGTTTTATTCTCGCTTATATTGTAAATTTCATCCATGATCTTTTTTTCAGTTTCGTTGTCAAGCGCTGAGGTGGCTTCGTCAAGGACAAGCAATTCAGGGTCGTCGTACAATGCGCGGGCGATGCCGATTCTCTGCTGTTGTCCGCCGGATAATTGAATGCCTCCGTCTCCTACGCGGGTGTTAATGCCTTCTTTTTGAGAAAGAAAGTCCCAGATATTCGCCCTGTTAAGCGCTTTTATTATTTTGTCATCGTCATATTTTGAGCCGAAAGAAACATTTTCCGCAACAGTTCCGTCAAAAAGATATATGCTTTGCGGTATGTATCCTATTTTCATCCTCCATGAACGGATATTTTTATCGGTTAAAACCGTATCATCAATAATTATTTTTCCTGAAACAGGTTTGTGAATGCCTATGATAATGTCAATTAACGTAGACTTGCCGCCGCCGCTTTCTCCAGTTATGGCGATCTTTTCTCCTTTTTTAATTGTGAACGAAACGCCGTTTATAATTTCGTTCCCGCTCAAATACTTAAAATTAATGTTATCAAGGCGGATATATTTTTCAAAATTTAAAGATTCTGATTCTTCAATTTCAGGTTTTTGGCGCAGGCTTTCATTGACATTTTCAAGAGTTTTCTGCAAATAAGCGATATCGCCTATATTTTGAAGCATGCGGTGTATCGACGGAAGTATTCTGTAAAGGGCAAGGGCGTACATTGTAATAACGGGAATTGCGGCAGAAGCGTCATGATATATCCTGATAAAAAACATTACCGCCGCTATAAGAAGTGAAAAACCAAAGCTTTCAAGTATGCCTTTCGGCAATGTGTTGTAAACATTGCTTAAAACCTCCGTTCGCGCTTTTATCACGGCGGAAGTGTCATAGGTTTTAAGAATATTTTCTTCGTTGCCTTTAAGTTTAATAAATTTTATGTTTCCAAGAGATTCTTTCAATAAACGGTAAATGTTTTTTCCTGATTCAAGCCGTTTTGCCCCAAGTTTTTTATTTTTTTTTGTCAGAGCGGAAAGCAGAAAGAACACAATAAGCGACAAAATAACGGTAATTACAAGGGTCATTTTCCAGTTCATTACCACGATAACGATATAAATTAACAGAACCGTAAAAAATTCAGATAACAGCTTCAATACGCTAAGAATTATTTTACCGACATCGTTTGTTTCTTCCGTAATAATGCGTATTTGTTCCGCTGAATTTTTTTGAACATATAATTTATACGAAACGGATAAAATAGTCTTTAATACATTTTTAGAAAGGTATCTGTAAGTGCTGAAAGAAAAATGATTGATAAAATAAGTAAGAAAAGAAGAATAAACAGCGCGGAAGAAATAGAAAAATATTATTACTGCGCCGAATGCAAATATAAAAGTTTCAAAACCGCTGAATCCCGTAAAATCAATAGCTTTTTTATACCAACCGGAAGATAGAAGCCCGGGATCGGATGCAAGCGAAATAAAAGGCATAATAGCGGAAATTCCTACGGTTTCTATGATTGAATAAATTACGGTAAGGACTAACAGAATGCAGAAAGAAATTTTTTGCTTTCTGTTGAGCATACGGAACAAACTGCCCGGTACGGACAATAATGCTTTTACTTTCGGACTTATCATTTAGCACCGTTACCGATCCCGTAATATTTAAGCCCGGCGGCGGCCGCTTCCTGTTTTTTATATATATTGCGAAGATCAAAAAAGAAAGGGGAAGAAAGCAATTCTTTAATCCTGGAAAGATCAAGGTTTCTAAACTGGTTCCATTCCGTTATTATTACAAGCGCGTCCGCGCCTCGGGCGGCGTCGTATTCGTCTGCGGCAAAATAAATTGATTTTTCTATTGTTTTAAGGCTTATCCCCGCTTCCTTCATCGCGGCAGGATCGTAAAGGCGCAAAAAAGCCCCCTTCTTTGCAAGATATTCGCAGATGGTAATCGCGGGTGATTCGCGCATATCATCGGTGTTAGGTTTAAATGATAAACCTAAAAGGCATATAGTTTTGCCTGAAAGAGACACAAAAACAGACTCAATTTTTTTAGCCGCGCGTAGTTTTTGATTTTCATTTGTTTCTATTGTGGTTTCTACAATATGCATAATTTCATCATTATCCCTGCCTATTTTCGCAAGGGCTTTTGTGTCTTTGGGAAAACAGGAACCGCCGTAACCCGGTCCCGGGTGTAAAAACTTGGATCCAATTCTTCCGTCTTTGCCTATCGCGCGCGCTACGTCTTTTACGTCCGCGCCTGTTTTTTCGCAAAGGTTCGCGATCTCGTTTATAAAAGTAATCTTTACCGCAAGGAAAGCGTTGGAAGCATATTTTATCATTTCCGCCGATTCAAGCCCTGTTTCGATATAGGGAGTTTCGTTCAAGTACAGCGAGCGGTAAACGTCCTTCATAATGTTACGCGCTCTTTCGCTTTCACTGCCTATAACAACGCGGTCAGGATGGGTAAAATCGTAAACGGCGGCTCCCTCTCTCAAAAATTCCGGGTTGGAGACGACATCAAACTCAACGGAAAGGCCGCGTTTTGCGATTTCTTCACTTACCCAATTTAATACTTTCCTTCCGGTTCCCACGGGAACGGTGCTTTTATTTACAATTACCGTATATTTATCGATAATGGAGCCTATCTGGCGCGCCGCGGATTCAACATAAACAAGGTCTGCTCCCCCGTCAGCGGCAGGCGGAGTTCCTACGGCGATAAAAACAATGTCGCTTTCTTTTAGAGCCTGCGCCATATCAGTTGTAAAGGAAAGCCTGCCGCAGGAAATGTTACGCGCTACTACGGCGTCAAGCCCCGGTTCATATATGGGAATTAACCCTTTTTTGAGCATTTCAATTTTTTCGTTATTGTTATCTACGCAGATAACATGATTGCCAAAGTCCGCAAGCCCCGCGCCTGAGACAGAGCCTACATAACCTGTGCCGATTACGGCAATTTTAGCCATGTTTTATTCCTTAATTAGTAGAAGAAGTCCGTACCAATGTAAATTTCCATGTTGTTATAGCTGGGCTTGTTTTTTAAATTCCATCCCGCGGATACACGTAAAAACAAACTCCGGAAGAATTCAGGGAAAAGAATAACTTCATATCCGCCTGTTATAACAGTTTTTTTTATGTCAAATTCATCTTTGTATACAGGATCGTGGTATAACGCCATATCAACAAAAGGAGCGACAAAAAGTTCAAAATTAAATACGCGCAATTTTTCTTTGTTAAACCAAACGGACGGTAAAAATTTTATTACCTTAATAGGTATATCTATGTTTAAAGAAAGCATATAATCCGCGATCATATCCTTGTCTATAATGCCGCGCAGTACGTCTCCGGCTTGGGTGTATCCGTAGTCATAAAATATCCATTGCCGGTACATAAGTTTTGTAGAAAGACCAAGGAATTCCGTAAATTTAAAATGACCTATTCCTGAAAATACGATAGTTTCGGCCCATGCGTTCTTGTTGTTTTTAGCCTTATAAAAATTATAGTCAAAGGAATTAGATACAGATATATCCAGTCCTTTTCTGAAATTCCCGATCCAATCTACCCGGTTAAAGCCAAGACTTTGTTTAAAGATAATATAAGGTCCCTTTCTTATGTCATCCAACGGCCATTTTGAAAATTCATGGGGAATTACGGCGGAAATGCCCGGAGTAAGAATAACTTCGCCGTAATTGCCGGCGTCAAAGCCTAAAGGAATTTTCCATGATAAATACGGGTTAGTCGACATATAAAAACCGTCCTGGAAATTTCCGTATTCAGGTTTATATATATCCTCGTTTTCTTCGTTTAATATATACGATTCATTTAACCCAACAGTAAGGGTGGTAAAACTTACCGGAAATTCAACTGACAGACCGGAAGTATTCCCGTTATAATAAGGCTGTTCAGTACCGGGACGGTAAATAAAATCATTGTAAAATTTTATATTCCAGTTAAGCCCGTAAGCCGTAAACGGAATATTGGAGTCAAATAACAGGAAAAAAGAATTTTGTTTGTTTTCATCGTGAGAGTATCCAAGATCAATCCTTAAAGGGCTCATGGTTCCCAGAAAATTATAATCCCTCGCTTTCAGCGTTATGTCAAAACCCGTATTGGAACTGTATCTTGGACGCGGAATGGCGACAATATTCCATGTGTCTTTTGTTGTGACGACAACATCAACAGGGAATTTACCTTCTTCATCAGGCTGTCCGATTGTGTAGTCTATACTGACGCTGTCTAAAACTCTTTCATTGTAAAGCAGTTGAGTTTTATCCTGAATATATTTTTCAAGTTCCGGTAATCCTGTAATTTCCTCCCCTGTAAAAAGCTCTCCTTTTCTTATTAGCGCGTCAGAGCGGGTAATGCCTGTTGTGTTAAAAGTGAATGAATTTATAACATATACGGAATTGTTTTGGGGCTCTTCCTGAGAAAACGCCGCAGTACAAACGAGAAGGAAAATAATAAAAAATGCAAAGAAAATGTATTTGTTGGCTAAATTGGGCAAAGAGATCTCCTTAATAATCCTGTAAATAACAGAATTTAGATGAAAAAAATACCTGCCGGAAAACGGCGGACACCGGGCGCACCGGCGGCCGAAACACGCTCAATGAAACCGGCGATTTTTGCGTAATTATCGATAATATACCACAAAAAAAGAGGCGTTTCAATATAATATGACCTATTCGGAAAGGTTAAAAACGTTTATTTCTATGCAGTTTATTATCTCGTATTTTGAAAATTCGTCCATTTCTTCATTATGAGACAGAAATTCCTTCCAGTTTTCGACAAAATCGGCGGCCGTTTTACGGTGCAAGGGCAGATGGCTGCCTATTAATATGCCTTCCGCATTCCTGTTTCGTACAATTGTGTCCCCTTTACAGACGATTTTTATTTCGGAAAGGTTGTTTTTCTGCGCGTTTGCCAAAAAAGTGACTGTTTTTTGGTTATACATGTCCTCGGAAAAGAATTTTTTATACATTGAATAGTCCCATTGATGAAGAGGAAGTCTTATTCTTGTAAGAATTTCCTTTTTATCCGTCGCGCTGCGGTCTTCTTCCGAGTGAAAGCGCGAAGCGGAAACCCAACGCGAGTTTTGGGCGCTCCGTAACTCATATTGCGCGTCAAGGGCGACAAGGGGCGCGGGAATATCAAGCAGGCGGGTAGTACAGCAGATATTGCCGCCTATTGTCGCGACATTTCTTAACTGGACTCCGCCGATATTTTCAAGGCAGGCGCAAAGGACTTCCGGCACTATTTTCCCAAGCCTGATTATTTTATTTAATTTAACCATTGAGCCGATTTCAAGATAATGTTCGGTTCTTGTTATATTTTGAAGCTCCTGCATATTGTCAAGGCAGATGATGACGGGCGGCAGTTCTATAATAGTCTTGCTTTGTTTCCACAAAAGGACGGTTCCTCCGGCGTAAACTTGAGCGGACGGGTTCTGATACCATATATTAAAAAGCTCGTTAAACGAGCCCGGATAAAATATTCTGTTAAGCAGGACGTCCATATAATCTCCGTTGGCGTATTGCTATGATGTGATTTACCGCTTCTACCAGCCTGTCAATGTTCGTACAGCGGCAGTTAATTCCGGCAAAACTCATAATGATTTCTTCCCTTGTGGGGCTTGGAAACCGTTCAAGAAGCGTCTCCGTACACAGGATTTTCCCCGCTTCGCAGTAACCGCAGTTTCCCAAATGCACCTCTTTAAATCCCGTTAAAATATCGTTGTATTCGTCCGTCTGGGAAAATCCTTCTATGGTTATAATTTCACTTCCCTTTATTCTGAAAGCGGGTATCATGCAGGCCGACGTTACATTACCGTTAAAGATTATTGAACACGCGCCGCACTGGCCGCTGAGACAGCCGGATTTCGCGCCGAACAAGCCAAAACTTTCCCTTAATATATGAATAAGCCTTACTCCGGCTTCCGTGCGTACGACAACGTCTTCTCCGTTTAAAATAAAATTTATCGTCATTTTTGCCCCAGCGCCTGCACGTAGCTGTTTCTAAGACGCGCTATTTCCCAAATTTCTTTTCTTCTTAACGGGATAGTTTTATAACAGTGATCCATCGCCTGAGAGACCGCCTGTAAAAAAGCCGCCGGTATGCATGTAAACGGCAGTTCCCCTATTCCTTTCGGTTCCTGACTGGCGGAAGTCAGAAAATCTATATTAAAAACCGGAATATCAAGATAAGATGAAATGACAAATTTATCATATTTTGTTTTAGGCAGAGCCCCGTCCGAGTATTCGATGTTTTCAGAAAACGCCCAGCCTAGCGCCTGGGCCGCCCCGCGCGTTAAGTTTCTTCTTGCCCTGTTTTCCGATATTATTTTTCCGCCGTCAACTCCAAGCCATATCCCCCGGATATGCGGGATACATTCTATAAGGTCGATGGAAACTTCAACGACGCACGCCGCCATGCCCAGTTTTGAAAAACCGTTGATATCCATGTTTTTTCCCTCGGGTGGTTTAAAGCGGTCTTGGCAAAGCGAGCCGTATTGAGGTTTCACTGAACGGCGTACCGTAATCGGCAGAGGGTCATGAAAGCGTTGTTTGCGTATGGCAATGCAGCATTTTTCAACAAGTTTGGTTAGGGCGGTAATGTTTCTTGAAGCGCAGCAAGGGCCGCCGTCCGGCGCTTTATCGGTAATTAACCGTATTTTTTCAGGTTCGATAGATAAAAGATCAAAGACGACTTTCGCCCATATTTTGCCGTAGTCTTCGTCCGAGCTTGTAATGCTGGTTCTAATTTCAAGGGAACCGTCTTTTGTCAAAGTAACTTCTACGCTGTAAATGCCATTGTCCTCTCCGTGATAGAGCAGGCCGTTTCCCTGAAAACCAAGCGTCATTCCTATGCCTCTTAAATTTTCCCCTTTTTCGTACAAAAACGCTTTTTCCCTTCTGCTTTGCCTTAATAATTCATAAGAAGCCCACTTGCGGTAATAATCGCTCATGGCGGTTACGGAACCGATGAGTTTATCAACAGGAATCTGGTTTTTTGAACTTACGCCGGAAGGCAGGATCAAAGACGGGTTAAAGCGTGATTTACGCCATTCAACAGGGTCTATTTTCATTGTGTCTGAAATTTGGGATATATGCCTTTGAATCGCGAAAAACCCCTGGGCAAGCCCGAATCCTGAAAAAGGGCCCTGAGGCGGCAAGTTTGAAAGGTTTGCCCTTGCGTTAATCTTTAAATTTTCAATATTGTTATAGCCGATAACCCCGAGACAGACTTGGTCCAGAATTTCATCTCTGTTAACCCCGTAAGCTCCAAGGTTAACATCAATATCAACTTCCGCTGCCGTTATATTTCCCTTTTCATCGATGGTGGTTACTATATCAATGCTGGATTTACAGCGTTTTGGGGAATAAAAAAAGTCTTCTTCCCTGTTTAAGATAAGGCGTACGGGCCTGTTTGTAAGAAAAGTTCCAAGGGCGGCATGGCAGGCGACAAGGGACGTAAAGGTAAGCTTCCCGTCCATGTGCAGGCTGAGCGAAGTAGTTTCTACGGAAACATCGGATTGGTCAATTCCAAGCGCACGGGCGACAGAGCGTTTTACATGATACGGCCATTGGGTGGCGGTTTTAACAACAAGCACTTTATCGTTCTTTTTTAATTTGGCTTCTGTCTTTTCGCCCTTTTCGCCGCCTGCAGGCGGGGCTTTGGGCGAACTTTTAAGCGCTTTTTCATAATATGTTACGGCCCCGATTGGTTCGGCATACCAGTGATCCTGAATCCCTGTTGTGTAAGTTCCGGCTATGATTTTTCCATGTTTTTCATAAACGCTTATGCCGTCTCCTATTTGAATTTCACGGACGGCGGCAGGCTCTATAGCGTTGAATTCGGGCGTTTCCTCATCATAAATAACATTGCATTGTTTTGCGAATTCTTCCAGTTTTGTCTTGTCCTGCCCAAGTAAAATGGCTACAGGCTCTCCGATGTAAGAAAGCTTTGAACCGGCAAGTATGGGAATGGAAGTGTCTTCCAGCCTGTTTTCTCCGGGGATATTTCTGGCGGTAATAATGGTGTAATTGTCAGGAAGCACCGGAAATTGAATCAGTTTTAGGAAGCCGTTTGCGACAGGAGACCTTATGGTTATGCCGTACAATAGGTTCTGCGGATAAATATCTTCCAAAAACGCGTAAGAACTCATAAAAAAATAGTTTATTTTACTTTCATAACTTTATCAATTAGAATACCGCGCAATAATTCCGCGTTTCTATACACTTGGGTATTCGCCGGGTCTAAACGGCAGATGGGGCGCAGTTGTTCAATGATATTTCTCAGGTCGACTGCAAACGGTTTTTCGCGGTTTACCTGCAAAATCCTACTGTATTCAGTTTCATTGATCTTTTCGTCCTTGGACCAAAGAGGTTCGTCCATGCGCTCTCCGGGGCGAAGGCCCGTGTAAACAATCTTTATCTCCGTATCAGGTTCATATCCGTGAAAACGGATTAACTGTTCCGCCAAATCGCGGATCCGCACCGGTTCTCCCATATCAAGAAGGTACAAACCTCCGTTTACCCCGACGCCGCCCGCCTTTAAAACCAGCGAACAC
>Ga0268262_10003134_pt1 | contig 18185 bp, 10 predicted proteins | sample TergutNc150P3_FD_190354 | JGI IMG/M metagenome (GOLD analysis project Ga0268262, IMG submission 190354) | Nasutitermes corniger P3 segment gut microbial community from laboratory colony in Florida, USA - Nc150 P3 (SPAdes) (version 2) | ecosystem: Host-associated > Arthropoda: Insects >...
AATAATCGTTTTAACGGTATTCACTGATAAATCGCGATTTACGGCGATTTCCGCGCGTGTAAGGCCGTGGGAAAGATCGCTTAAGATTTGCATTTCTCTTGGGGATAATACAAAATCTTCTTCAATGTCATTGGCTTTCTTGTATTCTGTACTTATGTGAGCCTGGCGTTTGCTGTAGGAAGTGGCCTTACGGTAAACAAGTTCCAGCCATTCTCCTGGTATTTTGCAGTCTGATTCCTTTAGCGCGGAAGCTGTTAAAGTACGCATATCTTTTCCCAGTTCGATAAAGGGCATCAGAATACCGTTGGGCAGCGCCGTCTCATAAGCCTCCATAAAGATAGAAAAAGCTTTCTTTCTGTTGTTCATTTTGTAATAAATGCAGGCCTCTATTGCCAAAAGTTCAATCCGCTCGAACAGATACGAATTCCGCCTCCTCATTTCATCTATGAACACCAGAAGCGGCTGAAATTTTCTTGTAGCATAACAATACCTTACTTTTATTTGATTCATGAAATTTTCAACAAAACCCGGATGGTTGAAGATTAAGAAATCCTCTTTTGCCCAGTCAACTGCCTTTTCCGGCAGACCCAGAAAACAGTAATACCACGAAAGAGAAATATCGTAATCCACAAAACGACTTAAGTAGTCAGTTTCATTTAGCTGATCCTTCGTTTCTTTTAACATTTGTTCCGCAAGCGCGGAATTCCCCTTTAAAACGGCAATTCGAAGGGAACAGTACAGTGCCCTGTGAATAATACCCAATTGTTTATGCTCCCGCGCTTTTTTTAGCGCGAAGCTGACATTAAGAGCCGCAGCATCGGCTTCACCCCGGTAGAACTCCAGTTCTCCTCGCGCCAGTTCCGCCTCTCCTGCCATAAAGCCCCTGATAAAGCTGGGCAATATATGAACCTGGGCGCGTTCCAGACTGGCAATAAAGTCTTCGGGCGCTCCTTTTCTGGAAGTACCAACACAGATGATCCAGGCTCCGGGACAATGATAGGTTAATGTGCCGGGATCGATAGATGTGGAAAGCAATTTACAGGCTTTTCCCATGTACGTATCAAAATCGTAGACATCCTCCGTCGAGCCAACCATGATGCGTAAATATGCCCAGCAAATATACAGCCTTGCCAGGATACGTTTCCCGTCGATGTCATCTTCCGGCAGTGCCAGAAATTTTGCCTCATATCGTTTCACCAGCTCAAGTGCTTCCTGAAAAAGATTCATGTGTATATAGGTACGCAGGTGTATTTCGGCAAGAAATTTCACCTTGTCGAAATCCTCAGGCGGCGCCCGGTCAAAGATTGAGGCCGCATAGCGTGCCATTTCAGCGGGCAACTGGGTGGGTAATTCAAAAAAGAGATGTACAATTGATTGGTAGTCCCCTATCTTTTCAAAATACGACAGCGCGTCAATCCTGAAACCGTTCTTGTTGCACCAGTTCGCGGCAATCGTATAGGTTTCCCGTTTTTGATCTTCCGAAAGAAGTTCCTGCTTATTGCGCAGGAATTCCAAAAACAAAGGGTGGATGAGGTACGCGTTAATGTAGCTGTCGATGCGTATATACGCGTTTAGCCGTTCAAATTCGGCGAATAAATTCTCGTCCCTGCCGGCCAATAGGCCGATCAAATCAAAAGAAAGATGGCTTATCAGGGAAAGGCGTATCAAAAAGAACTGCAAGCTTTCGGAGATTGCGTCCCAGATTTCAGTTTCGATAAGCTTGAAAATGTTTGTTTTCATGGCATCGCGTATATAGCCTGCGTAACCCGGTGCTTTTTGATACGACCGCGCAATCAGGTTGATTGCGAATGCCCAGCCGCCGGTATCCCGCATTATTTCGCGGAGATCCTCTGACTTAACAGAAATATCGCGGTGGCGGAAATATTGAGAGAGTTCGTCCTCGGTAAACCGCAGATCATTTTCGCTTATGTTAAAAATCTGGTTCTTATAGATCATGCCGGCCATGTTTATTTGCGTGGGAGAACGGGAAACCAGAATTATCGCTGTTCCGGGTGGCTGCTTAAAAAAAGTACATTCTTCCACGAAGCGAATTATCGAAGGCGCATTAATGTTGTGAAAGTCATCCATGACAACAATTCGCGGCCTCTTATCAACATATTTGAGCTGAAGGGCCAGGAAGGTATTAATCTTTTCCCTGGTATTCGGGAAACCAAGTTTGTCGAGTGCTTTGGCATAAGACTGATTTATCTGTGCTACGGAATGGATGTAGCTTTCCCAAAACCGGGCTTCCACATTGTCCCGTTCGGAAACCTGTACCCATACAGTAGTCGCATCGTACATTACCGCAAAATTATGAACAGCGCTGGTCTTTCCGTAACCTGCCCCTGCACATACAATGACAAGAGGGTAGTTAACAGCTTTCATAAAAAGATTATTCAGTCGGGGACGCTCAAAATAAAACTCTGTTTCGTTCTTTTTCCACATCTGAAGCATTGCTTCTGTGGAGCTGTTTTCCCTGTAAAACAAAATTTTTTACCCCAATTTTTTCGAAAAATCTTTTAAGATAATCCAAAAATAGTACTACAAATCTAATTATAACACAAATATGCGAATTTTCTTGTCTTTTAGGTGTAATGTGCGACAGAGTTTTGAGCTTTATTAAGCAAGCAACGCTCTCTATAACTTTCTCTCAATTTCAGTTAAGCTCATCCCACTATGGCAAAGAACAACTCAAGCGAACCAAAAGTCCGCCCAGCCCACTGGGCCGATGAAACCGCGGCAAAAGTAATCTGGGAAAAGGGCGAAAAAGACCTTTACACATGCGCTTCCGGAATTACTCCTTCGGGAACCGTCCACCTTGGCAACTTCAGGGAAATAATCTCGGTGGATCTGGTGGTCAGGGCACTTAGAGATTTAGGCAAAAACGTGAGGTTTATTTATTCATGGGACGAATACGATGTGTTCCGCAAAGTGCCCCTTAATATGCCAAAGCAGGATGAGCTTAAAAACTTTCTCCGCTTTCCAATCACCATGGTTCCGGATCCCTGGGAAAGGGATTCCAGCTACGCAAGGCACCACGAAGTTGACGTGGAAAGCGTTTTACCGGAGGTGGGGATTTTTCCCGAATACCTCTACCAGGCCGCAAATTACCGGGCCAGCAAATATGCGGAAGGGATACGCAAGGCCCTTGAAAACAGGGAAGTCCTAAAAACCATCCTGGATAAATTCCGCGATGAGGATCACAAGATCCAGGGCGAGTGGTGGCCGGTGAGCGTGTTCTGCGAAAAGTGCAACAGGGACGAGACCAACATCGACGGCTGGGATGGGCAATGGGGCCTTTCGTACACCTGCGAGTTGTGCGGAAACAAGGAAACCGTGGATTTAAGAAAAACAGGAGCTGTGAAACTGGTCTGGCGGGTTGACTGGCCTATGCGCTGGGAATATGAGAAGGTGGACTTTGAACCGGCAGGGAAGGATCATCACAGCCAGGGGGGCAGTTTCGATACAGCAAGACACGTTTGCAAAGATGTGTATGGCTGGGAAGCGCCTGTAACTTTCCGCTACGATTTTATCGGCATCAAGGGATCGCCTGGCAAGATGTCTTCTTCAAAAGGGAAAGTGATAGACCTGCCCGATGTTCTTAGGGTCTATACACCGGAAATTGCCCGCTACCTTTTCGCCGGAACCAGGCCAAATGTTGAATTTACAGTTTCTTTTGACCTTGACGCGATTAAAATTTACGAAGATTACGACAAGACCGAGCGAATCGCCTGGAAGATGGAAAGCGCAAAGGACGAAGGAACCTACCTTTGGGAAAAACGTATCTACGAGCTTTCACAAGTGGCAACAGACAGCGCGGGAAAAACCGCAATGCCTTCCGTCAAGCCCTATCAGGTTCCTTTCCGCCATTTTTGCAGCTTGCTCCAAATCGCGGACGGAGACATTGAAAAAGCCCTTGCCAGCCTGAGCCGCGAACCTGTTCCACCTGAGCCGGAACAGCTCCCCGCTTTGCGGAGACGGGCAGTTTGCGCCAAATACTGGGTGGAGGAATGCGCCCCGGAGGAATTTCGCTTTAAGCTTAAAAAAGAGGGGGAAAAGCCGTCGCCTGCTTTGAATGAAGCCGAAAGGGCCGTAATCCGCTCGCTGAGGGACAAGCTTATTGCCAAAATCGAAACCTTCGCCGATGACAAATCCTGCGCCGAAGCAATATACAGAATCGCCGAGGAAAACGGCATGGAAGGCAAGACCTTGTTCAGAGCGGCCTACCAGGCCCTCATCGGCAAAGACCAGGGGCCAAGGCTCGCCAGCTTCCTTCGTTCGATAAGCAAGGAACGGCTTTTGGGGATATTGGCAAAATACTGAAGTTTCCAAAAAGACATAGCATAGTTGTATTGAATATTAGAAACTTACTATAATATGGGAAATATTATTCCTTAGGAGGAACAATGAAAAAGACAGTATTTACTGTATTTTGCGCGGTACTAATTATAAGTACCCTGTTCATCGCTTGCGCGAAGAAAGCCCCGCCGGCTGCTACCGCTTCGATGGAAATTGTAATTGGAAACGGCACAGAGATCCAGTCTATTGACCCGACCCAGGTTACCGGCGTCCCCGAGCATCGTGTATACGAGGCTCTCTTTGAGGGACTTGTGGTCTATGACCCACAGACGGCACTGGCTAAACCTGGCATTGCGGAGAGCTGGAGTTATAACAGCGACAACACGGTTCTCACCTTCACGCTTCGCGACGGCATTACATGGAGCGATGGCACTCCGATTACGGCCCAGACCGTTGTTGATTCCTGGCTGTATACCCTGAATCCGACCACCGCTTCCGAGTACGCTTACATGATAGGCCTGGTGGTAAAAGGAGGTACAATTTACAACGAAGAAAACGGAAACCCCTCAGACGTTGCGATTCGTGCGGTAGACGCAAAGCACTTTGAAGTTACCCTGTCCGGCCCCGCCGCGTACGCCGTGGATATAATGGCGCACTACGCTTTCGCCGTCCTGCCCATGCACGCAATCCAGAAGTATGGCGATAAATGGACCAATGTCGAAAACTTCGTAGGCAACGGCCCATTTGTGCTGTCGGAACGCATCCCCAACAGCCGAACCGTTGTATTGCCCAATCCCAAATACTGGAACAAGGCCAATGTGTTTCTCACCAAGATCACTTTCCTCCCCATTGATGACGATAACACAGCCTACAATATGTTCCTGAACGGTGAAATTGACTGGTCAACGGGTATTCCGCTGAGCCGGATTGATGAAGTAAAACTTCACAAAGACTATCAGCTTTCATCGCAGCTTGGTACATACTATGTCCTCGTCAATAACGTTGATTACAAACCCTTGGCTGATCCGCGTGTCCGCAAGGCACTTTCAATGGGTTTTGATCGCCAGGAACTGGTTGACAAAGTTACCAAAGGCGGCCAGCTTCCCGCTACGGCGTTGGTTCCTCCCATGCCTGGTTATACCCCGACTACAGGTAACGGCTACAACGTAACCGAGGCAAAGCGCCTCCTCGCCGAAGCCGGATACCCGAACGGCCAGGGGCTCCCGACTTTCGAATATGTATACAACACAAACAATAACCACAGGATTATCGGTGAATACCTCCAGCAGGCCTGGAAGAATAACCTGGGAATAAACATCAACTTGCAGAACATGGAATGGGCAAGCTACCTTGACTACCGCGATACTCCCAGTATGCAGCTGGCCCGCGCCGGCTGGATCGCCGACTACATGGATCCCCAGAACTTCCTTGAGCTTCTTATCTCCAATACCGGCAACAATGACGGTAAATACAGCAATGCTCAATACGACGCTCTGATACGCCAGGCATCAACAATGCCCGCGGGGGCGCAGAGGAACGCTATTATGCGCCAGGCCGAGGATATCGCCATTACCCAGGAGCAGGGCATGATCCCCATTTACTGGTATGTTTCCCAGAACATGATCGATCTTACCAAGTGGGATGGCTGGTATGCTAACCCGCTTGATAATCATCCCTACGTGGGCCTTAAACGAAAATAATCTGAAACGTAAGCTATAAGCCCTAAAATCCAACAGGTTTTAGGGCTTCTTCAATTTTTCGGACAGGAGGCTCTTATGGGACGGTTCGTATTAAAGCGATTTTTGAGTTTTATTCCAACGCTGCTTGTCATCATCATTTTTGGCTTTATCATCATACGGGTCGCCCCGGGAGGGCCTTTTTCGCGGGAAAGGGCCGTTCCACCCGGGGTACTGGCAAACCTCATGGCCAAGTACCATTTGGACGAACCCATTTACAAACAGTTTTTGCGCTATTTTTGGGACCTTCTGCACTGGGATTTCGGCCCTTCTTACAGGCTTAGAGATTTTACGGTTAATCAACTGATAGGAATAGCGTTGCCGGTCTCCCTTCTTCTGGGCAGCGTAGCTTTATTGATTTCAGTTTTTATTGGGGTAATTGCCGGAATTGTTTCGGCCTTAAAACAGAACAAGGCAGCGGATTACACAATAATGGCCATTGCCGTTACGGGCAATTCGATGCCCACCTTTGTTGTCGGGCCGCTTTTGATGCTGATTTTCGCGATATGGCTCAAATGGGTACCAACCGCCGGCTGGATAGACAGGGTTGGCACAAAGGCCCTGATCCTCCCGGTAATAACACTCGCCCTGAACCAATTCGCGCGAATTGCGCGTGTCATGCGGGCGAGCATGATAGAAACCCTCAGATCCGATTATGTTAGGACGGCGCGCGCCAAGGGCCTTTCCATGCCTACCATTATTGTAAGGCATGTGCTTAAAGGGGCTTCTCTTCCGGTCGTAAGTATTTTGGGCCCTGCTCTCGCGGATATTGTTGTAGGCGCTGTCGCCACCGAAAGGATCTTCGCCGTACCAGGCATGGGCAGACAGATAATGAACGCTTCAACAAACCGCGATTATACCCTGCTTATGGGAACTATTGTTACTTACGCGATTGTTCTTATCGTGATGAATTTTGTCGTTGATATAGCTTACGGGTTCCTCGATCCCCGGATTACATATAAATAAGGCGGAGAATTATGATCTTCCGTAAGAAAATAGACGAGGCGCTCAACGAGTTCAGTCAGAGCGTCAAACCGATTTCGCTTTACCGCGATGCGTGGAACCGCCTAAAAAAGAATAAAATGGCCATGATAGGAATGGTCGTGGTCTCAATATACTTTGTTATCTCCCTGTTGGCACCGCTTTTGCCTTTTTACAATTACGCGGAACAGGAGATGAGCCATATTAACATGCCGCCTTCTTTTAATCCCGCCGGTAAAGTCATGATTCGTACGAGAGAGGCTTATCTGGCAAAGCTTATGGCCAAGGAAAAGCGCACTGAGTACACAGCCGTTGAAAAACAACAACTTGAAGCCATGCACCGCGAAGCCGAAACCAATCCCATACATAAGAAGGTCTACATCTTTGGTACGGATGTTCTGGGCCGCGATCTTTTAACCCGTGTAATATATGGAGGCCGTATCTCAATAGGTATCGGGGTAGTTGGTACTCTTACCGCTATGCTCTTTGGGACTTTTTACGGCGCAATAGCAGGCTTTATCGGCGGAAAAACAGATAATATCATGATGCGTATAGTTGATGTTATTTACAGCCTGCCATACTTAATGCTCGTCATAGTCCTGATGGCCCTGTTTGGCGGCAAAAGCATCTTCCACCTGTATCTCGCTATCGTGATGATTTCGTGGCTGAACCTTGCAAGAGTAGTCCGGGGCCAGGTAATGTCGCTTAAAAATTCGGAGTTTATTGAGGCGGCAAAGTCAGCCGGCGCAGGAACCTGGCGTATTATTTGGAAGCACCTGCTTCCCAACGTTGTGGGGATAATAATTGTCTATTCATCCTTGTCGTTGCCTTCTTTCATTATAAATGAGGCCTTTCTTTCCTTCCTGGGCCTGGGCGTTTCCGCCCCCATGACTTCCTGGGGCGTTTTGATTGATGATGGCACGAAGGTTATGGATCTATACCCCTGGCTCCTTGTAATACCGGCTATAATAATGTCCCTTTTCATCTTTTGCATGAATTTCCTCGGTGACGGCCTCAGGGATGCCTTTGATCCCCAGGCCAAGAACAGGCTTTAGGGTGGAGGAAAAACAGATGTCAAATGATACGAACAATGAAGAGATTCTTGAAGTAAAAAACCTCCGCACCTATTTTTATACAGACGAGGGAGTCGTAAAAGCGGTAGACGATGTTTCATTTTCCCTGCACAAAGGGGAAGTGATTGGAATAGTTGGAGAATCCGGATCGGGTAAGTCGGTAGCAAACCTTTCTGTGATGAATCTGATTCTTTCGCCGCCCGGTAAAATCGTGGGGGGCGAAGTTCTTTTCCATGGCGACGACATTCTGAAACTGAAGGAAAAACAGCTCCAGAAAATACGCGGAGCAAAAATTTCCATGATTTTCCAGGACCCGATGACAAGCCTGAACCCATTTTTAAGGATTTCCACCCAGTTGATCGAGACCATAAGGCTGCACCAGAACCTGGACAAAAAACAGGCCCGCGAAAAAGCCATTGAGATGCTGGACATGGTAGGGATACCCGCCGCCGCGGAAAGGGTCGATTCCTATCCCCACCAGTTTTCCGGCGGCATGTGCCAGAGGGTTATGATTGCGATGGCCCTCTCATGCAACCCTGAGATTCTTATAGCGGACGAACCGACAACGGCGCTGGACGTAACAATTCAGGCGCAGATCCTTGATTTGATCAAAGACCTAACCCAAAAGCTCGGCACGGCGGTGATCCTTATCACCCATTCCCTCGGTGTAGTGGCGGGAATGTGCGACAACATCTACGTCATGTACGCGGGGCGTGTAGTCGAGTTCGGTACCGCAGAGCAGATTTTTGAGACGCCGAGGCACCCGTATACCCGCGGTCTTATCAAGTCGGTGCCGCGCCTGGACAGGCGGAACCGCGACAGGCTCTTTTCTATTCCGGGACAGCCGCCCAACGTGATAGACCTGCCGCCGTGCTGCCCCTTCTTCCCGCGCTGTTCGGAGGCTACAGAGCGCTGCAAGACTGCCTACCCTGAACAGGTAGACTTTGGCGACGGCCACAGGGCCGCCTGCTGGGAGGCAAAGAAATGAGCAATCTGCTTGAAGTAAAAGACCTGCGAATGTATTTTCACACCGGAACAAAGGGAATAATAAACCGCCAGAAGCGCTACACTTACGCGGTGGACGGGGTTTCTTTCAGCATAAAGAAAGGCGAAACCCTTGGCCTCGTTGGGGAATCCGGCTGCGGCAAGTCCACGGTCGTCCGCGCGGTATCGCGCCTTCACACGCCGACTTCCGGGGAAGTCTACCTGGACGGGAAGAACTTAACGGCGATGAAAAACCGCGAGCTATTGGAAGCACGAAGAAACATGCAGCTCGTCTTTCAGAACCCCTACGGCTTTTTGAATCCAAGAATGACCACCGGCGACATCATCGCCGAGCCGATGAGGATATACAAGCAGCGCGGGCTATTGGAAATAACCGAGAATGATATAATCAAGCGGGTTGAAGACCTTATGGAGATGGTTGGCCTTTTGAAGTATTACCGCAACCGTTATCCCCACGAATTTTCAGGCGGCCAAAGGCAGCGTATCGGCATAGCGCGCGCCCTGGCACTGAAACCCCAGTTGATCCTTGCAGATGAGCCGATTTCTGCCCTTGACGTTTCCATTCAGGCGCAGATTTTAAACCTTTTCAAAGACATACAAAAAGAGATGGGGCTTTCCTATCTTTTTATTGCCCACGATCTTTCGGTTATCGAGTACATTTCCGACCGCGTGGCGGTGATGTACCTTGGAAAAATCATGGAGATAAGCAACAACGACGATCTCTACAACAACCCGCGCCACCCTTACACCCAGGCGCTCTTGTCGGCGGCCCCGATCCCCGACCCCAAGGTTGAGGCCCAACGCAAACGCATCATCCTGACGGGGGACGTTCCCTCTCCGAACATTCAAAGGCCGGGCTGTTATTTCTACGACCGCTGTCAGCACCGCATGGACAAATGTAAGGTAACACAACCGGAGTTAAAAGCGGGGAAGGATGGGAATGAGGAACATAAGGTTGCTTGCTTTCTTTGTGAGTAAGCTTATATAAACATGATTTTTCACAGAGTTCACCGCCAAAAATAACCTAAACAATAAACAGTCTACGTGCTGTCGCAAAAGGTCATGCCCTGCCCTGCCTTACCCTCGCCCGTACATAAGCAGCTTTATTCCGTCAATTCACGCGCTGCAAGCATGGCAAATTGAGTTTATGCATCTCTGGGAAAATGAGAATTCTACATCACACCCAGCTAATGCTGGCAAAATCACTTGGCTGGGTGATATACCTACAGAACCGCAGGTAGAACTTACTTCCAAGGAAAACCCTGATTAGCCTTACTAAACGCATTGATACCTGCTATATCCTACCGGTGTGGGGATTTCCCTGCTCAGACCGCATTGGCGCGCTACAAAAAATGTAATACCCAGTACAGAAACTATACATTTGTGATAACGCTGGGGAGCTTAATAAATTGCGAGCGCAGAAAGGGAGTAGATCCCAAGACACTCGCGGTCTGAGCAGGGAAATCCCCACACCGATTGTTTATGGCAGAGTACCTTTTGAGTTTACAAAGATAAATTATGGTTTCACTGCATTGCTGCCCAATCTGCAAGCCGTTCTTTCAAGAGCGCCGGAATATTCAGGTGATACGGACATCGGGTCATGCAAACGCCGCATTCGGTACACGTTCTTGCTTTTTCGACCGCAGCGCCAACCATTCCCCGCGCCCGCTCAGCCGGCATTCGCTTGAAAGCGCTTTTCAAACACAGAACCCCACTGATATGGATGCCCTGGGAACAGGGCTGACAGTAATCGCAGCGGTGGCACCAACTGGCGCCTAATTCCAGGCGCTGCTTTTCAATTTCTTTTTTATCCTCGGCGCTTAAGGTTTCTCTTTTTTTTACAATTCCGGCAATCTCGCGGACTTCTTCAATTTTTTCAAAGCCAGGATCGGGAACAATGTTTTCGTATTGTCCAAAAAACCGGAAAGAAAGCGACGCGTTAGGCAAAAGGCCTCCGCCCATGGGCTTCATCGCGATAAAGCCCATGTCAAGTTCCTTCGCCAGCGGGATTGCCTTATCCGCAGCTTCTGTATCGATATAGTTGAAGGGAAGCTGTACCGAGGCAAATTTACCGGCTTTCATGATCTCAATTGCCGTAGAAATGCTATGGCTGGAAAAACCCGGAAACCGCACTTTGCCGGCTTTAATCGCTTCTTCAAGTCCTTCCATTGCGCCGTCCGGCCCAAACACCGCTTCCTTTTGGGGTTCGGAACTTACGTTGTGAAGCTGGTAAATATCTATGTAATCTATTCCGAGCCGCTTCAGGCTCAAGTCCAGTTGTTCTGTGAAAGTTTTTTTATCTTTTGCCGGAGATTTTGTGGCAATGACAAGGTCTTCCCTTTTGGTCCCCTTAATTGCCTCTCCGATCTTCTCTTCACTGTCGGCGTAGCCGTGTGCCGTGTCGATGAAATTTATTCCAAGGCCAATTGCCTCCCGTATAATGTGTACGGCATCGGCTTTGGAAATCCGCATAATGGGTATGCCGCCAAAAGCTACTTTGCTTACCATCAGGCCTGTTTTACCGAATCTTACCTTGTCCATTTTACCGTCCTTTTTATTTGATAATACAAAAACACGCGAAAAAAGTCCATTAATTTTCCTGAAAAACGCCCTTGACAATCATAATGAAGACTGTTATTACTAACCGACAATGATTATATAGGGGTATTGTCTCCACGTTGCGGAGACTCCAATCAAATCAGCCTGACCGCTTACAAGCGGTCAGGCTTAAAACAGAGGTGTATTTTGAAAAAGTGTTTTATTTTCCTTTGCGTACTGGTTCTGCTCGCGGGAATTGCCGTAGCAGAAGACATTGGCTTAACCGTGGGAGTTGACTTTAGCGTTGATAATGTAACCAATGCGAATGATGGTAAAATGGGGCCCATTCTTATGCCCTCGATTGCCTATGATACGCATTTCCTTGATGATGCCCTAAATTTCACTACGGAACTGGACTATTATTTTGACCTTACACCCGATTTCAAAGACCTCGCTCAATACCTGGATCTTGATTTAACTTTAGGCTATACCCTGAATCTGGGCAGAGCTTCTACCCTGTTGCTTGAAGCAGATAATTTGTTTGAAGGTTTCAAGATTTCTCCAAGGTCTGACGATATTACAGGTACCTTTACTCCTAGTATTAAATTCACCCAGAATACGGATATTGGGGGTACTTATGTTAAAGTTTCCACACCCATTTGCTATATTGGCGGTAAAGGCATTTTACTTAGATCTCGGCTCGGTTGGGACAGTACCTTTGGCTTGGGGATTTGGGCACAATTAGATAGCTCGCTTGATCCCAGTAAGCTTTATCAAGGCTTGCGCGCAAACGTTTCATACGGAGCGGACTCTTTTGATTTCGATGTCACCGCCCGTGTTTACAATGATCTGGACGACGGTATAGAGATTAAACCCAATGTTAATATATACATTGGAGCCTTCAATTTCAATGCGTATTGTACCTTTGGGGGTGTAGCTGCCAAGGGTGGTGACGTGACTATCTCCCCGGGAGTGGGTATTTATTTTAATTTTTAAGTGAAACAGTTCTTAAAGCCAACAACCTCGTCCCTTAAGGCGAGGTTGTTTTTTTTACTTTTCATAAAAAAAACTGGCAATTCCATGTTCATTCAATAAAGCCAAAAACTTCTTTTGATTTCTTGCCGGAACTATAAGCATTCCCCCCTCGGCCCGAAAGGCGATGCTTCTTAGTTCCGGATCCCGTAAAAGCTCTTCCACTATTTTCCGGTTTTCGCCCAGATTGTACACAAGCACATCATGGCGGTAATGACCAAACAATCCAGCGCGGGAAAGCACCTTGTCAAACAGTTCCAGCCAATGAGGAGCGGGAGCCGGATCGATCAGTTTTTTAAAACGGGCAACACGGTCTTCTATATGCCTTTTGGATTCGCAGCCGGAAATAAAAGATGCCGGACTTACACGCCAGCGATCTTCCCCCAACTTTATGCCTATTCTGTCAAGGTAAACCGTTCGTTCCAGAGAATTGCCCTGTACCGTAACAAGGAGCAATTCCTTATCGGCAATTGCCTGGTATTCCTGACGGGGTAACGGCGGTCTCTCTGAAGTCAGGCCCAGGCACCAGAGGCCAAGTTTTGTGATACGGATGGTTTTTAAAGAATCGTAAGGAGAAATGGGGAGCGGCTTTGAAGCTTTTGTAACGGCAAGAGGCGGTGTTTTAAATGTAATTTCCAAAAGTCCCAGAGCGGCAAAAATATAACAGTATGCTTTAAATAACGGCTTTACCAGCAAAGGAAAGCGTAATATCCCGTATACCCGAAAATCTTCATAATGTTCGCAAGAATAGGTAATTCCATCCACTTCAAGTAAAGAGGCTCTTATTTTTAAAGTTTTTTCGAATTCGCTGCCGCTAAAAGCAAACCTCTTTGCGGTAACTTTGATGTGTTCAGCCAGCTTATCGGCGTCAAAACGGCGACCGTCTTTGGCAACTTCCAAAAGGATTTTATGGAAAGTATCTCTGGATGACGGCAGCCCTTCATAATTCTCCAAATAATAACCAGGAGTTTTGCTCAAATGATCAATACAAACGTTATTTTCCAGATAATTACGATCCGTATAAAACCATGTTTTTTTGTACAGAGAATTTTCGCCGAAAAATCCGGTTACCATATTCCGAATTTCTTCATGAGCGTCTTTGGGACGAAGCGGTTTGAAGTTTTTCATGCAAAGCATAAAACGCATGGTCAAGTCAATGCTGTCCGGACAAAGGGCATTATCCATATCAAAGTCAAGAAAACCGGAAGATGCCCGCAATTCCGCCATTTGTTTTTTCTTGAATCCCTTTACTGCTTTTTCTCTTTCCGCCTCTGAAATATCCGCAAACAATTGTTTTACTGTATCGCAGAGCAGGGGATACGAATCGGCTATTAACTGGCTGTTGTCCCAGCCGGGACTGATATCATCGGAGACGCAATTGGCAATATTCACTTCAGGCGGCGGCTCAAGCCAGGACGACAACACCTTTCTCAGAAATACGGGCAAACCAAGAGTGTACTGCCCGTTACAACGATCAAGTATCAAAAAAGTCAGATTGAGTTCGTCGTTTAACCTTAACAGTGTTTCCCACGAGTAACGTTTATCCCTTACCAAAAATGTTTCTTTAAATTTTTTTTGCAGAACTGATACTGGAAGGAAGTCGGTAAACGCCAGAACGGAAAGCACATTTTGAGTCAAGGGCTGTAAGTTATCAAACCATTGCCGGAAACTATCTTTTGTTTGAAAGTCCAAAGCCCCCGCAAGCATCCTGATAAGTTCCGCTTTCTTTACTATAGGTATTTTTCCAATCAGGGTTCTATATATTTCCTTTAGATACTCCAGTGTCAATTGTTCCAGGTAAGCGGCAAGTTCAGATTTCACGGCGCGTCTCCCACAAGGTAGGCCACATCCTCAGGACTTAGGGCTTTCAGCGCCCCCGGATCATCGGCAAGAAGCGCTCCCGCCAGATCGGTCTTTCGTTTCTGAAGTTCCAAAATCCGCTCTTCAATTGTATCTTTGGCTATGAGCCTGTAGCAAAACACCGGATTCTGCTGCCCGATGCGGTGGCTGCGGTCAATGGCCTGATTTTCGGCAGCGCTATTCCACCAGGGATCCATGATAAAAATATAATCCGCCGCCGTAAGGTTAAGGCCGGTTCCCCCTGTTTTTAAGGTCATAACAAAAGCCTTTACATTTTCGTCTGTTTGAAAACGGCTAACCAGCGCCTGGCGATCCACCGTTGCTCCTGTCATGGTAAGGTTTTGAATTCCCAGTCCGGCCAGATCTTCGCTTATTATATCCACCGTTGCCAGGAAGTTGGTAAAGATAAGACACTTGTGGTTGTTTTCGGCCAGCTCCGTTATCCGGTCAAGCAGGTACTGGCGCTTTGCCGACGGCCCGGCGTATTCGCCGTCCGCCTCCGGAACGCTGGCCAGGCGGCGCAGTTCGCCTAACGCCTTGAAAATAACAAACTGTGATTTTGCCGCCTCCCCCCTTGCGATGATATTGTCGATGAGCTGCTTGTATTCCAGCCGCCTGCGGTGATAAACAGTCAGATGGCTTTCTTCCAGCTCGATGTACGCGGTTTCTTCGGTTTTGGCAGGAAGCTCTTTTAGCACATCACGCTTCAAACGCCTGAGCATGAAGGGATATATCCTTGCCTTTAGGTCTTTAAGGGCATCTTCATCGTTATCATCCTGAATGGGATGAAGATAGCGCTGAACAAAAAGCTTTTCTGAACCGAAAAACGAAGGGTTAAGAAAACGGAACAGGCTGTACAATTCCCCCAGATTATTTTCTATCGGAGTACCGCTCAGGGCAAGCCGGTGTTCTCCCTTCAGAGATAGTACTGCCGCCGTTGTTTGAGTGGTCAGGTTTTTAATATTCTGGGATTCATCAAGGATGATATATAAAAAATTGATCTTTTGAAAATCTTCAATATCGCGCCGCAAAGTAGCGTAAGTACTTAGTATGATCCTGAACCCGTCAGTTTCCAGTTGAGCCGCATCCCGCCCGATTCCATAATGCACCATACAGGGCAGTTCCGGCGCAAACCGTTCCAGTTCCGCAGCCCAGTTAAACACCAGTGTTTTTGGACAAAGAATAAGGCAGTTTCCCCTAACGCCAGCCTCGTTGAGCGAACGCAGGAGGGCTATTACCTGTATGGTTTTTCCAAGGCCCATCTCATCCGCAAGGCACGCGCCCATGTTGTATTCGCGCAGATAGTCAAGCCAGCGCACGCCGTACTCCTGGTAGGGCCTGAGCTGGCCGTTTTCCAGCGTCCAATGGCCTTTGCGGTCCTGAATCGAATTGTATTTGACAAAGAAAGGCCGCGCTTCTTCCCATGCGGCACCTTCAATCTCGATGGAGTCGTCTTGCAGCAGCAGGGGAATGTCAAAGTATGACAGCTCTACCGCGTCTTCGTTTCCCTTGATTTGCGTAACCAGGCGGTCAAGGCGTTCCATTGTCCGCTTGTCGGGGAAGGAGCGCGTCCCGTCCGCCAGAGTGATGCAGGATGCTTTGCGGTATTCCGCCATGAACTTGGCAAATGAATAACTTTCACCGGCGATTTCCACCACTGCGTTACCGGAAAGGTAATCTATGCCCTTTCCCATTGACAGCCGGATTTTTGGCCTGGAAAAACTGAGCTTGTAACCTGAGAGCACCTCAGCTTCCAGCAGCACAAAATGCTGGGATAAGTCGATGATATTCTCCGCGAAAAATTCTCTGGCAAACTTGGGCGCAATGATGAAGCGGCCGTTTTCCTCGTGAATGGAATTTTTTGCCGTTGCTTTATTGCCGCGATTCAGTATTGCCCTGAATTGATCCTCGGGCGGCTCAGGAAATACAACTTCGGCAACGCCAAAAATTTTTTCGTTTTCAAATATTTCCACAACCGTAACAATATCTTCGTTTTCCAGAAACTGAGGGGGGAAGCCCCGGAGAAAACTGATAGGCCGCACATGTAGGTAACCGTACTTGTCTATTTCCATGAATAAGAGAGCCGGAAGAGCCGCCGCCGGCCTTATTTTTTTTACAGACCAGCCTTCGTACACAAGCTCCAGATTAGAAAAGCCGGAAAAGATCAGGGAAAGGAAAGCCGATAGCTCGCTTTTTAACAGGCGGAAATATATTCGATCCGCTTCCGTCCAACGCAAGCCAAGGTTACGAATTTGATAGATATTGGTTCCTGATACCGCCAAACGCGGGGAAATGGTATAAAACGGACATTCTCCCGCAGGGCCTGCCGCGACCACCTCGCCTGACTCGTTTTGAAGTTCCGGAGATACATTGACGTACTGTTCTGTTATGGTATTTGCGTTTGGAAGATTTTCGATACGAACGGCGTAGCGGTATTCTCCTTCCGCCATGGACAGTATTTTGTTTTCCTCGTTACGTAAAATACCGGCGGCAAGGGCCTGTTCGACAATCCTGTCTTCGGGATCATAAAGCGTATAATCATCATCTTCGGTTTCGTCAAAATCTATTATGAATGAAAAGTTCCGTTCACTTTTTCTGGCAATAAATTCCCGCAGCAATTCCCGAACCGGGCCGGTAAAGCGGCGAAAATCAATGGCCTGCCTTGAGCCTTTGGGCGAATGAAACCTGAGAAAACTGCGTCCCCCGACTCTGCCAATGGTAAAATAGAAAGCCGCTTTGTCACGAAGATTTTTGGCTTTTTGAATACTCGTTAATTCAGCTTTGATGCCTTTTGTTTCAGTCGGCACAGGCGGCGGTTTTTCATCTTTTCGCGGCCTTCCCCGTTTTTGCTTTCCCCTCTCCATTGTAAAACTATGCGTGTTTGATGAACGATATACAAGTGGGTTGTAGTCCGTCAGTCCTTTAATGCCCCGATTGGGACAATATACACCCCATCGTTTCTTTTATAGCCCAGTTCTCCGGCGGTCAGAACCATCAGGAAAGAAGGATCTTTCATTTTATCCAGATTGATTTTTCCACGAAGAGTTTTTAAGTTTTCGGCAGCAGTCTCGATTTCCTTTGTGCCCATCTTTACTTCGACAGCTCCCCATCGTCCGTCTTTAAGATGAACAATTGCATCGGCTTCCAACCCGCTTTTGTCGCGGTAATGAAACACTTCGCCGTCAATAGCCTGGGCATATACACGCAGGTCGCGAATACACAGTGACTCAAACAATAAGCCGAATGTGTTAAAGTCAGATAAAAGACTATCTGAATTGGCACGAAGGACAGCAGCGGCAATGGACGGATCAACGAAATGTCTTTTGGGAGTGGTTCGCAAAGCAGTTTTGGAGCGCATGGCCGGGTTCCACGCGGGCAGGTCTTCTATTACGAATATGCGACGTAACGCGTTAAGGTAGGCGGAAATGGTTTTTTCAGAAATGGCTTTTTCGTCTGCGGCAATATCCCGTTGAATGGTTGTAATGCTTGCCGCTGTAGACACATTACGCGCCAATGAACGCATCAAAGCGCGAAGACGCATGGGATTCTTTTCAACGCCATCCACACGGGACACATCAATATTAATAACCGCGTCAACATAGTCATACACTTGCTTCAATGCAATAGATTCATTTTGTCCAACAGAAGCTGGCCATCCGCC
>Ga0268262_10003135_pt1 | contig 18182 bp, 14 predicted proteins | sample TergutNc150P3_FD_190354 | JGI IMG/M metagenome (GOLD analysis project Ga0268262, IMG submission 190354) | Nasutitermes corniger P3 segment gut microbial community from laboratory colony in Florida, USA - Nc150 P3 (SPAdes) (version 2) | ecosystem: Host-associated > Arthropoda: Insects >...
TCAACAAGTTAAGAATTTTTATCAACGAATGACACGAATGGACACGAATATTTCAACAGAAATCCGTATTTATTCGTTATAATTCGGGTAATTCGTTGACTCCTTTTTCTTAACTTGTTGACATTGAGTAGCAAGTAGCAAAGGGAAAAATATAACGAATTCCAGTAACTGTTTAAGGCCTGTAGTTGTTTTGAATTCATATAAATTAAGGAAGAAACTGTAACGAATTTTAGAAAGCAGGGTAAACATATATGAATTCCAGGTTCTTTTTTATTGCTTTCTTCGTCCTTATACCGTCCCTTACTGTGTACGGGGCGGATAATAACAGGTTTTATATTGATTTGCAGAAATTCCCGCTGTACTTTAAGGCCGGTTTTAACCATTCCGACGCCGTTTCCCCTGATTTACAGGACGGCTCGTGGCATGTCAAGGAACAATGGTACGGAGCGGTAATACGCAGGCTGGGCCTGCCCGGATTGCCGAAACGCATATTTCTGTCGCCCTGGGGGAAGCCTCATCAGGAGTGGACTTTCGTAATTCCCTTTACTATGGACGCGCCCTCCGCAGGGGACGCGGCCCCGGCAAGGGACGACGAACCGATAATTCCATGTTTATACCTGGCGTCTATCGGGATTAACTGGGAGATATACCTGAACGGGATTCTGATAAAGAGGGAAATGCATCTGGTCGGCGACAGTATCACGGAAGAGCGCTACGACCGCTATGTAATCGTTCCCCTAAACAACAGGCTGCTGCAAAAAGGCGAAAATGCTCTCGCGTTCCGCATTGTCGGAGATCCGACCGATTATACAACCGGTTTTACCTATCAAGCCCCTTATTATATCGCTGATTATGCTTATATAATGCGTAAACATAACGAGATTGCCCAAATAATAATAATATCAATACTTGCCTTGCTGGGGATTTACCACTTCCTGTTTTTCGCGATTTTCCGCGAAAACCGCTACAACCTGACATGCGGTTTTTTTTCCATGGGTATGGGGTTATATTATCTGTGGCGTACCCGCTGGATACATCATTTTATCCCCAATACCGCCGTTGTGATGAGGCTGGAATACTTTACGGTCTTTTTTATGATACTTGCCCTTATGGCCTATACGGACAAGCTTTGCAACGGGCGTTATTTTATTGTAACAAAAATATACGGGATTTTTTGTCTGGTTCTGGCGGTGACCCAGTTGTTTTTTTCGCGGACTTACGGAAGCGAAGCCGCGGGCGTCTGGCAGGTTGCGGGCATTCTTGCAATGGTGTGGCTTTTTATTTATAACATTGTTCTTCCTTTTAACCGCGAATTGAAAAAAGGCAGAAATTTCGGCGATACACTGGCCAATACGTATCCGGGGAATCTTTTGGTATCTGTCGCCATTTTCGTCCTGACCGTAGCCTTTGATCTTACTGATTCTCTTGCCCTGCATTACTCGCTGAATTTGACCAGTTACGGTATGGTTTTCTTCGCGCTGTCGGTAACATTCATGTTATTTAGAATATATGTCATAAAAGACAGGGAACTTAAAGAAAAAAGCGCGTTGCTGGAAAAGGCGGCTGACCCTGTGTCCGCGCGTGAAAAGAAATTCAATTTATTCGGTTTAACGGAGCGTGAAAAGGAAATTGCCCGGCTGATGACGGAAGGTCTTGACAACAAGGATATTGGGGAGCGTCTTTTTGTATCCAGCAGCACCGTCGCGTTTCATGTTACAAGTATTTTCCGTAAATTCGGCATTATTGACGGCAAGAACAAGGGGCGGGCGATATTTTTGGCGAAGCTGCTCAATTAATACACTGTAAAGAAACTCTTGCAGAGGACGCATCGTTTACATGTTCACGTTAGGCGACATTATATTTTAGCGGTGGAATTATTGTAAAGTTTCAAATGAAAGCCTTATCCTTATTTTTCGTAACTTTTATTTTTTTTCATCCCCCTTGTAAATTTTATTCAAAATTTATAATATAATCCGCATGAGCGTAATTTTCGCCAAAAATTTTGTATTGTTCTATTCTCATTAACAGAACAAATTTTAAACACAAAGGAGAAAGCGTCTCCGCGTTGCGGAGCCGTTCGATAATAATTCGCCGCTCACGCGGCTAATAAAGGAGAAAAGAAAAGAAATGAAAATCAAAGTTAAATTGTGCATCATGGTGATAGCCATTGTGGTTGTCATTGTAGCGGGAGTTGCCGTAATACTGCTGCGGGAAGCGTCCGGCATAAGCGTTTCTTTGAGCAAGCGGGGCCTTGATAATTTGGCTGCCCAGCGCGCCGCGTACTGGCAAGGCAGAGAAGACGGCCTTTACCGTGTTCTGCGTACGCTGGCAAATCAGATGGGTGATTATGAAAATGTGCCGGCGGCGGAACGGCGCGACCGTTTTGACGAAATGCTGAAAGCCGTTACATCGGCGGAAAATACAATGTACCAGGTCTACACTATCTGGAAACCAAACGCCCTTGACGGAATGGACGCCAGATTCATCGGCCGCTCCGGTTCCACCGAAACAGGACAGTATGCTATAGCGTTTCGCGAAGAAAACGGGAAGGTATTTAGCGTGGTTTCCACCGACGTAGCGGACGCCATGGTATATTTAAACGGCCCCAACTCGCATAAAGACCGGTATGAACATCCGGTTCCAAGAAATATAGACGGGAAAGACACCTTTTATTTCAGGTTAATGGTTCCTATTATAAATAAACGCACCAACGAAGTAGTGGGAGGCGTGGGCTGCCTTAACGTTATTGACGCGATACAGCCGACTATAGAGAACACCCTAAAAACCAGGGAAGAAATTTCCGCAACAGCTATTTACTCAAACAACGGATTTATTATGGCGAGTTATGTGCCGGAACGCATAGGAAAGATGCTGGCCGACGTGGATACTATCTACGGCGAGCATATTCAGGCGGCAAATCAGGCTGTCATTGAAGGCAAGGAATTTACCTGCACAAGCTACTCGTCCGTGCTGCAATCATATGTGGAAATTGTCGTAATGCCAGTGCCCATAGGCAATTCGGGCAAGTCATGGAGCGTAATGATCGCGTCAACGAGATCGTACATTTTAAAAGAAGTAAATGAAATGACCGTGTTTACGATCATCATCGCGGCGATAGCCATTGTGATAGCGGTGGTAATTATCTACCTTGTCCTGAGTAACACTACAAAACCAATCGTCAAGGTGGCTGACACGCTCAAGGACATATCCGAAGGCGAAGGCGACCTGACAAAAACCGTTGACATCAATTCCAAAGACGAGATAGGCGACCTTGCCCTGTACTTCAATAAAACGCTGGGCAAAATTAAAGACCTTGTGCTTCTCATTAAGAGGCAGGCAGGGATGTTGAAGAATATAGGCAACGACCTTGCCAGCAATATGACGGAAACGGCGGCGGCGATTAATCAAATCACCGCGAACATCCAGAGCATCAAGGGCAGAGTCATAAACCAGAGCGCCAGCGTTACTGAGACCAACGCGACCGTGGAACAGGTTATCGCCAACATCGATAAACTCAACGAGTATATAGAAAACGAGAGCCGCAATGTTTCCCAGGCCTCATCCGCCATTGAGGAAATGGTCGCCAATATCAGCTCGGTTACCAGCACGCTGGTCAACAACACCGCTAATGTAAATACCTTAAAAGAAGCCTCCGAAGTGGGCCGGGCCGGATTGCAGGAAGTCGCAACGGACATTCAGGAAATATCCCGCGAGTCCGAGGGCTTGCTGGAAATTAACTCGGTTATGGAAAACATAGCCAGCCAGACCAATTTATTGAGTATGAACGCGGCGATAGAAGCGGCGCACGCGGGAGAAGCGGGCAAGGGCTTTGCCGTAGTCGCCGATGAAATCCGCAAACTTGCTGAAAGTTCCGGCGAGCAGTCCAAAACGATTGGCACGGTACTGAAAAAAATAGCGGAGTCAATCAAAAAAATTACAGTCTCTACCGACAATGTACTGCACAAGTTTGAAGCGATTGACTCAGGCGTCAGGACAGTATCGGATCAGGAAGAAAATATACGTAACGCAATGGAGGAGCAGGGACAGGGGAGCAAACAAGTCCTGCAAAGCGTGAGCAGTTTGAATGATATTACCCGGCAGGTAAAAGGCGGTTCCGAGGAAATGCTTAGCGGCAGTCAGGAAGTAATAAAGGAAAGCAAGAACCTTGAAAGAGTGACGCAGGAAATAACGGGCGGCATGAACGAAATGGCCGAAGGAGCGGACCAGATAAACGTAGCGGTAAACAATGTCAATGAGATGACCCAAAAGAACCGCGACGCAATTGATACTTTGATACAAGAGGTTTCGCGCTTCAAAGTGGAATAACAATGACAAGAGAAAAGAGTAAAGAGTAAAGAGAAAAAAGCAAGAAGGTTACAATTCTTACCTTTTTTCTTTCTTCATTTTTCTTTTTTCTTTTTTCTCTTGTCATTGCTAGATCATCTTCCGCTTTGTCGCTATGCGTATAAGGTCGGCAAGGTTCTGCGCTCCCAGCTTGTAGTTGAGGCTGTTGATCACCATTTTTACCGTATTAATCGAAAGGCTGCGGCTGGAGGCGATCTCGCTGCGCGAAAGGCCGTGGGAAAGATCGCTGAGAATGTCCGCTTCACGCGGGGTAATGGCAATGCTGTCCGTCATGCGGTTTACCTGCGCGTATTCCGCAATGACATGGGCGCGGCGCTTCGCGTAAGAGGCGGACTTGCGGTTTATCTCTTCCAGCCAGGATTCGGGGATGGCTTTGCCCCCTTCCTTAAGGAAAGCCGAGGCAAGCGTTCGCATGTCTTTTCCAAGCTCAATAAAGGGCGTTACAATTTCATTGGGAGCCGCGTCTTCATAGGCCGCCCGCAGAGCGGCAAAGGACTTTTCTTTGTCTTTCGTTTTGTAATGTATGCAGGCTTCCATAGCCAGCATCTCTATGCGCCCGAATAAAAACGATTCCCGTGTTTTCATTTCCTCTATATACGCAAGAAGCGGGGCGAAATTCCTTGTCGCATAACAGTAACGCGCTTTTACCTGATTCCCGAAATTCTCAATAAAACCGGCATGGCTGTAAGGAGAGAAATCTTCCTGAAGCCAGTCAGAGACTTTTTCAGGCAGGCCCAGAAAACAGTAATACCATGAAAGGGAAATATCGTAATCCATAAAACGGTACAGGTATTCGGCTTCATTCCCCTGGGGCTGCGTGTCTTTCAGCACCTGTTCCGCCATAAGGAAATCCCCCTGATAAACCGCAATGCGGAGCGTATAAAACAGCGCCCTGTGCATAAGCCCGTATTGTTTTTCCGCCTTTGCCTGCTTCACCGCAAGGGCAAGATGAGGCTCTGCGGAAGATGTATCGCCCCGGTAGAATTCAAGTTCGCCCCGCGTCAGTTCAAGTTCTCCCGCCATGAACCCTTTCATATAACTTTTTTGTATATGCATATGATTACGGCTAACGGCGGCAATATATTCATCCGGGCCGCCCTTCCTTGAAGAACCGGCGTAGTTGATCCACGCCCCCGGATAATAAATGTCGAGTTTGCCCGAATCCGCTTCATGCACGCATTTACAGGCTTTTTCAATGTAAATATCGTAATCAAAAATGTCATCCGTTACGCTCATTAGACAGCGTATGTACGTCCAGCAAATATAAAGCCTTGTCAGCGTGCGGTTTTTTATAGAGCCGTCGCCCGGCAGTTTAAGGAATTTCGCTTCGTAGTATTTTACCAGCTCAAGCGATTTTTGCAAAAGACCCTGGCATATATAAGTACGCAAGTGCATATCCGCAAGGAATTCAACCTTGTCGAAAGCCTCCTCAGGGGCGCGGTCAAGGATACCCGCCGCGTATTTCGCAATATCCTGCGGTATTTTAGTGGTCAACCCGGCTAAAATTAACAGTATTGATTGATAGTTTCCCGCTTTTTCATGGTAGGAAATAGCGTCTACCTTAAAACCGTTTTGGGCGCACCAATCGCCCGAAATAGTGTAGGTTTCCCTTTTTTGCTCTTCCGAAAGAGAATCCTGTTTTGTGCTTAAGAATTCCAAAAACAATGGGTGAATGAGGTACGCGTTGATATAACTGTCCAGACGCACATAAGCGCTTTGCTTTTCAAGTTCCGCGACAAGACCTTCTTCCTTTCCCGCCAGTTGGGTGATTAGATCGACGGACAGATGGTCGATAAGAGACAGGCGCACCAAAAAATTTTGCAGGCGTTCGGAAATTCCGTCCCATATTTCTATTTTCAAAAACCGGAAGATATTCAGCTTCATCGCGTTACGAACATAGCCGCCGTAGCCGGGCGCTTTTTGGTACGAACGCGCGATAAGGTTGATCGCAAATGCCCAGCCTTCGGTATCCTGCATGATTTCGCGCAAATTCTCCGGCTTGAATGAAATATCCATACAGCGGAAATACAGGCTGATTTCGTTTTCGGTAAAACGGAAGTCGCTTTCGTTTATATTGAATATTTGATCGCGGTAAAACATTCCCGCAATATCTAACTGGGATATGGAACGGGAAATTATAATTATCGTTGTTTCCTCCGGTATATTCCTGAAAAAACATTCTTCCATAAAACGAAGCACTGACTTGTCTTCAATGCAATGAAAGTCGTCTATTACAAGTATTTTTTTTCCCGGTATAACGAAATTTTTTGTCATGGACTTGTAATGGTGCAGCTTTTCTTTAGTATCCGGAAAATCAATTTTGGAAAACGCCGCAGCCAGGGGAGAATTAACTTTTAAAAGGGAATGTGTAAAATTTTCCCAAAAACGGCTCCCTACATTATCGCGCTCGGAAAGCTGTATCCATGCCTTGGACGCATTGTACCCTTTTAAGAAATCATGAACCGCGCTGGTCTTGCCGTAACCCGCCCCGGCGCAAACAACTACCAGAGGATACTTTGCAGCTTCCATAAATAAATCGTTCAGGCGCGGACGCTCAAAGTAAAAAGAAACCGTCGGATCATGACTCATTTGAAACATAGACTCCATGCTTTCATCCTCTTATATCAATTTATATTTCGTCGCTATGCGTATAACATCGGCAACATTCTGGGCGCCCAGCCTGGAGTAGAGGCTGTTGATCACCATTTTTACGGTATTAACCGAAAGGTTGCGGCTGGAGGCGATTTCCGCGCGGGAAAGACCGTGGGAAAGATCTTTAAGGATATCCGTTTCCCTCGGGGTAATGGCGATGCCGTCCGTCAGGCGGTGCGCCCGAGCGTATTCCGTAACGATCTGGGTGCGGCGTTTGGCATAGGAAGCGGACTTGCGGCTTATATCTTCCAGCCATGATTTGGGAATAGCGTTGTCCTCCGCTGCCTTCATGAAAGCCGATGTCAATGTACGCATATCTTTTCCCAACTCAATAAAGGGCATTACGATTTCGTTGGGAAACGCGTTTTCATAGGCGGACTGCAGAGCGGCAAATGCCTTTCCTTTGTCTTTCATTTTGTAATGAATACAGGCTTCCATAGCCAGCATTTCTACCCTCCCGTATAAGATCGATTCCCGCGTTTTCATTTCTTCGATGTACGCCAGAAGGGGGGCAAAATTCCTTGTCGCATAACAAAACCGCGCCTTTATCTGATTCCCGTAATTTTCGATAAAAGCGGCGTGGCTGTAAGGCGAGAAATTTTCCTGAAGCCACTCAGTGGTCTTTTCCGGCATGCCCAGAAAACAATAATACCAGGAAATGGCAATATCGTAATCTAAATAACGATGAAAGTACTCAGTTTCATCAAGTTGAGCTTTTGTATCTTTTAACGCCTGTTCCGCCAGAGCGAAATTCCCCTGGGAAACGGCGATACGCAGCGTATAAAACAAGGCCTTGTTCATAAACGAAAACTGTTTTCCGGATCGCGCCTCTTTGACGGCAAGGGTCAATAGAGGAAGCGCGGAGTTTACGTCGCCACGGTAAAACCCAAGCTCGCCCCGTATTAATTCCAGTTGTCCCATCAGGAAAACTTCATAAAAACCGCGCGATATGCTTTTCCCGATACTGGTTACGGCCGCAGCAAATTCATCCAGACTGCCTTTTCTTGAAGAACCTGCGTAGTTGGACCATGCCCCCGTATAATATGGACCGAATTTACCCGGCCCGTCCAGATTGGAAACATATTTGTTGGCTTTTTCCATGTAAATTTCTGTGTCAAAAATATCATCCGTCGTACTCATTAAGCTGCGTACATAAGTCCAGCAAACATACAATTGCGCCAGAGTACGATTCCTCACAGTATCGTTCTCCGGCAGTTTAAGGAATTTTGCTTCGTAGAATTTCAGCAACTCAATTGATTTTTGCCAGAGGCCCTGACACAAATAGGTACGCAAGTGCATTTCCGCGAGGAATTCCACCTTGTCAAACGTGTCCTCGGGCGCCCGATCCAAAATCGGCGCGACGAATTGCGCGATATTCAGCGGCATTTGGGCTGTTAATCCGTCAAGTATTAAAACTATTGCTTGATAGTTTCCCGCCTTTTCATGGTAGGTAATAGCGTCTATCTTAAAACCGTTACTGGCGCACCAGTCGCCTGAAATAGCGTAGGTTTCCCTTTTTTGTTCCTCAGAAAGCAGTTCCTGTTTTGTTCTTAAGAATTCCAAAAACAAAGGGTGAATGAGGTACGCGTTAATATAACTGTCACGGCGCAAATAAGCGCTTTGCTTTTCCATTTCCTCTACAAGCCCTTCTTCCTTTCCCGCCAGTTGAGTGAGCAAATCAACGGATAGGTGATCAATCAGGGACAGTTGAACCAAAAAAATTTGCAGGCGCTCAGGAATTTCGGCCCATATTTCCGTTTCCAAAAACAGAAAGATATTCCGCTTCATCGCATTACGCACATAACCGCCGTAGCCGGGCGCTCTTTGGTATGACCGCGCGATAAGGTTAATAGCGAATGCCCAGCCTTCGGTATCCTGCATGATCTCATACAGGCTGTCCGTTTTAAATGAGATACCCATCGAGCGGAAATACCCGCTGAGCTCATTATCGGTAAAACAGAAGTCGCTTTCGCTTACGTTACATACCTGTTCCCGGTAAAACATTCCTGCGGTATTTGCCCGTGCCATGGAACGGGAAATCAAAAATACCGTAGTTTCAGGCGGTATATCCCTGAAAAAACATTCTTCCATAAAACGAAGCACCGACCTGTCTTCAATGCAATGAAAGTCGTCTATTACAAGTATCTTTTTTCCTTCTATAAAATAATTTTGCGCCACGGTCTTGTAATGGCGCAGCTTTTCTTGAGTATCCGGAAAATCCATCATGGAAAGCGCCTCAGCCATGGGAGGGTTAACATTTGACAGGGAATGTGCAAAATTTTCCCAAAAACGGCTCCCGATATTATCCCGTTCGGAAAGCTGTATCCATGCCCTGGACGTCTTATACCGTTTTAGAAAATCGTGAACCGCGCTGGTCTTGCCGTAACCGGCTCCGGCGCATACAATCACCAGCGGATATTTTACCGCCCTCATGAATAAATCATTCAAGCGCGGGCGTTCAAAGTGATAGGATGCAGATGAATCATGACTTGTCTGAAACGAAGACTCCATATAGTCAATCTCCTACTATCTTAACTTTTTTCACTCTTCACTCTTCACTTTTCCCTCGTTCGTTATATCATCTTACGTTTTGTAGCAATCCGTATAAGATCGGACATGTTCTCGGAGCCCAGCTTGTAGTAGAGGCTGTTTATCACCATTTTCACGGTATTAATCGAAAGGTTGCGGTTGGAGGCGATTTCTGCGCGCGAAAGCCCCTGGGAAAGGTCGCCGAGGATCTCGGTTTCCCTCGGAGTAATGGCGGAGTTGTCCGATATGTGGTTTGCATGAGAGTAGTCCGCGATGACATGGGCTTTACGTTTGGCGTAAGAAGCGGATTTGCGGTTAATGTCATCCAGCCATGATTTGGGAATAACATCACCCTCCGCTGTCTTTAGTAAAGCCGAGGTAAGGGTTCGCATATCTTTCCCCATTTCAATAAAGGGCATTACGATTTCGTTGGACTGCGCGTCTTCATAGGCTTTTTGCAATGCGGCAAAGGCCTTTTCCTTGTCTTTCATTGTGAAATATATACACGCTTCCATCGCCAGCATTTCTATCCGTTCGAATAAAAACGATTCCCTCGTTTTCACTTCCTCAATATGCGCCAGAAGCGGGGCGAAATTCCTTGTGGCATAATAAAACCGCGCCTTAATAAAATTCCAAAAATTTTCAACAAAACCGGCATGGCTGTACCATGAGAAATCTTCCTGAAGCCACTCAGATGTCTTTTCCGGCATGTCGAGAAAACAGAAATACCAGGAAAGGGAAATATCGTAATCCATAAAACGGTTAAGGTATTCGGCTTCATCCAGTTGGGCTTTTGTTTCTTTAAGCGCCTGTTCCGCCTGGGCGAAATTTCCCTGTGTCGCGGCGATACGCAGGGAATGGAACAGCGCCCGGTGTACAAGCCCGAATTGTTTGTTCTCCCGGGCCTTCTTCAGCGCGAGGGCGGCAAAAGATTCCGCCTGATCCATGTTGCCCCGGTAGAACTCCAGAACGCCCCGCGCCAATTCAGCCTCCCCGGCCATGAAACCGCGAAGGTTGGAACGCATGAGGTGTTTCTGGGCGCGGTTTACAGTGTCGATGTATTCTTCCAAAGCGCCTTTCCTTTTAGAACCGATACAAACGACCCATACCGCCGGGCAATGCGGACTTAATCTGCCGGGATCTACGGCTGTGGAAACACATTCAGCGGCTTTTCCCATGTAAATGTCAAAATCAACGACATCATCCGTTAAGTTCATCAGGCCGCGTATATAGGCCCAGCAAATATACAGCCGCGCCAGAGTGCGTCTTTTTATGTCGTTTTCTTCCGGCAGCCCGAGAAATTTTTCTTCATAGTATTTCACCAGCTCAAGCGATTTCTCCATGAGGCCCTGGCACATATATGCGCGCAGGTGCATTTCCGCAAGGAATTCCACATTGGAAAATTCATGGGGCTGCGCGTGATCGAGTATCGGAGCCGCGTAGCGTGAAACGTCCAAAGGTATCTGGAGGGGCAAGTCAAAAAACATCTTTACTATTGATTGATAATCCCGTATCTTTTCATAGTACGACAGGGCGTCAATCCTGAAACCGTTTTTGTTGCACCAGTTTCCGGCGATTGCGTAGGTTTCACGTTTTTGTTCTTCCGTAAGCAATGTTTGCTTTGTAGTCAGAAATTCCAGGAACAGGGGATGAATGAGGTACGCGTTGATGTAACTGTCCAGCCGGACATAGGCGTTTTGTTTCTCCAGCCCGGCGATAAAATTTTCATCCCCTGAGGCCAGTTCCGCAATCAGGTCAACCGACAGATGATCGATGAGCGAAAGGCGGACCAAAAAAATCTGAATTTGTTCGGAAAGCCCGTCCCATATTTCCGTTTCCAGAAGCCGGAAGATATTCTGCTTCATCGCGTTACGAACATAGCCTCCGTAGCCGGGCGCTCTCTGGTATAACCGCGCGATAAGGTTGATCGCGAAAGCCCAGCCGTCGGTATCCTGCATGATCTCGCGCAAGCCTTCAGGCTGTAATGAAATGCCCAGCCGGCGGATATATTGGGCCAATTCGTTGTCTGTAAAACGCAGGTCGTTTTCGCTTACGTTAAATATTTGATTCCGGTAAAACATACCGGCGGTATTCAGGTGGGATATGGAGCGGGAAAGCAGAAATACCGAAGTACCTTCCTGTATATCCCTGAAAAAACCTTCTTCCATGAAACGGATCATTGACGGATCTTCGATGCAATGATAGTCGTCTATTACGAGTACCCGTTTTTCCGTAACGGCGTAATCGCGTAATACGGTCTTGTAATGGTGCATCTTCTCTTTAGTATCCGGGAAACCAATCTTGGAAATCGCCCCGGCAAGGACCTTGTTAACCTTTGACAGGGAATGTACGAAATTCTCCCAAAAACGCCCCCCGACATTATCGCGTTCGGAAAGCTGTATCCATACTGTAGCCGTCGAATACCCTTTTAAAAAATCATGAACCGCCAGGGTCTTGCCGTAACCCGCTCCGGCGCATACAACTACCAGCGGATATTCTACCGCTTTGTGGAGAAAATCGCTCAAACGGGGGCGTTCAAAGTGATAAGAAGCCGTTAAATCATGGTTTTTTTGAAAAGTAGTCTCCATAATGACATCCGCTTTTCAATGATGGGGTTCTTACAATTAAATTATAAAACCCCCTACGTAATTATGATTTTAGTACATTTTCATTTGAATGTCGAGACTAAAAAATAAAGTTTCATACGAAAGAGCAAATAACAAATAGCAAAGAGCAAAGTAAGATACAATAGTCTTAACTTTGCTCTTTGATCCCTGCTCTTTGCTCTTTTGTTAGTCGTGTGACGGGTTCGCGCTTACTTTCGCGATGGCCTGGGCAACCTGCTGATGGACGCTCTCCGCATAGACCTGATCGTTTTTCGCCTCCGCCGCGTACAGGGTTCCCAATATGGAAAAACGGTACAGGGGCTTTACGTTATTTAACGCCATAGCCGCCATGTCCATAACACAGTCATTACAGCGGCAGACGTCGTCGCCCGCTTCTGCAAGCTGCGCCTCAAGTTCGCCGTACACATGCTGTTCAGCCTCGTTTTTCAACTGTTCAAAACCGTAATCATCAATGAACGCCATAGTAACCTCCCATTTGTTTTATATCTTATATTAATATACACAAAATTGAATCATTTTTCCACAGGGACAAAACGGGTATACTTCGCCTGGAGCATAAGATCAATAATTCCTACCGGCCCATTCCTCTGCTTGGCAATGATCAACTCCGTGGGAATGCCTTCAATGTGCGTTACAGGTTCCGCTTCCCCTGTTTTTTTATCTTTTGGAGGCGGTTTCCTGTGGAGGAACATAACCAGGTCGGCATCCTGTTCGATAGAGCCTGAATCCCTGATATTCGCAAGGGTAGGCTGCTGCCCGTGCCCTGTTTTCTCGGTATCGCGGTTAATCTGACAAAGGGCGACAATCGGTATGTCCAGTTCCCTGGCAAGCCCTTTCAGCGATCTGGAAATCTCCCCGATTTGCTCGTGGCGCGGCAGTTTGCTGTTTTCATGGACTATAAGCCCGATATAGTCAATAAAGAGGATCTGCACCCCTTCTTTGGAACGCAGTTTGCGGGCCTGGGAACGGAGCTGGTGGAGTTCCTTGTTCGGTATCTCTACAATATAAAACGGGGCATCGGAAAAAATACCAATGGTATCGCGTATCCTCCTGAAATCATCGGAGGTCATGTGGCCGCTCCTCATTTTATTTCCGTCCACCTGCGCCGAACTGGAAATAAGGCGCTGCGCGAGCGACATGTCGGTCATTTCAAGCGAGAAAAACCCGATCGGGATCTTGTCATTAAAAGCGATATGGGCTGCCATATTCAGGGCAAAGGCTGTTTTCCCGACAGAAGGGCGGGCGCCTATAATGATAAAGTCAGCCGGCTGAAAGCCCGTTGTCATTTCGTCCAGCTTTTCAAACCCGCTTGAAATTCCGGTCAGGGCCTTTTTGGTTTTATACACTTCCTCTATTTTGTCAAATGTAGGCAGCAAAACCTCGCTCAGTTTCTTGTAGGGAAAAGCCTGTCTTTCGTCCCGTAACTTGTAGATGCTCTCTTCGACTTTATCCAGTATCTCATGCGATTCCCTGGACTCGTCGTAGGCCGCCACGCCTATTTCAGAGGCGACGCGGAGCAGCGACCTCCGCAGCGAATGTTCAAGAACAGACTGTATATAGTAATCGATATTCGCGCTGGACGGCACAACCGAAGTAAGCGATGCCACATAAGCCGCCCCGCCGGCCTCGTCCAGTTTGCCGTTTTGCTTGAGTTCCTGTATTACAGTTTGTATATCAGGGGTAAGGTTATGGCTGTCAAGAGCGCTGATTGTCTCGAATATCCTCTGGTGCGCCCTTGAATAGAAATCCTCCTGTCTCAGGTGGTTTTGTCTGGCCGAATCTATAGCCTGGTCATCAGCGAGCAAACTGCCGAGCGCGGCGCGTTCAAGCTCATTATCGTGCGGGGGGGCGTTTTCTTTCAGTTTAGACATAACAACATAAATAATAAGTAATAGCTAATAAATAATAAAGTAAGAAGGTTACAATCTTGCTTTATTACCTGTTAGCTATTATTTATTATTTGATTCCTACTCTTTGCTTTCCTGCGGGGGCTGAGCTTCCGCCGGGGCTTCGCCTTCAGCTACGGGGGTTTCCGCTGCCGGGGCGGCGGCTTCATCCCTGCGTCTGCGGGGGCGGGCGGGCGGCGCTTCATGGGTTTCGGCCTTTATCTCCTGCCCGATGATGTGCAACTGGATTTCCGCCTGGGAATTTTCGTACAGCCTGATAGTGGCTTTGTACTTTCCGACATTTTTTATGCCCGTGCTTGCAAGGTCGATCCTCTTGCGGTCGATCTGGAAGCCCTGTTTCGCCAGTTCGTCCGACACGGTGTGGCTGGTAACGGAACCGTACAGTTTTCCATTTGCGCCGGCGGGCATGGTAAGGGAAAGCTCCAGGCTTTCAAGCCGTTCCTTGAGGCCAAGCGCGTCCTGCCGTTTCTGGGCTTTTTTCGCTTCAATCTCATCCTTCCTCGCCTCAAACATCTTTATTGTCTGCGGGGTGTAAGGAAGGGCAATCCCCCTGGGGAAAAGATAGTTCCTGGCGTAGCCCTTTGCCACGTCCTTCACGTCCCCCTCTTCGCCGAGAGACGCCAGATCCTTGTTCAAAATAACCTTCATAACCAAGCTCCTTCTGGAAACCAGCCAAGGTAAACAGGCTTCCATTTTATTCAGCCGCCAAACAGCAACTGTTTTGTGGGCAACCCCGGAGTAGGGCTACCCAAAGAGCAAATAGCAGGTAACAAATAGCAAAGTTAAGACCTCTCTTACTTTGCTCATTGCTCATTGCTATTTGCTATTTGACGTAAGGGTATCCAATTTTCCGCTATGCCCAAAAGGACAAGCGCGGCAATGGCCGCCAGGTTAATGCCGGGACTGAATACCAGAAACACAAACAAAAGGCTGCATAACAGCCTCATGGGCACTGATATGGGCCGGCGCGACAGGTAATGCAGCACAATGCCGCCTCCCTGGGCAAGAAACAATATAGCGCAAATCACCAAAAGATTCCATGCGGCAATCTCAAGGTGTTTAAATGAAAAAACAGACCCGGCTACAATTACAAGAAGGCAGAACGAAAAAACCCATATTGATTTTTTGGGGGCGTGAAAGCGGATCAAATCCTCGTTGAAATTTCCCTGTTTTTTCGTAATCAGCCTTGCCAGGATAAAAGCGGTCTGGCGGCTTATAAAGAACATAAAAAACATCGAAACAAGCGCGCCGCCTCTGGAAGAAATTGAAAAAATCGTTTCAATAATTCTTTCAGGCACAAGGAGGCGTTCCACGGCTTCCTGCCGGGCGGGGTCCATTGCCGGTGAAGCGGCTAGACCTGAAGAAACAGCTTCTATCTGGGAACGGAACAGTTCGATGAACTCTTTATTTTTGCCGATAGAATAGATCATGCCAAGCAGCACGGCAGAACCGGCAAGCGAGGCGGCAATAAACCGGAACGCGGTTCTTGCGCGGGGTACAAAAGAAAACAGATAGGGCAGGTTCCCCGTCATAATCCAGATAAAGCCCAACGCAAGCGTTGTAAAAAAAAGCGTCTCAAGGCCCGCGCTTGCCAACCCCAAACCGTAACGAACCGAAAACCCAATCGACAGCATGGCGTTGCCGAAAGCGGCAAAGATAAAACTGAGCCATGCTGCGGCGGGGCCAAAAGCGGCAGCGCAAAACCCAAGCGGCACCAGAAAAAACAGCGAGAAGAAACCCGTTCTAATCATGGCGACGCAAAGCGCCGCGCATACCAGAACGGGAACGAGTAATGTTTTTCCGCTTCTAAGAGCGGGCCTGTCAGGGTGCATCCGCGCCTGTGTTACTCGGCGACAAACGGAAGCAGGGCTATGCTCCTGGCCTGCTTGATCGCGACAGCCAGCGCGCGCTGATGTTTCGCGCAGGTTCCGGTTATCCGCCTGGGGAGGATTTTTCCCCGCTCGGTGATAAAGCGGCGCAGCGTATCCACGTCCTTATAGTCTATCTTGAGCTTCTGCACGCAGAATTTGCATATCTTCTTTTTATTGAAGAACGCCTTGCCGCCTTTCCCGCCGCGGCCCATCCTGTCATCGCCGTCCCGTCCGTCTCCCTGGCTGTCCCCCCGGTCCCGCCGGAAGGATCGTTCGCCGTCCATATATTTTTCTTCAGACATAATTCACTCCTATTTGTCCATTAAAATGGAATATCGTCGGCAAAGCCATCCTCTGCCGGGGCATTGCCGCTTTGGGCCTGCCAGTTCTGTCCCTGTTGCTGTGCATTGGAATTACCGCTGGAGGAATTTCCTCCGCCGGAGAAACCGCCGCCGCCGCCGGAGCCACCGCCTAAAAGCTGGATATTATTGGCGACAATTTCCACTTTGGAACGGTTCTGCCCGTCCTGCTGCCAGCGGTCCTGTTTCAGTTCCCCGTCAACGCCGATGAGTTTTCCTTTAAGCAGGTACTGGTGCAGAGCTTCGCCCCGCTTCCCCCACAGCACAACGTCAAAGAAATTCGGCTCGTCTTCCCATTGTTCGCCGTTCTTTTTGCTGCGGTTCACGGCAATCGAGAATTTACAGACGGCCTGGCCGCTGGCGATTGATTTAAGCTCCGCGTCCCTGGTCAGCCGCCCGACAAGCACAACGTGGTTTATATCGGCGGCCATGCTTAATCCTCTATCCGCACAAACAGATATTTGAGAAGATTGGCGTTAAGCTTGAATGCCCTGTCAAGGTTGGTGATCTTCGCCGGATCGGCCTTGACGGTGAACAGGACGTATTTACCCCGTTTTCTCTTTTTGACTTCATAGGCAAGATCTCGGTCGCCGGTTTCATCGGTTTTTTCGATCTCGACTCCGTTGGCGGCAAGGTCGCTCAATAAGCGTTCTCTGCCTGCCGGGTGCTGGTCTTCTTCCAGAGGGAAGATGACCGTCAGCTCGTATCGATGCATAGGTCCTCCTTACGGACTAGGGCTTGCTGGCAAGACCCGGCTTGCTGGCAGCCCTCGGTATTAACCTGTCCGGCGCCATTTGGGAGCCGGAAAAGAGGTGTTATGTAGTTGTAGCAAGAAATGGGGGAGAATGTCAATAACATAACGCAGGACAAACGCATGAATGAATTTTTACCACGAACCACACGAACCAACACGAACTTGCTGTTAGAAAACCATTTTTAACCTTCAAATTCCATGGAAAAAGATGGAACGTGAAGGTTTTCCGGCAAATACTAAGTAAGAGTTCGTGTGGTTCGTGTGGTTCGTGGTTAATTCTCTTCCAATTTTAGTAATGAAAATAAAGAGGGAAAGATGAGCTTTGCTTACTCATTATCTCAATTTTCCAAAAAACTCGTCCAAACGGCGGTCTATATCTGACTTCATCGTTTTGTGAAGCCTTTCTACCAAATGAGGGTTCAATTCGTTTTTTTGCTCATTGGCGCGGTCTGCCAGAGGGTACAGAAGTTCATACATATCTACTCCAAGGGCGGCAGAAAGGTTTTGAAGCGTTTTGTCGCTGACCCAGGTGCGGCAGCCTTCAATGTCGTGGAGCATCTGGTATGACACATCAACCAGTTCGGCAAGTTTTTCCTGGGTAAGCCCCAATTCACTGCGTCTCGCCTTGATATTGGCGGAAAGAAGTTTCCTTGCGGTATTCATCCCCATGACCCTTGATTATAAAGGTAGGTAAATAAAGCTAACCGTTATAGTTGACAATACTAACCTTTTGGGGTAAATTACACTAACCATTAAGGATAAGGAAAATGACCGTAGGGCTGGCGAATTGCGGAGTATTGGCATGAAGCTAAAAAAGAATTTATTCATATTATTTGCAGCCTGCGCGGCCCGCGCCGGGGTTTTTGCCCAGGACACAGTAACCGTTGACGAGGCCGTACAGTCGGCGGGCGATTATATCATTGTTACCCTCCCCAAAAACACCAAAGTTGCAGTGCTGCATATTGAATCCGACACCCCTGCAATCAGCACATATATTATGGAAGAACTTTCCGCGCTGCTGGTAAACAGCCGCTCGCTGGTTGTGGTAGACCGCCGCGATCTGGACCTTATCAGGCAGGAAGAAGCGTTCCAAATGTCAGGCGAAGTAAGCGACGAGA
>Ga0268262_10003136_pt1 | contig 18181 bp, 12 predicted proteins | sample TergutNc150P3_FD_190354 | JGI IMG/M metagenome (GOLD analysis project Ga0268262, IMG submission 190354) | Nasutitermes corniger P3 segment gut microbial community from laboratory colony in Florida, USA - Nc150 P3 (SPAdes) (version 2) | ecosystem: Host-associated > Arthropoda: Insects >...
TCCAAGTCTCTCAATCCGTAAAAAACCCGGAAACGCTGACCCGCGAACTCGCCGCGCTTGACAAGATCCCGGATCATAATGAAAAAATATTGATCTCCGCAGACTATGAAACCGGGCAACGAAACGGGATAAAGCAGGTTAATATCGTTAACTGGCTCTTAGATAGGGCGGAGGCGGTATAATCGTTTAAACAATTGTACCGAATGTTCTTAAATTTCCCCAAAATACAGCACCGCCGAGCATTTGCACGGAGGCGGGTTGCTGGCCAAGCAGTTGTAATAGAATCGTGTAAACCGTTCATATTATCGCCGAACTTTTCGTCGTTTTTTATCATACCCGCAGTTATGTTGATACGTTAGACGATTTAGGAAACGGAGCAGACTCGGCAAACATATCTTTGCCCTATCGCCCAACGACCTCACGCAGACCGTCTACAAACGCGTCGATCTCGCCCCGCGTCCTCTTTTCGGTCACGGCCACGAGCAGCGTATTGTCCGAGCCGTCGCAGTTGCGGTATTGGCCTATCGGAATTCCGGCGGCGAAGCCTTTCGTCAGCATGGTTTCTACGCATTTGTCGGCGTTTATCGGGAGTTCAATCGCGAACTCGTTGAATATCGGCGCGCCGTCGAATGTTTTTATTGACGGGATCGACTCTTTTATGCGTTCGCGCAGGTAGACCGCTTTGTTATGGCATAGCGTCGCCAAATCAACAAGCCCCTGTTTTCCTATTAATGACAAATAGACGTGCGCCCGCAACGCGCATAGAGCCTCGTTTGAACAGATGTTCGATGTCGCCTTTTCGCGCCTTATGTGCTGCTCCCGCGCTTGCAGCGACAGCACGAAACCCTCGCGTCCGTTCGCGTCCGAGGTTCGCGCCACGATACGTCCCGGCATCTTCCTCGCCAACGCCTTCTTCGCGCCTATGAAGCCGAGATACGGGCCGCCGAAGGAGAGCGGTATGCCTAAGGATTGCCCCTCGCCGACCGCTATGTCGAAGCCTTGTTCTCCGGGCGGTTTTATCAACGCTAAGGCCAACGGGTTGACGGACTGTACGGCTATCGCGCCTACGCTTTTGCATTTGTCAACTACGTCGGAGTGGTCGTCTATAATCCCAAAAAAATTCGGGTTTTGCAGAACGACGGCCGCGACGTTGTTATCAATGCGGCTATTTATGGACGGCCGGTCAAGCGTCCCGTCGCGCGTTGCGGGTATCTCCACGATGTCGATTTCCAAATTGACGGTATGCGTTTTCAGCATCTTTCGGTATATGGGGTTTACGCCCGCGTCGATTACGATCACGCGCCTGTCCGTGGAGGCCGACGCCATTTTGCAAGCCTCGAAGATCGCCGTTCCGCCGTCGTAGAGCGAGGCGTTGGAGACTTCCATCCCTGTCAGGCGGCATATTTGCGATTGATACTCGTAAATCGCCTGAAGCGTGCCCTGCGACATTTCGGGCTGGTAGGGCGTGTAGGCGGTGTAGAACTCGCTGCGGGAGGCGATCGCGTCCACGGCGGCGGGGATGAAGTGGTCGTAGAAACCGCCGCCGAGAAATGAGATTAAGCGCGTGTCGTTCGCCTCGGCTAACCTTTCGCATTCCGTCAACGCTTCAAGCTCGGAGAGACCCTCCGAGTCGAAGAAGTCTTTCGCCGACGGGTGCGGGGCCATGGAGCCGGGGATGTCCGTGAATAGATCGTCTATCGACGAAACGCCGCAGACTTTCAGCATCTCGGCGCGTTGGGCTTCTGTTACCGATATGAATGACATAGGCTTATTCGCTTTCCAAGAATTTTTCGTACGCCGCCGCGTCCATCAGTCCGTTGACCTCGGAGATGTCGGCGAGTTTGACGGTGTAGAGCCAGCCCGCGCCGTAGGGATCGCTGTTTATGGATTCCGGCGCGGAGTCTAACGCGCCGTTGACGGAGGCGACCGCGCCCGATACCGGGGATATCAGGTCGCTCGCCGCTTTCACGGATTCGATCACCCCCGCTTCGCCGCCCTGCTTGAGCTGCGCGCCGACTTTGGGCAGCTCTACAAAGGTGATGTCGCCGAGAGTGTCTTGGGCGTGGTCGGTTATGCCGACGGCGGCGGCGTCATTTTCCAGCTTTACCCATTCGTGGGTTTTGGAATACCTGAGATTCGACGGGATCATTGAATTGCCTCCGTGTTTTAATGTTTTTAATCCTATAATCTGTTTTAAACCGTTTCGCTAACACATTGAAAAATAAGACAGTTACAACTACTTATGGCGGCGGCTTAGACCGTCGCCCCATCAACCTCCGGTCGGCGGTTCACAGTTTTTGGATGGCGTCGATAGGGAGATTGGTTACTTTGGCGATGAAGTTCACGTCCGCGCCTTCTTCTTTCATGGCGCGGGCGATCTCCTCCGCCGCGATCCCCTTGCCCTTCTCCATACCCTTATCCCAGCCCATCTCAAAGCCCTCCTCCTTACTGACGTCCAGCGCGACATTCCAGTCCCAATCGGTCAGCAGCATGGTTTCAATCTCCTGTTTATGTTTTAGAAGAAACGTTTTTAACACATTTTGGTCGATACTGTCCGCAACCGCTTTCCGAATCGCCTCTTCCAAAGACATCGTCTTGCGGTTCTCGCGGATCATATCTGTAAATATACCATATTCGCGGAGCGTTTTGCAATATTTTACGATATTTGCGTTACGGCCGTCTTTTATGTTGTATACGGTTACGGTCAGTTCAAGGTCTATCAGCCCGCCGTCCGCCGCGCCGTCTTCGGGGGCGAACTTGGCGAACATGTCGGACAGACGCAATATCAGCACGTCCTCTTTCATATCCTCGTCGCCGTTGTAGAGGACGATGAATTTGGGGCGTTTCAGCGGGAACTTGTAGCGGCGGTACTGCATTCTGTTGTGGTACAGCTGGCTGTACGTCTCGGCGATATACAGCAGCATCCGATAGGGCATGACGTCGCTCATTGTGGATTGATGCTCTATCAGGACGATCAGCCTGTCGTCCAATATGTACGAGAGGTCGTTGACCCGCCCGCGCGACAAGACGTTTTTGAGGGTGGTCACCTCTATCGGCGTGTCCGCGCCGTAACGCGCCCCGAAAAGGGCGTTGGACAGCTCCAAAAGGACGGCTTTGTCGTCGAAGAGCATGGTGAAGACGGAGTTCTTATGCTCGCGGTTAGCGTCGGCGGCGGCGGCGGTCATGTCGGCGTCCATGCGTCGGGGCTTTCGGTCGGGTGGATGGCGGTAACGGCTGTTAGTTACTATATACATAAAATAGTTTATTTGGGGGGCGGTGTCAATGGGGGCGGTAAGATTTTTGGGGGAAGTTTTTGACGCTCAAGTGTCGGAAACCCTATTTTTAGGGTAAATTTTGGCCATTCTTGTCCGAAAAACCGCTTTTGGAGGCGGATTTCGGCCCCGACAGGGGCGGTGGAACCGATTTTTTAACTTTTTTTTAGTTGGCTATTGACAGATTTGGTTCCCCATACTATATTATACACGTGGGCGGCAATACCGTGGCGGGGGTTGTTGCGGCTCGGCGGGGGTGTATTTGCCTAAAACAATGAACTTGTTGGTAACGAGGGGGCTTTTTTGATGGGATCATCATTTGTCGGGAACTTTGTTAAGTGTACTGTAGCGTTGTGCGTTTTTTGCGGGGTAGGGTCGGCGCAGACGCAAACCCAAACGCAGACGGAAAAGCCTAAAGCGGCAGTGTACATTATGGGGAATCCTGAAGGGCGGGACGCTCTGAGGATGGCGGTTAATACATTCTTGGTCAAAAGCGGCAAGTACCAGATGGTGGCCGTAGATGCTATTGATGTCGTAGCCAAAGAGCATAAACGGCAGATGAGCGGGTCGGTGTCGGACGCGCAAATCGCCAAATTGGGGCAGGACGCGGGGGCGCAATACGTATGTGTTGTGGAACGCACGGAACTTGACGGATACTCCTATGTTGCGACACGTATGGTGAGCGTCCAAAGTAAAGTGGCTGAGTTCGCTGATATGGTGGAATTGCCTCGCGGGGGGAAAATCATAGACATTATCCAATGGCAAATAGGGTCAATGCTCGGTATGGACGTAGGGCCGAGACCGACATTCTCGCAACAACAAGCGGCGGTATCACAACCCGTAGTGGCAACGCCGCAACCCATAAAGGCAACTCCACAACCTACAGCGGCCGCTCCGCAACAGACCGTCCAACAATCCCGCGCAGTTGCTAATAATACATTAACCGACAGTAGAGACGGGAAGCAATATAGGACTGTGGTGATAGGGGGAAAAAGGTGGATGGCGGAAAACTTGAATTTTCGGATAAAAGAGGGGTCTTATTGTTATGGTGATGATAATTCCAACTGCGATAAATATGGCAGATTGTATAATTGGAATACGGCGAAAATGGTATGTCCAGCGGGGTTTCATTTGCCGTCTCGTGATGAGTGGGATGATTTGGTAGAAGCGGCAGGAGGTAAAGGTGTGGCAGGTAAGAAGCTGAAAGCGAGAAGCGGTTGGAGCTATAACGGTAATGGTACGGATGACTATGGATTTTCGGCCTTGCCCGGCGGCAACCGCCGCTCCAACGGTTCGTTCAACGATGTCGGCTACGGCGGCTATTGGTGGACGGCTACGGAGCGCTCTAGCGGCTACGCCTACTTCCGGTACATGCACTACAGCATCGACAACGTAACTGAGGACAACAACGACAAGAGCGACGCCTTCTCGGTTCGTTGCGTCGCCAATTGAGTGCGCCAGTTCGGTGCGTGTACTATAGCGCGGTGAGAAACACCGCGTCTGGCAAAGTATGGCAATGTGGTAATTGGAATCAATAAATCTAGTGTTGCTGGATGGTGGGAGTAGGTCGGATGTGGATTATGCAAGAATTGTAAAATAAAAGATTTTTTAGAGCTACCCATATACATACCGCTATACTGTGGGAGGTGGGATGTATTAGGGGCAGGATGGTGAAAATCCTGCAAAATATGAGTGGTAGTTCCAATGAGGATTTAAAGCAAATACTATGATACATGGACAAGATCGGTTCGGATGCATTGAATAAGATAAACGATATAGAATAATTTGTTGATATATTATAAATGAAAGAAGTAATGAGGCGAAAGAACGGATAATAACACTTTTTTTAAAAAGACAAACTAAATGGGATTACAAAATGCTATCAAAAAATTCACATATTCTCGTAAGTTTTCAATCTGCCGAAGAAAACTGCGCACAACGTGTACGAGAACAACTATGTGTGGAAGGATGGCACAATGTCGTACTTTTAGACCAACAAGCCAATCGTGTGTCTGTATTGGAATCTGTACAACAAAGTGAAATGGTGTTGATACTTATAAGTAAGGCGTTTGCACAAGATAACCATTTGATATTGGATGGATTTGCCTATGCCGCTACTGTTGTACGAAAACCATTTATACCGATATGGTTGGATAGCCTTGCGGATATCCAACAAGTATTTCAAAGTAATGGGTGCGACCAGCAACTTCTAAGTGCATTGGAAATGCTCACGGCCAAGCACATTGGTACAACAATTGATGGAGTCATTGTTGCGTTGGAAGAGTTTATTTCGGATGAAATTCCATATAAGCCGTCCATTCCACAAATATGTGAAAAACCATGCGAAGCATATGAGGGTGATGATCCGTACATATTTATAAGTTATGCCCACGATGATGCAACACTAGTTTATCCGATTATCAAGGAACTATACGAAATCGGTTGGAATTTATGGTATGATGAAGGAATTAAGATAACCGAACGCTACTTGCCAGTAATAGCTTACCATGTTAAACGTTGCTCGGTGTTTGTTTTAATGCTGACAAACCGTTGTTTGGAGCGGCCTTTTGTGATGAATTATGAATTGGAATACGCTAAATTACGAGGGATTCCGATTATATCGGTATTGCTAGAGGAAATGAATTCGCTGCCTTGGTTGCAGAAAAATTCTGAATGGCTTGTAAAAACATCTATTGCGCCGGATATGCTACTTGACCGGATAGGCACAGTCGGACTAACAAATCAAGGAACGCGCAAAGCTGTTCCGCCAGCAATCAAACAGAATGTAGTATATGACGTGGCCACGCCACCAGAATTGCTTGGATTCGAATTTGCGGTACAAGGTGATGAGATAACAATTACTAGATATATTGGTAATGATAAAAATATTGTTATTCCTGGGACTATCACCTCAAGAGATGGTAGTGTAACCTTCAAAGTTGTTACCTTAGATAACGGTGCCTTTATCGGAGATATTACAGGTGCTATTATCGTAGGTACTATGGGTGGTATTATAGGTGGTATTATAGGTGGTATTATAGGTGGTATTATTAGAGGTATTATGGGTATTTTTTACAGTTGGCGATATGGTGCGTTTAGTCACAAAAAAAATAAAAGCGCAATCAAACACTGTAGTTTATTGACAAATGTTACTATTCCTAATACGGTCAGAAATATTGGTCAAAAGGCCTTTGCTGGATGCAAATCGTTAAAAGATATCCATATTCCTGATAGTGTCAAGAGTATTGGTGATAGTGCGTTTATGGGATGTATATCGCTAAAAAGCATCCATATCTCCAATAGTATCGAAAAAATCTATATTAATACTTTTGGTTTTTGCAAATCATTATTATCAGTTACTATTCCAGAAGGTGTTATAACTATTGAAGACACGGTTTTCATGCGTTGCCGATCATTAAGTAGTATTACGATATCTAATAGTATTACAAGCATAGGTGCTTCAGCATTCATCGCTTGTGAATCTCTAACAAGCGTAATCATTACGAATAATAATATAGTAATAGAAGATCGTGCATTTGCAGGATGTAAATTATTGAAAAACGTCATTTTTCCTGAAAAAATTGGAAAAATCGGCAAACATGTTTTTTCAGGTTGCTCCCAACTGGGTGCAATCTTTAGTGTCGATAAAACAACAATCTATAAAGGGCCGAGCAATTGGAGATCATCAGAGCCATATTTTATTCCAGATGGTGTGACAAAAATCAATCCAGGTGCTTTTGCGGGCACTTCCTTTTGGGGAAAAATTATGTTTCGTACGTTTAATTATAAACCTCCCAAGAGTGTTGTTATCCCAAAAAGTATCACAGAAATCAATCGGGAAGCATTTGCGGATTATAGAGAGTTAAAAGACATTACTATCCCAGATAGTGTCACTAATATCGGTATTTCCGCGTTTAAGAACTGTAGATCACTAAAAAGTATTACTATCCCAGATAGAGTTACGAGAATCAATCATGTTGCTTTTTGGAATTGCAGATCGTTGAGAAACGTTGTCATTCCAGAGTGTGTCACAGATATTGGGGATTATGCTTTTTTTAATTGTTGTTCGCTAAGAAAAGTTACTATTCCCAGTAGTGTCAAAATTATTGGTAAATCGGCGTTCAAGAGGTGTTCTTCATTAAGAGATATTGCAATTCCTGAAAGTATTACACATATAGATGATGAGGCATTTCTTGGTTGTAAATATCTTAAAAAATTTATAGTTCCAGTAACAGTTACAAAGGTCGGCAATAATGTTTTTGGAGATATTAAGAATGGTATATCTACAAAAATAGCCGAGTTTATTGTACCATTTTCTTATAACAGCCTAATGCCAATATTTAATGATTTTAAATCAGCATCAGAAAGCTATATTCCTGAAAAAAATGATGAACTGGAAGCTAAAATATTTAATATTCCTATGTGCCTGGAGACTCCTCGTGCTAAGGTATGTTGTGCAAAAATTGACATTGATAGAGTAAGCGTATTATTGACAGAATTATATTGGGAAGGGTTTAATATATTTGTCAATGAATCAACGGATGAGCAAGAAATTAAGGAAAGTGAATGTATTCTAGCATTTATATCAACGCGAACATCGGAATCACAAAATGCAATGGATATATTAAGAATAGCCATTAAACATGATGTGTCGCGTATTATTCAAGTATTTATAGGTGATTGTGTTGATTTACCGGAAAGAATCAAACCGAAATTGCATGACCGTCAAGCCATTATCCAAAAAAATCTATCACACAAGGAATTTACAGGAAAAATACGCGATAGCCTACGGCGGTTTAGATGTAATTTGAGCCATCCGAGAGGATTTAATGTCGCCAAAATAGGTAGTTCCGTTGAAATAGTGAAGTTTATCCCAACTGGTTTTAATCATGTGATAATACCTAAAACATTCTTTATCCCCCCCTTGCCAGTTTCAAATATAGGAGCAAAAGCCTTTGTGGACTGTGAGTCATTGATAAACGTTGTTATTCCTGATGGAGTTGTAAGCATTGATGGAAGCGATGATATACTCAACAGGGATAGTGGCGCATTTAAGAGTTGTAATTCGCTGACAAGCGTTATTATTCCCAATAGTCTAACGAACATTGGAGATTATGCGTTTTGTGAATGTGGAAAGCTAACAAGTATCCGATTCCCAGATAGTGTTACAAACATTGGTAAAAGGGCATTTGCAGGATGTGTGTCGTTGACAGATTTCTTCATTTCTAATAGTATTACAACTATTGGTGACGCTGCTTTTGAACGTTGCAATTCATTGAACGTTATAATCATTCCCAATAGTGTTACAAATATCGGAGATAGTGCATTTGCATATTGCCAATCATTAACATGTATAACCATACTATCAAACATTGTTATTGGTCAAAAAGTTTTTTACGAGTGCGATTCATTAGAATATGTTTTAATGTCATATGGTGTTAAGAGTATAGGTGAACAAGCTTTTTCTTCTTGTAAGTCACTAGTAGAAATTATAATCCCTAACAGCGTCAGACAAATCGGAAAATTAGCTTTTGAATCATGTACATCACTAAAAAACATCTACATCTCTGATAATGTTACAAGCATTGGGAAAGACGCTTTTAAGGGTTGTGAGAACATAACTATCTATACCACACGTAACAGTAGTACATGGAAATATGCTAAGAAATACAAAATTAAATGCGTAGTAAATGATACTGAGGTAGCAGATAAGATTCAAACATTAGCATATATTGATATTGCGGAGATAATGGAAATTCAAGCATTAGAATATATCGATATAGCGAAAGACTGTAAAAAACACTATGAAGAAAAAGATGCATTAAATTTTTACCAAAAAGCGCTTGAATTGAGAATAAGATGTTTTGAGCAAAACAGAACAGATAAAGCGCTGACTGATTTAGCATGGGCATACACCTATGTTAGAGCTTCATTAATAAGATTGAAACGTTTTTCGGATGCGGAGTTATATTGTCAAAAAGAAATTGATACATGGGAGAAAGTAAATAAACACAATGGTGCAGCCAAAACGTTAAAAATATTGGCATCAGCATATGTCATAATGGGCGATAATCTGACAAGCCTAAAAGAAGTGGAAGAAGCTGGAATATATTATCAAAAGGCTCTTAGCGTTCGAGAACAAATTTTTGAGCAAAACGAAACATTGGAAGCGTTGATTGATTTAGCGGCGGCGTATACAAAAGTAAGAGACAATTTTACAAAATTGGGACGCAACGAAGATGCGAATATATATTGTCGGAAAGCCGTTGATTCACGTGAAAGAATAAATGAACAGAGCGGTACAATAGAGGCATTAAAATATCTTGTATGGGCATATATCAAAATGGGCGAAAATCTAACAAGCCTAAAAAAAGTGGAAGAAGCTGGAATATATTATCAAAAGGCTCTTAGCGTTCAAGAACAAATTTTTGAACAAAACGAAACATTGGAAGCGTTGATTGATTTAGCGGCGGCGTATACAAAAGTAAGGGACAATTTGACAAAAATGGGTCGCAACGAAGATGCGAATATATATTGTCGGAAAGCCGTTGATTCACGGGAAAGGATAAATGAACAAAGCGGTACAATAGAGACATTAAAATATCTTGTATGGGCATATATCAAAATGGGTGAAAATCTAAAGATTCTTGATCAAATGGAAGAATCCGAAACATATTACCAAAAATCATTTAATATGGCTAAACAATTATATGAACGAAGCGGTAAGGCAGATAGTTTGAGTACTCTTGTCATATCATGTGACAATCTAGGCAATAATAAACATAGGTTGGGGCTTTATGGTGAAGCGTTAGATTATCGATTGAAAACGTTGAAACTATTTGAACGGCATTTAGAGTTAGATCCGACCCAGCAAAAACACTATGCGTATTTCCTTGATAAAGTCGCGTCATCTTATAAAAATATGGGGGATCAACTGACAAAAGTGGGTAAGTTAGATGAAGCAGAAGAATATTATCAGAAATACCAAAATATTAACAATAAACAACTAACGTGAATACTATGGAGAAGTCTAAAAAAAATTTACTTTTCATTTTGAGCGAATACTATATTGTATGGAGGAATAAATCAAATGTTAGATGCGTCAAATTGTCATTGGAGTAGGATTGACGTGTACCGCAAATATTGAATTATGCTAATATTAGGAGGAACATAAAATGATAAAATCTGTAGAAAAAGTTTTTGTTGCATGGGGGGGGAACCAAGCCCTTGCTCAAGCGATTGGGCATGAATTAAGCAATCATGGTTATGATGGAATCGTTGGTGGCGGTATTCCCACAGATATGTACATTGGTATGCAGGTATTTTCGCAAATACACCAATGTACACGTGCAATCATTTTGGTCGAAAACACACGTATTGATGCTGTGAATCCATTCAGCAGTAACTTAATGTTTGAATGGGGTTATCTTACTGCTAAAATGGACCCAAGAAAACTACACATTTTTTTACTAGGAGAATCCAAAAAGAATCTCCCAAGCGATCTTGCTGGAATTTGGGCTAACGAAATAAATAATATAGATAAAGAATTAGAACAAATAGTACAAGAAATAGTCCATTTATTCATTGAAGCGGCGTCTCGACCAATTGACATCGATAAAATGGAAATATTTAGTCGTTGGAATGAAATAAAGCGTAGTTTAGGAGAGTATCACGATTCACCAGTGTTTTCGGAGATTGAATGTGCGCATTATTTGATACATTGTATTGAAGTATGCTATGGCTATATGGAGGAGGAACAGTTTGTTGCTATTATTGATAAAATTAAACCATCTTCAGTAGCGCTACAGTTTTCTTTACAGGTAGTAAAAGCCAATATAACACTATTTCGTGAATCTAATGGCCTTACGAGTAAATTGCCATTCGATACGTTCTCTGAGTTAAAATCGTTATTTGAAAGTAAGTTTGATTTTACTAACCAAGACAGAAATCTTCATTTGTGGTTACAATATTTCTGTATATGTCGTTTAGGATTATTGTACATGTTAATTATGAGGAGTGAGGAATTTGAAAAGGAATATATGTCGGTATATTTTCAAAAAGCCGAGGAGTGTTTAACAAACTCGCTACAGGTGTTAAATGAAATTGCAACAACGTATCCACAAGAGTCAATATATACGAAACTGTATGAGGGATACATACACCGCGATTTTCATAGAGCTAATAGTATTATGGGTGAAGAAGAGAAGGCGGCGCAACATATATCCGCATCAGAAAAAGCCCATGAAATGTTTTACTTATATTTTAAACAACATTATCCGAGTGAAGGATACTTAATTAAACATTTTGGCAAGGAATACTATTTGGATCGCTCTCGTCATCTTGCATACATAAAAGATCCGTTAGAAAAAAAGATTGCTGAGAGTTCAATCCGTTCATTTTTAGACAAACTTGAAAATGAAAGTGGTAGAGAACATGTTGTTTTGAAACAAATCCGAATGATTTTTGGAGACAATAATTAATAATATATTCTAAGCCAATCGGTGGTCCAAAATTAACTATTAACGTGTTATAGACATATACTGGAGGAATGAATTAATGCTATACTCTATATTTGGCGTGATAGCTATAGTAACCATAATACTAGCTGTTAGCGTCTATTTTCTCACCAAGAAAAAAGACGGTAAAGATTGGGTTCATGCGATTGTTTTTATTATAGTTTTAGTTGTTGGAACGGCACTTTATGCATTTGGATTGTTGTATAAAAAAGATCCCAATGATATCAGATTGCCGCTATTCACTATCGCGAATGCATTCACGTTGGCCCTTAAATCTTTTGGCGGAGATTTTAGTGGGTCATCGATTTCAAAACTTGCGCGAGATAACACAATATATGCTGTTGCCACAATTGTGCATTTTATCGCAGCGATTATCTTATTGTTCTCAATCGCAATAAGGTTGTTCGGAGAAAGTGCCGTAAATAGGATCTATGTTTTTATCAATAAGTATATTTGTTCAAAATATATTGTCATTGGTACAAGCAAACAAATGGAGATGTTTTTACAAAATGTTAGTTACGAAAAGAGAAAACGGGTCACTGTTATTCTAGATACGACGGTGAAAGAAAAGAAAAGCGATTTAATATATAACGGTTTTGCAGTTGTTGTAATAAAAGATATAGAAGATAAACAACCAAAATGCCAAAAAGATGGGGAGAATAATGTTGCTAAAAGAATTTATGATGCGTTAAAACTTGCTGGTTTTCACCGTAATAAACATAATACAAAAATTATTGCTATGTCAGAAAATGACGAAATAAACTTACTTGTGGCAAAAATTGTAACAGATCATATTGCTGGAATAGTAAAACCCACAAAAGACGGTAACGGACGAGTTAGAAAACTATCGTTAGAGCAGGAAAAGAAATTGGAAAAACTCAAATTATCTATGTGTGCCATGTATGAGACGCTAGATCGGACAGAACACTTCGTGTTTAGTGATTATGCGCTCGGTAAAGTTCGTTTTTTTAATCCACATGATATACGCGCTAGAAAATTTGTGTTTGAAAATCCAATAACGTCACTTATTCCAAAAACGTGGATAAATACGGAAAAAGCGAGGCTTTATAATATATCTGATGAAGGACATGATAAACCGTATAGAATTATGAATTTTTTTATAGGATACGGACACAGTAACCAACAAATTCTCAAAAAGAGTATTTGCAATTATCAATTGCTTGGCATGGATTATAATGCGTTGATTATCGATAAAAACGCAAAGAGCCAAGGTAAACAGTTTCAAAATACTGCTCCAGGACTGTTTAACATAAAAAAATGGAATGGAAAAACGATACTTGGTTCCGAATTGAAACCAAACACGGATGGCTCGGTTTATTACCCTAATCCTAGTGAAACATATAATATTGTTTTTGAGGATTTGAACATTCTGTCGGCAGATTTTTACAACAAGATCATTAAAGAAATTAGTGGTTACGATGGTAACGATGGATATGATTTTGCTATGGTTGTTATTGCTCTCGGAACGGATAAGTTGAACATAGAAACAGCCTTAGAGCTTCGACAGAAATTATACGAAAGAAAATTGTTGAAAGGAACCGTTAGTAAAATGGAGTATGATCGCGTTCGGATATTCGTTAAGATACGTACAGATATATTAACGTATTACAATGTGCTAAATGACAAGAACGATATAGATAATGAAATAGTAGTATTTGGTGCATTAGATGAAATTCTTAATGAAAGCTACATAATTAATGAGAAAATGGATTTTATTGCCAAACGCATTGCCAACAACTATTGGAAGACCGCAGGTATGGATATGCAAAGAACAAATGTAGTAACGAAATGGGACTCTCTAACAGAATTCAAGCGTGAATCCAATAGGTGTGCGGCGATGTCAATTCGTACCAAACTTAATCTATTGGGTTTTGAACTTAAAGAATGCGCACATAAAATGGATAATGAAATCGTTAGAAAGGCTTATGAAGCGGCGTACGGTATAGCCGTTTCTAAACGCCAAAGAGTAGAGAAAGCGACGGGTAAATTCATTGATTTTGCCGAGCGTGACGCAATTGGTAATATAATAGACAATGCTCGCAATAACCTTGCTCGTTTGGAACATCAGCGGTGGAATACCCTGCACTTGGTTAACGGTTGGACAAAATATGAAATTGCTGAGGTGACTGCCACTATTCGTCAAGACGAAAAATCAAAACAACATGCGTGTATAACTACTTTTGAGGGTTTGTCTAACTTGCGTCAGAGACAAACAGATTATGCATTGACAGAGGCAGAAAAGAGTGGTGAGACAGTGTCGCATGACAAAATTCTATCCGATGCGGACACACTGTGTTATGATTTTGATGTCATGGATATGTTGTTTGAGATTTTAGATAAATCGAATTATTGTGTTACAGTAAAGGAATAAAAAGGAAATCTAACTTTTTACAATAGCTGCTCACTACTTCGGGACTTAACTTGTAATGCGGCATACAATACCTCCTTTAGGGGATTTATTAATATAATCCCTGACAGGAAGTTTACACAAAAGTTGGGACAGTCTCACCCACATCATTAATGTGTGGTGGGCCGATTAGGCAGTGGGGTCAAAGCATTTATTGATATTCCCCAGCCGCTCTCATCTCAGCGTCAATTTTCCATAGCTCAGCCGTAACTTCTTCAAGGCTCTGTTCGGGTCGCTCATATTTTTCTTTTGTGAGGTCGCCGCGCCAGCTGAAAAATTGTTCCATGAACACCCGTGCGCCTTCGGTCCCCAAAGCCATATTTAGGGCGTGAAGTCCGACAGTGCGTACGTCAATGTTTCCTTTTACGTTTGTAACTGTAGCCATTTATAATACTCCTGATATATATCCATTCATTTCTCTTGACTGTGCATACTTTCCGTATTTAAATATAATAAACAGGCCCTGCGGCTTCGGCCAGCTTTTTACCATGTTCGGCACGTTTCGGGTTTTTCGATGTCTAGTTTACCCTCTTCCTCGTGTATTTTCACAATGTACAAGCCGTTTTCTTTCGCAACTTTCCTCGCAGTGTCATCTATAGCGACACCAACAACAGCTCCAAAGAGTTTTTTGCCATTAATACCCGCTTCATCTTCGCGGTCGCGTAAATCCTGCAAACGCTCTAAATGTTCCCTTACGTGTAATTCTCTTAGGCGGGTTTTTACTTCCACGGCCAGTGCTTCTGTGGGGCCGCGTAAGAGCAAATCTATTTGGGTGATGTCTTCTTTTCTACCGGCAATAACGCCGCGTATCCGCCTATCCGGTTCCGACAGATCGAAATTGTGGCCTTGCGTGTTCATATTGTGACGCAATTTAGGAACGACGATAAGTTCCATTATGGTACCGAGCCGGTTATTCACGCCGCCAATGTTTTCGGATAGCTTGTCAACCTGGTTTGACATTTTATCAACATTGTCTGACATTTTATCAACGGAGCGCAGTGTCTCCTGAAGTGTTTCAGAAGTCTTTTGATTTACGATAGATAACTCTCGAATCGCGGCCTCTGTTTTTGCGTGGTTTTCGGCAACAGTCGCGGAGGTCTTTCGATTTTCGGCGGACAGCCCTCGAATCGCGGCCTCTGTCTTCGCGTGGTTTTCAGCCATAAAAACCGCTAACTCCTCAAGCGTCGCAAAACGGAGTTTCGGAACAGTGGTTTTCTTCGCGGGCGTATAGGTTTTTTTTGCCGCCTTCTTCGTTGTTTTTTTTACCGCCATACAGCCTCCAGGTTTTGCTATTTGATGTTTAAGGTGACATATTAAGTAATATAATATATATGCTATAGTGTCTCACAAATATAAATTAATATCGCCCCTGACCGTTCCTTTTTTGTAGAACGGCGCGGCGGTTATTTTGCCGATTAGTTCGTTTTTGCCGCTTATTATCGATACTGTTGTATCAATACCTGACGATTCTTTATCGATATACGCTAACGCTATCGCGTGGGCTTGCGTAGGGGAAAAGCAGCCGCTGGTTACCGTTCCGACGGTTTCGCCGTTTATCGTTACTATATCCCCGCTTCGCGCTGTTCGGCGGCCGTCTATGTTTATTCCCGCTAAAGATTGATTGCGCAATGATAAATCATGTACTTTGTCCGACCCGATAAATGTTTTGTTCTTTGATATAGCGTGGGCGAAGCCTGATTGGGCGGCGTTTCTGTCAGCCGAGAGTTCGTGGCCGTAGAGCGGGTAGCCCATCTCAAGCCTCAGAATGTCCCTCGCTCCGAGGCCCGCGGGGACCGCGCCGAGGGTCATGCAGTCGTTCCAAAAGTCTGCGGCGAGATTTGCGGGGCAGTATATCTCGAAGCCGATCTCTCCGGTGTAACCTGTGCGGCTGATTGTGATTTCGGAATCTTTGTAATAATTGCGCATAAAGCGGTAGTATTTGAGGCCGTTTAACGGACGCTTCAACAGCGACGCGGCTATTTTGGGCGACTTGGGGCCTTGCAGGTCTATCTTGGCAGTTTTGCGCGACAGGTTCTCAACGGACGTGTCTTTGGAGACGCGCCCGGCAATCCAATCGAAGTCGCCGTCTTCGCCCGACGCGTTCACCACCAGCATGAACCCGTCGTCGGAGAGCCTGTAGGCGATCAGGTCGTCGATCACCCCGCCGCCGTCGTTGCACAAGAACCCGTAGCGGCAAGCGTCTATCGGCAAGTTCGCTACGTCGTTGCTCAGCAGGCGGTCGAGGTCGGCGGCGGCGTTGGGGCCGCTCACCGCGAACTCCCCCATGTGGCAGGTGTCGAAGATCGCCGCCCCGCCGCGCGCCGCGCCGTGCTCGGCGATGATGCCCCCCGCGTACTGGACGGGCATGTCGTACCCGCCGAACGGGGACATCTTCGCGCCGAGCGAGACGTGGACTGGATGCAGAACGGTCGTTTTCATCATACTAATATATATGCCGCCGCCGATTTAAAGGTTATGTCAACGGTTATCACTTAGGATACCCTACCGGATGATGGAGTATGATCTTCTGCGTCGGCTTGAGTTTAAGCGCGGCGGCGGTCTTCTCCGTGTCGATCATCGCCCGAGGCACGGTGGCGAGCCCCGCCGCCGCGCAGAAGAGCGCGATGTTCTGCGACACAGTGCCCGCGTCTATCGCCGCCATGGAGACCGTGCCCGCGTCGTTCGCGCCTCCGGGGAAGCGGCTGTAGTCGGAGACGAGGAGCAGGCTGACGGGAGCGGCCGCCACGGAAGGCTGCTGCGGGGCGATGACCGCGCGGTGGTCGCCGGAGGCCGCGGGCGTAAGCTCGTTCTTCTTCGCGTCGTAGAGGTAGGCCCCCTCCGCCGTCACCACGTAGATGTCTATGTCCTGAACGTTGCGGGCCGACGGCGCGGTCCTGCCGCCCTTGTCGGGGCGGTTTACGCCGTTGCCCGCCCAGAGGAGGTCGGAGAGATCCTGCTCGGAGAGCTTCTTCGCGCCGAATTCGCGGGTGGACATCCGCTTCGACAAGGCCTCCATAAGCGCGGCCTTGCGCGTCAGATCGGGCTTTTTCAGCGCGACGGGCTTCATGCCGTCGGTCTGCGCGTCGGTCGGGCCGGCGCACAGCAGCGTGAATGTTAAGGCGGTCAGGGCGGTCGCGGCGGTTAGGACGGCGCGTATTTTCATAGCGTACTCTCCTTGAAAAGGGTGGATTTTGGCGGTTGTTCGATATGTATTAACTATAGAATATACATTAAAATCAAGCTGAATGTCAAAATCTTTAAAATCAAAATCCCAAAATGAGGATGACGTTCCCATTTTAGGAAAAATGACGCGACCGCGCGCGGTTTATACAGATCGGCGTTCCGACGGGCTTGCGCAAAAGGGAGTTTCTTCCGATAGGTATTCGGAGTTACATGAAAAAATACAGTCGTTGGAGACCAAAGTGCGGAAATTGGAGGAGGACATCTGTAAAAAGAATTTATACATATCCGATCTCACCGATTCATATATATCGGAGATCATGAACGCCATGGTTATCGAGTACGAAAGGGGGTAAACGCGGTGTATACTGCGAGTTCCGTAAAAAGAGCGTTGGAAAACGTTACCGCTTTAATTTGACTTCCCCCGTCCCCGAATATTATATTCTATATTTACACGTGTTTATCTATCGCCTGAATAGAAATAATATCATTACAAAAGCCGTATTATATATAGTACGTAATCATAATAATCATAAAATAATCGTAACAATCATAGCATAACATTATGCCGCCCGTCCCTCAAAAGCCCCGTCAAGCGTTCGCCCGCCGCTCCGCGCGTTCGGCGGCTGTTTGCGCCGCCGCGTGTTTGGCCGCGCTTGCCGCCGCGTCCTGCTCTTATTTGGAGAAGAAGGGCGAGGGAGTCGCCGAGGCGCGGATCGTCGTCGGCGACGTTTCTATGGTTTGGGGCGGCGAATCCGTTCCCGTTACGGTCGGGATGCGGTTTC
>Ga0268262_10003137_pt1 | contig 18174 bp, 23 predicted proteins | sample TergutNc150P3_FD_190354 | JGI IMG/M metagenome (GOLD analysis project Ga0268262, IMG submission 190354) | Nasutitermes corniger P3 segment gut microbial community from laboratory colony in Florida, USA - Nc150 P3 (SPAdes) (version 2) | ecosystem: Host-associated > Arthropoda: Insects >...
AAGAATCCTGGCAGGGCATTATATATTGCAGTAAAGAATGACCAGGAGAGTCTTTCGGACAAGATGAAGAAGACGATAGACGATCCTGCGTATCGTGAATTATACTCACGTCGGATGCAGATAATAGTTACAATTATTTTTCTGCAAGATTTTTTATTATTTTCAAATTAGACATTAGTTCTATATTATAAACTATTGGTAAATGAAAAACCTCTGGCAAAAAGCGAGGTATAGTTTTCATTACGAGGTGTCATAGTTTTTATGCCATCTGGACCTATTGGTAATTGAATTGGAGGCATCATAAATTGAGGCAGTGGAGAAGACTGCCCGTCGAATTCACCGATTGAGTAAAATTCTGCGTTAGCAGGCATTAAAGTATTTTTAATTTCAGTAACTAATCCATATGACTTTGCTTCTTCTGGGCTTATTGTTGTCCGATTATGCATATCAGCCATTATATCGTCTTCTTTTTTGTTTGTTGTAAAGGCAATAATTTTTGAAATATTCGATTGATCAATTTGCAGGCTTTTTAAATGTTCATCCAACATTTTTTCATCAAAACTAGCTGCCTTAAAACAGAAGTTTATTCAAGAGTATCAGGGTTCATCCAACATTTTTTCATCAAAACTAGCTGCCCCTTGGAAATTCATAGAAACTCCATGTATTAGAAATCTGGCATTAGGAACAGAATACCGATTTTTGCCTGCGCAAAACAAAACAACACCTATCGAATCAACACTTCCAAAATTATATGTATCAACTTCTAATGGAATGCCAAATAAATAATTATATAGAGAAATTCCATGAAAAACACTTCCACCTGGGGAAGAAATCAAAAGATGTATTTTCCCATATCCATTACGTATTTTATCATCAACAAGTTTCATCAGCTGATCAGATGTTTGTGTAGTTACAGGTGCCATAAAGCGAACATATGTCTCTTTCATACAAAATTATCCAACATTTATATAATATTTTAAATTAAGCGTAATTATACATCGTATATATCGAAATTGTCAACATAATAATTTAAAAAATTTTTAATTCAAAAAGCCATAATTTTATATAAATTTTAATAGATAACACAGCCGAGTTCCTCCTTGATATTTACTAAAATGACTTTCTAAATTCATCTCGTATAGTAATTTGCTTATCATTCGTACTAAAGCGATAGCCTATTTTAAAGCAGATCTCATCCAGCCATTCGTGTTTATAGAGACATATCTCATATTCTGCGTGTTAGCCTTTATCATTGATATGGAGACAAGTTCGCCTAAATAATTATACCGGTATGCTATAAATTGAATTTGTTATAGTCTTTTTTTAAATACATAATACTTTTTTTAAAAAAATTGCTTGCTTAAAATTTTAAGTATGAGCTAATATATTAAAGTATAGATATACAATTAATGTTTAAATATTTTCATTATAATCTGTATTTTTTTGAAAAAGATGTTTAAGTTTTAATTAGAAATCAATTTTAATCCTAAAAATATCAAATTTAACTATTGAGAGTAAAGATGAATTTAAATAAAAAAATTTTTAATAAAAATATGAAGGGTGTAAAGCCGGCTTCACTTCTCTTGTATATGGTATTATTAATAACATTATTTGGGTGTTCTTTTGTAGGTTCGGGTTTAAAAAGCCTAGCAGATTTTATAGATCCTAAATCAATAATAGATGAGGCTAAAAAGGCTGCTGAAGATAATAAGGATGAAGAACAAGATAAAAATAAACCTCAGCAGCTTAGGATTGGCATTATACCATTTGATTTTTCGTTTGAAACAGGACAAAAGAGCAGTGGTGATGCTGTGCAGGCATTAAGCTCATGCATGATAAAGAGGGAGTCATTCAAACCATACAGCTTAAAATTATGGATGACTGAAGATGTAAATAAGGTTACAGCAGCAAATGTCCAGCAGATAATAAGTCGCGCTAAGGCTACAGATATAGCAATAGACTCTATATGCTATGGCAAGATATTTAAGGTAAGCGATGAATACGGTCTATACGTAGAGATATATCCTTTAATTCCGGGAATTGAGCCGACTTACTATTTTCGTTCATTCTTTAACTATAGTTCGCTTAATAAGGCTGCGGATGAAATAGTAGCAGAGATGGAGAACCGCGCACATGTCCCGCGAAAGACCACCTTTAATAAAAAGATATATGTTAAAAATTTTAATCTTAACTTTTATTCATTTTCTGATCTTCAGAAGAAGGGTGAAGGTTCAATAATACAGATTCCATATCTCAATGTAGATGGGACTTCATATAAAACAGATGATACTTTTTTCAGTTCTATGCTTCTCTACCATATTCATACTACAAGACTTTTTAGGGTATGGAACAATAATATGAAGCAGTATATTCAAGCTAAGCCTGCAATACCGGGCGACATGGATGTTACTATAAGCGTAGATTTGGATATATCGCGCAGTGTTAGTATGCTCACAGTGCGTGTAAATGACATAAGGAGAAAAAATACACCTGAGTTTAAGTATCAATATACATTTAAATCTATGAATATGCAGGATATAAATGATTCATTCAGGGAGAATGTTAAGATAATTGTAATGCATCTCCTTAATGATGAGGAGAAGAAGTATTTCGGAGTTGTAAATCTTGATTCAATAGGGAGGCAAAAGGCTGTTTTTTGTGAGGGATATTTTTTAGGATATGGGAGGCAGCATAATCTGCTTTTTCCGTCAGGTTCTTCAAATATTGATGTAGCAGGTTACAAATATAAGATATTTGTTTCGCCATTTACGGTAAATGACCAGATATATGATGTTAGGGATTCATACCTGTTAGATTTAAAAAAATAGGTAGAAGTTTTTGGGGGGAGATAATATATTTTTTTAATAAAGATAATGTAATTAGTGGAGGATATAAAATGTTTATAAAATTTCAAAGTCATCAATGGTTTATTAATGTTAACAGATTGTTTGTTATATTATTCTTCGTAATGGTAACCTTTGTATTACAGTGCGGAAGCAAACCTGAATCTGTAAAATTAGAGGAGATAAAAACACAGAAGATACCGGATGTTAAGAAACTCCCGCCGCTCCGCGGAATGGTTACTGAGGTAGAATTAGAGAATGGAGAACAGAGGTACATTTATATAAAATTAGGAGATGCAAATGAGTGGTATAAAGTAGGTTTATTAGGATTTGTTTTTAATGATGTTGCAATGACAGAAAAGATAGCAAAGTTTGAGGTGGTTGAGGTTTATCAAAACTATTCAAAAGGGAAAATTCTTGAGCTTAATTATATAATAAAGGAAAAGGCAATAGTTGAGGTTGAAATAGATCCAAGGTTTTTAACGAAATAATATAATAATAAATCTATATTAGTTTAATAACAGTAATATTTTCATGTCAGGAGGATATATGGCTCGGGTCTTATACTTATTATAAACAGGTATAAATTCATCAAGAGAGCGTCCATCAAGAAAGTGGGAGGTCTTATACTTATTATAAACAGGTATAAATTCATCAAGATGTTTCTTTAAAGCATGAATGTCGGGAATATTATGTAGAATTCACAATAATTTCGGCTTTATCGCTCTATAATGATACGAAAGACTGGGTCAATAATAAAAGTAAATCTTATAAAAAATGTATTCCCGGCATACTTCATTTCTACTTCAAGTCAATAATAAAAGTAAATCTTATAAAAAATGTATTGCAAAAAAGAGAATATATCTTTATTTTACAATATAAATAGAAGCATTTTTAAAAACATAATATTTCTTTATAAATAACAAAAAAACAAGCAATAAGAAATGTAGAGCGCAAAATTTTGCGCTAAGCCGCATTTTGTAAAGAACAGGAGCATTGAAATGTCACATTTAACCACTATTGAGACTAAAATAACAAATCTTAATCTCCTTAAGCAGGCGCTTGATCTTCTTAAATTGAAGTATGTTGAAGGGACAGAAGACAGCCTTATAAAGGTAAAGGGATGGAATAATGAATCTATAGATGCTCTGTTAGAGATTAAAACAGGCGGTCCATATAGTATTGGCGTGGTACAGAATAAAGAAACAGGAACATTTGAATTTATAGCAGACTGGTGGGGCGTAGAGACATATTTAGAAGAAAGCCAGGAATCAATATTGCAAAGGATAACTCAAAAATATGCCTATACGACTGTAATGGATAAGGTTAAAAAACAAGGCTATGCGCTAGTAAAAGAGAGTACGGATAATGAGCAGAATATAAGATTAGTTTTAAGAAAATGGGACTAAGAGAGTGAATAATGAGTATTGTTAGAAGGATAACTTTTCCTGATTTAAAAGGGAGCAGAGTATTTACAGCTCTGAGGTTTTTGGAACACCATGGATTTAAGAATATACGCTATAAATATATAGAACATTCTGCTGACAGAAATATTGTTTTAGATCAAAACATTGAACCCGGTGATGATACTGGAACAGAAAGAGAAGTTATATTAACGCTTTCGGCAGCGAATCCGATAAAACATCTTCCGTCAATATTTCAGACTAAAGATGATAAAAGCGGTGGTTTTTTAAGGAGATATCTTTGGATTTTTTATTCACTTTTAAATAATGTAAATATAACGCTGGATAATATTCACCACTATTTTAATCCAATGGAGAGCCCAAAGGATTTTTTTCCATGGCTTGTTTCGTGGTTTTCTGATTATTATAAATATGATGTACCGGAAGAGACCCTAAGGGTTATAATAAAAAATATTGTTCCTCTATACAGGTGGAGGGGAACAGTTGCAGGGATGTCTAAACTTCTTGAAATAGTCGTAGGTGTAAGACCAAACATTATAGAGAATTATAAACCTGTAGGCGAATATATTATTGCGGATGGCATGGTTGTGGAAAATACTATACTGCATGGGGAGAATACAAATAGTTTTTTTACAGTGCAATTTCCTGTTGGCGTAGATGAGTTTACGCCTGTTCAAGTTCAATTAATTCACGATATAATAAAGAATGAAAAACCTGCACATACAGCCTATTATCTGACATTTGCTAAAGACGCGAGCGTTCCTGCGCGTGATTATGCAGTCATTGGCGAAGATAGTATTTTTTAGAGACTAAATTCTGAATTCTTAAACTGGAGAGGCTTAATGCTCAAAATAGGAGAAAGTTTGACCTTTACGGATGATCCTGCTATTTTTACAGATATCTTTACAGGCGCTAATTTTAATTTTAGCAATTATTCAAAAAAGAGGGTTTTATTATCATTTGTTGAGTTTAACAATGGCTGGGTGTGGCTTAAACATCTCCGGAATATTAGAGCAGCTCTTAACATGGATGATGATTTGCAGATTGTTGCTATAATTTTTCAAAGCACAGACATACTCACTGATAAAAAGATTAGAGAGAAAATATATCAAGACCCTGATTTAAAGAATATTGAATTACAAAAATTATCAGGTTTTGCAGTTGCAAAGGATGTAGCCGATTTTTCTCTTATAAGCAATAAATATGCTGTCATATACTCCAATTATATTATTAATGATTCTTCCTTTCATATAAAAAGTCCGGGATATAGGTGCTATTCATATATTGCGTTTAATGACATGATATGTGATAAGTGGCATACAAATTGTTCCGAATTTGACGCAATAGGTGATATATATGAGGGGAGTTCGGTTGTTCCTGTTCCTAATAGTAAAATATTCTCCATTGGTGATTCTATCTCAGGAGACGGTCTCCCATCTATAACTACTATAAAATTTATAGATTCAAACAATCATATTATTTTGGATAAAGAGGCTAATAAAACATCTAAAGGTCAAAAACTTAAGATCGGCAGTAATGATCCTATATCATTTAAGAGAATAGTCATAGAGGGAGAGCTGCCGTTTAACAGCAGGGATTTTTATAACAGTGAAAAGTATATAATTGAGAGGCTCAATAATCTGATAAATAAGCTTGTTATATTAGGCACAGAGCCTGTTTTAGGATGTGTGATTAACTCACTTAAAAGTGTAGATATTTTTTTTTCAAAACCTGTAAAAAATGTATTGGATAAGAGTAAATATACATTCGTTGGAAACGGAGTTGGTACTCTCCATATAGCCGATGTTCGCTATGAAGGGATGAATCTTGCTGAAAATAGTGTAACACTCTTATTTGAAGGTCTTGGTAAGAATGGTGAGATAACAATCTCCATGAATCAAGATATTACTGATTATGATGGCAATTCTTTTTTATATAATAGTATTAGATATACTCTTGATCTTATACCTCCGACTATCATATTATTTGTTAATGATTCCGGGAGTTCAACCTCTTTAGATACAATTAAGTTTACGCTAAAGGGGTATGACGACTTTAAGATTACTCACTGGATGGTGAATGAATCGCAATCGGCTCCTGAACTAAATGATTCCATGTGGATAGAATATATACCGGCATCGTCTGAATTTTTAGTTAGTTCGCTATATAAGCTTTCTGCAGGAGATGGTATTAAACATATCTATGCATGGCTAATGGATGAAGCGGGCAACATAAGTAATGTATCTGAAAATTCGCAATTTACTCTGCTGCATGATACGCGTGTACCGGTTATAACATCTTTTGCGCCTCATAAAAATGGACCGACTAATGAAACCAGAGTATATTTCAGTCTGACCGGACTTGATGATTTTGAAGGGTTAGAGTGGTTAATAACAGAGTCTATGAAGAAACCCTCAGCAGAAGATCCCGGATGGCTCGATTATATACCTGCATTCTATGATCTGAGTGTTGAAAAGAGTGGTAATGTCACGCTTTATGCATGGGTTAAGGATAGAGAAGGGAATGTCAGCACTATATGTAAGGATTCACATTTTGATGTTGTTTATGATATTGATCCGCCGGTAATCACTGATTTTAGAATATCTACGGAGAGTCCAACATCATCAAGTGCGATTTTGATTAAAAGTTTAGAGGCGGCAGATAATATCGGCGTTGAAGAGACTCTACCATACGTCACCACACACCGGATGTTTAGAGGCGGCAGATAATATCGGCGTTGAAGAGTGGCTGATAACTCAATCTGACGAGAAGCCGAGTACAGATGATTATAGATGGTCAAAATCAAAACCATTTGTATATAATATTTCAGCAGATATTAGTTCTAATATTACACTCTATGCCTGGGCAAAGGACGGAGCAGGGAATATCAGCAGCATAAATGATAATTCATTTGTAAATATTGTTTATGATATTGATCCGCCTGAGATTACAGAATTTTATTCAAAAGAGACAGAGATAATAAGCAAAAGAGATGTATCAATAGCAGGGCTCAGAGGCAGAGATAATATAGGTATAACAGGATGGAAAATAACTCAATCAAGCAGAAAACCGAATATTTCTGATGAGGGATGGTTAAAGTTTAAACCAAGAAAATTTAAAATTTTAGCCGATTCGGATTCGCTTATTACGCTTTATGCCTGGGGAAGGGATGCAGCAGGTAATGTAAGCAATGTAAGCAAAGCCTCTCATTTTTCAATTAAATATATCGCTCCAAGACCAAAAATAAGGATTGAGTGTCTTTCTAAGAGTTCTGCTTTATCAAACGACAGCATAGTAACTTTTGATGGTACGGCGCCTGATAAGAGTTCTTTCTTAATGTTCAAGATAGAGAATATCGGAGATGCAGCGCTGATTGTTTCAAAGGTATCCATATCAAACAGTAAAGATTTTGTAATTACTTCCCCTATAGATGGGAAGATTGAGATTGAATCAAAACGCAGTATCACATTTGGTGTACAGTTTAATCCTAAAAAGATATGTCTATATAATACAACATTGGTCATCAAGAGCAATGATTTTGAGAGTAAAATTTTTACCGTTAAATTAAATGGATATGGAATACCCTCAATCTCTCTATCGGGATCAATAAATGGCATATCGGAAAGTCATAGAATGCCAATTTATGATAATGGTATTTTTGATATTGGAATATCTGCCTGTGGAAAGAAGACGAGTATAGTATTATATATTGCGAATAATAGTACATCTGATATTGTGTTAAATTCAATATCGAAAAAAAATTCATCTGCAGCATTTGAAATTTCTCCTTTGCCGCGGCTTCCTGTGATTATTGCATCTAATGGAATTATTAGAGCCGGCATTGTGTTTCTGCCAAAAAGTTATAACAGGGAGTATAGCCAAATAATTCATATTGCAAGTAGTGACGATTTATGCAGTGATTTTGTTTTTACAATTAAATCAAGAAGTTCAGGTAAGGATAAAGCAGAGCAATCTAAAGTTAAGATTTTAAAGAAAAAAACTGAAATAGCAAGTAAAGTGAAGGTTGATAGCACCAAGAAATTGTCAAAAGGGCTTTCTGCTGTTAAAAAAGTATTAAAAAAATAGAGCATTATTAAATTATTTAATGATGAATAACTAAAGCATTAAGTTATTTATAGATAAAAACATATGAGTATAGTAAAAAAATGTTGATTTTTTAACATATGTTCTTTGGATATTTAATGTAGATTATAAAATTATTTTAAGCAGGAATAAATTCAAGATAGTGTTTTATGACTAAAATGGCATACTTATTTTTATATGCTTAAAAATAAGTATTTGCTAAATAATATTACAATGGTTAATTATATGAATTATGGAGTAGATAAATTCAGGCGGCCTAATTTTTTTTCAGGCTTAATGGCCGGTCACCAATTTTGGAATGATATTCAAGATTATCATTTTCATAAAGAACAGATGTACAACCGCCTGTTTCATGGATATGGAGTTGTTCCCGGGATTGGAGAAGAATTAAAGATAACGCCAATAAAGAAGAGTGGAAACCTCACTATACTTGTTGGAATCGGTCTTGCAATAGATGGTTTAGGCAGGAGTCTGTTTTTATATGAAACACAGGCTAAGATAATAGATTATAAAAAATTTAAGCTGCCGACAACTGTCTATTTGGTTATACACTACAAAGAAGTTCTGGAGGATTTTTATCAAAGTATTGAAAATCCTGATTATAAAGGGTATAAAAAGAAAGTTGAATCAGCTGTTGTTGAGGTAACAACCGACCTGCCGGATAATGTTGTAAATCTTGAAATCGGCAGAATTCGTCTTGATGATGAAGAGACAGGTGAAATAAAAGAGATAAATATACCTGTTGATTTTTCAAATCCTGATAAAAATGAAATAGATACGCGCTTTGTCAGTTGGATAAAGACTGCACGTCCAAGTTTATCACCATATTTGAGAAGATCTATAGCAGACACTTTGGAATCCACAAAAGAGACTGCGATTATTGTTAATGATATTACAAATCTTAAAGGTATGAGGGATATGCAGACTATTGCACTTACAGGTAAAATGCTTGTTGAGTGCGGTGAAGTTGAGGCTAATGATATTATTCATATATTTTATCCCATATATGACATTAATAGTTTTATAGCGCTTGAGATGCTTGAGTATGAGCGTGTTGAGGAGAAGCGCATATACTCATCTAATTTAAGTTTTAATGACTATAGAAACAGCCTTTTTGAAATGGGTGAGTTAATTAAATATTATGATGGGAAATTAGAAACTCTTGACAAGATAATTAAGTGTAATGACCTGATGATTAAAAGCTTAAGAAATCTAATAGATAGTAAAAAGATTACACTTGAGGATATTTCATACATGAGCGCTCCAATGCCAAGGGTGCTGATTGTAGAGGACAAGCGTTATGCACTTGTAGATTTTCTTGATTTTAATGATCCCGAAACAAAGCCGCGCAGTAATTTTGAGCTGACAGATATGAAAGATTTTACCTCGACAAGAAGTGATTTTTCGTATCCTGATGGTGTTCAGGTTATAGATACAATACAGCGCTACATACATGGCCGGGTATCATTTGATGCGCGTAATTTGGTGCGGCGTAAAGAGCTTCTTATGATAAGACGCACAGATATATATCATGGCAATTATGAGGTTAAAGTCTTTTTAGATGATACATATGTACAGAACCTGATAATAGATGGTTTTGATACATCTGCAAGATGGAGAAATCTGTCGGTTGTTTTCAGAGAGGAGCTTATCAGAAACTCAACTGTAAGGATCTCATTTGAGTTGAGTGATACCGGAAGGGATAATTTCGGTACTATTTGGTTATTCCAACGCCTATAGTAAAGGAGAATATATATGTATTTTTTTAGAAAGAAGGTTTGTAAAGAGGGTCACATGATGGACCCATCATGGAAAAAATGTCCAATATGCTTGTCTCCGGTAATTGGATGGCTGGTTTTATTAGATGAAAAAAAGAATTCAAGAAATATCATATTAACTATTCATGAAGGGAAAAACAAGGTCGGTACAGGCGTAGATTGTGAAGTAAGAACGCTGTTTAATTCTATCTCGCGTCACCATGCCATGATTAGCTTTGAACATGGCCATTATACTATTACTGATTTAGGGTCATTAGGCGGTACGTTTGTAAATAACCGCCAGATATCAAATCATCATATAATTGACGGCGATATTATTAAACTTGCCAATGTCGAATTTAAATTCAAATGTATTTAGGTATGGGAGTATTATGAAAAGAATAAAGAGGCTTATCTCTATATTGTGTCTGGTATTTATCAGCTACGGTTTTGCCGTGTCTGCTCAAAAAGAGAAGACCGATAAATCAAAAAATCCAAACAATATTATATTAAGAATAGAACAACCTGTAACAAAAAAGTATCCATTGATGGAGGTTTATGTATCTGTTAGTGACAATAACCATGAACCATTAATATCACTTGTAAGAGGGAATTTTGCTGTTTCAGTTGATGGCAAAGAAATCCCTTCAGGATTGGATGTTGCAGGTTTTCAATATACTGATGAAGGTGTGGCTTATTCATTGCTCATTGTAGGAAACGGCATGATGGAGGGTGAATCCATTGAAGAACAGTTGAAAGCTGCAATAGCCCTGCTTGAATCATTGCGTGACCAGGATGTTCTTTCGGTTTATGTGTTTGCCGAAGAGGTGAAGGCAGTCTTTGAATTTGAAAAGAAAAATGAAAGCCTTATTGAGAAGATAACAAAGATAGAGGCTCTTGGCGGTAATCCTCATATGTATGATGCGCTTGTATTCTCTGCCAGAAGATTGAACAGCAGCGAATTTAAACGGAAAGTCATAATCATAATGACTGACGGCAGAGATAGCGGCAGCAGATATAACGATGAACAGATGCTTAATGTACTTGATGAGGCAAATATACCTGTATATTCAATAGGTCTAAAGATAATGACAGGACAGAATTTAGCTAAAATCAATAATATTTCAATTCATACCGGCGGCGATTATATCTATGCTCCGCAGCTTAACCAAACATCAAAGATGATGCAGCTTGTTACCCGTCAGGTTTTATTTGGATATAGATTAAAATTTCATGTAGGTCATGTTAAAGGAGATAATCAACTGCATCAACTGCAGGTTAAAGCAATTGTAAAGGAGAGCGAATCAAGTTTTTTTAAAAACTTTGTCGCTGAAAAGATACCGCTTTCAACCATTGTAATAATAATCATAATTGTACTAATTGTGATAGTCATAGTTGTCTTTGCTGTTGTGTATATCTTGCAGCTGCGGAAGACCCGAAAGGAATTGGGCATATCTCAGCGCAAATGTCCTAAGTGCAAACAGCGTATGAAAGACAATTGGGATGAGTGCCTGTTCTGTAAATATAAACAGTGATAAAAATGAATAAAGGCTATGGTTAAACAGAGAATACATATATCCGCAGATAAACAGATTGAGTTCTTAATAAGAGCGAGATATTCACTCATATATATAGTCTCCAGCGAAGAGACAAGGGTAGAAACTGTGCTAAAGCAAATTGCGCTTAATCGTTCAAAAAAGGTATTCTTTTGGTCTATAACTCAAGGGCTTCAAGGTGATGATAATTTTTCTAAAGATGATCTTAGAGAGCCGCTAAAGACCCTTGATTTCATAGATGAATCAGACAGCAACGGATTTTTTGTTCTTCGTGACTTTCATCCGTTTTTGCAAGATGCTGTTGTTATAAGACGTCTGCGTGACCTGAACAAGAGTCTTAAAACACAGGCGAATAATAAGAATATCATCATTCTCTCTCCAATGTTAAAAATACCTCAAGAACTTGAAAAAGAGATGTCCATTATTCAATTTGATCTTCCCCGTCGTGATGAATTGAATAAGATAATAGGACAGGTAATTCGTTTAGTGGATAATCCTGAAACAATTGAAGTTTACAATGATATACATAAACGGGAAAAGGTTTTGGAAGCTGCCCTTGGTCTTACTTCTGAAGAGGCAGAAAATGTTTTTGCGCGTTCTATTGTTCAGACCGGACAGTTTGATATCAATATTATTTTGTCGGAAAAGGAGCAGATTATAAGGAAATCTGGCGTTTTGGAGTTTTATAAAACAGATGAAGATATTGAGAATGTCGGCGGATTAGAAAATTTAAAAACATGGCTTCATAAAAGAACTAATGCCTTTACACCTGAGGCTCGTGATTTTGGACTGCCACAGCCAAAAGGGATTTTATTAATAGGCATACCCGGCTGTGGTAAATCTTTAACAGCAAAGGCTATAAGCAATTTATGGAGATTGCCGCTTTTAAAATTAGATGTTGGAAGAGTCTTTTCAAGCCTTGTCGGCAGCAGTGAAGAAAATGTGAGAAATGCAATTTCTACTGCCGAAGCTATAGCGCCGTCAATTCTATGGTTAGATGAGCTGGAAAAGGGTTTTTCCGGGATACAATCATCCGGCGCTACTGATGCTGGTACGTCAGCCAGAGTCTTTGGTACGTTTATTACATGGATGCAGGAGAAGACAAGTCCGGTATTTGTTGTTGCTACAGCTAATAATGTATCTCAACTGCCTCCTGAACTTATTCGCAAAGGGAGGTTTGATGAAATATTTTACATTGATCTTCCCAATAAGGCTGAGCGCGAAAAGATATTTAAGATTCATATTGAAAAACGTAAAAGAGACATAAAAAATTTTAATATACCATTGCTGGCTGAAAAGACAAGCGGATACTCGGGTGCAGAGATAGAGCAGATTGTTATCTCTGCGTTGTATGATGCATTCGATTCCGGCATAGAGTTGTCTGATGAAAGACTTCTTCACAGCATAAGCGAACTGTTTCCATTGTCTCAGACAATGAGCGAAGAGATAAACAGAATCAGAACATGGGCAAAAAACAGGGCGCGTAAGGCGTCAGAGGTAACATTTTCTGATGAAATTTTTGGCGAAGAGTCTCAAGCTAAACTTGAAATATGATTTTATAAAAGAGGTATTATGGAACATCATGAACTTGTAATAGATATTGCGCCTGATGGAACTGTCAAACTTGAGGTACAAGGCGTGTCAGGACCTTCATGTATGGAATTGACTAAAGATTTGGAGCTTGAGATCGGTGAGGTCTTAGTAACAGAGAAGAAGGCTGAATATTTTTCAGTTGCCGGAAAGGAATCAACAGTAAATAAAATAAAGACCGAAAGAAGTTAATATTATGTCATTTAAAGAGTATGAATTTTATCTGCCGATTGGCTATGAAGACGATAAAGGCGTATTTCACAGAAAAGGTAAGATGCGGCTGGCAACCGCCCTTGATGAAATAGAGATAAACAACAGCGCTCAGAGTAAACTCAAGACCAGATACAGAGATTGTTTGCTGTTCAGCCGCGTGTTAGAGTCGCTTGGCACATTAACGGAGATAACTCCTGAGATCATTGAAAACCTGTATGAGGCGGACTTTATATATCTTCAGATGCTGTACAATAAACTCAATTCTGATTATAATGAGAATGTTATTACAAAATGTCCCAATTGCGGTCATGTAAATTCAACAGACCTTACGGATTTGTTTTCCGAATTGAACTTTATTTTAGAAGAAAGAGAATCAAAGATATAGAAATAGGGGATGATTCTTGCTATGATGGAATTCGGCAGCAACACCGGAGCTTTATTAGATATAAAATATAAAGAGAATAGAAGATTTTCGGAATTTACTATTACAAATAATGATATATCTTCTATGAAATGGGATGGGCTGATTATATCTGATGTTGTTTTTGAAAAGAACAATATGCAGAAGATATCAATACGGAACGGGAGTTATTATAACACCAATTTTGTCATGTCTGATTTAAATAACGGCAGCTTTGCCCATTCATTTTTTGAGAATGTGTCATTTAATCAATGCAGTTTAATAAAGGGCGACTTGTCATTTTCTCATTTATACAGGTGTTTAATAGCCGACTGTTCTGCTGAAAGTATTAATATGTGCCATTGCCGTATTGTAAAGACTCAATTTTCTATGAGTGAACTTTACAAATTCAATTGTGAAAATTCTGTAATTATAAACTCAGAGTTTATGATTGATATGGAGAAAAATTTTTGGGGATTACAAAAGGCTCTTTTCAACAAATCATTGATTGTCGGTTCGGTTTTCCGTGGTATTGAATATGACCCGGATATATTTAACGGTTCTATACTTATTAATTGCAGGTTCGATAACTAAATGAGCAATATAATAGCATCACAATTTATAAATACTTATAAGACTATTGATGAACTTAAACAGGCGTTGAGCCGGTATGATAATGAGACGCTTCTTGATGCCTTAGTATATGTTATTGACGGGTACATAATCAATAACGAAAAAGATGCTGGTGTAAACGAATCAAATATTAATGATAAAAATAACAGTTCTATATTAACTAAGCATGAGAGTTTTTGCAGCTTAATATCTCAACTGAAAAGGGATTATTCGTTTTCAGAATTAAAATCCTTTACAATTGAGGATGAGAAGGTTTTCTTTAACTTTGATGACAGAAAGGTTGAGGTTAAAGGCATGACATCTAATGCACATAGCGAGATAAAAATGGACCTTAAAGCAGACGAACCGGATGTACATGGAGAAACCTATAAACGCTTTTCAAATCTTGAGATAGAGTAGATTTATGGCTGAGTATGTAGCATATAACAAGAAGACAGGCTCATTGGAGTTTACTTTTCCTGAGGAATATACGGAAAGGTCCAATGAAATAATTAATGAAATATGGGATGAATTTGCTTATGAACCAATAACTCAGGATTTAATATCAAGGATGAATACTCTGATAGATAAAAAATTAAAGAGCAGTTAAAGAGTTATCTTGTGCAGCAAATAATACATAGATGTTTATTTTAACAGATTGTTGAGGAGATTATGAAATTAAAGACAGATTTTAAGTTTGTTCTGCCGGAGCCTATGGAAAAGGGCGGTGAAAAGCCTAAGGGTGTAATGAGACTGATTAAAGTAAAGGATTTAGTTGATCTGAACTCTGATATACGCGTAGTTGAAAATCCGTCATATTTTTATGTAGTTCTGCTTGGAAGGGTTATAACAAGCCTTGGACCTCATAGAATGTTAAATGCAAAAATAATTGAAAATCTGAGTACAAAAAACTTTGCATTTTTGTTGGATTTTTTGAATCAGATAAATCACAGCGTTATTAAAAGATTTCCAATTAAATGTGAACAGTGCTCGGAGATTTATCAGGGAGAACTGCGCCTTGCGGGGGAGCTGTAAGCTACCTCTCGGAGAGAATCTATCGCGAGGTGGCATATATAGCGTATCATTTTAACTGGGCAAGAGATGAGATAATGTCGATGAGCCATTATGAAAGACAGAGGTGGATAAGGGAGATATCGGCAATAAATAAACAGGTAAATACAAATATAGTCAGGGCATTTGGCGAACCTGAAAATAGCAATGACTAAGATTTAACAGATATTGGTTTAGTATGTATTAAAGATAAAAAATTGTATGGCGGTAATTTTATGAAGATAGAAATCAACATAGACGATAAGTTGATTGCGAATGTAAGGAGATTCTTTTCAAGAAAAAATGTAATTATAATATTTGTAATTCTATTTTTGACGAGTGTTGTTCTATATGCAGCAGAGAAAAAATTTACTATATTTCAACAAAGAACGCTTATCCGTTCGTCTGAGATAAACGACAACTTTGCTCTTATGCCGCCTGTAGGTTCAATAGTTTCGTTTGCAGGACCTGAAAATAGAGTTCCCGAAGGATGGCTTGTATGTGACGGCAGAGTTATGAACAAAGATACATTCGGGACTTTATTTGATGCAATAGGATTTTCATGGGGTAAGGAGAGTGATGATGAGTTTCGCCTTCCTGATCTGCGTGGAAGGTTTCTAAGAGGAGTTAATAGAGGATGAGTCAATGGAGAAGCAGGAATTGATGTAGAGATTGACATAGATACCAAAGAACAACATGTTGTGAATGAAGCTGTAGATGAAGATAGAGGGAATAGGATTAGTTTATATCCCGGAGGAAATACAGGGAATAACGTAGGGAGTTATCAAGGGGATACGATTAGGAATATTACTGGAGCAGTTGGAGGGACTGAAGGCAACCCAATTGTCGAAGGAGCTTTTTATAATACTAATAGACGTTATGATATGGGAGCCTCGGGGGGCGGTGACTATCTAGTAGGTTTTGATGCTTCACTTGTTGTCCCGACCGGCGCAGACAACAGACCAAAAAATGCCTATGTTTATTATATTATAAGGGCAAAATAACCGGGTTTTTATTACTTGAAAACTTTTGGAAGACATATATTACTTGTTTGTATTGGACTTTTTATGCTTATTAGCAGCAGTGTCTTTGCTGCAAAGGTAGAGGCTGATAAACTTATAGGCGTTGGATATGTTGAGTGCCTGTCGTGTAAATATGCGGCTGAGAAGACAGATTCTTTAAGAAGGCTGATTCACTATGAAATATCCAAGAGTCTTTTGTTAGAGCTTGTCTCGTTAGAGGATATGGACAAGGCAATGACAGATATTAAGCGCAGAGCAAATGAGTCATTAACATCATGGATGATGAGGGTTGGAGTTAAGGCGGGAATTGAGAAGATAGTCTTTGCAACAATAAGCGAGAATGAAAAAAAATATGTAACTGATAAAATCGCCAAGTTTAATGTTACAATCATGGCAGTAGATGTTAAAAGCGGCAATATTGAGATAATACAGCCGGCAGATACTGATATTGACGGAGAACTTGACAATATATTTATCAATGGAGGCGATTCAATATCGCGGGTATATCATGGTCATTCTGAAATTACAGAGAAGACAGACGGATCTTTTAGTCTGTCGTATTTATACCCGCAAGGCGATTTGAAGAAAAGGGGAGCAGGCAGTGGATTTGGATTTAATCTCAATGTCTATTTAACAAGACCGTTTTGGCTTTTATTGACATTTGGAGGATATTATTTTCAAACAGAGAAGACAATGATTAATTCGCTCTTTATGTTTCCTTTAAGCGTAAATATACCGTATTATATTAATGTTTCTTATAAATTAAAAATAATACCTGCAATAGGCGGAGGCTGGATATTCAGTATAATGGAATATGACCGGGTTTACTTTCGGGCATCTAACAGATATGAATATAAGAGGGGTTTCTTTTTTAATCCTGTGATTACAGCAAGGGTTGAAACGAGTTATTTGTTACATGACAGATATAGCTTGGTTGCAGCGCCTTTATTTTCGTATATAGCCGGGCAAGAGGGGAGAAAGGGTTATGTATATGGGTTGGATGCAGGTTTAAAGATTACTTTTTAGCGGGGATTATTGATGATCAGATATATATTTTGCGTACTCTTAGCGGTGTTTTTTCTCTCCATGTTCGGATGCAAAGACGTTATGGACAAGATGAATGAGAGTCAATATTTTGAGAATGGAGTTTTTGATATTACATATTGGGATCAATCTCTCTGGGTTGATAATGTTGAACCTGAGATTGAACCGGATGAAGAAATCGAGCCATGATTTTTTGTTTAAAGTATTTTTGAGAGTTTCTTTAATGAAAATTGATACGGGTGTAAAATAGAGATGGGAAAGTTAAAAAAAATCAAAGAGAATATAGTTTCCATAACAATAATTTTTGTATTATCAGGGAATGTACATGTAATATATGCAAAAGATAAGCATGACAGGTCATCCGGTAATTCCTATACAGGTGAATCGCTTTTTAGAAATGCATCTTTTATTATGGATTTTTCATATATATACCGTAATGCAGCAGACGGAGAAATAAGTTCATATGAAATTCCAACGTTTGCAGCGCCGGGAGTGATAGAATATCCACAGAGCGGACTAAATCTTAACTATGGAGAATTATCAGCTAATCCGCAGATAG
>Ga0268262_10003138_pt1 | contig 18174 bp, 17 predicted proteins | sample TergutNc150P3_FD_190354 | JGI IMG/M metagenome (GOLD analysis project Ga0268262, IMG submission 190354) | Nasutitermes corniger P3 segment gut microbial community from laboratory colony in Florida, USA - Nc150 P3 (SPAdes) (version 2) | ecosystem: Host-associated > Arthropoda: Insects >...
TTCCCCACGTCCCCGAATGTACGCCACATACCCCATTGCCTCAGCCACAGTTCGCGCCCCGACATATCCGGCATCAAGACAAATATTGCTCCCCTCAGGATGAGCTGTTATTATGGATTGTAATGTCCCTTCCAACAGTTTTATGTCATGCGTGTTGGCTCCGCTTAAGACTATGCCTATCGGCAATCCGTGTGACTCGACTATAAGACTGCGTCTCGTCCCTTTTTTTCCCCCGGTCAGTAGGGTTCCTTCCTGCCATAACCGCATGAACAATTTTGCCTTTGCCCATTTGCTGAAATATTCATGGACGCTGCTTGCCGCTCCGTATTCTTTTGGCAACGCTTTCCACTGTATGCCGGTCCGCAATACGAAAAAGATTCCTGCTAATACCTGGCGCGGAGGCAAAGGCTTCCTGCCTCCGCCTGGATTCCGTGTAAAATGCTGTGCCAATAATCCTGCCAAAGGCTATAATCTATTGCCGATGTTTAATCCGCAAGATTATGGTGATCGGTAATCCGGCGGGAGGAACGCTAGAGTGTCACAATATATTTAGATCAAAAGAATTCCTTAAAAGATCATCACATAAAGGCGCCTTTTGAACTGAAGGTAGGAATCAAGCGTGCTGCCGGCAAATAAAACAAAATGATGCCGCCCCCTTGTTCCATGGAACAATTATCTATTGAGGTTATGTTACAGAGCGGACGATGGTTTTATACAGTTTTCATGTGTCAGCAAGCCATTGAGAAAAGTAAAGGAGCCTTTCGACAAAGTGTATCTGTACGGTTCCTATATTAACGGAACAGCTCAATGGGACAGCGATGTTGACCTCTGTTTTTTTTCAGACGGTTTTACCACACAGGACATTCAGAATTGGACAATGATAATCCCTTTGTAAAAGAAATCCTGCGAACCGGACGGGAAATAACATAATTTTATTGCCGGAGGCAGCGCCCGACACTTGTTTTAAATGGTTAAATACACTGGAGGCTTAGCAGCCGCAAGCTTTCGGTCTCTGCGGATTATTCTTTCAATTATAGATATCAGTTTTTTGGGATAAAATGACACATCAACCCATGGAGCATAGGATAGAAAAGGATAGTTTTTTATATCATATATTTCATCTTCTTCATGCCCTATTACCAACATCGCGTGTCCATCTTGATTATTTTCCATTATCAATAATAGCAGCATTCCTGATTCGATATATATTTGTAATATTCTATTAAATATGGTATTATTTACTGCAATATGAACTGAATGAATATTGCATTGAAAGCTGTTCTTTTGTAAACATTTAGCCAGTTCTATTTCTGTTAATCCTTCGGAAGACAATAGCCGGTGTTCTACATTGTCTTGAAGCTCTTTAATTATCTGCGATGGTAACAATGGTTTATATTGGCTGTATTTTGAGCCGTAGTATTCAATAAAGCTCAATAACGAACTTTCGGCGCAAGTGTGGGTTTCGGTATCCTGGGCAATATGCGGAAATCCATGAACGGTAAAATCTTTTCCCAGCAATGAAACATGATCCTTTGTCAGACAACAAACAAAATTATTTTTTGTAAACGCTTCCGGAGAAATTAAAGACCTGCCTAAAATATACCGCAGTATCGGGTGGATAATAAAAAACCCCAATATTTTATCTTTTCAAGCTTAGTACTCTTGTCTATTAGATCATCTTTTGATATTTCTCCATTAAATATGTGTACCCTGATACAATCTCTGCCAATTTTTTTAAATTTCGATGAATAATAGGTATCACGATAATGTTTATCCACATAGGGAGACTCCAGAACGAACCACACATCATCCCTGAGTCTTTTCAAAAGATTTTCCAGCCGTGAGTACGCCGAAGGTTCATGGCCGCAGAAATCAACGCCTTTCAGAATTTCAAATAAATTTGATACCAAATTCTTCCTGTCGCAAAAAGATACATCCAGCGAAACTGACATTGTACCATAATACCTGTCTTCAAATAAATAATTGAAAAGTTATACTTGAAGATCATTTTTTCATGTTTACAATATTTGTCAAGGCCCTGCCCTGCACCATTACTAATTCCGTTCTTCCCCTATAGTTGTAGCAGGCCCATGGCCAGGGCAGACAACTATTTCTTCCTTCATCGAACGCAGGCGCTTAAGGCTTTGCTGAATGAGCGCCTCGTTTCCGCCGGGGAGATCCGTGCGACCCCAGCTGCCCTGAAAAAGCGTGTCCCCGGTAAAAAGGATGCCTGAGTTTTCGTCGTAAAAAGCGGTGCTTCCAGGTGTGTGGCCGGGGACGTGAAGCACCTTGAACGGGGAAAGCGTATCGCCTTCTTCAAAAAGTATGTCCGCCTCTTTTATGGGTTTCCAGAGGGTTTCTATGTAAGACGAGTTTCCTCCCGAAGCGGCGGCGAAACTTTCTTTGTGAATTGAGAGGGCGTCTTTTCCCAGGTAGTGGGCGTCCATGCGGTGAACGCCCATTTTTGGCGCTTCTATTGCACCGAATACGCCTTTTTCAAAAGCTTCGAGAAGATCGGGGAGGGCCATCAGATGATCAAAGTGGCCGTGCGTAAGCAGGATGTAACGGGGAACCCAGTTTAACTCCCTGAGCCTTGAAATGATCAAAGCGGCCTCGTCACCGGGATCAATTACAAAGCAAAACCTGGTGTTGCCGTTTTCTTCCGGGGCGTAGAGCCAGCAGTTGGTTTCAATTGCGCCGACCTGGACACAGTCAATCTTCTTAGACTTCACCGGCTGATACCTTTTGATTCCCGATTTCCCTGAGTTTGTATTTCTGGATCTTGCCGCTTGAGGTCAGGGGGAAAGCATCTACAAAGAACACGTACTTGGGGATTTTGAAGCGGCTGATCTGCCCCCTGCAAAAGTCCCGCACATCTTCCTCGCCTATTGCGGTATCAGGATGTAGGATTATAAAAGCCCCGACTTCCTCACCGTATTTTTCGCTGGCAATGCCGACTACCGATATGTCTTTAATTCCCGGCATGGTGTAGAGGTAGTCCTCGATCTCCTTGGGCGATATATTTTCCCCGCCGCGGATGATCATGTCCTTGATGCGGCCAGTTACCTTGAAGTTGCCGTCATTGGTTTTTACGCCCAGGTCTCCCGAATGGAGCCAGCCGGTCTCGTCGATGCACTTTGCCGTTTCCTCAGGCATCTTGTAGTAGCCCTTCATGGTGCTGTAGCCTCGGCAGCAGAATTCGCCGTGAATCCCGTCGGTACATTCATCGCCGGTTTCCGCGTCGCGGATCGTAACCTCAACGCCGTCAAGGGCGCGGCCCACGGTTTCCACCTTCACTTCAATCGTGTCGTCAAAGTGGGTCTGGGTCATTACCGGGGAGGACTCGGTAAGGCCGTAGCAGATGGTTACTTCGCTCATGTGCATAAGGTCGATGACCTTACGCATGGCTTCGATGGGGCAGGGCGAGCCAGCCATTATTCCGGTACGCAGGCTGGAAAGATCAAACATCTTGAACATCGGATGGTTAAGCACCGCGATGAACATGGTGGGCACTCCGTACAAGGCAGTACATTTTTCCTTTTGAACCGTCGCCAGCACTATAAGAGGATCAAACCATTCCACCATGGCGGCAGTGGAACCGTGGGTAAGAATGGCCATCATCCCAAGCACGAGGCCGAAGCAGTGGAACAGCGGCACCGGCAGGCACACGATGTCTTTGTTGGTAAGCCGCTGGTTGTCGCCGATTCCAAGGCCGTTGTTCAGGATATTCCGGTGGGTAAGCATTACTCCCTTCGGAAAGCCTGTGGTTCCGCTTGTGTACTGCATGTTCACCACGTCGTTGCGGTCAAGCGAAGCTTCTATCAGCCTGAATTCCTTTTCGTAGCTGTGCTGGCCCAGAAGAAGCAACTCGTTAAACGAGTACATTCCCCGGTGTTTCTGCTGGCCTATGTAAACCACGTATTTCAAAAACGGGAATTTTTCGCTTTTTAGGTTCCCCCTGGGCGCTGTTTTAAGCTCTGGCACAAGCTCGTTCACCATCGCGACATAGTCAGAATCCTTAAAACCGTCGATGATGCAGAGACAGGCCAGATCAGCCTGCTTCATCAAATACTCAAGTTCGTGGAGCTTGTAACCTGTGTTTACGGTTACGGAAACTACCCCCAGCCTGGCGCAGGCAAAAAGAATTGTATTCCAATCAGGCACGTTTGTCGCCCATATTCCAAGATGATCGCCTTTTTTAAGCCCCATTGAGAGCAGGCCTTTGGCAAAATTATCAACGCGCTTGTCGAACTCCGCGTAAGTAAAGCGCAAATCCCTGTCCGCGTAAACCAAAAAGTCCTGATCCGGTTGTACCCGGGCTTTTTCCCGGAGAACTTCCCCGAGAGTCTCTTCTATGTATTTCATAGTTCTATGAATCCTTTAGGTAGGGGTATAAATAACCGCGAGTATCTTCACGGGCTTGTTGTCGGCGGAAACCACCCTATGCGGCACAATGGAATCGTAGTAAACCGAATCCCCTTCGTGGATAACGGTGAACGAAGAGCCGTAATCTACCGCGAGGTTTCCTGAAAGAACGTAGATAAATTCCTCGCCCTCGTGGGTTGATTTTTCCTGCTCCGCGTCCGGTTCTATATCAACGATGAAGGGCTCCATGTGGCGTCCGCTTTTGTCCGGCGCAAGCGCCCTGAAGGTTAAGCCGTGATGCTCGTTGTCCTGGGCCTGCGGTATTGTACCTGGCAACCCGGTGATAAACCTGGCGGTATCTCCTGCGGTTCCCGCTTTGGTGATTACCGGCCCCAGCTCCTCGTGGTCATCCATCAGGGTTCCCAGTCGTACCCCCAGGGCGCGGGAGATTTTAACCAGAGGGGCGAGGTCGGGGATATGTTCATCTTCCTCAATCTGGCGAATCAATTCTATCGGAACCCCGCTTCGTTCTGACAGCGCTTCCCTTGAAACGTTGTAGGTTTTGCACAGCTCGACTATTCGCTTGCCGGGGGTGTTTTTTGTTGTTGGCATGATTACTCCTTTGTTGTAAAGCGCGAAACGCCTGACACGTTGTCAGTATACCGAAATTGCGCGGGGGATGGCAAGAAAGCGCGTAAGGCTAACTAAAGGGTGCCTACAGCAAGTTTTTCACGGACAAGATCGTTGATTACCTGTGTGGGACTTTTATGAAATTCCTCTGCCTGTACGCACAAATATGAAAGGACTTCCTTGTCCAGTTCGCTTAATTGCAGAGGTATATTGCCAAACCCGGGTTTTAGGCCTATTTTCATTAGGTTTGGCCCGGGTTCATATGGGTTTTCAATAATGTATCTGTCCCAATACTCGCACTCAGCATCGGTCATTCCGGTTCGCTTCTCTATATCTGTCATGGCTTTTCTCCCCTTTAAAGCAAGTGATAAAATTTCTTTTGGCAAGGCATTGCATGAAAAACGTTAATGCCATTATCTTTTTCATTATACATTATTTCAACCGGATTTGCATTATTGTCAAAGCCTAAAAGCAAATATACATTTTCACGATTCTTGAATTGATCTATATAGCAGCAGGTCTCAAAAGCATGGCGTATATCTGCCTCTGTAAGACCATGTATAAAGGCTGAATCACGAAAGATGAATTCCAAACTCGTCAATTTGATCCCCGCTCTATTACTGCGCGGGGATGCAATTTGCTTTGATTTTTGCAAAAAAAATCAAAAATCATGTAAATTCGGTGTCAGTTACTTGGCGTAATTAAGTAGTTATTTACTACATTTTTTATCATACGATTCTATTTTTGTTTTCTTCTGCGAAGGATTGTTTAATAACCTGAACTACTTCTCCAATAATGTCCTGCCTTAGTTTTTCCAGTTCACTTTGAGGGCTAGGTGCAAGTGTAAAAAGTTCATGGGTTTCAATGTTTAAGGCTTCTGCAAGGAGATCTAGCACTTCAGGTGTTGGAAATTTACGGCAGGTTTCAATAGTGGCCAGATATTGTGAGGAAATGTTGGCTAATTCAGCCAGCTTGTCTTGAGAAAAACCGCACTTGCGACGGTATGCCTTTATATTATTTGCCAATATTTCCCTAATACCTGGCATTTTCAACCTTCTAGTCTTCGAGGATAGGATAATTGCTTTTAAGTACTTGACTTATTGGCCTAACGAATAATATATTATTCAAATAGGCTATATTTTGGATTTTCTTGCTTTCCAGCAGTGGTAATTCAAGATATTTTCGGAAAACGCTGGGCTGTACGGACACCGGCTTTTCATATTTCTACGAGGCAAAAGACGCAAAGGAGTTTTTTAAGTGAAAGACAAATTTAAGCTTTTTAGGCTTATTGTCATTGCTACAATAATCGGATTTTCTATGGTGGCTTGTAGTGATGGCAGCGGTGGAGATGAGGGGATTTATGGCTGTGCCTACAGTAAAGTGGCTTATAATAGACTTAATGGTAATGGTGGTACTGTTCCTTTTGTTTCCCATTATCTTTTAAGCATTTCTTACGATGAAGCGGTGAAAAGCATAACGCAAAAACTTGGCTCGGGGGAAGCGCGCGATTCCCTCAAATTCATTGCTGGGTTCCAAAATACTGACACTAATCCCTCCGGTGTGGTACTTGAAGTTACAACATACGGCGGCAATGGCATATATGATGTACGCCTTTTTCAAATGCCGTCAGGAGGGAAAGGTTATATTTGGTATGGGTCAGACAGCGGCTCGTCTCTGCCGTCGCTTGAAGGAACATGGAAGGAAAGCTATAAAGACGATAACGGTCTTCAACATGATCTGTCATATACATTCTCCGGCTCAAATTTTACGGGCAATTATTCCCACGAAGGAAGCTCCCCCGGTAAACATTGGGGTACATTTTCGCATACGGCCACGACAATAACTTTTAAGTGGAAAGATGGTACGACCAGGACGCAGTACTACGCTTTATCCGGTCATGTGCTTTGGATTGAACCAAAAGACGATGGCTGGTGGGGATTTTTTGTAAAGCAATAAGGACAATGTAGGTCAATCTAATCATTTTGATTGGCCATCTTCTGATGGCCTGTCAAAAAAAGGAATGTTTCAATGAAACTCACATTCAAATTATTCGGGGTTATCGTATTGTTTGCGGTAATCGCCTTTTCTTTTGCGGCCTGCGGTGATGGCGGCGGAAATTCAATGAATAATGACACTGATTCGGACCCGCTGACAAAACCGTCGTTTAAAGTAGAAGCCGAGATTGCAACCTATGAAGGAAGTACGTTGCTGTTTTCAAAAAAACCTGTACGAGCTCAATGGAATATAGGTGATGATAGCCTATATAACATAGCTTTTGTTTTTCCAATAAATACTAAAATCGCCCAAAAAAGAAACGGAGAATTTGTTCTCATCACAGCTTCAAGTGAATATCAATCTATGAACAGAATTTTCCCTATAAGGGAGTATGGGAAACTTAGGTATGAAATAACATTAAATAATGATATGGGAAAGGAAGCCTATGGTATTAGGATAAGTTCTACCGACATGGGTATAGGATTATTGCCTATCTATATAAATGGTGTAACTGAACGGGCGGTAAACCCCGGAGATTCAATAATGTACGTGTGGGATATTGACCCATCCAAACCAAAACCTACGGACGATAAGACCCTTGCCAAATTTCGCGAACCATCCCGGAGTATTCAGAGCAATGCCCCGGAAATTGTTGCCCTTGCTAAAACAATTACCAATGGCATAAACAGCGATTACGAAAAAGCAAGGGCGATTCACCAGTGGGTGGCCGGTAATATATGGTACAATTACGATGGAGTCAATAAAGATGCGGTATTTTTTAGGGGAGAGGAGAGCTGGTATTCAACATTTGTGTTACGGAACAAGCTCGGTGTTTGTGAAGGTTATGCCAGATTAACCGCTGCGTTGCTGCGTGCGGTCGGTATACCCTCCAAAGAAACAGGAGGTTATACTGGTTCTACAGGTCATGCTTGGAACGAAGCTTATGCTGATGCAAGATGGATTAACATGGACACTACATGGGACAGCAACAACAGATATGAAAACGGCAAATTTTCACCGAAACAGGCTCCCGGAAACCAATGGTTTGATGTGCCTGATAATGAATTCTCAAAAACCCATAAAAGTACGGGTTATGCGGAATATATTCTTAAGAATGGACTGGCCGCTACAGAAGTGTAAAGTTGATCGATAACGCAATGCTGACAGACACGCTTTAATCACCTGGGTATAAGTGACAGATGTCCATGAGGCCACTATAAAAATAAAACGCGAAAGCGGTCTTCACTATTATTTGAAAACAACAAAACCCGCTCCTATGCGCAATACTAGCTCTACAATCTTTCGAAATAAGCGGGCAAAGGGAAGGCAGCGGGACGCAAAAAATTTCTGGAGTTCCCTTTCGGAACAGACCAGGGAAAAAAAGTATAACCTTAAAGTGCAGTAATGGCATCCGGCATGAGAAGCACCAGAATAGCGCTTATCTATGAAATCAGGAAATACTTGGTTGTAAATATTTTGGCCGGACGGGGCTGTGGAGAAAGATTCCTCCAGCTTTTTTGCCGTACCGCTGCCTTTCCTTTGCCGGGATTTTACAGAAATATTGTTTCGCTTCTATTTGACCATCCACGCTCAGACAGTGTATATTCATTTAACAAAGGAGTTACAAGCATGATCGCCGTAGTCAAACAGGGGGCAAGTGAGCAGCAACTCGATAATTTATTGTCATGGTTCCATTCGCGCAAATTAAAAACCCATGTCTCGAAAGGGGAGTTTCAAACCATTATCGGACTCATCGGCGATACCAGCCAGTTGGATATCGATCTTTTGGAAGGGCTTGAAATCGTGGAGTCAGTCAAGCGGATCAGCGAACCGTTCAAACGTGCCAACCGAAAATTCCACCCGGCAGATACGGTGGTGGATATAGGCGGGTTGAAAATAGGCGGCGGCAATTTTCAGGTTATAGCCGGGCCCTGCTCTGTAGAGTCGCCTGAACAGATACTCAGCATAGCCGAGAGCGTGAAAGCCTCGGGCGCCGCCCTCCTGCGCGGGGGCGTGTTCAAACCCCGCACGTCGCCGTATGCCTTCCAGGGCATGGGGGCCGATGGCATCGAGCTCTTGCTTGCGGCCAAAGCCAAGACCGGAATGCCAATCGTTTCAGAGATTATGAACGCCGTGCATCTGCCCTTGTTCGCGCATGTGGATGTGATCCAGGTAGGTGCGCGAAATATGCAAAATTTCGAGCTGTTAAAGGAAGTAGGGCAATCGAAGAAGCCAATCCTCCTGAAGCGCGGATTCGCGAACACGTTGCAGGAACTTTTGATGAGCGCGGAGTACATCATGTCGGAAGGAAACGAAAATGTAATCCTGTGCGAAAGGGGAATACGCACATTTGAAACGTATACAAGGAACACGCTCGATCTGTCCGCGGTGCCTGTGTTGAAAGAACTAACTCATTTGCCGGTGATCATCGATCCGAGCCACGCGGTTGGCGTATCCCGTTATGTGAAACCAATGGCGCTGGCAGCTGTGGTGTCCGGCGCGGACGGGCTGATCATCGAGGTGCACAACGATCCTCCGAACGCGGCTTGCGACGGGGCGCAATCCCTCACTCCTGAACAGTTCGCCGATCTCGCGGTAAGAATCCAGCGGGTTCGTGAAGCAATTTCGGCGTAACAGGCGCAAAAAAGGAAGACGGCATGAACATCGGCATTATTGGCCTTGGGCTAATTGGCGGCTCATTTGCCAAAGCGTACAAGGCTGCCGGGCACAATGTATACGCAAAAGAAACCGATAAAAGCATACTGGACTTCGCTATTCTTTCTGGCGCGGCGGATGCTTCTCTGGATGATGACGCGTTGCGGCTTTGCGAACTGATCCTGATCGCGATATATCCGCAAGCGGCGATCAAATTTCTGGAAGAGACAGCGCAAAACATCCCGCCTGAAACCACGGTCATCGACTGTTGCGGCACAAAAAAAAATATATGCGCCGCCGGGTTTAAGGCGGCTGCGCGTTACGGTTTTACTTTTGTAGGCGGGCACCCTATGGCGGGTACAGAGCAATCGGGTTTTAAACACAGCAAGGCAAACATGTTCAAGGGTGCTCCAATGATCATTGTGCCGCCTGTGTATGACGACATCCTGTTTCTCGAAAAGATCAAGCGTATGCTCGCGCCCGCGGAATTCGGCAGGCTTACCGTTACCACGGCGGAAAAGCACGATGCTATGATCGCATTTACCTCGCAAATGGCGCATCTGGTTTCCAACGCTTTCATTAAAAGCCCGACCGTATTTGAGCACAAGGGATTTTCCGCCGGAAGTTACAAAGACTTGACGCGTGTGGCCTGGCTCAACGAGCGCTTGTGGGCCGAGTTATTCATAGAAAACCGTGATTATTTATTGTATGAACTTGATTTATTTCTTGCTTCTCTCGCACAGTACAGGGACACACTCCAAAATGATGATTTTGATAAACTTCAAACCCTTCTATATGATGGCAGGTGTCTGAAAGAAAAGGTTGACCGCCAATGAGAAGTGTGGATGTCAATGTGTCGAAAAATTATTCTGTTTTAATCGATAGTAGCGGGGCCAGCGGGGGAGTGGGCTTGTTGTCTCAGGCAGGCGAGAAGATTGCGGCGGTCTGCGGGGGAGAGAAGGCGGCGCTTGTAACTGACGATACAGTGAGCGAATTGTACGGGGACACTGTTGAACAATCGCTAAAGGCGGCGGGATACGCGACGACGCGGTTTGTGTTTCCCCACGGCGAGCAGTCAAAAAACATGGCTACTTATGTTTCGCTCCTCTGCGCTCTTACCGAGGCTAACTTAACGCGCTCAGACGTTGTTGTTGCGCTTGGCGGCGGTGTTGTCGGCGATATGGCAGGATTCGCGGCGGCCACTTATCTGCGCGGCATAAAGTTCACGCAGATACCAACCACATTGCTTGCGATGGTGGATTCGTCGGTGGGCGGCAAAACGGCGGTGGATCTGCCCGCTGGCAAGAACCAGATCGGCGCGTTCTACCAGCCGGATCTTGTTTTGTGCGATGTAGGGGCGCTTAAAACATTGCCCGATGAAATATTCCACGACGGTTGCGCCGAGATGATCAAGCATGGCGCTATCCTGAGCGCGGAGCTGTTTGAGTTGCTGAAAGAGCCGATCATGCCTCAAATGGAAGATATAATAGCGCGTAACGTTACGATTAAGCGGGACATTGTAGTTGCCGATGAGAGAGATACCGGCATTCGCCAGATATTAAACTTTGGCCACACTATCGGCCACGGCATCGAGAAACACTCAGATTACGGCGTAACGCACGGAAAAGCCGTCGCAATCGGCATGGTAATCGCCAGCCGGGGCGCTGCCCGCATGGGCTTGTGTAGCGAAGACTGCCACCGGGAGATCGTCGAGGCCGTTAGGCGCTATCAGCTGCCGACTGAGACTGATATTTCTCCAGAGAGTTTGATCGAAGCCGCTTTTTTCGACAAAAAGCGAAGCGGGCAGCGCATTACTCTGATCCTGCCGGAAAGAATCGGCAAATGCGCGGCAAAAAGCTTTAGTATGGAAGAGCTTGCAAATTTCATCAGGCTTGGCATGAGTAAATGAAAGATATAAGAAGACCCTCACGAAGAGCTCGCGAAGGCGCAGAGTTGTTGTTTACAGTATTATCGTTATGCTTTCAAGATTTTTATTTTGAATATAATATATCTTTAACAATGAAAATCTATCGAACAGTAACTTTGCGTCCTCTACCTTCGGTTCAAAAGGCGCCTCTGCGTGATAATTATTGAGTAAAGCTTTAGGTATTACGGAGTACCTGGTGGATGTGAAAATTTTTCCGGCGCGGTTGAACGGCGCTGTTGATGCCATTCCCTCCAAGTCGCAGGCGCACAGGGCGCTTATATGCGCGGCCCTTGCGGACAAGCCGACGCGTGTCGAATGTAACGGCGAGTCTGAGGACATTTTGGCAACAGCGGCCTGCCTGTCCGCCCTTGGCGCGGGAATTGAGCGCGAAACTTGCGCTTATATTGTGCGTCCTTTGAAACGGGAAGGAGACGGCGGCATTGCAACACTACACTGCGGTGAAAGTGGCAGTACATTCCGTTTCATGCTGCCAATCGTTGGCGCTCTGGGACGGAAAGTTTGTTTCACCCCTAAAGGTCGGCTGCCGGAACGCCCGCTCTCTCCTTTGTACGAAGAGCTTGTTAGCCACGGAGCCGAATTGTCGCCGCAGGGCTCCGTCCCGTTTTATGCCGCCGGGCAGCTTACGCCGGGTCGCTATTCGCTGGATACGGGGGTATCGTCGCAATTTATCAGCGGCTTGTTGTTCGCCTTGCCTTTGCTTGACGGTGACAGCAAGCTCGTTCTGACCGGAAGCATGGAATCATTCCCCTATGTCGAGCTGACTGTGGCGATGCTGAAGGAGTTTGGTGTAAAAGCGGAATTTGATGGCGGAGTTTTTTCCATATCGGGCGGGCAAATGTACCGTTCTTCCGGTGTTGTGCGTGTAGAGGGTGATTGGTCGAACGCCGCGTTCTGGCTGGGCGCAGGGGCTATTGGCTCAGGCAGCGTTACTTGCTCCGGTTTGAACTTGCAATCCAGGCAGGGCGACAGGGCGATCCTGGACCTCCTGGCGAAATTTGGCGCACAGGTTGAAACGAACGGTTCCGCTGTAACCGTATCTGGCGGGAAACTGCGGGGCATTGAAATTAATGCGCGGGATATCCCCGATCTCGTACCCATATTGGCTGTGATCGCCGCCGTCGCCGAAGGAACTACCGTTATTCGCAACGCTGGAAGGTTGCGTACCAAAGAAAGCGACAGGCTTGCCGCAGTAAGTGCGGTGCTGAGAGCTTTGGGCGCTGATGTGAACGAGACGGAGGACGGGCTTGTCTTGCATGGGAGAGCCGCTTTCTCTGGCGGAGAGGTTATGTCATATGGGGATCATCGAATCGCGATGTCTGCGGCAATTGCGGCAACGGTGTGCGCGGAGCCGGTTGTTATTCATGGCGCGGAGGCAGTCAATAAATCATATCCCGGATTTTTTGATGATCTGCGTTTGCTTGGTGGCTCGGTTCTGGATAACGCATAATTGCAGAACCACCTAAAAAACAGTATATTTAAGTAAGGGATAAAACTATGGAAGCAACACAAACACAGGAAGAACACCCCAATATTGATAAGATCTCGGCAATGATGGATAAGACTTGGGCGACTCTGGATAGGATTGCTCAGCAGCAAGAAGAAACCGATCGAATGGTCAAGAACAATAATAAACTAATCGGGGACCTTGGCAGCCGTTTCGGCGAAATGATCGAGTACATGGTTGTGCCGAATCTGTTAACGAAGTTTCATGAACTGGGGTATGTCTTTGATAAGGCTTACAATGATACCGCTATAACTGACCGGACAAATAACATATTCGCGCAGGTTGACATTACCCTTGAAAACGGCGACAAGGTGATGATTGTCGAGGTCAAGTCCAAACCGGATGCCGAGGACATAAAGACGCATATTCAGCGTATGAAAAAGGTTAAAGCTCACGCGGCATATCATGGCGACAAGCGGAAATTCCTGGGGGCTGTTGCAGGTGTGGTATTCCTGCCGGAGGTAAAAGAGTATGCGCTGAAGCAGGGTTTTTTAGCGATTGAGCCATCGGGAGAAACTTTTAACATTACTCCGCCAAATGGCCAGCCGAGAGAATGGTAAAATTATTTAATGTCTTCGCAATACGGGAAAAAAATAAAAATATCAATCTTTGGGCAATCGCACTCCCCGGCGATTGGCGTGGGCGTTGACGGGTTACCGGCTGGAATCAAAATCGACACGGATGAACTTCGATCGTTTCTCAAACGCAGGGCTCCGGGGCAGAGCGGTATTTCCACGGCGCGCAGGGAGGATGATGTGCCTGAGATTTTATCGGGGCTGGCTGGCGGAGTCACTTGCGGCGCTCCGCTTGCCATAATCATCCGCAACGAGGATGCCCGATCCGCCGATTACCGTGAGCTGAGAGATATTCCGCGCCCGTCGCATGCCGATTACGCCGCGCACATAAAGTACGGCGGGCATCAGGATACGGCTGGCGGTGGGCATTTCTCAGGCAGGCTTACCGCTCCCTTGTGCGCCGCCGGAGGGCTCTGTTTGCAAATATTGCGCGGTCTGGGAATTCATATCGGCGCTCATATTTTGCGGATCGGTGGCGCAGAGGACGATCCGTTTGTTCCTGTAAATATTTCCGCAGGGGATTTCAACGCGATCTGCGGAAATCCACTGCCCGTACTAAGGCGGGAAGCAGGCGAAGCCATGAGGCAGCAAATTCTGGAAGCGCGGGAGAAAGGCGACTCTGTGGGAGGCGTTATCGAGTGCGCGGCAGTCGGCCTGCCCGCCGGGCTGGGCGACCCGATGTTTGACGGCATCGAGAACCGGATCGCAGGGATCGTCTTCGGCATACCGGGCGCGAAAGGCATAGAATTTGGAAGCGGTTTTGCAGGGGCAGAACGCAGAGGATCGGAAAACAACGACAGCTTTTATATGGACGGAAGGAATATAAAAACGCGCACGAATAACTCAGGCGGCATATTGGGCGGGATAACAAATGGTATGCCTGTTTTGTTCCGCGTGGCGTTTAAGCCCACTCCGTCCATAGGCAAAGAACAGAACAGCGTGAGCTTATCGCGTGAAGAAAACACTGTTTTGCAAGTAAAAGGCCGACATGATCCATGCATCGTTCCGCGTGCGGTACCGTGCGTGGAAGCAGCGACGGCAATCGCATTGTATGACGCTTATTTAGATCGTTAGACGCTATAAATGATAAAGGAGAAATCATAATGGGTTTACAGGATTACCGCCAGCAGATTGACAAGGTAGATGATGAGCTTTTGCGGCTGTTCAAAGAAAGGATGGAGGCCTGCCGCCAAATTTCTCAGTTTAAAAAAGATCATGGCCTTCCCTTGCTGGATGCCGCGCGGGAGAGGGAAAAGCTGGCTGATATTGGGGAAAAAGCGGGTGGCGAGCTTCGTTCCTATGCGCATATTTTTTACACAACGCTATTTGAACTTAGCCGCGCGTACCAGTGGGGTTTCCTGAATGCCGAATCCGATCTCAACAGGATCATTAATGACGCGGTGGAACATACGGATCGGCTGTTTCCGCAGCACGCGCTGGCTGCCTGCCAGGGCGTGGAGGGCGCATATTCGCAGATTGCCTGTGACAGGTTGTTCGCCGATCCTAACATCTTGTACTTCACGGGCTTTGACGGGGTATTTTCGGCAATCCGTGATGGTCTGTGCCAATACGGGGTATTGCCTTTGGAAAATAGCACAGCCGGTTCTGTCAACATGATATACGACCTTATGATGCGTTACAGTTTCAAGATCGTGCGGAGCGTGCGGCTGAAGATTGACCACAACCTGCTCGCAAAGGCAGGCGTCAAAAAGGAGAACATCCGCGAAATCTTTTCTCACGAGCAGGCGATCCAACAGTGCGCGGGGTACTTGAAGGAGTTTGGCAAAAGCGTGAAAATCACTACCGTCGCCAATACCGCCGAAGCCGCGAAAATGGTGGCGGAGTCGGAGCGAAACGATATAGCGGCGCTGTCCTCCCGTGCGTGCTGTGATTTGTATAATCTTAAATGCGTGGAAAGCTCTGTGCAGGACAGGGGCAATAACTATACGCGGTTCATCTGCATCTCCAAAAATCTCGAAATATATCCAGGCGCTGACCATACCAGCATCATGCTTACCACGGCGCACAAACCCGGCTCACTTTACAAAGTGCTGGGCCAGATATTCACGCTTGGCGTAAATATCGTAAAGCTCGAAAGCCGCCCGATTCCCGACCGGGATTTTGAGTTTATGTTTTATTTCGATCTTGAAACATCGGTTTATTCAAAAGAATTCAGCCAGCTTATGTGCGAGCTGGAAAATATATGCGAGGAATTCCACTATCTCGGCAGTTACACCGAGATAGTATAAAAATCGAAACCTATGAAAAAATCATTTGGCCTCCTTGGTGGGAAGCTGGGCCACAGCTTTTCGCCTCTGATCCACAGGCAGTTAGGGGAATACGATTATTTGTTGTACGAAGTATCTCTCGATAACCTTGATTCGTTCATGACGGAAAGGCGCTTCGACGGGATTAATGTAACCATCCCATACAAGCAGGTGGTAATGCCTTACTGCGCAACGCTTTCTAATGAGGCGCAGATGATCGGCAGCGTGAACACTATCGTAAAGGACGGCGAGGGGGCATTGCACGGACACAACACGGATCATCATGGATTTCGTATGATGCTGGAACGGGGCGGAATCGATCCAAACGGGAAAAAAGTGTTGGTGCTGGGCGATGGCGGATCGGCGCGGACAGTGAGGGCGGTATTGGGCGCTCTTGGCGCGCGCGAGATTGTTACGATCTCCCGCCGGGGCGAGAACCACTACGGCAACATCGAGAGGCATTATGACGCTGAGATTATCGTGAATACGACACCTGTCGGCATGTACCCTGACAATGGATCAAGTCCCCTAAGCCTTGCGGGGTTTGAGCGGTTAACGGGTGTGGCTGATTTGATCTACAATCCCACGCGAACCAGGCTGCTGCTTGAAGCCAAACGGCTGGGCATTCCCTGCGTGAACGGCCTTACAATGCTGGTTGCCCAAGCGGAGATGGCAAACCGCTTGTTCTTGGGTACACCCGCAAGGCCGGAATTGATCGATAAAATTGTCGCTTTGATTCTCAAAGAAACACGAAACATCGCCCTTATTGGTATGCCCGGCTGCGGAAAAAGCACCGTTGGCCGCATCCTCGCCCAGGCTATGGGGCGTCCGTTTGCGGATATTGATGAGCGGATTGTTGCGACTGCGGGAAAGAGCATACCTCAAATTTTTACCGAGGAAGGCGAAGAAACATTCAGGCGGCTGGAAACGCGCATACTTGGCGAGGAAGCCAAGGAGAGCGGTATGGTATTGGCGACAGGCGGCGGCGTGGTGACGCGATCAGAAAATCTTGATTTGCTGCGGCAAAACAGTTTGATTGTGTATCTGAAACGCGAATTAAATGAGCTTATTACCGACGGCAGGCCGCTATCCAGGGGTGTGGGGATTCAGGTTCTTGCCGAACAGCGGCTGCCGTTATACGAAACGTGGAGCGATTGCGCTATTCAGGTAGAGGCGAAACCGGAGCTGACGGCGGCGCGGATTCAGGAAGCGATAGGGTAACAGCAGTTATTTTATCACCTACACACCAATTGAAAGTAAACCAGATAAGGGGACAGTGCGTGTCTGCCAAAACATATGGGGGAATCCGGACTGTGCAGCCCTCTGAGCACTTAGCATTCTGGACAATGAACAAAATTGTTAAAACAAGACTAAGTGTTCAGGCTTCCATTCCATTTTAGGGCAAGCATTTCTTCCCTGGTCTGCTACGCCGGAGAGTCCCATAATTTTTTGGCCTACAGAACCGTCAGACCGAAGGTCTGCGTTAGCCCCGCGCTGTCCCCTTTCAGCTTTGTTACAATTGTAGCCAATGTAACAGGATAAATGCTGTTGCCTTATGACGGCGTATGCCAGCCCGTAGCGCCCTCTCCGATTGGTTTATACTGTTATAAAGTAAGTGCTGTTGCCCTGAATTAGGGTTAAGCCCCCTGTTCAAACCTATCTCCTGGTTGTATACTATTTACTAGAGGTGACCAAATGGAAAAACAACCTTCTGCAAAAGAACATTTTGATAACGGCAAAAATTTCATCGATCAGAACGATCTTGATAACGCTATTTCGGAATTCAACGAAGCCATAACCCTGGATCCCAATTTTTCAGACGCTTATGCCTACCGTGCCAAAGCTTATAATTTGAAACGAGATTATGACAGTGCTATTGCTGATTGCGATACGGCCTTAAAACTAAATCCCGATAATTCCACTGGCTATTTTGAACGTGGCTATACGTATCTATACGACAGGAAGGACTTTGACAGCGCCATAGCGGATTACGACCAGGCTATAAAGCTTGATCCCAGTAACGCTGCTGCTTATAGTCACCGGGGCGTTGCATATGGGCAAGGGAAAAAAGACTTTGACCGTGCCATTGAGGATTTAACACAGGCTATAAAGCTGGATCCTGATTTTGCTATTGCTTATAGTAACCGAGGCCTTGCTTATAGGTTTAAAAACGACAATGACCATGCCATCGCTGATTACACCCAGGCTATAAGGATTGACCCCTTTTACGCTTTG
>Ga0268262_10003139_pt1 | contig 18169 bp, 20 predicted proteins | sample TergutNc150P3_FD_190354 | JGI IMG/M metagenome (GOLD analysis project Ga0268262, IMG submission 190354) | Nasutitermes corniger P3 segment gut microbial community from laboratory colony in Florida, USA - Nc150 P3 (SPAdes) (version 2) | ecosystem: Host-associated > Arthropoda: Insects >...
AGCCGGGTACGGTTTTTACAAAAAAGATATACGCCGCCCTGCGCCGCTTGGGATTTAAAACGGTCTTTGACACTAACTTTTCAGCCGACCTTACCATCATGGAAGAAGGTTCAGAGCTTGTAAAACGCCTGACCGAAAAAAACAGCGTCATTCCGCTTATAACTTCCTGCTGCCCGGCATGGGTAGACTATATGGAAAAATATTACAACGACATGATTCCCAATTTTTCAACCGCGAAATCCCCCCAGCAGATGATGGGCGCGATGATTAAAGCATACTGGGCTGAAAAAGCCGGTGTTGATCCCGATAAGGTGTATTCGGTATCAGTCATGCCGTGTACCGCTAAGAAGTGGGAAACAAAACGCAATGACGATATGAAGAGCGCGGGTCACGGTTACGACGTGGATATTGTAATTACGACAAGGGAGCTTGCGCGTATGATCAAACAGGCGGGAATTGAAATACTGAAACTTGACGAAGAAGAGGCTGACAATCCGTTAGGACCGTACACCGGAGCCGGAACAATTTTTGGAGCTACGGGCGGAGTAATGGAAGCCGCAGTCCGCAGCGCTTACTACCTTGTTACAAAGAAAGAACTTCCCGACGTGGACTTTAAACCGGTCCGTGGGCTTGAGGGCGTAAAGGAAGGGGAAGTTGATTTTGGCAATGGGACAAAGATAAAAATTGCTGTAGCCCATCAGATGGGAAATATTGCCGCTGTTTTGGACAAGCTCCGCGAGGCGAAAAAAGCCGGTAAAGAGCCGCCGTATCACTTTATCGAAGTAATGGCGTGCCGGGGCGGATGTATCGCGGGCGGAGGACAGCCCTACGGTTGTACGGATGATATTCGCAAACAACGCACAGGCGGTCTTTACGCTGACGATCAAAAGTCCCAGTACCGTTGTTCGCATCAAAATCCGTATATAGGACAGGTTTACAAGGAATTCCTTGGAGAGCCAGGCGGTCACAAAGCGCATAAGCTGCTCCACACTAAATATGTGGAACGGCCGTTATATGTGAAGTGAAAATAAATTTTTAGGGGGAGATGTTTATGGAGAAACTTTTCAAGTTACAGGAAAAGGGAACGACGTTCCAGCGGGAGATCTTAGCGGGTCTCACAACATTTTTAACTATGGCTTACATTCTTGCGGTTAATCCGGGAATATTAAGCGGAAGGTTTGCCAATGCGGAAACGTTTGTAGGCATGCCGTGGGGAGGCATCTTTACCGCCACAGCCATAGCGGCGGCAATTGCCACTTTAGTAATGGCGTTTACGGCTAACTTGCCTGTCGCCCTTGCTCCGGGTATGGGGCTTAATGCTTTCTTTGTTTATACGGTAGTATTGCACATGGGGTATACATGGCAGATTGCGTTAACGGCAGTTTTCCTTGAAGGTATCCTATTTATGGTTCTTTCTTTATTTAATGTTCGTGAAGCAATAATAAAAGCTATTCCCGCTAATTTGAAGAAAGCGGTCGCCGTAGGCATAGGTTTATTTATTGCGTTAATTGGATTTTCAAACGCGAATATTATTATCGGTAATTCCGGTACAATTGTCGGGTTAGGTAACATAACTTCTGGCGGCGCGTTATTGGCGCTTATAGGGCTGACGATTATTATTGTACTGTATGTTTTAAAAGTTCCCGGAGCCATTCTTATCGGTATTCTTGCGACTACGATTATTGGTATTCCAATGGGAATTACCCAACCTTTTGGCGGTTGGTCAGACTGGAGACCGTTTGCCATGCCTGAGGCCCCGTTACTTTTCAAATTTGATTTTACAAAAATTTTAAGTTTTAATTTTTTTATAGTATTCTTTACATTCCTGTTTGTTGACATCTTTGATACCGTAGGAACACTGGTAGGAGTTACCACTCAGGCCGGTCTTATTGATAATGACGGCAACATTCCCCGCGTTAAGCAGGCTCTTTTTTCGGACGCGCTTGGCACGACTGTAGGAGCCGCCCTTGGTACTTCAACGGTTACAAGCTATATTGAAAGCAGCGCGGGCGTAGCCGCCGGCGGACGCACGGGTCTTACAAGCGTTGTTACCGCGATAATGTTCCTGTTGGCGTTGTTCCTCTCGCCCCTGTTCCTCCTGATTCCAAACGAGGCTACGGCCCCGGCTTTGATTTTTGTCGGCTTCCTTATGATACAGCCAGTAACCACCATTGATTTTAAAGAGCCAACCGAGGGCATCCCGGCATTCATCGCGATTGTGATGATGCCCTTTGCGTACAGTATTGCGGAAGGTATCGTTTACGGAATTATCTCCTATGTAGTTCTTAAAATTGCCGCCAGAAAATTCCAGGACGTTACCATAGTAACATGGGTACTCTTTGTAGTGTTCATTTTACGGTACTTCCTGCGTTAAATGCTGATGTTTACGGGGCGTGTTAACCGCCCCGTAAATTTATTATAAAGGAGGGTAAAATGACTAATGAAGAAATTTTATTTAAGATAGATCATACGCTCCTAAAGATGACTTCTTCATGGGAAGAAATCAAAGTACTTTGCAATGAGGCGGTTAAATATAAAACGGCTTCCGTATGCGTTCCGCCTTCTTATGTAAACTCAATTCATAATGCATTTAAAGACTTGAATATTTGCACCGTAATCGGCTTTCCCCTTGGCTATTCAGTTACCGCCGCGAAAATTTTGGAAGCTGAAAACGCCATTAAAGACGGCGCAAATGAAATTGACATGGTAATAAATGTCGGCGACGTTAAAAACGGACGCTTTGATTATACTCGTGAAGAAATCAAGTTAATTAAAGAGGCTTGCGGCGGCAAAATACTGAAAGTGATAATAGAGACCTGTTATTTAACGGAAGACGAAAAAATCCACCTTTGCCAAATTGTTACTGAAGCGGGGGCTGACTTTATCAAAACCTCCACCGGCTTTGGAACGGCTGGCGCGACTCTGGCTGACATGGAGCTTTTTAAAAAACACATCGGCGCGGAAGTGAAGATAAAAGCCGCAGGCGGAGTAAAAACACGCGAAGACTTGGAAGCCTTCATTAATGCGGGAGCCGCACGGATAGGCACTAGTTCGGCGGTTAAACTTTTAATTGGCGGCGCGGCGACAGGTTATTAATTTTTTAATTGACTTTTTATTTAATCTCATGTAAATTCAAATACAGAGGGTTTTATGCCCCAGGACTTTGGTCCTAAGAATCGCCCGTATGGGGGTTCTAAAATAAACCTTAATGGTCGGGGAAAGGCGAGAGCGTTCCTGACGAGGAGATTGTATGAAAGGTACAAGAAATTACATGGATCTGGGCAGTATTTTTGATGAAATTTTCGATGCCGCCCAGGAATTTAAGGATGAATTCCACAGGAATTTTAACAAGTGTAACGGGGATGACAGGTTCACTCAAGGTCCGTTTAACTTCGGCAAACACTTCTTCGACGAAAACACCGATTTTTACCCAAACTATTCTTACCCGCCGATGAATGTTTTTATGACCGAAGACAGGTTTTTGGTCTTTGAATTTGCCTTGGCAGGTTTTGATGAAAAAGACATCAGCCTCTCTTTTCAGGGCGATTACATGGTGTTTTCCGCGAAGATTGACAGTTCCTTAAGCGTTCAAGACGACAACCCCGCAAGACTACAATCAGAGGAAAATGTCCGCTACTTTAAACGCCGCCTTAAAATGAAAGACATCGAAAGGCAGAAGTACTTTGTGCCCCTGGACAAATACGCGCAAGAAAAAGTAAAAGCGGTATACAAAAACGGCATCCTGCGCGTAACAATTCCGCCCAAGGACGAACTTGATCAAAACGACGGAATTAAGATTGAGATAGTGAAAGAAGGTTCTTAAATTTAACCGAAAGACCTCACACAAAGAACACGAAGGAACAAAGAACACAAAGAGGGAAGAGGGGGTTATGCCCGAAGGTTATGCGTGAGTTTCACGATAAAATAACGGACAAAAACCCCTTATCTTCCTTCGTGATCTTCTAACCTTTGTGATCTGCGCACTGACGGCTGCCTAAAGTCAGCCTTGCTTTTATTTCATACAGTGGCATTTATTGGTGCTACGTTGTGCTGCATTATTCATCCACACGGCTACGCCGTGCGTTCATTTAACGTGTGCAAACCTTCCAGATTAATTTGTATACGGATTCTTTCTATGGAACGCGCTTTGCCGTCTTTACCTAAATCAATATACACACCTTGCAATTCCGGGGACTCCCATGCGTCTTTTGTCCATTCGGGGATGCCTGTCAGGTATTCTTTTATGCGCGAATCTATTTCACAGCCGCCGACTGACTGTTGGCTTCCCGTGCGGCCTGCGTCGCTTATATAGGCGGTTCCGCCCTGCATGATGATTTCATCGGCGGTTTGGACTCTTGTGTGGGAGCCGATTACGGCGGAACAAAGGCCGTCGGCGGCGTAAATAAAAGTTTTTTTCTCAGCGCTTGCCTGCGCGTGGAAATCTATAATGATATAGGGAGTTTGTTTTCGCAGGCGTTCAAGTACTGCGGGCATGGAAGTGAAGGGATTATTCGCGTGAACGCGTCCAAATCCGTTCTGACCGATAAAAACCGCGACGGCGATTTTTTCATTTTCCACATTGTAAATTTTTGATCCGATACCAGGGGCATCCGTACTTAAATTTTCAGGACGCAACACATAATGGCATTTATCCAAATTTTCCGTTAAATCTTTTTTGTAGAAACAACAGTCCCCTAGGGTGATTACATTAGCGCCAAGTTTGTGGATGTAAGCGGCATGAGTTCTGCCAAGACCGTTCCCTCCCGTGGCTCCGTTGGCGCAGACAATCATAATATTCCATGGATAGCGGATCTTTAATTCACTTAACGCTTTTTTAAACGTATAAACACCCGCTTTGCCAACCAGTTCCGCGACATAAAGCACTTTCATTTGTATTTATACCCGGCCATTAATATCCAAATTGGAAATAATCCGTTCAAATTCCGCAGCCGCCCGATAATCGCCCAATTCCCTGCATGTGTCCCTTAAATTGATCAACGCGTCGTTAAATTGCGGGAAAATGCTTATGGTTTTTTCAAAGCAATTGCGGGCTTCTTCAAAATTATTTATGTTAAAATATAAAACGCCAAGATTATTCCATATTTTTGGATCGTTGTCATTACAGGACAACGCCGTCTTGTAACAATTTTCCGCAAGAACAAAATCGTTTAATTCGTAATAAATAAGTCCCAATGAATTCCATGCCTCACAAATATCGTTGTCAATAACTAAAGAATGTTTAAAACTGTCAATCGCTTCCGTATACTCGCCTGTTTTCTGCTGGGCTATGCCTAAATTTAGCCATAAAAGCGGGTTTTCCGGCTCTAAAATTAACGCTTCGCGGAACAGGGGAATCGCCTCAAAAGGCTTATTAGCCTCGGTCAACGCGACGGCGGAATTGTTTAAATTCGCAACAGTTTCCATTATCTTAATATAGCTTAAAAATATTGGATTAACAATATATTTTTATTTTCCTCCCTATTATTTTTTTATTGAATATAGTATAATCATATTTAGGAAATAAAAGTGAAAAACATTGGTGAATATAACAGTGGAATGACAGAATATGAGTTTTTCTCATTTCTTTATGACAAAATACTTGCAAAAGAAATTACCTCTTTTTCCAAACTAAGGGAATTAATCGCCCCCGCAATAAAGGATAAATGGACGCACCCTGTGATTATTAGGGCGTTTCAACTGTTAAAAAGCCTAAACTGGGGATTTTTTGCCAATCTTTCCCCAACCACCCATAAGAAACTTTGGAAAGAATTGATTATCCCGGACAGGGATTTTCCTGAAGCGGGGGATTTGAAAAAAACCTTGCAAATATCCAATATTTATGTCGCAATGCTGGATATCCACGGTTATACAAAATTCTGTATGGATTCCAGAAAAAATCTTTCCATGATGCACAATTTGGATTGGGCCATTGAAAATGAGGTTAACAGAATATCTTCCCAATGCGGCGCGATAAGCCAGAGGGAAAGAGGTGATGAAATGGTTGTTGTCGCCGCAAGCGCCAAAGACGCGGTTATGGTAACTTTGTGCATTATCGACTATTTTGGCAAAACCGATACCGTCAAAGATCCGGCAATACCGACAAAGCGTACAGGTAATGCGGAAAATCTCCCCATTTTTAAAATTTCCGCAGGAATTACAGGTGGAAATACGCAAAGCCCGTTGATAATTACGGAAAAAGGCAACCTTTCCGGTTTCCTTCTTAACTCAGGAGCCAGACTGCAAACCAGGGCAAACGAACTTTCGCCTAAAGAATCCAGAGTCATGATTGCCAAACAGGTAATGATGAATTATGAGAAGGAAAACGCCGCGGAACAATGTATTCTGGCGCAAAACAATTCGATTTATTTCTTTGATACCGGTCATATTGAGTTTAAAGGGGTTATGATCCCCACCTGTGAAGTTGTTTTTGATAAAAATGAACGTTATAAAGAACAATTTGCGGAATTCATGACTAAACTTTTTTCTTCCACCCGTGAAAATTTATGGGAACAGCGTATTTATCAGGATATGGTTGAACTGCTAATAAGGGTAGCCCAAGCCATGCCTAAATTTTCCGTAACGCCACCCAAGCCGGTTCGGGATATGCAGACCATTACAAATGAATCCTATGTGCAATTATGCCGTCTTGGGTATAAAGCGTATTGCAGGGACGAGGATTACTATCTTGCCGTTGAATATTTAAACGACTTGGTTTTTATCAGCGAACTGATTCCGTCGTTTGACAGGTTGATTCTTGATTATCTTAAGGGAATTACCGATAAATATCAGCTTCTTCTTGACGCTTTTGAAAAGTACATGGATAAAGAAGTCGAAGAAAAATCCACGGTTATTTTTCATGGGGATCATTACAAAACATGGATTGCCGCCAAAAACGGTTCATCGGTATATGAGAAATTACGCGCGATAGGCCGTAAGAGCAAGGAAATTACAAAGAAGAAAAATTTATGGTTAAATGCCCTATCGCAGAACAAGGAAAAAATGGAGTTTACCTTATATTCCGGGAAAAAGTAATTATATTAAAAATATGCCTATTTAGCTTAAAATATTTATAAAAAACAACTTGATTTTTTATCAGGTTTTAGATAGATTTAGTATAAAGGAATTAAGGTGCATAAATTATTTAAATACTGGCGTTATTATTCACTGGGACGCGAACAATATCATTTATTCATGACTAAAGAATGTAAGAATAATTTGTACAGCCTTCGTTTTGCCAATATTTTTATTATGTTTATGATAAGCGTTTTCGCTTTTTATTCCATATTAATAAAAAAAAATGTAAATGATATTAGCATATTTATATATGTAGTTACTGATTTTATCGCCTTACTGCTTGCCATAGTGACCAGTTTTTATATTCAATTAACTAACAATCATAAAAGAGAGTTTAATAAAACTTATATCTATTTATTAACTGTAATTTATTTTTTAAATCTTATATTTTTTGGTTTATATATAAGCGTTTGGGCTGATCGTGAAAATTATGCCGTTGGCTTTATGATTCTTCTTATATGCTCACTGATTTTGTTTTCTAACTCTCCCATTTTAAATATTTGTCTTACGCTGACGGCAACGGCCGCTTTTATTATTTCTACTGTTTTATATAAAACGCGTGAAATATACATTATTGATATTTTCAACGTGTTCTTTTCCACTATAATGAGCATATTTGCCTGCTGGCGCTTAACAATGCAGCGTTCTATGTCAGACTTAAGAGTTTCTAAAATGGAAAATGAGCGAAACAGGTATTTGGAAGAAAGCACGATAGACGTATTAACAAAACTTAGAAACCGCCGTGATTTTATGCAGACTTTTCACAGGTATATTGTCAATTACAGGGAAGGCGATGTTTTTTTATGCCTCGCTATCGCTGATATTGATTTTTTTAAAAACTACAATGATTTTTACGGTCATCCAAAAGGCGATGACTGCCTTCGCGCCATTGGCGAAGTGTTTAACAGATTAAAGGAAACAATGGGGGTCTACTGCGCCAGAGTCGGCGGTGAAGAATTTGCCCTGCTTTGGTTTGAAAAAGAAGATATTTCTCATGTAAATACCGTCATCTCGCGCGTTACTAAATTAATACATTTGTTAAAAATTCCGCATGAAAAATCAAGCGTTTCCAAATATGTGACAATGAGCCTTGGGGTATACGTGGAAAAATGCGGCGCTTCAAAAGATACGGAAGAAATGTATAACTTAGCCGATAAGGCGTTATATTCCGCCAAAGAGGGCGGACGTAATTGCGCCATTATTAAAGGAAGATTAATTAAAGAATACCGTTTAGACACCGAGAAAGATCAATAAGCTGCAAAAGGAATTATTTCCATTATCCGTACTCTGAATCTGGCGAAGACCGCCCAACGTCCGCCGTCAATGTAATAACGCGGGAAGGCAGCCAGACTGATAAATCCATTCACATGTTTTGGCCTGTTTCTTTCACTCCCCCGCAATGCGGCACGCAACGCCGCCCTTGCACAGTCCTCAAGGGCAAGTTGTTTTGCGGGGATCCAGCCGGGAAATTCTTCAAAGAAAGTTGGCGAATAGCCCGTAGCCTGCATACTTCTTATCATTCCCGTGCGCCACACATGAACTTTTTTTTGCCCCCCATCGGTCAAATGGTAATCCGTCCACACCCTAAGTTGCATACCCCTGATTTCAGTGTCGGTAACCACAAGCGCCGGATCGCCGAATTTAATTACTCCCTCAGGTTTAAGTTCAAGATGTTCTTCAATTTTTCTTGCCTTCTCGCCTATTTCATAACTAAATGACCACCCATGAATCATCGCGGAATAAAACAGGGCAGCCTCTTCAAGTGCGCGTCTGCCTGCCGAAGGAATACTCAGCGGATACTCCTCGTCCACATGCCCCGCATATATTGGCTCAAGATCAACATAAACCTCGCCCCGTAAAACAAGCGGATGCTGCCCAAATTCGCTACCCTGCGCATAAACGGTGAAAAACAGGGAAAAAAACAGGCAAAAAGACAGTATTTTTCTACTAAGCATACTAATTTATCGGAAATTTTTCCCCAAGACCTCACACAAAGAACACAAAGGTACTAAGAACACAAAGGGGAAGAGGGGATTTTTGTCCGCTATCTTATCGTAAAGCCTACGCGTTGCTTTTGGACAAAAATCTCTCATTCCTCTTTGTGAACCTCAACCGAGACCGAAGGTCGAAGGTTCCCCTCTTGATCTTTGTATCTTCGTGATCTTTGTGAGAAACCTTGCGAATTAAAGCTCCAGGGAGCGTTTCCATGCGGCTTCTACCGCCTTGATTACAGTGCCTCGGAATGCGCCGTCTTCTAGGGCGGTGATTCCGGCTATTGTGGTTCCGCCGGGGGAGGTTACCATGTCTTTTAGTTCTCCCGGGTGTTTTCCTGTTTGCTGAACCATTTCTGCGGAACCCAATACTGTTTGGGCGGCGTAGCGGAGAGCCTTGTCTCGCGGCAATCCGGCGCGTACACCACCATCCGCTAAGGCTTCTATGAATAAATAGACAAACGCGGGACCGGAACCAGATAGCCCTGTAACCGCGTCCATTAAACGCTCGTCAATTTTATCGATAATACCCGCGCCGCTTAAGATTTTTTCAAGTTCCGATACGCTCTGCGTGGAAACTTCAGGAGAGGCTGACATCGCTATCATTCCCTTACCGATTAGCGCGGGAGTGTTTGGCATTATGCGCACAACGGGCATTTTTGTACCGAGAACTCCCTGTATTTTTGCGATTGACCAGCCCGCCGCCATTGAAACAAAAACAGGCGCGTTATTTGAATTGAGTTTTTTATTCGCGGTTGGGGCAATTTCAGCTAACACCTGCTGTAACACTTGCGGCTTTACGGCCAGAAAAATAAGGCTGCCTTTTTCCACGGCTTCAATATTTGTGGCTAAGAGTTTCGCCCCCAAAGACAGCGCGCAGGTTTTTGCTTTTTCCAAATCAGCGTCCGTAATGTAAATATCCGTTCCCTTGGCGGCGCTCATCAAGGCGAAGCCCATGTTGCCGCTTCCAATACAAGAAATAATACCCATCAATCTACTCCTGCAGCTTTTCTAAAACGCCTAACGGTCGCGGCCGCGATAGGACGCGCCTTTTCCGCCCCCTGCGCCAAAATTTTATCCAGTGACGGAATGTCCGCCATGATTGCGTCAAATTTTTCGCGTATGGGGGAAAGACAGCGGTTTGTTACGCGGAACAGTTCTTCTTTAGCCTCTCCCCAGCCCATGCCTCCCGCGCGGTAGCGGTTGGCAAGGGCGGCCTGCTCTGTCGCGTCCGCAAATAATTTGTAGAGTTGGAAAATCTGACTTTCATCGGGATTTTTTGGCTCTTCTACGGTTTGGGAATTTGTAGTTATCCGCATGATTGTTTTGCGCAGGATTTTCTCCGGCGCGAAAAGAGGGATTACATTACCGTAGCTCTTGCTCATCTTTCGCCCGTCAAGCCCAGGCACTACGGCAACGTCTTCTTGAATTCCCGCCTGCGGCACTTTTAAAACCTGTTGCCCGTAATTGGCGTTTACAGACTGCGCGATATCCTGCGCCATCTCAATATGCTGTAATTGATCCTTGCCGACCGGAACTATATCGGAGTCAAAAAGAATAATGTCAGCCGCCATTAGCACGGGGTATGTAAAAAGACCCATGTTAATTCCAGCGTCGGTATCATCGCCTTTATCATTGTTTTCCTGAACGGCGGCTTTGTACGCGTGGGCGCGGTTCATCAGCCCCTTGGACGTAAACGCCATTAGCATTGTAGTAAGTTCAAAAACTTCGGGGATTGAGCTCTGCCTGTAGAAAATTACTTTTTCAGGATCAAGACCGGAGGCGAGCCAGCCTGCGGCGACTTCCCTTATTGTAGTATTGAGTTCCTTAGGATCTTTCATCGTGTTTAGGGCGTGATAATCGGCTATAAAATAACGCGCGTCGTATTCTTTGGCAAGTTCAAGCGCGGGTTTTATCGCGCCAAAATAGTTGCCGATATGCAAATCGCCGGTGGGTTTTATGCCCGTCAGAGAAATCTTTTTCATAGAAACAATGTAACTATTTTACAAAAAAGAGTAAAGAGAGAATAAGCGTTAATATTTAAAAAGATCGATAAAAGGCATTATAAAAAATGATTTTTTTTATTATATTGTCATTATGAAGATCAAGGTAAAGGCATTTGATATTATCATTATCCTTGCAGTGGCAGGTTTGACATTCTTTGCCACCTACGTGGCATATATGAGGCCGCATGGAAAAGATCAGGTGTTGATTCAAGGTCAGGGGGGGGAATGGGTTTATCCTATTGAAGCTGACGCGACAGTCGTAGTAACGGGGCCGCTTGGAGATACGACTGTGCGCATTCAAGGAAACAGCGCTTGGGTGGAGTCCTCGCCATGTGATAATCATACTTGTATAGCCGTGGGTTCCATTTCCAAACAGGGGGAGTGGGCGGCTTGTCTTCCCAATAATGTTTTTATAGTTGTAAATGGGATTGAGGATGATATTGACGGAATTTCCTGGTAGAAAAAACATCGCCTTGTTAGGCGCTTTGTGCCTGTTTCTTTCCGCTATTGAATACATGATACCAAAGCCCCTGCCTTTTATGCGTATCGGGCTTGCCAATATGCCGCTTATGCTCGCGTTGGATATTTTTCCCTTTTCCGCCTTCTTGCTGTTAGCTTGCATTAAAGTTATAGGGCAGGCTTTGATCACGGGAACTTTATTTTCGTATGTTTTTTTATTTTCGCTTGTCGGAACATTCTTGTCAGCCGTCCTTATGTTTGTTCTGCGCAGACTGTTTGGAAAAAAGCACATAACATTTGTAGGAATTGGAACGGCGGGAGCGGTTATTTCAAATCTTTCACAGTTGGCGCTCGCCCATCTTTTTATTTTTAAGGATAATGTCCGCTATATCGCGCCCCCATTCTTACTGACCGGGCTTATTACCGGAATCGTACTTGGTGTTTTTTGCGAAGCTTTTACCCGCGTGTCAAAGTGGTATAAGGCGGAGGTAAGAAATGGGCAGGATTGAAGTTTACGAAAATGTTTTTAGCGCGAAAGCGTTGTTCATCGCGGGTTTGTTAATTATGCCTGCTTTGCTTTTTATTCCAAGTACCGGATACAGGTGCTATCAATTTGTGTTCTTCTGTATTCTGGTTTTGCTCTCTGGACAAAGGATCAATTTTTTAATCACATTTCCAATAATAATGTTTATTATAGTATTTAACCTTATTATTCCTTATGGGCGCGTTTTATTTTCTTTTGGCGCGTTTAAAATAACTTCGGGCGCGTTACAAGCCGGAGTCCATAGGGCTTTCACATTACAATCCTTTGTAATGTTGTCAAAACTTACGATTAGGAAAGATTTAAAAATTCCCGGCGCTTTTGGCGAGTTGCTCTGCGAATCCTTGCATATATTTTCCGCCATAATAAACAAAAAATACGTCATTCCTAAAAGAAATTTTCTTGTAAAAATTGATAATCTTATGCTGGAATTAAGCGAAATAACGCTTCCCGCGCCTGATGAAAAGGTAATAAAAACCACACCCAGGGGATTTCTCATTTTAGCTTTAGTTGTTATTCTTTCATGGTTGCCATACTATATCTTTTATCTGTAAGCAAAAAATCAAAACCGCCCGTGACAATTACGCTATTGTCATGAAAAACAAAAACCGCCTGCGCTTTACCGTAATTTTTTAAAATTGATATTCCATTTTCATAACCTGAAACAAAGATTGAGGTAGAAAGAGCGTCCGCGTCCATGGAATTATCCGCTATTATTGTTACCGATACAATCCCGTTGTTCACGGGATACCCGTCTTTTACGGATAGTAGATGATGGTAAAACATTCCGTTTTCTTCAAAGTTCCGTTCATAAACGCCTGAAGACACAACTGTTTTTTCAGTTATCCGTAAATACCCGATAATGGAACCCCGTCTTCCGTCGGGATTTTGAATGCCTACTTTCCAAAGTTTCCTGTCTGTTCGCATACCGATCATAAAAATATTACCGCCAAGGTCAATTTTTGCGCTGTTTATTTTATGCGATTTAATTATTTTTACCGCTTCATCCGCGGCATAACCTTTGGCGATGCCTCCCAAATCAATAGCCATGCCGCTTTGTTTAAGGTATACGCTTTTTAACCGCGCGTCCAACTCAATGTTACGCCAATTTATTAGTGGCAGGGCATCGTTAATTTCTTCCTTACTTGGGACGCGTGGTTTGCTACTAATCCCCCATAGGGAAACAATAGGTCCTACCGTGGGGTCAAACGCGCCACCGCTTAATTCGGCGAAAAAAATAGCGCGTTCAATTACCTTAAAAGTGTCTTCCCGTACAAATACCGGCTCAATTCCGGCGGCGGCGTTTATTCTGCTGACATCGGAGGAAGAGATATTAAAACTCATAAGTTTTTCTATTTCGCGTATTCTGGAAAAAACTTCATCGCAAACGCCTATTTGCCCTTTTTCAAAAATGGTGATTGTACAGAATGTTCCAAGCGCGAAATCTTTACGGGTAGTGACCTGTTGGGAGCAGGATAAAAATAAAAAACAAAAAGAAAATAATACCGTTAATTGCTTATAAACCAAAGCGTTCAGATAATTCCTTCAGGTGGCTGGCGATAAAAAGCGCGCCGTAAGTGGTAAGAACAATGCCGATTGTAATGCCTACGGGCAGCATGAATGACATTCCCGATTCCAACGCAAGACTTTTAAAATCTAATCCAAAGAATGCGGTTGTAAGCGATATTAGAATAACAAGACCGGCGATTACCCAGCTTTGAGTTGAAAAACCACCAGCGACATCATGCGCTTCATCAGCCTGTTCTGCGTTAATTCTTGCCATTATTGTTTCTTCAAGGGCGGGGGGAGCTGGGGGGAAAAAATCTTCTTTCATTAAGATTTTCGCGTTTTCATAGCGTTCAATTTTTTCAGCGCAGACGGGGCAGAAAAGGGAATGCGCCCACAATTGTATCTGGCTTAAAAGAGGCAAGGAATTTACACCATCCCCACCTTCCTGTGACTCATAATACAGATACATGTTCTTTGAACAACCCATGTCGCGCTCCTTTTTAACATTATCAGTTTTCTGATAACCCATCTAATTTCTCCCTCAATAAAATCTTCGCCCTAAATACGTGAGATTTTATCGTGTTCACGGGAATACCCGTAATCGCCTCTATTTCCTGATATGAACGGTCATAAAAGAAAAACAGATCAATGCAAATTCTAAAACGCTCAGGTAACTCATTTATGGCGGCGCGGACTGCTTCTCTTGCCACGTTGCGGAGCGTTATCCGTTCAGGAGTTTCCCCGCCGTTTGTAAGTTTTTCAGCGTCTTCTTCCACAAGGCTGTGGTATTCCTTTCTCCTGTTCACCTCGTTTAACGCCGTATTATAGGCGATTTTATAAAGCCATGTTGAAAACCGGCTCCTTCCTTCAAAACTGGAAAGACTCCGATACGCCTTTAGAAAAACCTCCTGCGCAAAATCTGAAGCGTCATCCGAATTACGGAAGAAGCTCATTCCCATTCCATAGACGGCTTTTTCATGCTGCCGTACTAATAGACGGAACAGATCTTTTTGCCCCGAAATAATTTGGCTGACGACTATCCGCTCGCTTATTTCAGATTCATCAGCCATTACGCTTTTCATTCCGCTTTATCACATAGAAGAGCAAAAGTCCTATACCCATCGACAGGGGAATGATCCCGCCCAATAGGCCGTATGACGCTTTTTCAACCGCTACGGATAAAAATACAGTTAATGATATGCCAACGCTGCTTAAAAGAAGGCCTGACAACAAGCTGAATGTAAGCAGGTTAAAATCCGGTTTTGCATATTGCCCCGCCTTAATCAATAGTGTCCTTCGTCTGTAATTCCACAACAAGTAGAAGAAAATAACTACCGAACCCATGACAATTCCCACGATGGGAATTACTGCGATAATTACTTGAGCGGCGGCGGATGTTCCATTCATATTAAACTCCAAAGTACTATTGTAAAATAAAACTTCTCACTCGTCTATAATTTTGACACGAAAAAATGTCGAAAGTTGCGATTTGTAATTCATTGCTTTAAGCTTTCAAGTACGTTCATGTCGCTGAAATAAAGCACGTTGATGTGTCCAAGCCGCAGAGTTGCGTTAAAACGCCGAAGTATTTCCTTCTTTGCAGTCTCTTCATCTATTTGATTGGCTTTTTCCACTGGAAGGGATGAAAAATATTCCGTTATTATCGCTTTAAAATCGTTGATTTTTGCGGCAAGCTCTTCGGTAAAAGGAACGTCATTTGCGGAGTAGGGGAAGGCGACGGAAAGGAGCAAGGTTGATGAATTTGACAGGGGGATCCTAAGCCGTTCCAATCCCGAATAGATGCGGATATCCTCATCTTTTGCCGACTCAGTTTTTGAAGACCCCCTGATTACCAAAACAGGTTCCGCGTTACGTGAACGAATAAGCCCTGCGATAGTGCCAATTAACAGCAAAACGATTAACGCGCTGGCGATAAAAAGCAACGCGAGGTATATGATTCTGGGGATTTTTTGGGTGGGGATGGAGAATCCTTTCATTTATTGAAAATATATATGAATATTCAGGCTTTTTCAAGATGGGGGCTATATCGCAAAAAACTCACGCATAGGCGCAGAGGGGGAAAGAGGTTGTTGTTTGAGGGCTGGGCGTGGGATTTTAAGATAAATTTACAGACAAAAATTTTCTTAAGCTTTGTGATCTTTATATGAAATTTTCAGATTTTTTTAATTTTCAGTCAAGCGTCATGCATCTGCACGCCATATATAGGTATGCAATTTTAAAACCGTCTTTTGAAGGTTTGGAAAAAAACAACCCAGGAGGAATATATGGACGAAGAAGAGCAACAAGAAAAAATTAAACATCTCAAAAAGTGGATTGCTGAGAAAAACGAATCAAATAAACCTTTTGAAAAAGAATCTATTGGCAAAGCCGCAGAATGGTTAATTAATAATGCCATAGAAGTCGGACTTGACATACAAGAATTTGAACATGAAATAACCAATTATTTTATTAATCATGTATTAAAAAGACATGGTAATCCAGACATAGAAAAATCACTTGGCCAAATTCCTGTAAAGGAAGATGATTTTAACAGCATTGCGGATATAGTCAAAAATCCGGACTATGCAATTATTGGAGCAAAAAGAAATGGAGAAGACGTTTTATTTTATGCAAAAAGAATGGAAGATGGATCAACCATTTATTTAGAAGAAATATTAAGTGGTAAGAAAAATAAAACCCTTCGTGGTAAGACTTTATTTAGGAAAAAAAATGATATAGATAAAAATGCTTTATTGAAAATAGCCGCCAGAGAAGGAAAAAACGATTTATCAAAAATAAAGACAGCCGACCTCCACCGTACTGGAGGCAATCCCAGCCTTGCACCGGATAAACCAGCGGCAGATGCCACTTCCACCCTCCGCGTAGATCAACTGTCTACAAATAATATATCACAAACTTCCCCGGATGTCAATAATGAGAATTAGAATTTATTTGAAATATTTCACACTAAGATCAAGAGGGGAACCTTCAACCTTCGGTCTCGGTTGAGGTTCACAAATGAGAGCAGGGAGGTTTTGTACGAAGGGGCTGGGCGTGGGATTTACGATAAGATCACAAAAGAAGAGAAGATCACGAAGAGGGGATCAAGGGGTGTTGTTTGAAAGCTATGCATGAGCTTCATGATAGAATAACGGACAAAAACCTTTAATTCCTCTTTGTGATCTTTGTTTCTTAGTGATCTTTGTGAGAAATCTTTCGCTACACCTCATCAATTTGCTGTTTTGCGGATATAAGTTTTTTTCTATCGGCACGAGAAAGCTCATCGTAAGATTTTCTTCTGCACATCGGGCATGAGCAATGTATCTTGCCTTTCGCTAAACGCCCTATTTTCTTCCCTCCCGAAGACCAAGCGTGTACATAATTTTCACCGCCGATTCGTCGCAAGAGGCGTATTTTTTTACAAATGACCCGCTGACGCTGTGAGCGCCGGTATGCTCTGTTTTTTTTCATTACTTGGATATTATAACATAAATTAAATTATTTTCAACAATTATTTTTAAAGGACTCACACTAAGAACACAAAGATACAAAGAACACAAAGGGGAAGAGGGAATTTTTGTCCGAAATCTATGCGTGGGCTTTACGATAAGATAACGGACGAAAACCTCCGATCCATCTTCGTGATCTTCGTACCTTTGTGATCTTTGTGAGAAATTCTTGCGAATAAATTTATTTCTTCATCGCCAACTTTGCAACGGCGCGTACCGCGCGTGCCGTGTTTTCGCTGATACGGCAGCGTTCCGCCATTTCTTTAATATCCGCGGCGGCGATGTTCGCAATTGATTCATAGGCTTTCATTATTGCCGCCGCGCGTTTTGGTCCGACTCCTTCCACCGATTCCAGTATCGGGAAAAAAAGGTCTTTTGATCTTAGCCGTTGGTTAAAGCCCGTGGCAAAGCGGTGGCACTCGTCGCGCACGTGCTGTAAAACTTTTAACGCTTCCGATTGCCTTGATAAAACCAGCGGTTCTTTCGCCGAGGGAAGCCACAGTTCTTCTTCGCGCTTGGCAAGACCGACAAGACCGCAGTCCGCGCCTAATTCATCTAACACTCCCTTGGCGGCGTTCACCTGTCCGATGCCGCCGTCCACAAGTATTAAATCGGGAAGTTCTTTTCCTTCACGGATAAGGCGCGAATAACGCCGCCTGACAACTTCGCGCATGGCGGCATAATCATCTACTATTCCAATCACAGTGCGCAGTTTAAAATAACGGTAACTTTTTTTGTCGGGAATCCCATTCTTAAATGAAATTAACGAAGCGACAGGATGTTTCCCGTCTAACTGCGCGATGTCAAACCCCTCAATCTTTTCAGGTCTGGATTTCAAACTCAACACGCGCATCAATTCATCAATGGCTGGTCCCACGCCTCTTTCCTTCAATCTTTTTCGCAAATCTTCCTCGGCGTTCTGTTTTGCCATCGCCATAATAGCAGAATGATGTTTTTCCGCAGGGGAGAGCAACTTCGGCTCATCCCCAAACTTCTCCCTAAACCAATTTTGTACTAACTCCAAATTCTTCCCATAAAGAATCATTGTTCCTTCGCCACGCAACGCAGAACCACTGTCCC
>Ga0268262_10003140_pt1 | contig 18167 bp, 23 predicted proteins | sample TergutNc150P3_FD_190354 | JGI IMG/M metagenome (GOLD analysis project Ga0268262, IMG submission 190354) | Nasutitermes corniger P3 segment gut microbial community from laboratory colony in Florida, USA - Nc150 P3 (SPAdes) (version 2) | ecosystem: Host-associated > Arthropoda: Insects >...
CGGCCTTGTGAATCCCCAGGTAATAAGAACTGCTGAACTGCTTGACATAAGGGCAATCATTTTTGTCCGGGGAAAAGTTCCGGGCAGAGACGTGATAGATATGGCGGAAGAGGCTGATATCATCCTTGGAGGGACAAAGCTCCCGATGTTCCTCTCCTGCGGAAAACTGTACGAAGCAGGGCTGAGAGCAGGCGGAACCAGGGAAATCAGCTAAAAGCAATGGGGAAAATAAAAAGCGCCCTGGAAATTGCGCTTGAGAAAACCGAATCGGTAAAAAGCGACAAAGGCAGCATAGGGCTGTTTGAAGCCAAGCAAAAAGGTAAAAAACTGGCCAATCAATTTCTTGAAGGCGCGGTCAAATCCCTGGAAGAAGAAATAAAGAAAAGTCCGGCCGCAGAAAAAGAAAGCCTTAAGCAGGGTATCTTCGATGTCCTCATTTCTCAAATTACCCTGCCTCTTGTAAAAGACGACATAAAGCGTATAGAGGCCGCCGGCCAGGGACTCAGCAGCGTAATCGAAGGAAAACGCTTCGCGGAAATTTCCAAACAGTTCGTCCAGATCATGAATCAGTTTCTTGAAGAAACAGCCCATTTTGAAGAAGCCATTAAAAAGCAATACGCGCCCAAACTGCGCCAAAAGGAAGAAGAGATTTCCCGCCGCATGGGACGGAACGTAAAACTGGATCCCTTCCAGGATCCGGAATTCGCGAATTTTTTCAACCAGAACATGCAAGCCCTAAAGGCAAATTACCAGACCGCGGCAGACCAGGTAAGGGAAGAAGCGCAAAAGCTTTTTGAAAAGAAATAGCTCGATAATTATGGACGTTCATATACCATATATAGATAAAATAATTCATATAATCGTTTCTTTGGCATCACCAGACCAGATTATACTTTTTGGTTCATATGCGCGGGGAGACAATAATGAGAAAAGCGATATAGATTTGCTTATTGTAAAAAAGAGCCTGGAAAAGGGGCGTGAAATCAGTGGCCTGATTTATAAAGCCTTTTTAGAAAATGAAATTGGGGTTCCTGTTGATTTGCTCACCATCGATTATAATAGGTACAAGGAATTAAACAATGAAATAGGATACATATATAAAACAATTAAAGAAGAGGGGAAGGTTATATATGGCTCGTTATGAAGAATGGATTGAACGGGCAAAGAGCAACCTTGAATTGGCACAAACAAAGATTATCCGCCATATCTATTATGAGGATTTATGCTACCAGTCTCAACAAGCCGCCGAAAAAGCGTTGAAAGGGCTTTTAATATATTACGGCGTTGAACCAGAGTTCACCCACAATATTGAGATATTGTTAAATAAGCTTAAGGCGTTTGCAGATATTCCAGAAAACATTAAAGAAGCAGTACAACTAACCATTTATGCTGTTCAAACAAGGTATCCCGGCGAATATGATGAAATTACAAAGGAAGAATATGAGAAAAGTGTTAAAATGGCAAAAGATTGTTTGAATTGGATCGAAAATAAGCTTACGGGAAAAAGTGAGCCATAATTTACGAACCGGTATCTTTCATATTTTGGAGCTTAATTAACTGTTTTATCTGGGACAAAACATAACTCTTAAAATGAGGGTTTAACTGGTTAAAAAAGATATTCATTTCATTTAATTGCTTGTCCAGTTTTGTTCCGTCAAACATTTTCCCATTGCCGGTTTTTAGCCATGTTTTATTAACCCCATAAATACTTGATACCAGTTCTATTATCCTTTCGTTGACTTCGTGCCGGTATATCTCAATATCTCCGATATAACCGCTGCCTTTAAGAAAAATACCTGCCGCAAATTGTTTTTGTGAAAGATTAAGGGCGTTTCTTGCCTGTTTCAGGCGGTCATTTATGGAAGTATCCATAAGCATTAATTTATTTGAAAAAATCGGTAGAAGCAAGGCGGTTTGCTCTATAAAAGATTAAAAGGGGTAAAATTTAACTTCCATATTATCGTTAATAGAGCGTATACTTGTCATTTATTAGATTTTTTGTATAAAATACGAATTACCATGAAAGAGGCGGGTGATAGTATACAAACGCTCAACCATGAATTTTCTCTCTTAACAGAGGAAAACAGACAAAGCGTTATAGAAATGATCAAGTTTCTTATTATCACCCAGAACAACATAGTACCGGCCTTATTTAATTTTGCTAAAGAAAAATTTACGGGGGAAGAAACATTGAATACCACCGGCGTTAAAAAGGAGTTTTAGTATGAACAGCAAATTCAAAACCATTTTTTTCACCCTTGTATCGCTACTCGTCTTCTTGGTAGCAGCCTGCCCAGCTTCGGCACAAACCCTCAACAGCCCCGAGGCGCTAAAGGAATACCTTGACAAACAGCCGGCCAATACCCCTGACAAGCCAATAATGGTTTCAATGGGAGCTAATGACCTTATGCTCCGAAGAATTGTTTTTGTTTTAATGACTACAGGTAAATATGTTAGCCTTAACCTTACCGGCAACGCTTTAACAACCATTCCGGATTATGCTTTCCAGGAATGCTTCACGCTTACCGCAATAACCATACCAAACAGCGTTACTACCATCGGGTATAACGTTTTTTACGGCTGCACCAATCTTTCCAGCATAACCATTCCAAATAGAGTTACCAGTATTTTGGGTAGCGCTTTTCAAGGCTGTACCAGTCTTTCCAGTGTTACAATACCAAGCAGCGTTACCAAGATTGTGCATTATGCCTTTTGGGACTGCACCAGTCTTACCAGCGTTACTTTTCAAGGCACGGTTAATATATTTGGTAATGCATCAGAAAATGCATTCGATGGCGATTTATTCGCAAAGTTTTACGTAACAGACGCAAGCAACGGAACACCTGGGACATACACAACATCAGCGCCTGTGACCAGTAGTTCAGTGTGGACGTTACAGCATTAGCATGGAAGTACAAATTTTCTTTCTTACGGCGGTCACTCTTAGTGAAAGCCGCCAAATTTACATAGGCATAAGGAAAAGTGCTGAGAAGGAGAGACAAATGGCAAAAAAAATTATTCTGTTGGGTATGCTCGCAATAGTACTCACGCTGGCTTTTAGCGGCTGCACTACCGTGCAAAAAGCAACCGCCGAAACAATCACTTATAACCAGGCTACTTTACAGAACCTGGTACGGATTACAGATGACGGCTTGTCAAAGGACTGGCTTAGCGTTTCACCTGACGGTTCCATGCTGCTGTACTGCGAATCGTCAGTTCCTTTAAAACGGAACAGTATTTCAAATGAGCATATTAAGTCATATAACATAATGCTTCTGAAAGACGCCACCAAAGCCGCGAAGACTCAGCTCATAATGGATAAATCCATTACCCCCGCATGGTTTAGCAAAGATGTCTTTGTATACTCAGTTCTCGAAGGCGGAATTCCAAAACTGATAAAATCAAACATTGCCGGAGGTGGAAAAGTATATATAACCCGTAACGCGGTTGGCCTGTACGACAGCCGCCCTTCTGTACGGGGAAACATCATCATCTGCGATACCGAGATAAATAAAAAGAAACAGATTGTCAGAATGACCGAAAACGGCACTGACGTTACCATATTGGGCGAAGGCGAGAATCCTTTTTGGCATCCTACTAACCCTCAGAAATTTTTGTTCACCAAAGACGGAAGTATTTTTGAAATGGACTTGAATACCTATCAACCGACAAAACTATTTGGGGACGCGAAGTTCCGCTCGGTTTCTCCCCGTTATTCTCCCGACGGTAAATACATCCTTTTCCAGAAAGAATGTCTTGTGCGGATCACAGACAGTAAGAGCGGAAAAACCAGTGAAACGACGCGCTGGCATGTGTTTATTATAAAGGTTGACGGCACAGACCTTGTTCAATTAACTGACGGAAATGTCGATGTGTTTTCACCGGTATGGGGAAATAAGGGAAACACAATATTCTTTGTTTCCAACGCCAACGACAGAACCGAAATATGGTCTGCACAGGTTAGCGTTAATTAGAGGAGTTTTGTATGAATAGCACGATACGCAAATTGTTTTTTGTTTTGGTTCTCGCGGTTCTTTCTGTAGGAGGAATTTTCGCGCAGAGCTGGTACGACAGTTATGCGCCGGCGGTTGAAGACAACATACTGTTTATCAACGCCGGTGTAGGTCTGGGCCCGACCGGCGGTGGCGATATTGGTATACCGCCTCTGTCTGTAAGCGTGGATTACAAATTGCCCATAGAATTACCTATAACAGCGGGCGCTATCGTTGCATTCTCCCAATGGAAAAAGAGCATCCGCTCTATAGACGCAATATATACGAATATCGGTTTCGGCGCCCGTGGTATGTACCATTTCAATTTTCTGGAAAATTTGGATACATACGCGGGAATTACTCTTGGTTATGTTTATCAAAGCGCAAAGTTAAAAGCCAATGGGATCGACTACGGAAGGGTTGATGGTAATTCATTTTTTCTTTGGGGTGTTTGCATAGGAGCGCGGTACTTTTTCACAGACCTTATAGGCGCGTATATGGAACTTGGGTACAGTGGATTGCAATATGTAGGTATAGGCCTGTCGGTTAAATTCTAAGCGGCGCGAGAAAGTCAGTTGCCTGGTTTGTAATGTTAAAGGAGAGAAAACAATGGTGAACAAAAATAACTGGCTGGCAATACTGATAGTGGTATTCGGAATGACGGTTGTTGGGTGTGTTGATAATTCAACAGATGAAAAAACCATTGTCATTACAGGTTTCAACACTTCTCTTTATAGCAATAGATGGGTTGGTTTGGTGTTTTCTGATACTGTTGATGTTATTGCACAAATTGGGTATAGTTGGAGATTTTCTGTCATTAGTAATTTGGTAAAGGTATCTGGTAAGGATTTAACATTTTCGTTAAGAGCTAATGGAATTAGTGATCCTGATTGGAACGGATCTTATTACGTTATTCTTTATGTATATAAAAATCCAGTAGACCCACCACCACCCTGGCCACCTACACCACCACCTGAGCCATCATTAGGAATTCATAAACACTTCTTTTATTCCAATGGAATTATGCCAGACACACAATACAGTAATGTGCCAAAGTATTCGCTTGTGAACGACGTTCCAATTATACCGTTTTATTTGTTTTCAGAATTTTAAAGCCGTAGCCCCTAAAACCGAAACGGAGGAGTGGAGAAAGGTAACAGATACCATATTACAGCATTAAAGACTGCGGAGGCGTTTTATGAAAAAGTGCATCTTTTGTTTTCTTCTTTCAATAATTGTTGGCGCGGCAGTTATCGCGCAGAGCTGGTACGACAGTTACGCGCCAGCGGTTGAAGATAACACGCTGTTTATCAATGCCGGTGTAGGGATAGGCCCGATTGGCAGTGGTGGTATTGGCATACCGCCTCTGTCTGTAAGCGTGGATTATAAATTACCCATAGATTTGCCTATAACTGTAGGCAGCATCGTTACATTCTCCACATGGAAAAGAAGCATCAGATATTACATCATTATTGATGTCGACATAACATATATGAATTTCGGCTTCGGCGCCCGTGTTACGTACCATTTTAATTTTTTGGAATATTTGGATACTTATGCGGGAATTACTCTCGGCTATGTTTATCAAAATGGAAAGGCAAAAGTTACCTACTACGGAGAGATTACTGGAGGCGAATCCTTTTTCCTTTGGGGCATAAACATAGGAGCGCGGTACTTTTTCACAGACTTTATCGGCGCGTACATGGAACTTGGGTACAGTGGATTGCAATATGTAGGTGTAGGCCTGTCGGTTAAATTCTAAGCGGCGCGAGAAAGTCAGTTGCCTGGTTTGTAATGTTAAAGGAGAGAAACCAATGGTGTACAAAAAAAATTTGTTGGCAATGCTGGCAGTGGTACTGGTATTCGGAATGGCGGTTGTTGGGTGCAATAATAATTCAACTGGCGGCGAAAATGACGGAAGTTTAGACGGATACTGGCGGGCCGGCAATCCTAATGCAATTCGTGGCATTATTATTGATGATGATTTTTTTTATACTGACTATATAAGCAGTAGCCTATATGATGTTACCGGTGACATATTATATAAAGCTCCAAATTTTACGATACTGACTGATGAGGGGAGAACTATTAAAGGTACATATAAACTGGATGCGGATACATTGACGATTAATACAACTGACATCAGGTACCTTTATCTGAATGGGTGGTATTATAAGTATTCAGGGCTAATGCAATATTAGAAATAGTCCCAAAATACCTCACACGAAGGACTCAAAGGGGCATAGTGACAGGCACCAGAATATTATGATAGCCGGAAGCATCGTTAGGCTTGTCATGAGAAATAAAAAAACACGGACCGTCATGACTGAATTCATGCCGATTTATAATGAAGTCATAAACGCTTTGAAAAGCAGCGGGTACGAAGTTACTGAATATGGCTTCTTCTTATTGGCCGGATAACAGCATGATAGGTGCTCTTATAAAAGAATCTGCCGAGAATTGTTCGGAAAAAGATCAATGGCTGACAGACATGGCTGAATCGTTGAAAAACTTGCTTCATGGGCGATACAAAGCCCAACAAGTTCAACCAGGTCATGGATATGGGGAGGATTCGGTTCCTTTGCTATCAAGTAAGCTTTAAGGGACTTTTCGGCACATTGATGAGTGTGATAGCAGGAGATTTCAGTCTCTTTTGGGTAAACATCCTCAAACATATGTCTAGCCGTATTGAAGTCGCTTTTTGCATATCGGAGCCATTCTTTTGCCAAATCAAGCGTGGTCATAGAGAACGATTCCTTTTTTGAGAATAGTTTTCTCGATAGTCGGCAATTTACTTCTTACTTCAAAACGGCTTTTATAGTTAGCAAGGACATCTACCGATTTATAATTCGGATTCTTCGCCAATCCGCAATATATGTTTTGTAAGACCAAAATGGGCTTTTCAGTACCATCTTTAAGGATAACAAAGACATCATAGTCACTGCCTTCCCTGGGCACTCCATAAGCGTATGAGCCAAAAAGAATGATTTTTTCACAGTCTTCACCCACGGTGTCTAGAATGCTGTCTTTAATTGCAATAATGTCATCGTTTACCATGCTTTTACCCTTGCTGTTTCATAAAGCCTATCCAAAATCAATTCTCAATTCAAAGTATAGTAAAAAAACCAATTTGAAGAAAGATAAAAAAAATAAGGTTGTAGCGTCCTGCCGGTTTTGTCCTATCCAGGCATTATTCTATGAGGCCTTTTTTCCAGGCGGATTTTGTCCTAATGCTGTAAGCATTTAGATAGTTTTGTATAGTCCTAATAAAAGGGGTGCATCCCCCAGACTATTAACCACTGGGTCCGTGGTTCGAACCTGCGCCGCGAAAGCTAAAGACCGCCTGAAAGGGCGGCTCTTTGTTGTAATTCCTTGTATTATAAAGAGTTAGCTAAGATCCCCCTTTATCAGTACTTTAATCTTTTACCAAAAAAAATTTTGCGGAGACCGACTTTTTTAGTAAATTATAAACAGCATTTAAAAAACGAGGCAATGATATGAATAACAAAAAAGTAGTACAATGGGACAATTCTTATTCTGTGGGTGTAAGGCCGATTGACGAACAGCACATGGAGCTAATCAGGCTTACAAATAATCTGTTCAACAGTTGTATGGCGGGTCAAAACAAAATCACTGAAGTATTCCTTACCACTATTCATGAGGTTGTTGAGTATACCCTATATCATTTTGGCACCGAAGAAAAACTGATGGAAAGAATAAATTACCCGCATTGCATAAACCACAAGAGAGAGCATAACAATTTCGTCCGGGAAGTTATAACCAAGGTAGAGGAATTTAAAGCCGGAAAACAGCGGGCTCCTCTTGAATTTGTGTGCTTCCTCCGTGAATGGGTATTGCACCACATTGCCGTAAGTGATAAAAGATTGGGCGACTATCTTTTATCATTGAAGCAGACCGGCGATCTCCAAAGAATAGTTTTTAAGGCCAAAAAAGATACGGCAGGAAAACAAGTGCAAATCAAATAGTTCCAATTTCTTCTATCAGTACAGCAGTACAGAATAATTTACATAACCTCAAAATCTCTATATACTTCGAAAACAAAGAGAGAAACATGGTATTCATACTAAAGCCTAATGTCGAAAAGGAAAAAATCGACCAATTCATCGCAAGCTGGGAACAGAAAGGGTTCTCAACAATATACAGCGTCGGGACGGAGCATACCGCTGTTTGCCTGATTGGAAACACAGCGCAAATAGATTTGGATCATGTAGTCAATACAAGCGATATTGTGGATTACGGCAAGCGCATCACAGAACAGTTCAAGGCGGTTAACCGTACCGTTCACGAAGATAATACGATTGTTCATGTGGGCGACGTATCAATTGGCGAAGGATACTTCACCGTCATTTCCGGGCCATGTTCTGTTGAAAGCAAGGAACAGATTACGGAAATAGCCCACAGCGTCAAGAAGAGCGGCAGTAAAGTCCTGCGCGGAGGGGCGTTCAAACCCAGGACTTCACCATACGCGTTTCAGGGCAAACAGGCCGAAGGGCTTGATTTGCTTCGTATTGCGAAACAGGAAACAGGACTTCCCATTGTCTCTGAAATAATGAACCAAACGCAGATTGATTTGTTTAATGACGTTGACATTATGCAAATCGGCGCAAGGAATATGCAGAACTTCGATTTACTGAAAGAAGTCGGCAGGTTGAAAAAGCCGGTGCTATTGAAGCGCGGACTGGCCAACACAATCGAAGAACTGCTTATGAGCGCGGAATATATCGTATCCGCGGGAAACACCCAGGTTATACTCTGTGAGCGCGGTATTCGTACCTTTGAAACAATGACGCGTAACACGCTGGATTTATCCGCGGTCGCGCTTCTCAAACAAAAATCGCATCTGCCTGTTGTTGTAGACCCCAGTCACGCTTCCGGTATCAGAAGCCTTGTACCGCCCCTTGCCAAAGCGGCCATGGCGGTGGGAGCGGACGGCCTTATGATAGAGGCGCACAATAACCCGGCGGCAGCGTTATGCGACGGCGCGCAGTCGCTTGATTTGGAGCAGTTCCGCTTACTCATGGACGAGCTAAGAAAGCGCGCGGTACTGGAAAACAAAATTTTTTAGGAAAGCATAGAATGTTTAAACCATCATTGGAAGAAGTAAAACGCATCGCGGAAACAGGGCAATACGACATCATACCGCTTAGTACAGAAATGTACTCTGATATGGTAACACCGATTGATGTATTCAGGAAATTGAAAAAAGAAAGCGGGCACTGCTTTATTCTTGAAAGCGCGGAGGATACAAAAAACTGGGGCAGGTACACCTTTTTGGGATATGATCCAAAACTGGAAATTACCTGCCTGAACGGCGTAATGAACATTAATACGGATACAACAGAATCGTTTAAGACCGACAACCCCAACAAGCACATTCAGGAAATTCTTGAACGGTATAAAAGCATAAAGTTTGACTGGCTGCCTCCCTTTACCGGCGGCCTTGTCGGGTACTTTGCCTACGATTACGCTAAATATTCAGAGCCGACACTCAAACTTGACGCCGTTGATGAAGAGCGTTTTAACGATGTCGATCTGATGCTCTTTGATAAGGTGATCGCCTTTGACAATTACCGGCAAAAAGTTGTTTTAATCGTAAATATCAAGACTCGCAACATTGACGCTGAATACGAGAACGGAAAAAACCAGCTTGAGAAATTAAGAACCCTCGTAAGGAGCGGACAATACGGGGAATCCGCCGCCGCCTGCGTAAAATCCGATTTTAACGCGTTGTTTACAAAAGAAGAATACTGCCAAATGGTAAACAAGGCAAAAGATCACATCAGGGAAGGCGATATTTTTCAGGTCGTGTTGTCCAACCGTTTTGGGGCCGATTTTGAGGGCAGCATTTTTGACACCTATCGCGTATTGCGGACAATAAACCCGTCGCCGTATATGTTTTATTTCAGCGGAAGCAACCTGGAAATCGCCGGAGCGTCGCCAGAAACGCTTGTCAAGTTACAGGACGGTAAGCTCTTTACCTTTCCGCTTGCCGGTACCCGCCCAAGAGGCGCAAACGACGAGGAAGACATCGCGCTGGAAAAAGAGCTGCTAAATGACGAAAAAGAGCTTGCGGAACACAATATGCTGGTCGATCTTGGCCGCAACGATTTGGGGAAAATCAGCAAATTTGGAACAATAGCCGTTGCCAAATACAAGTCCATTCTGCGCTTTTCCCACGTTATGCACATTGGCTCTACGGTAAGCGGCGAAATCCTGGAAGGAAAAACAGGCCTTGACGCCATTAACGCCGTGCTTCCCGCCGGTACCTTGTCGGGCGCTCCCAAAATCCGCGCGATGCAAATCATTAACGAACTGGAACAAAATAAACGCGGCATTTACGGCGGCGCAATCGGGTATCTTGATTTTACAGGCAATATGGATACCTGCATCGCCATCAGGATTGTGTACCGCAGAAACAACAAAGTGTTTATCCGTTCAGGCGCTGGAATTGTCGCGGACAGCAATCCCGAATCGGAATATCAGGAATGTGTGAACAAATCCAAAGCGGTAATGAACGCGCTTAAAAACTCATCCGGAGGGCTTGAATAATGGTACTGTTAATTGATAACTACGATAGTTTTTCCTACAACCTGTACCAGATTATCGGCGCCATTGAGAGCGGCATAAAAGTTGTACGCAACGATGAAATAAGCATTGACGAAATAAAACGCCTGGCGCCGGGCCGCCTGGTAATCTCGCCCGGACCCGGAAAACCTTCCGACGCCGGAATATGTATCGAGGCCGTAAAGCGGCTTTACTCATCAATACCGATCCTGGGTATCTGCCTTGGCCATCAGGCAATATACGAAGCCTTTGGCGGCACAGTATCCTACGCAAGCAAGTTGATGCACGGGAAATCATCGCAGGTAAAGCTAGATACAGAAAACGCCCTTTTTAGGGGGCTTCCGCCTGTCATTAGCGCGGCGCGCTACCATTCCCTGGCCGGCATAGAGTCAACCCTGCCTGACTCGTTGAAAATCACCGCAAGGACATATGACGGTGAAATTATGGCGGTATGCCACAGGGAGTACCCTGTCTACGGGTTGCAGTTCCATCCGGAGTCAATTCTTACGCCGGATGGGGGAATTATCATAAAGAATTTTTTATCTCAAAAATAGGACATCTCTCTGGGAGGCACACTCTGGCATAAAAAAGCCGCCCAAAAAAGGGCGGCCTTCTTGCGGGTTCTTAGCCCTTTGCCGGTTTTTTTGCTGCCGGTTTCTTGGCCGGTGCAACGGCGGCTTTCGCGGCGCCCTTGACTTCCTTGACGACCTTTTTTTCGGTTTTGGCGACCGCCTTATCTACTTTGGCGGCTTTCTTTACGACTTCCTTTTCCGCTTTTACGGCCGTTTTGGTAACCTTTTTTTCCGCTTTGGCAACGTCTTTGCCCACAGCTTTCTTTGTGGCTGCAACTGCCTTTTTCAATTCTGCCATGTAAAAACTCCTTCTTTATGCTATTGCATTTTTTCTATTATCGGCTTTTCTGTTTCTTATAATAATATTCTTTTTTCAAGAAAGCAAGACGCCATTTGCACAATCTGAGTGATTAATATACAATAAGAATATAAGGAAACATAATATGAAAAAATTCTGCCTTACTATCACTGTATTACTAATTTTGTCAATGATTCTGGCCGCTTGTGATCCGGACACTGAAGGGAAAACTTATTCCATCCTGTATTACGGGAATGGAGAGACAAGCGGTATTGCTCCTACAGATAAAAATTTTTATAAGGCCGGAGAAACTGCTGTTGTGAAGGATAAAAATACATTGTCCAGAACTGGCTACGAGTTTCTACATTGGAACACGAAAACAGATGGTACTAGGAATACTTATCATGTCGGTGATCCTATAAAAGTGAAAAACTATGATATTTTTCTGCATGCAATTTGGGGAATATTACCCTAACCAGGCCCGTACCCTCACGTTTTTTGCGTAAATGTTGTTTTTTCCCGAAGCCGGCTGTTAAAACTGATCTGTTTAATACATTAGCAAAACTGGTAAATTAATTTTATGAAAATCCGTATGATTTCACGGATAATCTTCTAGTATTCGCCGGCCCGAAAGCAAAGAACAGTACACTTTTGATTATTTTTATATCAAGAGGTACAACATGAAAAAAATATTTATTTTAATTACTGTTCTTGTGCTGATATGCCTTGTCATTTTAGGCATCAAAACCTGCAAAGGGCTGCCAGCCAGGGCAGCGGATGAGTTGACCACGCCCCTGGAATACAGGGCTCCTGAACTTACGGTCAGCCATTCTCCCCGCTACTTTAGTCCTGACGGCGATGGAGTCGGTGACGAGCTGTTTATAGCCATCAACTGTAAGGATGAATTACCCATTGATGAATGGAAACTTACGATTATGGACAGCGAGCAGCCGTATCAAATCTTTTTTGAACGATCCGGCAAAGGCAATCCTCCTGACCAGATTGTCTGGAATGGCCGCAGTTCCGGAGGTAAATTGGTTCAATCCGCCATGGACTATCCCTTCACCATGACAGTGAAAAATATTCGTGGGCTTAGTTCTACCCGTCAGGGCTTGATTGGAGTGGATGTACTGGTTGTTGGTGAAGGGAAACAATTGAAGATACAGATTCCCTCTATCGTATTCAGCTCATACAACGACGGTTTTACCGGTTTGAATGAAGAAACTCTCAGGTCTAACGAATACATTCTCAGGCGTGTTGCCCAGGCGCTCCGCAAATTCGACACTTACAGGGTTATTGTTGAAGGGCACGCAAACCCAACCGCGGCAACCGAAGCCGCCAAATGGCTGGAACAGGAACATGAACTTCGGCCTTTAAGCGAGCAGCGCGCAAAATATGTCGTGGATTATCTGGTGAACCTTGGAGTTGACCGCAGCCATCTTACCACCGTTGGTGTCGGCGGAGCCAAGCCTGTCGCAAAGTACGAGGATCGCGACAACTGGTGGAAAAACCGGCGGGTTGAGTTTATCATTCTCAAATAACTTAAAAAAACCTGCGGCTAACCGCAGGTTTTTATTTGAAAAAGAACTGCACCGTATTCGAATTACATCAAACCTTAAACCGCGATACAGCCACAACGAGGTTGTCAATAATCTCTTTGTTTTGCCCGCTGATGCTGTTTACCTCGCTTACGGCGTTGTTGATAAGGCCCGCGCTTGCCGCCATGTCGGCCATCCCGCCGGTGATTCTATCTGTGGCTTTTTCCAGATTCCTGCCTTCGCTGATAATTTCCTTGGCGCCTTCAAGCATTTCTACGGAACTGCTCCTGACCTGCCGCGTAATCTCGTTGAGCTGGCCGATTGCTTCAAGGATCTGCTTGCTTCCCTCGCCCTGTTCTTCCATAGCGCCCCGGATGTTTTCTTCCTGATCGGATACCGTCTTGATCCCGCCTTCAATGGCTTCAAATTTTTCCAGCACGTTATCGGTGGAATTGGAAATCTTGTCTATGGAGCCTTTAATTTTTTTAAGCACCGCTACAACGGTTTTTGACTGTACGCTGGAACCTTCCGCCAGTTTGCGAATTTCCCCTGCTACAACGGCAAAACCCTTGCCCGCATCCCCCGCGTGGGCGGCTTCAATCGCGGCATTCATCGAAAGGAGGTTTGTCTGGCTGGCAATGTTTTCCATTACCGAGTTGATCTTAAACAGCCCCTCGGACTCACGGGCAATCTCCCTGACGTCTGAAACAACAGTCTGCAAGCCATCGCGTCCTACACCGGAAGCGTCGGTCAACTCGTTCACCTTGTCCGTATTCTTGAAAAGCGTTTGGGTAACGGACTGTATATTTGCCAGCATTTCTTCAACGGCAGAAGACGAGCGCGAAACACTCTCCGTTTGATGCTCCACATTATCGTTTAGCTTTTTGATGTTCCCGCTTATCTGCTCCATTGTTGCGTTTGTCTCTGTTACCGAAGCGGCCTGGTTTACGGCCAGATTTTGAATTGTTTGAATATTGCTGGTTATAGTTTCTACTGCCATCGCGGTTTTACCGGAACTGCTGGCAAGGGCGGTGCCGATACCGGACAGGTGTTCGGACTCTTTTTTTATGGTGGCAATTAGGTTTTTGATATTGTCAAGCATTGCGTTGAAGCCGTTTGCCAGTTCGCCAATCTCGTCTTTCGATTTAACGTTGGCGCGCATGGTCAAGTCCCCGCTGCCGGTGTGCCTTACTATTTCAGTTACGCGAATCAAGGGTGCGGTTATGGAACGCCCCGCGAAAATCGCGACAATCGCGCCCAGCGCCGCGCAGATGGCACCGATTATCATCATGGTATTGCGGATGCGGATTACAGGGGCCATCACTTCGCTTTTTTCTACGTTCTGAACGAGTATCCAGGGCATGCCAGGAACCGGCATAAAGACACAGACTATCTTTTTCCCGTTTAAAACATATTCGGCGTTGCCTGTCTTGTCATTATCATTGATGACTTTCGTTATCATGTCCGCCATGGATTTCATGGAAGGGTCTTTTTCGGCTTCCTTGACAGGGTTGAATTGCCTGCTTACCAATTCCGCGTCCGGATGCGCGATGATGGTTCCCTCACTGTTAACTAAAAACACATACCCGGTCTTGTAGTCTGTCTGTAATTCGACCAAGCTGGAAAGGAAGGTAGGGCCGTCTTTGCGGGCAACCACTACGCCCAAAACAGGAGCGCCTTTGGTATCATCCCTAAAAACCGGTGAGGATAGCATCACGACAAGCTTGCCGGTAGCGCGGCTGATGATCGGATCTGAAACCGCGCTTTTTCCGGTAAAAGCCTTTTTGACGTAATCGCGGTCACCGAGGTTGGTGGTAGCCTGATCCCGCGTATAGCGGGTTGTGCCGTCCGGATAGACCAGTCCTATATCAAGGCTGTCAATACGTTCTACATCAGGACTGAAATTAGCCTTGACAACTCCCTCCCAGTCCATAGTCCTGGTTCTGGCGCGGTTTGCGATTTCCCAGAGCTGGTTGTTCAGGGTCTCTAGCCTTGTTTCCAGCAGTTCGGCGTTTATCCTGCCGTTACTGACCATTCCGGTAATAGTGGACGCTTCCATGTTTCCTGTAACAAGCAAGTCTACGGAAACAATAATGGCTGCGGATGTTATCAATACAACTGCTACGATTAAAAGTGGTACTCGGATACTTAATTTCATAATACTTCCTTTTTACTTAACTTAATTTTTATCTTCCAGTCATAATATGGTACCAACAAGACTGCCTAATAAAATATAATAAATTATTCGCGTACCTCCAAATCAGGGTTGTCATGTGAATAACCGCGTGCTATCGTAGATTTTATGAAAAAGCTCCCCCTCCAAAAGATATTTACCCTGCTTGAAAGCGGCCCGATTGTTTTGCTGACTACTGCCGATGGCGGCAAGCAAAACATCGTGACTATAGGATGGACCATGGTAATGGACTTTACCCCGCGTTTTGCTTTTGTAACGGGGCCATGGAATTATTCTTACAAAGCCCTGAAAAAGACAAAAGAATGTGTAATCGCCATTCCCGCCGTTGACCTTGCTAAAATGTCCGTAGAGATAGGTATGTGCTCCGGTGCTGAAATAGACAAATTTGAAAAGTTCAAGCTAACGCCGCTTAAAGCAGAAAATGTTTCCGCGCCGCTCATCAAAGAGTGTTACGCAAATATCGAGTGCCGCGTAATCGACTACATCAAAAAGTACAACATTTTCGTTCTTGACGGTCTGGCTGCATGGGTTGACGACAAGCGGGAAGAAAAGCGCTGTTTTCATGGTGTCGGTGATGGCAAGTTTATCGTAGACGGCGAGATTATAAATTACCGCCGGCTCATGCTCTCTAAACTGCCGAAGGGTGTTTAGTGAAAACAGTAGGCAGTAAAAACTAAACTTTACAAAAACCTCTCGCAAAGGCGCGAAGACGCAAAGTTTTTGTTAGAAGTTTTATCGTTGTACTTTATTACTATTTTTAATTTTGAATATAATATATCTTGAATTACGAAAATCAATCGAACATACACTTTGCGACTTTGCGTCTTGGCGAGAAAAAATTCGGAACTATTGTTATGTAAAGGTTTAGATGTTACAGTAAATTAATTTCTTTTAATGCTGGTTTCTCGCGTTTTAGAAAACTGGCAAGCTGCCAGAGGGTATGAATTCTCCCCGTAAAACAGCCGCAACTGCCTCGAAGCTTTTAAGACTGTACTCCCAGGCAGCCAGGCCGTAGACACCCTGCGGGAGCAGGGAAAGATCCCAGGGATTCCGGAGCGACACAACCATGAAGGGAATCCCCCTCTGCTGCGCCGCTTCAGAGAGCGCACAGGCAAGATCAATCTGGCCCCGGTTGAGGCTGCCGTTGATGATCCCCAGCACGATGGAACTGGCCTGAGGCAGAGTGGAAACAACACTGGCTATCTCTTCCGCATCGGGTTTCACCGCCGTTTCCCTGAAACTGCCGCCGAGTTTTTCAGCAAACCAGGGGGCAAAACTCAAAGAAGCAAGCGGGTTCGCGGAGGCTATGGTAGCCCGGTAGGCAAGGCTGCCCACAAAAAAGGGCTGATTCCCCAAAGGCGGCTGGGCTTTGCCCTGTTCACGGGCGGCCAATGTGCTTCGCATTAGGGCGGAGTTTTGCTCTTTCCGGCGGTTTATTTCTTCTATAGAATCTTCTGCGGCGTCAAATCCAAAAGCCCCGTAGCGTTCTTTACTGCGTAGTACGCGCTCCGCCGAAGCGTCTAGTTCCTTTGTGTCGATGCGGCCATCCTCATAGGCGGAGGTAATTTCACGCAGACCCGCTTCCATATCCGACGATTCGTGACAGACATAAACTATGTCAACGCCTGCAGCCTTGGCCAAAGCGCAGCCTTTCGGTATCCCATAGTAATCCTTGATGGCCCTCATCTCCATTGCGTCACTTATGATAAGCCCGGTAAAGCCCAGGCGTTCCCTCAGCAGGCCCTTGAGTATTTTCCCCGACATGGTAGCGGGGATTTTTTCGCTTTCAATTTGCGGAAAGAGGATGTGGGTTGTCATGATCGCGGGGATTCCGGCTTCGATGGCCGCCTTGAAGGGTATGAGTTCCCGCGCTTCCAATTCGTCAAGGCTAAGGTCAACAAGGGGAAGATCCAGATGAGAATCCACGGCGGTATCCCCATGACCGGGGAAATGTTTGCCGCAGCACATCAGCCCCTCTTCGGCGTAGGCCTTCACCGCGGCGACGGCAAAGGAGGCGGTATCCGCGGCGTTAGGCGCAAAACTGCGGTTTCCTATCACCGGATTGTCCTTGTTGCAATTTATATCCAGCACCGGCGCCAGGTTGAGATTGACCCCTATGCGCCGAAGTTCCGCGGCGGTAATCCGGGCGGCAAGGGCCGCGTTATCCGCATTTCCCGACGCCGCAAGCGCCATTGCACCCGGGACATTCACCATGCCCTCCGGCAGTCTCGTTACCGCTCCCCCTTCCTGATCAATCGCGATAAAGGCCGGGTATCCCGTTTCGTCCCTCACCAGCTTTTGTATGTCTCTGCAAAGGGTTCTTACCTGGGCGGCGCTTTCTATGTTCTCCCGAAACAGGATTACGTTTCCTACTTTATATTCACTGACCAGCCTTCGCAGGTCATCGCTCACAACGGTTCCTGAAAAACCTATGCCAAAACACTGGCCTATTTTTTGTTTTGTTGTCATATCGCCCTATTTTATCCTCATATTCTCAGTTGTCAATGCTGCGCGTCAGGGCAACAGCACTTACTTTATGACAGTAGAAACCGAACGAAAGGGGCGCTGCGGACCGGCGGAAACGCAGGCCCTTTAGCATTATTTCAAGGCAGTACAATTCCTTGGGCCTACGCCATGTTACATCTTTTCCTCAACCCGCTCACTGGTTCGCGGGCATTTTTTTGGGCGTGTAGAGTCTGGCTATGAAGCCCAGCATCATCAACTTAAGAAAAATCTCTTAAAAAAACCTCTCACAAAGAACACCAAGACACAAAGAATTGTGCGCTGCTACCTAATTTCGCGTCTCCTACTATTCGTTTTTTATTTGTAATCAAAATAAACAGAATTTCAGTATCTGGCTTACTAGTTAGAGTCTGTCTATAAAGTAAGAAAAATTGCAGAAAAAAGAAAAGTATGAAATAATAAAGGGATGAAACTATTCGAACCATTAATGCTAAAATTTGAAGAAGGGAATTGGGCCGGGGATCC
>Ga0268262_10003141_pt1 | contig 18162 bp, 13 predicted proteins | sample TergutNc150P3_FD_190354 | JGI IMG/M metagenome (GOLD analysis project Ga0268262, IMG submission 190354) | Nasutitermes corniger P3 segment gut microbial community from laboratory colony in Florida, USA - Nc150 P3 (SPAdes) (version 2) | ecosystem: Host-associated > Arthropoda: Insects >...
TTTTAGAGCATATTGCGGTAAAACCGCAAAGGAGTTTTTATGAAAAACACAATTAAAGTGTTAGGGATTATCGCCATTGTAGCGGTAATCGGATTTTCAATGGCGGCGTGTGGTGGTGATGATGAAGGCGATGACTCCAGCACCGCTGGGCGTCTTATCATTACCGGTTTAAGCAGTTATAACGGTTGGAAAATTACTGCTGCCGGCACTAATGAACTTGATTTACCCCTTACGAGCCAAAACAACTACAGCAGTTCTGTTGAAATTGTAATCAATGACGTTTCTGTTACCCTTTATGTTTGGAAGTACGAGAAAGGACGACTTAAAAATTACACCGGTAACGATCAAAATGTAAAGTTTAGCGTTACGCTTAGTAAAGATGGAAACGTTGCCGATGGCACCGTAACCGCAAACTTTGCTAATGGACAAGCAAGCGGGGCATTTGTACCCGATGGAAGTCAGGACATTTTTGCAGGCACATGGACAACTCAAGAAGGTAACGGCATGAATATTGTCGCCGCAAACGGGTCATTCACGGTGAATATGGATGGTCGTTCTGCATTTCGCGGAACATATACGGTATCCGGCAATAAGGTATCTATTACATTCACTCACGTTAATACCGATATGTCCGGGAAAGCGGATAAATGGACGCCTTATGATGACTTACCGCCGGAAACACATGATGATATACCGCCCAAAACCATTGATGGAACCATAAACGGAAACCAATTTATCATTGACACTGGGGATAATGATCCAATGACCTTTACAAAACAGTGAGTATTTGGGAGCACGGGCTGTCCAAGTAACACTTGGACAGTTTTTTTTCTGGTTAATAAAACGAAAATATGATAAAATTTTCACAAATATACAGGGAGGGTTTTTATGAAAAGTATAGCTAAAAAAATTGCCATGATTTTGATTATTGTAATGATTGCCAATTGTTTTACCGGCTGCGCGGAGTTGGTCACAGTATTAACAGTATTAATCGTTGGTCCTCTTGTTGTAGGTTTGGTTGTAGGCGGCGTTATAGCAATAATCAATGTCACTTATGGCGTCACTAAGCTTAAGAAAAGAGGACCCAGAAAAACTAACCCGTATCTATATGAAAACAACACGCTTAACACAACGATAAATTCCCTGCCAAAAGAGGAAATTGATTCCCTTACAAATGCTTTTTACTCCCTGCCCGACAAAGAGCTCGATTTATTTATCGACAAATTAAGTTCCCTGTCCGAAAAGGAAAGCGTTTCCCTGATGAATTCAATTAACACTTTTTCTGTTCAGGAACTTGCCGCTATTGTGGAGACGTTTAACTCAATGTCCGAAACGGAAAGAATCACGTCAATAGAATCGGTAAACTCCCTGCCTAAAACAGTTTCCATGTCATATATCGTGCGAAATATAGAGGTCGACGTTTCCGGGGAAAAAGCGTACGTAGGGCAGCGCTTTCGGTATTAACAGGAGGAAATTATGAAAAATAAAAAAATATTTTTACTTGCTTTGACACTCACGTCGTTCTGTATTGCCGGATGCACAACAGCCGTTCCGTATTCGTTCGCGCAAGACGAAAGAGAAACAGCCACAATAACTTTTTACAGCCATCAAAGCAAAGAAGGCGTTGATTTGCAATATTTTGAAGACATTGAATTGCCCTTCCCTGAAAAAAGTAATTATTGGGCGCCTGTAATATTTCCGGCAGGAAGGCCGTTTAAACTAACAGTGAATGTCTATAAGGATCAGTTAGAAAAAGGCGATGAGAAAATTTTTTACTGTCCCGCGCTGACTGCCGGCAATGATTATAAATTAGAGTATAAACCGTCACGTCTTTTGGGGATAGGAGGCAACAAGCTTATACTAACGGATATGAAAACAAAAAAATCAGTGTACGAACAACAGTTGTAGAAGCGGACGGCGCTAAAAGCATATAGCGGCGGATTCGCATTGCGGAAAATTGTCAATTATTGTACCATGCAAAAACAATGAAAATGACAATGGCAATGCGCTGGTTTGGTCCCGGCCACGATCCCGTTACTCTGGACAAACTGCGGCAGGTACCCGGACTTAAAGGCGTTATAACTACCCTTTACAGCGTCCCGCCTGGAGACGTGTGGAGCAAAGACGAGTTCCTCGCGCTTAAAAAAGAAGTGGAAGCGTCGGGCTTGTCCGTCATCGGAATAGAAAGCCTCGGCGTGCATGATTCGATTAAGGTTGCGGCAAAAGACAGGGACAAGTATATCGAAAACTACATCGCAAGCTTGAAAGTTTTGGGCGAGGCGGGCGTCGATCTTGTCTGTTACAATTTTATGGCGGTTTTTGACTGGACAAGATCGAATCTGGCAAAGCCCAGAAGCGACGGCGCTGCGGTAATGTCCTACGAACAGGAAATAATAGATAAAATCGATCCAAACAATATGTCCGCTCACATGAACGCCAAAGCGCAAGGACATATTTTACCCGGCTGGGAACCGGAGCGCATGTCGCGTATCAAAGAACTTTTTGACCTGTACCGTAACATTGACGACACCGCCCTGCTTGCCAACATGAAATATTTTTTGGAAGCGATTATGCCTGTATGCGCAAAATACGGAATAAAAATGGCTATGCACCCGGATGATCCCGCGTGGCCTGTTTTCGGGCTTCCGCGTGTTATGTCAAACAAGGAACAATTACTGCGTATGGTTAAAATGGTGGACAATCCGTTAAACGGCATAACCCTTTGCACCGGCAGTTTGGGCAGTAACCCCGCCAATGACATCCCCGAAATAATCCGCGCCCTTAAGGGGCGGATACACTTTGCCCATGTACGCAACGTGCGGCACAACGGCCCCGGTAATTTTGAGGAATCCGCCCATCTTTCCACAGACGGCTCTTTGGACATGTACGCAATCATGAAAACCCTGCACGACACCGGTTTTGAGGGTCCAATCCGTCCCGATCACGGCAGGAACATCTGGGGAGAGGTTTCCATGCCCGGCTACGGCCTGTACGACAGGGCGCTTGGCATCAGCTATTTAAGCGGGCTATTGGAAGCGATAGAGAAAAGCGCTTAACAGAACGCTTATTTATTGCCGGACAGTACCCGTCCGCTGTTAATCAACACCAAAAACGCCCCGATGTTATGGAAAAACGCGCCGACAATTGGCGTTATAATTCCCGCTCCGGCTAAAAATATCATAACGATGCTTACGGAAAACGCCAAAATAATATTTTGATAAATAATGTTTTTTGTCTTTTGCGCAAGTTTTATTACAAAGGGAATATTGGAAAGATTGTTGTTCATTAACGCGATGTCTGCGCTTTGAATTGCCGTGTCGGAACCCATCGCCCCCATCGCTATTCCTACATGCGCCTGTGACAGGGCAAGCGCGTCGTTTATGCCGTCTCCGATAACAGTAACCGTGTGGGTTTCCATCATTTTTTCAACGTGGCTTAGTTTCTGCTCCGGCAGTAATTCGCATTGCATTTCATCAATTCCAACCGCGTCTTGAATTTTTTTCGCCGATTGAAAATGATCCCCCGTCAGCAAGCAGGTTTTTGAAACGCCGAGTTTTTTCAGTTCGCTTACAGTTTGCGCCGCGTCGTCTCTGGGAGTGTCCTTAAACACAATACAGCCAAGAATTTGCCCGTTTTTTACAACCCAGTCGCAAGTTCCCGCGTCCTCGTATTGGGCGCTCACATCGTAGCCGAGAGAGCGTATCCAGTTGTAACTGCCAAGGTAAATAGTATCGTCTCCTTTTCTGCCCTCAATTCCTTTTCCGATATGTTCTTTTATTTCATAATCCCTGTCTATGTCTTTCTTTTCGCATAACGAAACAATTGATTTTGATATTGGATGAAGCGAACCGTGGGCTACGCAGGAAGCCGTCATGACAAGCTCGTTAAAATCACGGGACTTGTCCAAATGGAAATTGCTTGCTTCCAGAATTCCGTTGGTTATTGTTCCTGTTTTATCAAAAATAAGATAATCCGTATCTCCCAGATGTTCCACAAACGACGAATTTTTTATCAGTATTCCCCTTTTTGCCGCCGCCGCCAATACGGCGATCATCGGGGCGGAATTGATAAGCAGGTGTCCGCATGGACAGCTTGCGACAAGAATAGCAATCGCCCTGTTGATGTCCTGCGTAAACAGCCACACAAGCAGAGCGGTAACGAGCGTTAGGGGAATATAATAAAAAATAAACTTGTCGACAATTTTGGTGTCGGGAATTTGTATTTGCCCCGAATCCTCAAGAAGTTTTACTATTTTTTGAAAAGAAGTGTCGGCGTATTCCCTTGTAACTTTAACTTTTATATTGCCGTCGATATTTACAGTTCCCGCGAACACCTGATCTTCTATCTCGACCGTTTTTGGTATAGACTCGCCCGTCAGCGATTTTTGGTCTATACTTGACGCGCCGAAAATAACCTCACCGTCAACGGGAAGGGACATACCCGGCTTTATAATGATTATATCGCCTGTTTTTAATTCCTTCGCGCTAACCTCGATTTCTTTTCCGTCTTTTTCTATAATCGCTTTTTCCGCCTGCATTGTTTTTAAGCCCTCAATAGCGTCGCGTCCGCCCATGATGCTTTTTTCTTCCAGAAAATGAACAAAGGTAAGAATGACGGGAATGAGTATCGCAAGCAAAAATTCTCCGCTTAATGTTGATATTATCATCGCTATCGAGACAAGTATTTCCATGGCGTATTTCATGTTTTTGGAAATAAGCCCCTGTACCGCCGTAATTAACATTGGAAGCCCGATTATGCAAATGCCCGCAAGATAAATAAGCGCCTGAATTATATCCTGCCGCGGAAAGATTTTTCCGTAAACAAGAGCGGCGGCGAGACAGACAAGCGCTCCCGAAAGAGACAAAATACTGTTCCTGAAATTTGATTTTTCGTTATCTGAAAGATGAACATCTGTAATATTAATCATATTTTTCATAACACCCCCTTACGGCAGCAGGAAAGTAGGCGCTTCCGCGCCTGTCGGAATTACTATTGACTTGCCCGCTTTTTTTAACACAGCGCCCACTCTCTGCCTGAATGTTCCCGACATGATAATTTGCGGGTTTCTTGTATATTGGTCATACAACCCGTAAAACTCGGCCATTTCGCCGTTGGCTTTAGTCAATTTTTCAGCCTGTTGTGAAATAGCGGTTTGTTTCAGCGTATTTGCCGCCGCCTCCGCTCCAAGCAAACGGGTAGAGGCGTATTCCTGCGCGCGCTGGTAATTAGTCGCCTTGTAAATTGCGGCGTTTCTTACTTCCTCAAAATAGCGGATTGTTTCGGCGGGGGCTGTAATTTCCGTAAGTTCCACGCCCGAAACAAGAACTCCCAATTTTAATCCGTCTATAATATTTTGCGAATTACGCGTAACATCGCTTGACAACCGCGCCCTGCCGCTTGTAAGGATTGAATCCACGTCGGAATGCGAGGCAATGCAGGTTAATTCTCCGCTGATTATGCCGTCTATTATTTTAGAGGCGTCGCTTGTAAATAGCGCATAACTAACGGGATCGTTTATTTGATATTTTACTTTTGCCTTTATCAGTATTACATTTTTATCGCCTGTTATCACATAGCCGTTTCTGTCTATGTCGGAAGAGAGTACGCTTCCCTGCGGTTTATAGTGCGTAGTAACTTCAATTTCCTGTACTGTATGTACCGGGATTTTTATTACCTTGTCTATAAAAAACGGTAAAGCTAAATGAAGCCCCGGCTTTTTGATTTGTTTTTCGCCGGAACTGCCGACAAGTTTGCCGAAACGAAGCACAACGGCGATTTGACTGCTTTCAACGTGGTAAACGCCGGAAAGAGCGATTAAAACGGCGGCGAAACACACCGTCAGTTTGAAGTACTTGATAATGTATTCCATTATTTGGGTAAAAACAATAAAGACTTTGTTTTTCATAGCCTAATTTGATCCCGTGATTATATCAAACGGAGATTCGTTCGCCCTCATAATAATTGTTGTATCGGCGCTTACGGAATTTTCAAGAGCCATCAGTTTTTTTAAGAAGACAAACAGTCTTGAGTTTCTGTCATAAGCCTCACCGTAAATACGCGCGACCAATCGTTCCGTTTCAGCGTCAATTTGCGACGCTTCAAGTTTACCCTTGGCGTAGATTTCCGCCGCTCTTGCGTCCGCCTCTCCTGTGATTATAGCGGAGTCCCTTTCACCTTCCGCGACAAATTGGGAAACGTATTTTTGCCTGTCCGCTATCATCTGGTTAAAAACGCTTTTAATGTTTGCTTCCGGCAGAGCGAGCCGTTTTATTTTGAGCGTTTGAATTTCTATGCCGTAATTGGCAAGAGCGGATTGGGCTGCTTTCTCTTCGATGGCTTGACATATTTCATCAATCTTGATTTCTTCAATGTTGGTTGAAACAAGCGAAGAAAGCTTGTAATTGCCAAGAACGCTGTTTTTCGCCGTTGCCGCCAAATCGTTAAGATGCCTTTGCGCGGCGCTGTAATTTCCTATGCTTGTATGAAATTTTTTTATATCCGTTATACGCCACACAATATATGTTTGCATGATAATATTGATTTTATCATTGGTAAGAGTTTCGTTATAGCCAGAATCCATATATTGATTTCTGGTATCGTAGGTTATTACTTTATCAACAGGGAATGGAAGTTTTAAATACAGCCCCGCGTCGTTATGCACATTAACAATTTTCCCAAACCGCGAGATAATGGCGCTGTAGCCTTCTTTCACGGTAAATGTGAATCCCGCCGCCGCTACTATAATTATAAAAATTAAAACAAATAACGCCTTGTATAATTTACTCATTGCCGACTCCTTTATTCGCGTCCAACAGATTAACTGTATTTACTTTTCCTATGATAAATTTCGATATTGCGTTTTCCGTTCCGCGCGAAAATACATATAATTTATTGCCGCTTATAATTTTTTGGTATACGTCAAGATTTTTAGTTAATTCATAAGAGCCGGGGGAGATTCTGTATGCGTCCGCCGCCGCGTAAAAAACAGCCGATTCTTTTTGAGCGTCGCTTGTCCTGCTGTACTGTATGGCTCTCGCGCCGTCAACAGCGCGCTTACTCTGCTTTGCCGCTTCTATCATTTTTGTTTCGGCGTAAGTTTGCGCTCTTGTAATTGCCGTGGTTTTATCAACCGAAGCGCTTACAACATTTTGATAAACGCCCGCAATGTCCACAGGAGGGTGTATGTTTTCAATAACAACCTGAATAACGGAAAACCCCAGTTTTTCCGATTCACAAAAAGCGGATAACTCGTCCATGACGGACGCCGAAAGGGAATTTCTGTCTACGTTTAAAAATGAGTCAAGGGTAGTGTTAATTGTGCGAGTCATAAGCGCGTTGTAAACGGCGGCGCTTAACACGGCCTCCGCGTTTGTACAGGTTCTGACATACGAATATAAATCGGAAATTACATATAAAATTTTTAAATTAACCGCAATCATCTCATTGCCGCTGCCAAGAAGCAGCATATACTCGCCGCCATCATGTTTCTGCGTCCATAAAAAATTCGCGCCTCCCGATGATTCATAGCCGATTTGCATGGAAGCAACTCGATGAACGTCATATATTTCCGTTTTATCCACAGGCCAGGGAAACTTAAAATGCAGTCCAGCGTCCTTTATGGAAGAACGATCCAGTTTGCCGAAATGATAAACCGCCGCCTGTTGATGGGGCTGCACGACAAAAATGCCTGTTGAAAGAAATAAAACAAAAACAAAGGCAAACGCGAGGGCGGGTAAAATTTTTAAAGTATACCGTATTGTGTACAGCGATTTAACGGAAACTTTCCATTTTGCCATCGTTTCCGCAAATTGTTCTTTGGAAAGCAGATATTTTGGAAACAACGCGTAATCAAAACTTAAAACGTTTCCTTTTAACATTGCAAGCAAAATATTAATAACCAGCGAAACCGCAAGATAGGCCGAGGCCGCGTAATAAACCCACTGTAAAACAACAAGAATATTAATTTTTAATACGCTAGCCGCCGCTATAACCGCCGCATAGATGAACGAAGTATATGAAAAAAAGGTGAGTATATCGCGGGAAATCTTGTCCGTTGGGCATGAATTGTTATCTTTCCTCATTTTTAAATAGAGAACGGCTACGCAGGGGAGTACAAGCAGTAATATTGCGTCTACGATACTGCTGTGGTAATTATCAGTATAAGTTAAAGGTAAAACTTTAAGAATTCTGATTATGCGCCAAAACGCTATGCATAAAAAGGAGATTATATAAAAATATGAAAATATACGTTTTTCAAGACTTATGCCTTCCTGATTTTGTTGTGAAACACTTTCTTTTTTTATTTCTAGCAAGCCGTCTTGTTGTACGCTTATTTCTTCAGTTTCCTTCGGGTTTTCTTTTTCTTCTTTGCATATGCTTATTTCCTGTTTGCCAAAATATTTTTTTAATAACCCGGCTATTTTTTTAATAAAATTTTCTTTTAAAAACACGCCGATCTTTTTAAATTCAAAATCTATGGATTTATTTATCTCATAAAAAAACGTTATCAGAACAAGGAAGATGGACATTGTGAAAGTAAGACTGCCGAGACTTCCTATTATTGCGCATCCGTTTCTGTAATAGGCTAAAATGTTTAAGAAGACAACAGCGATAATTAAAAGTATAATAGGAAAAGCTTTTGTTTTTGTGTTTTGTGATTTGTTGTTGTCTTCCGTCATATTAATTCCTTGTTAAAACTTCAGCGCTAGCAATATACTTCCAAAAGAAAACAGACCGCCCGGCGCAAATACGTCAATTACCCCATCACCATAGCCTTCTCCAACTCCGGCTGTGGCTTCTACCCATGCTTTTTCTGTAAAATTAAAAGTAGGACCAATAGAAAAACGGCTGACGAATTTATCGCTTGTGCCAAAAGAATTATTATGTATTTTTCGTCCATAGGTTCTATTGTTTAATATGTAATTTTCTTCATTAATTGTTTCCAAAGTAGCCGCTGTAGCTTGAATTCGCGCGCCGCTGTTAAACGTAAGTTTGCCCGGTATGATCTTGTACTGCAAGGCAAGCCGAATATCCGGCCGTAACGTAAAAGTAAAAGTAGATTTGCTTGCACCGTCATAAATCAGTGTACCGCCGTCTAATGCCAATAAATCTTGTATTCTGTTGGAGAACATTAAGGGCAGATTAACTTTAAATTTAAGAGATAGTCTGTCATCGTTCCATGAACCGCTGAGAGAAGGGGTAAGCAAGTTTGATATAAAATATTCTTGAGTATAATTATTATTACCGGTACTGCTATATGTTCCGGTGATTTTACCGATTTTATATGTCCCATTCTCCACATAACTGTACTCATTGTCGTAAATATTAAAGGTTAGCACATAGTCAAAATCAGCCGAAGCCTTAAAACCGTCATTATTGTAGAAGGTGTAACCGCCAAGCCCCACGGAAAGAGACGGATCAAAATGATTTAATGAACGTCCTATTTTTTCGCCTGTTATGCCGTCAGTATCAGCGCCTTCCGTATTTGTTTTTTGATAATCACGGTAGAATACCAGATCAACAACCGCATAGGGTCTTATTCCATTCTTAGTTAAATCTTTTGACATCGCCCATGCGATTTGCGGGGCAATGTAACCGCTTTCGTCATAATAGCTTCTGTATAATTGATACGCGTTGTTTTCATCTTTGGTTACAATATCATTCTCGTTAAAGACCTGATAGTTGGTACGATAAGTGAGTCTGAATCCCATATTATTCCAACCAATTAATAACGCGACATTGTTGACGGGGTTTGTTACTCCGCTTACATTGATAGAATCGTAGACATTATAAGCCTTTCCGTCGCTGCCGCCGTTTGGCGTTATGGAAGGTTCTTCCTCGTTGTAGTTGTTTACTGGAGCGCCTGCCCACATATTGCCGCTATAGAACGCTCCAATATACAGATTTGACGCATTAGTTGCAAAACCGACAGTCGCGACAGGGTTGTTATTAGCGTCTTGTAGGAAAGATACCATTCCAAACCATTTGTTAAATTTTACGCCGGAATAGGTGTCAGGTCTGATAAAATCATCAGCGTTGCTTCTGAATCTTCCTTCTGTAGTGGCGCTTTGCGGCGATGACCAAATGTTGGCAGGCAAATTCTGCGCCCATGTTTCAATGACCGTAATTATTAAAAATAATAACGCAACTAAAAACACTTTATAGTTCATTTTTTCTCCTTAATGTTGATTTTTAAATATATTTTTTTTAATTATAAAAATAACAAGTTTTAACAATTTTTAACAAATTTAACAATTTTTTAACATTAAAGGATTAACTGAAAATTAATTTTTCCCTAGCATTTTCCTAACACTCGTTTTGTATTTTTTTACCATTAATATAACGAAGGAGGTCGTTGTGTTTGTATTTTTGAAAAAAAATAAAAAATCGGTATTAAAATTGACTGTTTTACTTTTATTTGCGGTTTTTACGATTATTATAGGAGCGTGTCCACAAGATAACATTATTATATCGGGAAAAGTGCCCGGACTTCAAGTATCGGAAGGACCCGAAGAACCGGGAGTACCGGAAGATGGCGGTCCCAAAACGCCGACCGCCGAAGATTTCAATATTAGTAATCTGAACCAATTATCGAACAATATTTCTCCTGTAATAATAACGCCGAAACATGGTAAATCTACAGGAGAAATCACAATTTTCTATAAAGATTCAACAACGCTTCCATCGACAGTTGGAACTTATGCTGTAACTTTTAATGTGGACGAGGCAGACGGTTGGAAGGCGGTAAACGGGCTTAATGCGGGAAACTTCATCATCGGCGACCCTGCCAAACAAACCCCTGTTGAAACAGATTACAGTATTATTATAAACCCGAACCAGACGGTGGGTAACGTTACTGCGGTTGTAATAACACCAAAACAGGAAAAATCAACCGGCGCTGTAACCGTTAAATACAATAATTCGACAACGCTCCCCGCAACCGCCGGCAGTTACACCGTAACATTTGATGTAGCGGAAACGGCAGATTGGAATCCGGCAAGCGGACTTTTAGCAGGAACATTAACTATTACAGGGAGCGTTAATGAGCCTGTTGATGGAACTGAAAAAAATTATATAAGCGGACCAAATGCGCTGAGTTGGGGAGTTTCCTCAAGCGCCAGCGTGTTAACTCTGGGTATGACTCCCGGAAATGATACAACTCAGGTCAACCTTAACTGGTATTCATCAGGCTCTGCATCAGGTAAGACAGCAAAAGTCAGGTTTGTTAAAGGAACTTTCACCGCCGGAACTAAATTAATTGAAGTAACAGGTCCAACTGTAACATCAGCGTCATCCGGCAATGCCCAGCATAAAGCTACGGTAACAGGTCTGGAGCCGGGTTCAAGTTACCAGTATGCGGTTTCCAGCGACGGGACTAACTGGAGCAATGAATACAATTTCAAGGTTCCTGCCGCTTCAGGCGCTTTTAAGTTTGCCGTAATAACTGACCCTCAGCTTAACGCGAATGTTGACTCTATCAGCCGGTATACTCCCAGCCCTGGTACTACTACTCAGGGCTGGAAAGAAACAATGGATAAGGTTACAGCCGCAGGCGTAAGCTTTATCGCAAGCTGCGGAGATCAAGTTGATACTAACAACAATGAACAGCAATATACCAACTTCTTTGCGCCGGATGGAATTAAGAACCTTCCTTTTGCACCTGTAATTGGTAACCACGATCCTGCCGCAAACTTCTTTTATCACTTCAACATACCCAATGAACAGGGAACAGCCAATAATACGGGTGAAGGCGCAAACTATTATTACCGTTATAACAATATTCTTTTTGTAGTTTTGAATACATCCGCTTATCCTGGCAGTACGGCTGTCGCCCAACCATATATTAACCGGTTTAGAACTACAATCCAGAACGCAAAAACCGCTCACGCGGGAAAATATGATTGGCTCATTGTTCAGCATCATAAATCCACCGCCAGCGTTGCCAGCCATTGCGCCGACACGGATATTCAATACTATGTTGAAGCCGGTTTTGAAACGCTTATGTCCGAACAAAAAGTTGATTTTGTCCTTGCCGGACACGACCATGTATACGCCCGCAGTTATCCGTTGAAGGGTATGGATGGCGGAAAAGTTTCCGTACCGGATAAAACGAACAATAGCAACACTTTTAATAATCCCGGCGATCCCATCTATTTAACATTTAACACAGCCAGCGGATTGAAATATTATCTGGTAAGCGCGGATAAAACTACAACATTTAGCAGTTCCGGTGTAGCAAATAACGCAAAGTATCCGTATCTGGGCGCCAGCGCAGATGGCACTTCTACTTTATTCGGCAGTACAAATTATATTGCCGGTAATTTGCCTGTTTCCAATTTGGCTTTTAAACAAGCGCTTATACCTAGTTACACCATTGTTGAAGTCAACGGCAGGAGTATAACATTCAAAACCTACCCAATCGCCACCAAGAGCGGCGGTTCCGGCGCTAGCGCCTATAGTTTTGACGCTAACACTCCGTATGATTGGGTTACGGTAACAAAATAGGGCGAAGATTAGTTAATTATATTAAAGGGGGATTTTATGAAGAAACAAATTAAAAAACATGGAATTATGGTATCGGTTATGATCATGGTTTTAATGACGGCTTGTGAGATTGAGATGCTTGGAATGATAGAAAAACCTGATCCTAACAGTCAGATTATTGATCAACACTCTGGTGTTGTTAGTGAGCCTGTCGAAGAGCAAAATGAAGAACAAATTGGCAACGGCGAAGAAAACAGCGGTGGTGAAGAAAACGGCGGTGGTGAAGGAAATGGCGGTGGTGAAGGAAATGGCGGCGAAGAAAACGGCGGTGGTAATGAAAATGGTAGTGAAGAAAACAGCGGTGGCGAAGGAAATGGCGGCAATGAAGTAACACCTCTCAGCGGTAACGCCAATATCAGGGCGGTTTCCGGCAGCGGAGCCACCGCGCTGTACGGTTTGTATGTCGGCGGTATGCCCGGAATCGACAATGGTACGCCGAAAGCGACTGCGGATGATTTTTCAGACGCAACAGATATTACATTAAGCGGAAACAATGCGACCGATCAACCCGGCAGAAACGTAGTGGTCATTGTTGAGGATAAAAAAGTATCCAAAGTTGAGTTTGGAGTAAATGATACTGTCAGCTCAACAGGTAAACCCAAGAACACAGCCCCCTCTACATGGTACAATCTGAACAGAAATAATGAATTTACCACACCAGATACAGTTGACAAGAGATGGGTCGGTCCCTTAACTGTTGCGGCGATTAGCTCCAGTTCGGGTCGGGGATTTTATGTAAGGATAACCGCGGAGGACGGTACTACTCAGGTTTACCGTTATTGGCAGTATGTTTCTACCACTGTCACCAATAAGGTAACACGAGGCGAACTTACCGCATTGAGCATTGGCGGCGTGGATATTATCAAAGGCGGCGATGTGCAAGGGAGCCACTCAAAAGGTATTGCGGAAGGCTGGTGGAACAAAACAACGGCTCCTGATTTTACGCCGGGAGAAGTAACCATAACAACGGCACAGGCGGCAAGCTGTTCTGTATCCGCAACGGTTAATAACAGCGCATCCGGTGTCAACCTCTCCATTGACAAGATTTCCGCAAGTCAATGGCCTTTATTGGAGAACAGCGACTTGACATTTGGAACGGCAAGTTCCGGTACAACCGGTACCGCCACTTTTACCAATGTAGCGGATGGGGATTATATAGTAATCCGGCAGAATGCCAGTACAGGGGATGCCAGTTATAAGGCACTCTTTAACCATTACATTATCAAGGTAAATGTTAAATAACAGGATTTAAGTAAACAGCAAACCTGTCCGCTTTTGAGCGGTCAGACAAGCAAGGAGCAGGAGCGAACGAGTTATTAATTCGTCAGCTCTGCTCCTTTTTTTTATTCGTGCGGTTCGTAGCAGAATTTTTCTTTAAAACTTCAGCGCTGCCAAAATGCTTCCGAAGGAGAACAGTCCGCCGGGCGCAAACACGTCAATAGTTCCCTCGTTACCGTAGGCGTTTGTAACGCCGGTAGTGGCTTCTACCCAGACATTATCCGTAAAGTTAAAAGTAGGGCCAATCGAAAAACGGCTGACAAAACCGCTGCCATACGAATCCCGATGTACCTTTTGCGCGCTGCCTTCAACTAATTCGCCGTCGTTATAGTATTTTCGATTAACCGTTTCCAGAGTAATCGCCGTAGCCTGAATCCGCGCGCCGGTATTCAATGTAAGCCGGCCAGGAACCAGTTTGTACTGCAATGCAAGCCTCATGTCCGGCCGGAAGGTAAAAGCGGAAGCTGAGTTACTGTCATCGTTGTAGATTAGTTTGCCGGAATCATCCAGTTTCATAGTGTTTTGTTCTTTGCCTGAGAACGTTAACGGCAGGTTAATTTTAAATTTTAGCGCAAGCCTGTCCTCGCTCCATGAACCGCTTAGCGAAGGGGAAAACTGGTTTGACATATAAGATTGTTCAATATAAGGGAAACTGCCGGGACTGTACGTTCCCTTGATTGTACCCGTCTTGTACACTCCGTTATCAACAAAACTGTATTCGTTATCGTAGGCATACAAAGTAAATACATAGTCAAGATCGAACGACGCCTTAAAACCGTCCTTGTTATAGAAGGTATAGCCTCCAAGGCCTGCGGCAACAGACGGGTCAAAGCGATTTGCCGAGCGGCCTATTTTAGCGCCCAAAATTCCTGCGCTGTCGGGACCGGCTGTTTCTGTTTTTTGATAATCACGGTTAAATACCAGATCGACGGTTAAATAGGGTCTGATTCCTTTTTTGGTTAAATCTTTCGCCATAGCCCAGGCAATCTGCGGGGCCATATAGCCGCTTTCGGCCTGATAGTTAGCATACAGCTGGTTTGCGGTTACAATGCCGCCCTCATTGAACGACTGATGATTGGTACGATAGGTAATCCTAAACCCCATATCCGCCGCGCCGATTAATAACGCGACATTGTTGACGGGGGCCGGCACAACGCTTATGGAATTGTATACATTATAAATCCTGCCTTCTGTGCCGCCTGCCGGCGCTGTTGCAAACTCCTGTTCGGTGTAGTTGTTTGCGGGCGCGCCTGCCCACAGATTGCCGTTGTAGAACGCTCCGATATACACTTTGTCAACTTTGGCGGCGTAACCTAAGGTCGCTATACCGTTGTAATTCTCGTCCCACAGAAAGGACACCAATCCAAACCATTTGTTAAACTTTACGCCGGCATAGGCATCCGGCCTGATAAAGTCGTCCGCGTTGCTGCGGTATCTTCCTTCTGTAGTGGCGCTTTGCGGCGACATCCAAATTGACGCGGGCAAATTCTGCGCCCGCACTCCCGCAGCCGTAATCATTAACAACAATAAAGCAAGTGAAAAAAATTTGTTTTTCATATTTTATCTCCTTGGGTTTGATAATAAATATTTTTGAGTACAAGACAATAAGTTTTATCAACTTCTAACAATTTTAAAAAATTTTTAACACAGAAGGCCAACTCAGGATATTATAAGTATTTTACAAAACTTAAGATTATTAATCACCTAACTTCAAAATATTAAAGGATTAACTCAAAATAAATATTTTTTATATCTACACCTAACATTCGGTTTTTATTTATTCATTATCAAAACAACGAGGAGGATATTATGTTGTTTAAGAAACCGAAAAAAACGCCGGCGTTTCAGCCGGCCGTCCTGCTTTTGGTTATTGCTTTTGCAATAGCCGCGGGATCGTGCGGAGATGATCCGGTCACAACAACCGTAAACAGGCCGCCTGCGGATCAAACGCCTGCAGACGAAACACCCCAAACGCCCGCAGAAGCCGCAGAAACGGATGAACCCGCAGAAACAGATGAACCTGCAAAAAATTACGTCAGCGGAGACGATGCGCTTAGCTGGGGAATTTCAGCTAACGCCAACGTGTTAACCCTTGGTTTAACTCCCGGAAATAACACAACAGAGATTAACCTTAACTGGTATTCCACAGGGGCACAAGCCGGCAAGGTTGCGCAAGTCAGGTTCATCAGAGGAACCCTAACCGCCGGAACCGAATTAATTACAAAAACAGGGACAGTGGACGCCGCGTCAACCGGCAATACCTGGCATAAAGTTACCGTAACGGGCATAAAGCCGGGTTCAAGTTACCAGTACGCGGTATCCAGCGACGGGACTGACTGGACGCAAGCGTACGATTTCAAGGTTCCCGCCGCCTCAGGCGCTTTCAAATTTGCCGTAATAGCGGACCCCCAGCTTCACGCAACAAGCTGGGACGCGTTCAACCGTTACACCCCCACGGGCGGCGCTAATACAACCGCGGGCTGGCTGGAAACAATGCAGAAAATTGTTGCCGCCGGAGTAAGCTTTATCGCAAGCGGCGGGGATCAGGTAGATACCACCACCAACGGAGTTGAAGCGGAATACACCAGTTTCTTTGCCCCGCAAGGACTAAGGAGCCTTCCTTTTGCCCCCGTAGCCGGCAACCATGACAAACACCTTCTTTATAATTATCACTACAACTGGCCCAATCCGCAGAATTTTATTGGCGAGGACGCAACCGAGAATGGAAGAAACTATTTTTACCTGTACAACAACATTCTTTTTGTAGTCCTGAACACCGCCCCCTATCCTACCACTAACGGCTCCACCAGCGGAGATCCTGTAATAGCCGCCGCCAAAACATACATCAACCGGTTTAAAGATACAATCAAGGCGGCAAAAACCGCTAACGCGGGAAAGTACGATTGGCTCATCGTTCAGCACCACAAATCCACCGCCAGCGTCGCCGTCCATCTTGCCGACAGGGATATACAGGCCTATGTTGAAGCAGGTTTTGAAACGCTTATGTCCGAAGAAGGAGTTGATTTTGTCCTTGCCGGTCATGACCATGTATACGCGCGCAGTTATCCGCTTAAAGGAATGGATGACGGCAAAGTCTCCGTGCCGGATAAAACAAAAGGCGGCAACACGATAAGCAACCCCGGCAACCCCATCTATCTTACGTTTACAACAGGCAGCGGACTGAAATATTACGCGGTAGCCGCGGACACTCAATTTAACTATGCCAATGCCAATCCAACATTATATGTGAAGGACAACATAGTGTATCCGTATCTGGGTGAAACCACCGACAACGGCGTTACTTCCACATTTAAGGGCAGTGACGATTGGGTAGCCGGTCATTTGCCGGTCTCCAATGCCGCTTGGGTTCAGCCATACATACCTAGTTACACCATAGTTGAAGTCAACGGCAAAACTATAAAATTCAGCACCTACCCTATCGCCACCAAAACCGGCAGGGATACAGGCGCCGCTGAAGATTACAGTTACAATGAAAACACTCCGTATGATTGGGTTCAGGTAACAAAGAACTAGGCAAACAGAAAATGAGTTTTTCTGATCATTATTGAGTGGTCAGGGAACAGGGAGCGGGAGCGAGCGGTCTGGCAACATAAACGTGGTCAGGCATCCGTCCTGCTCCATTTTTATTTTAAAAGGCGAATGTGTAAAGTCTCTGTAAAATTCCGTAAATCTTTTCCGGGTACATTCTGTCGGCTGCCCATGTTCCCGCAAGCCCTTCGATTGTGGGGCTGGAACCTAGGCGCACGTACTTGTAACGCGGATCGACCGTCGAAAGATTAAGCGGATCAGAAGTGGCATAGGCTTTCAGGTGCTGAATATGGGCGCGAACACCGGTGCGCGTATCATAGAAAACAAGGCCGGGCTGTTCAGGCCCGATAGAGCCAAGACCGCAAAAGTTATTCCACTCAGGCTGAACAAGACCGCCGAAGCTTAAAAAACCGGTTTCAAGGCACATTTGGGCAAACGCGACGTCGTGATTTATTCCTTCATGACCGGCTTCCTCAATATAAATGCCGGCCAAAGTCCGCGCATAATCAGACTTTGCCTGCGGGCTGTTTTTGACAAGGAAATTCGACAATTTTTCCGCGTCTACCCTGCCCTTCCCCATTATAAATATTCCCGATTCGGGTTTTTCAGGCGGCGTCTTTACGGCGCCTGACGTACCACGTTCAGGAACCGGTTTTTCCGGCTGGACCGAAACACAGGAAAGAACGGATAAAAACAGGACAATTAAGGAAAAAAAACAAAAATTTTTCATATTAATAAAATTTTCGGCATTTAAAGTAAAGCGCTGTACATATACGCGCATAATATATAGCA
>Ga0268262_10003142_pt1 | contig 18162 bp, 15 predicted proteins | sample TergutNc150P3_FD_190354 | JGI IMG/M metagenome (GOLD analysis project Ga0268262, IMG submission 190354) | Nasutitermes corniger P3 segment gut microbial community from laboratory colony in Florida, USA - Nc150 P3 (SPAdes) (version 2) | ecosystem: Host-associated > Arthropoda: Insects >...
ACACCAATATTGTTACCTATTACCTCAAGGGCAATAAAACTATAATTAACCGGGTTACAGAAGAGACAGATAATAAAAATATTATTGTGATTCCACCGATGGTATTTTATGAAATAAAAAGATGGCTATTGACAATAAACTCCAACAAAAAACTGACGCTTTTTGAAACCATGTGTTCTTTATCCGGCATCGGTTCCATTGACAGAAATGTTCTGGAAACGGCTTCTGTAATATTTTCTGATTTTCAAAAAAGAGGCATTACTGTAGGGGATAATGACATATTAATCGCGGCATATTGCATACAATATGATTTAACGCTTGTTACGAATAATGAACAGCACTTCAATAATATTGCAAATTTTAAAATGATTAACTGGTTGTGATGTTACAACATCCGGTTAGCGTCTATGGTGACAAACACGGAGTCCGTGTGACTTTATAATCAGATATTTATCGTGTATTAACCTTCATTACTTCTCAATGAAAACTCCTTTCTTGAAAGCATTAAATCTGTGGCTAATATCTTCTTCGCTTTTCGGATTTTCCATTTCAAGATATATTGAAAAACATACATCAGGATTGGGCTGTTTGGCTTTTATGATAGAACCCATAAAACCGTTATTCTTTTCCTTTGATACAACAGGAGTTTCGTTATAGGGAAATTTTTCCAATGCCAGATCATTCCAATTTTCAATTAAATCTTTACTAAGTTTCGGATCCGGCTTATTATTCTGTTGAAAGATAATCTTTTCCTTTTCTCTTTGATCTACAAGCATTGATACTTTGAGTATGCCAAATTCAAGTTTATTATCCCGTTTATACCAGGAATGATACAGGTATAATTCGGACTTATCATTCCAATTAAAAACCTGCTTGTCTGCATTGATTAATATATGTCCACAATTTAAGGAAAAGGCCTGTTCTTTACTGTTCCATTGAAAACGCATATCCCTCAGAAAATCCGGAATATATTTATCAAGAGCAAAAAAATTATCCCATTCGTCAAATCTGGCTCCATAGACCGGAAAAATATGATCGCATAACTTCTGTAAGTCCCAATTATATGCATGAAGTGAACCACTATCCGGATTTGTCGTTATAACAACAGGACCGTCCGGCATCGGTAAAATATACATAATCAATACCGTATAATCAAAACCGATTTCCCAATTAGCGGTAATCCATGTTCTCCCAAGGGAATCCCGAAAAAGATCCGTAGAAGTTGGCTCTCCGTATGAAAGTATTCGATATTTATTATTCCCTATTTTTCTGTCTTTCCGCTTGTTTTTAAGAATGAAGTCCATAAGATACTTCGGATCCGTAGAGATTCGTTCCAAAGAAACAGACTTGGGTTTAATAATTTTATTTAAATAAACATCTGAAAAATCCGAAAAAAATAGTCTATTGTGATACAACTTACCATCATCATCCAGATCATCTGAGGAATAAAATGGTTTTCTAAGTTTCCATTTGTCATCGTCAGAATCAACGTAACTTATTTGTAGACCGCCTGAACGCCCCCATAGAGAATTACCACCGTTAAGCAGATACTCACTATTTGTTTCTCCAAGGTATTCCGGAGCCTCTTCAAAAAGAGTGGACATTGAATCATGATAATATTTGGTATAGGATTCACGGAATAATTTACTCACATTAGTATAGGTATCCGGCAGAGAAGTCTGTGTTTCAAAGAAATTATTTAGTTTGTTTGTCAATAAAAGATGACTATACTGTTGTTTATTTCTATACAAAAGAACTGAACGATTGTCATTCAGAATAGCATCAGCCGGAGTTGAATACAGTATGTTATCTGCGCGTGCGGTTATTATGGCAATTACTTTACCATTAGGAGTCACAAGAGGCCCACCGGAATTTCCCGGACTGCCGCTGGCAGAGGTTTTAAGCTGATTCCAGCGGCCTGAATATTCTTCAGGGACTGTACCTAAGACAAGGCCATCCCGTATTACAATGCCTTCACCCAGGGCATTCCCTATACTAAAAACCGGATCGCCAATATTAAAGTTTCTTTCAAATTTGAAATATTTATCAAAAGTTTTTTCTTTTACGGTAAAAATAAGATAATCCTTTTCTTTGGAACCGCCGGTAATCATATCTACTTCATAAACATTCCCCTGCGAATCTCTGATAAAGCATTTATCATAACCGTCCTCAATCACTTCAATTACATGGAAGGCAGTTATAAGTTCTGTTTTGGATATGGCAAAGGCTGTCCCAATGGAATGGTACTTGTCGTTTCTCATGGCAAAAGGAACTAGATCCCAGTTAACCTCTTTTTCATAGACGGTTGGATCATCAACCTGTTTCTCAAGAACAACTTCAAATACCGCATCATGAACCAAATTTATCATTTTTGCATTTAAAGGTCTTGAATAAATCGGAGCGGACTGGCAAGACAAAAATAAGCCTGTCATGATAACAGAAGTTATTATCTGTCCACTTCTTACCGCTAGCCGTGCTAACTTACCATTGACCCATTTACTCACTACCATGTACATACTTACCTCCCTTCAATCCTTCTCAAGCATTATTGCTTCATAGTCATCCATAATGGTTATTATTTCAACATCGTTAACGATATCATGGTAAATTATTACGCCAGGCCGTTCTTTATGGTAAGAAGGCTCATCTTTAAGATACCATGTTCCAAGGTAATGATAGCCTTTCCACCTATGCTGTTTATATGCCTTTTGTGCACTGCCACCACCACATGTCATCAGTAGCAATGTTAAAACAACAATGACCCACTTCATATGTTATTCTCCTTTTATGAGTATTACTCTTCGATATCGACAAAGTTCATTTCCTTGAAATGCATACAGGCAGGTATATCTGCGACTTGTATCTGTGCGATTCCACCATCTACGCCAATTTTCTTTTTTAAAAATCTTTTTAGAGCGTCCGAGTTGATGTTATCTATCTCAGTATAGGGTATGCCAGCCGCACGTAAGCTCTCAATTTGAGAGCCATCAACTTCTGCTTTTGTATAAACAAAATGTCCACCACCTTGAGCCCGCATCCAATCAGCCATAATCTTTATATCCGCGGTATTCCTATTCGGATAGCAAATAAACTTTTTTCTATACGTCATCCACCCGCCGCTTATTAACTCAATACTGGACACACCGGCATTGATCATCTCCGTCGGTAATACAAACGACGAATAATACGCATAATCTTTTTTCGCTGCGTTAAACTCCGCTTCTGCTATCGCCATATTTAACTTTAACTCTTTAAGGACCTCGCCCATCTTGGCAAGGTTCTCAAGTACGTTCTTGTCCACATCGGTATGTGGATTACCAAAGGTCTGTTCGTCTCCCATTAATTTGCCCCCTTTACATACCACAACCATGACAAGCCCATGCTATAAGACCGACAATTGTACCTATAAGAATTAATGGTGCTAATGCCCTGCCAGTCTCTTGAGCTTTTATTTCTTGATTTAACTTTTCATATCGCAGATAATCCGCATACGCATTTGATTTAATCAATGTCGCGTTACGTTCGTTAGTATACAAAAAAACATTATACCCACATTGATCACACTGACAGTCGCAACCTTTATGATTAAACTCGGCGCAATTTCGCGCCAATTTATATAGCTCATCTAACGCTCTATCCTTATTCATTATTTACCTCGTAATATTAATAATGTCCAAGAATAGAAAAACTTAAGGTTTTTCGTGCCTTTTCTACCCAAATCTCCTATATTTTTTCGAGAATGGTATTACCACGTCTAGCATTATATCCGGTCCCAGAATAACTTGAACAAAGTCGGTAATGTCTTCCGGTATTTCTTTGTAATATGCTTCCGCAATTCCGCCAGTCATAGCCGCAATGGTGTCACTGTCGCCACCTATTGATACCGCCAATCTGACGGCATTTTCATAATCGGTACTTTCCAGAAACGCTATAATCGCTTCAGGGACTGTACCTTGACAACTTTCATTAAATCCATATAAAGGTCTTATTTCATCAAGTTTACGGCAAAGATTATAGTCAAATCTGTCAATAATGAATTCTTTAATTTCATCCTTTGTTTTCCCCGTACGGGCCAAATAAACGGCAGCCGCAACAGCCTGCGCGCCCTTAATGTCTTCGGGGTGGTCATGAGTAACCTTCGCGCTTTTTTCCGCTTCGGTTAATACATCATCTATATTATCGCAATACCATCCGATAGGGCTTACACACATTGCCGAACCATTACCCCAACAGTTATATGCTTTAGGATTATCAGAGTAAATCCAGGATTTAAGGATGCCAATGTATCCCCTGTGTGGATAATTCCTGCCAAAATGTTGATATGTCTTAGAATAAACAGTTCGATACAGGAGCGCGTACATAGTAGCAATGGTAAATACGCTGTCATCCGTAAAATAAGTTTCATCGGTAAACAATTCAAAATCCAAAGATTTTACATTATTGTATTCATACGGTGATCCAATAATATCACCGGCAATTGCCCCTAAAATGCAATTTTCTCCCGACATACTTTTCTCCTTTCCAAGTCACTTGATGAAAGAGAAGTGACTTCCTACATCCCTTTAGGTCTTGCTTCATTGTCTCTTATCCATTGCGGTTGTTGTTTCATCTGCTGTTCCATTCGTTCCTTATGTTCTTTAGGATACACATACATATATCCTTTTGCACCGTAGTTTTTGTAAGGCCGAGGCGGATTGTCACACATACTCAATATTAAACATGTCGCTATAATTAATGATATTCGTTTCATATTTTTCCTTGTAATATTAATAATGCCCAAGAATAGGAAAACTTAAGGTTTTTAAGGGAAAATTATTGATTTTTTTCTTTTAGGTAGGTTTCAATATCATTGAGAAATTCACGAAGATTCGTTGATGCCATAGCTTCCGCGCTTTTTTTATCAGTTTCGGGGTGATATTTTAGGTAAATTTCGTATTGTTTCGGTTTTTTATCGTGTTTATGGAAGGTATCTATAATTTCTTGATCAAGTATGGGATACAATCCTTTATATTCATTTTTGATGCAATATAGTGTAAAAAGCGCCCTATAACAATCCCTGGCTCTTTCCTGCTTTTTACCCAATAAGGATTTTACTACTTCCAGAACAGTTTCCATATCAGTTTTATTAATATATTCATTAAGTGGGTCAACTGAATGGGTCGTTATTTTATTAAGGCCATCTATTTCATCGTCTTCATCATTACCGGGAAATAAAATGCTACTAATATATTCGACATTTAATAAATTAATATATGCTTGTTCTTTAAAAAACTCTGTTACACCTTTTTCTCGTTCTTCGATAGTTAATTTTCTTCCGAGCCGACTTTCTTCCCATGTTATGAATTCTCTTAATCTTTTTACTCTTGCTTTTACCTCTTTTGGGATTCGTATTGTTTTATCTTCATCAAACTCATTATAAGAATCTGCTAGTTCGTTACTCAATGCTGTAGTAAGATATTTGAAAAAACCATCTTTGTCTTTTGGGAAAGTTAATTTTTTATCTTTGTTAAGAAAATTATTAATAACAGTCGCTATTTCCAATCCCATGTTTTCTGCTTCTTTGCGACGGTAATCTTTATACCATTTAAATATTTGTTCACAGAGTTGAAGGAAATATGTTTGAGTACGGTCAGAATGCGTCGAATTTTGCCATTCGGAGAAAGTAATAAAAATCAGGTCTTTTTGCTGTTCTTCCGTTCTCTTGTGTTCTTTCACGCAATCCCCTTACATATCAAAGAAATGTTTTAATGTTTCCATAGCGTTTTCGGCGCTGGAAGCTCCCATTGAACCCATCAATTTAAAGAGATAATAGAGCGATGTGATGTCATAAAGCATTGCGGTTTCAGGTAACGGTTTTCCGTTCTTAAATTCCACTTTTCCGTAAACGATATACTGAACAATCGCCTCGCGGAATTCTTCGACAAAGCGAAGGGCGCAAAAAAGGGAAAGACTTTCCGGTTTGAAACCAAAGGTAGTATCTGCAAAAATTTCGGCATTGTCAGGGATTTTCTCAGCCAGATCGGTGATTAGTTTATTGTACGTTTTCTTGGTAGGATCAAAATCAATTTCGATTGTATCATAGCTTAAAAGAGCCCCAATTTCCTTGTTGATATTTTCCAGCTCCTCGATATATGCCTTTTTATTCTGCTCATATCCGCTATTTTCCCCTGTTGTAAGGATATATATAACCTTAACTTGATCGTCCTTTTTAAGTGTTTTGGCAAGTATGCCATTTACCGGACAGCGGACAGGTTTTTCGTATTCAATGGATTTATTTCCATCCATGGGGTATTGTATTGCTTCAACTTCTTTAGGCGGCTTCATGGGTACGGTTATGATTACTGTTTTCATTTTAACTCCTTGGGTTATATTATGCCCGATTTGTTAAGAAGTTAATAGTATCATTAGTCTTTAATTCTTCGAACACTTCCTACCTCAATTTCATTTTGTGGGGATTTCAAGATAATTCTACCAATAATTTCTATTATTTGGGTTTTCCCTGCCAAAATATATTCACTTAAATTTTTGTTTGTTTTTATGACCATAGTTCCGGTATTGTCTTCGAAAAGATATATATCTTCGTCCGGAAATACATTTTCATTCAAGAAGGCGATTATTTTACCCTGTAATACTACCGGAGTATATGGAATGTCAATATTTTTTGCCATAGCTACTGAGATTGGAACAGCAATATTTTCGGAAAAATACCTCTCTTCAACATCAACCTTAAAAGCGTAAAAATTCCCTCCTTGATAATTATCAAGAAGCTGTAGTTTTCCATCGCCAGTCATAACAGCAGGAACCATTTTGTTTTTTGAGTTTTTATGTTTTTTACTTTCATTTCCCTGTGATGAATAGGGTAATGACTGTGTTTCTTTATCTATGGTTTCTGTATTATTTTTACTTGTAGAGCACCCAAACAACAGGACTGAAAAGACAAAAAGGACTATACCTAATCGTATTTTCAGACAAAAAAGGGCATTTTTTGATAAATTCATATTTCCTCCCGAACCTTCACTATATATAATGGCTGTATTTTCAAAAACTTAATGTTTCTTGGGCGATTTTTTCTGTTTTTTTTGCGAGAGAGGAAAAGAAACTATAGGTAGTATTTTAAGGGGATGAGGATGTTGTTTATTGGGTAAATGCTTGGATTTGGGGGAAGGTTAAGAGGTTTTAGGAGGGTAGATATAGATGTTTTCCTATCCAACCGACAATTACTTTTTTTTGTTTAATATCCCATGAAATGTAAATACGAACAGTCTTGGATTTATTACCAAAATCATAAAATCTTCTAAATGTATTTGGTTTTAAATGGAGATTAAACAGTATTTTTTCATTCTTTCCATTATCAAACATCCTAGCGTTTTTCACTTCTTTATCTTCCATATCCTTTTTACTTTCATAGCTACAAATACATCCTAAAGCGTTTAAAATAATATCATCAGGGATAATGTTTTCATTCATCCTTTTATATTCACAATATTCAGTTAGGGTTTTCAAATAAGCAAATATTCTATCAGGTGGGCCCGCCAAGTTCCTAATTGTTTTAATTCCTTCTTTCACATCATTTCCAAAAATAATATGATTTGAGAATTTGACTTTTGCATTATTGTAAGCCTCAAGAACGGATTTATATTTCTCTCCATTAATATATTCAAGATGATCAATATGCTCCGTATCTATTTTTGCAGTCATCATATTTTCATTATATATTTTCTCATTTAGTGAAAAAGTTACATTTTTTGAATTCAATAAAAAACATTCTATTGATTCCTTTACTATTAAAATAAATAATTTAGAATTTTTATAAATAAAATTATTTATTATTCCAATTAAGGTTAACCGTTTAGTAAATTCGTTATTTTCATTTAACGATAATTGTAAAGGAGGATTAAATGTTGATTGTTCATATTTTGGATATTTTATTTTTAAACATTCTTCAAGCCAATCTTCAAAATAATATTTTTTTGCGTCAATTTTAGAACCATAGTGACGTTTTGGAATGTTATAAAGACTAATATTATCTAATCGTTTTTTATACATATCTACAGGAAAACAACTATATTTAGCCACATTTTTTTTGTACTCATCATTAAATTTATTCTGGGAAAAATGGAACACATATATTGATATTTTATTATTAAGAATAATGTCATAACATTTATTAATTGTTTCATAATACTTATTTATTTCATCAGAAAACATTCTTTTTTCACTATTGTTTTTTGGAATTGATGGAGGACAAAAAACCGAAGGATCAATAGCATAAGAAATCATTTTCTATTATCCTTGTTTTCTTCCCATTTCTTAGAAGCTGCTTTTATTATTTCATCAGCTATTTTTGAGGATTCGTCAAAAAAGCCTTCTGGCCAATCAGACATTGCGGCGTATTCATTTATTTCTAGCGGCCTGAATAATGTATTACCTTTTTTATAGTCTTTGTAATCTTTATTCAGATTTTCTGTAAAATATATCTTTAGATAATCATTAATATGTTTTTCAATTGGCAAATTAATAGCTCTGAGTCTTAATCTATTAATAATATACTCGCTATGAGTTTCAATAATTAATTGTTTATTGCAAAGCATTGTAGCGACAAAGAAATCAGTCAATCTCGATTGCATGGCCGGGTGAAGATGGAGTTCTGGTTGCTCAATAATTATTGTGGTTTCTTCTGGTGCGAGTAGGCAGGCAAGAACAATTGGCAAAACTTGACTTACACCGACACCGACATTAGTTAAGTCATTAACTTCTGCCTTATCAATAGTTTTTATTTTTAATTCATATCCATATCTTCCATTAAAATTAACGATGACAGAATCTGTTACCCCAATATAACGAAGCCATTCATTTACAGAATCTAAGAGATAACAGTAGTCAATTTTTAGTTTATGATTGTTTTGTTCAAAATATTTTGGATTTATATATCTTATTCTTATCTTTTTGTTTTGATATATTACACCCGCACAATTTTCACCTTTTATGCCTATATTTTGGGTATTTTCAATACGACATTCATATTGTAGACGGGGTTCTTCTCGTAACGGTCCAATATATAATAAGCTTTTCTGAAAATAATTTTTAATATTATTTATACTTTTTTGAATAGAATGACCTAAATCAATACTTCGGAGGTGATAATTTCTATCAAATACAGGATCAAGTCTCCCATTATGCTCGTTTAAATATGTTTTTATATAATTACCAAGCAATTCTTTTACATTTTTTATTTTGATTAATTCTACGATGGATTTACATACATATTGTTCAAATAATTGTTCATTATCAATTTTTGCGTTCTCTGGTATAAGAATATTTGTAATATTAATATTTTTATTATATTTTTTGAGCATCAATGATAAAGAATATATAGTATTGTTAAATTCGTTAACTGATGATCGGTTGTCAAATTTGTATTCTTTATTTGTAAATTTATTTTCTATAAATTGTAAAAAGAGATATGCGAACCAATCTGAGGCGTATCCTGCATAAAGAAATTCATAGGGAAGAAAATGACACAATCCAAGACCAATTAATTTTTCATTCAATCCAATCAGTTCTCTATCTTTTAATAATTTTTTTGTAGCATTATCTAATTTAATTATAAAAGGTTTATAATTGGTACAATCTGTAATTATATCTCCAAATTTAGTAGTATGTGAAGCTGAAAGACATACAGAATTATGAATATCATTTATCATAGATTCGTCTTTAAAATAAAAGTGATTAATTATCGGTATTATATTTGAAATATCGTTTAAATTTCTATTAGAAAATGATATATATAAATTAGTATTTTTGTTAATTCTTGTTTCCTCATCCAAGCTTAATTTCGATAAAATATCTGGAATATCTACTATTTTATTTAATTCTTCATCAGATAAATATGTTGATAACAAGTATTTTGAATATTTAAAGAAATCAGTATCATTTGTAAATTTTGGAAAAATAAAATCTATATCAATAGATATATCTTTTGATATATAAAATTCAGATTTAATATCATTAACACCACCCAATTTTACCATTGGACCATTTAAAACAAAAGTTTGTGATATTTCATTATTTTGAAGGGTCTGAGCAAGAAGTAGGATCGATTGAAGTAATGTACTTTTTCCGCTACTATTTTTCCCACAAAATATGGTTAATGGAGCAAAATCTAGTTTGCCTTCTGTTATTTCTTCATCCTTGGTTATTAATGTTTTACCAATAGATTTAAAATTTGTTAGAGCTAATCTTTTTATCATACTCTTACACCTATATTTGACCTTATTAACCTATTGTATACCAATTCAAAAGGAATTGTCTAGTTCTCTAAAATTCTCGCTTATATAAATATAAATGTCTATAAAATTAGAAACTTAAGGATTTTTGGGGGCTTTTTAGTAATTTATTCTCTGTTAAAGAATTACAAATTTAATAAGTTGGCTTATAATTAAAGGAAAAACCCAGTGGCTGATTTATAGAAAATTCAGAATATGATCCACCAACATGGACATCTGAGCGTTTTATTTTATATTTGTCTAGCATCTTGTTTTTCGCCTTGTTTTCTTGATGGAAGAATTTTATTTAAATACTTTGCTTCTTTAATTTTTCCTACTGGATGGCCTGTAAAGCTCCATTCTCCTGATGTGTTTTCTTCCCAATTATCAACTTCAAATACTGCAACAATTGTAGCTGTGTTATCTATTACTGTTTCTGCTATAACGACACTACAGTTTCTAATTACTTCTCGTTCTATATTTTTTATTTGAATATCAAACCGTATAGCGTCTAAAATCTGACTTGGGGTCATATCATCGTTGTAATTTTTAACTTTAATTATTATATAATCACTCGGCAATGACTCAATTACATCTTCATCAACCTTTATAGGGGTACCATTTTGCTCTATTGGTTTCCACGTTTTATTTATAGAGTTCGCCAACCATTCAGACCGTAATTTAATAGATTTTTCATTCCATGAAACAATATTATTGTTACGAAAATACTTATTTATAGTGAACGCATCACTATCATACCCAAACCCCGGAATTGTTCTTTTACTTATAAAATCTAAATTGCTTAATTCTTGATTATGCATAGTTAGTGATAAATTCGGAAGTGTATTTACAAATTGAGTGTGTAATGATTTACTTATTTCCCATGACTTATAGTCAGGTGTTTGTGGCATAATATGTTCAATTTGTAATGACTTTCTGGAATAATTTAAAAGTTCACTAAAAGAAAAAACTGATTGTTGAGATGAAGAAGGAAGTGATTCAAGCTTAGATAAAATATACTTGCCATATATGCCATTTTTATACATATCCGTAGTTGTAATTCTTAATGTTATCTCTTGTTCGTTAGGACACCTTTGTTCGTTCTTAATAGATGCTAGGTAATTTGTTAAACAGTCAATGTATTTTTTTGAATTACAATTTTTGGGCAATATTTCGACTATTTTCTTGTGTAATTTTGCAAAAAACGTGTTATAACTTTTTTGAGGAAGGTCTGCTAAAACTCTTCTAATAATATATGATTCAATTATTTTATATACATCTTTAATAGATTCCCAGTCATCTTTTAAGTAATCTATTACATGTGCTAAATACCATCTTGGCGGCTCTGTTGGCATTAATAAAAAATTACGATTTATTTCTGCTAAGGGTTTGAATTTATTCTTACAATCATCACCTAAAATTACAAATTTGAATAGAAATAATTTATTAATAATATTATTGTAATAATTGTCGTAATACATTAATTCATTTGCACAGAGATATCCTTTTTCTATAGCAAATTGTTTGTAGTTTCTGTAGATAACTGTATCATTAATATTTTCGAAATTATCATTATTAAAGATTAAATAAAAGCGAAAAAATTTAGTTATTAAATCATCTTTAGAGTCTGAGAGGATGTTTTCAATATTGACCCAGTAGTCCCTATAAACTTTATTTCTTGCAACTTCATTATCTAACATTAGGGAGAAGTTTCTGATTTTATCACCTGCGCTAAGCGGGCGACCAGTAGAATTGATACTTTCGAAAACTTTATTTGGACTATCATCATCTCGTTGAAGATGTACGTCAACAATTTCAAACCGATATAATCCGTTTAAGTACTCTATTATATTTGCTTTATTTTTTAAATAGTCTCTAAATAAAGCATAAGTGTTCCATAATTTATGTTTACGAAAATTTGCACCAAGATCTTCTTGCTTATTATTTAAAATTGTATTTAAAATACTATTATCATTTGTGACAGTTTTTAATTTGATTCTATTTGTATCATTAGCTGTTAAAAATTTTGTTTTTATATTCTCATCTTTTAAGATATGAAATAATGCTGTAATAAGTAAAATTACAGTAGTCACCCTTTGTTGTCCATCAATAATCGTAAACTCATTTTCTGTATTAGAATCAGAATAAACAACACTGCCGAAATAGTGTTTTGTATTATTAAAAACAGTATATTCTAAATCTTCAATCAAAGTGTTCACATTATCAGTGTCCCATGCATAAGGACGTTGGAATTCGGGGATTTTGAATGTTACATCTTTTCTCGACAAGAAATCTGCAATACTAGTAGGCTTTGAATTGTTATTAATCAGCATAAACTATCCTTTGATAAAACAACATACCACACTTTGTATGTTTATGCAATCGGCATATTTCCGCGTCATCCGAACATGGTAGTGAGCAGTTACAGCTCTATTGATACTGTAGGAAATGTTCTTCTTTCAAAGGAACATCAAAACGAGATAAAGTATATATATTTTACCTCTTTTCTTGCGTCTATTACTCTTTCCGTGCATATAACTTTTTCACATGCTAATTAATGAATGCGTTTAGTTCCCCTGCTTTCCAAAAATAAATATCGCTGGTGACGAGATTTATTGCCTTTCGTTTATTCATTTTCTGAGCAGCCTCATAAGGTCTTCTTCTTCCGCCTTATGCCGTCTCAGGGCTACCGCTGTTGGCTTCCGGCGGATCTCCTGTATGACCTGATACACTATTTTTTGTCTTTTATTTCCGTTGGTTGAACGGGTTTTACTCTGGTTCCCATTGCGTTACCTCTTTTGTCAATCTAGCACAAAACACGAAAAAAGAAAAGAACAGAACAGCTTGCTTACAACAACCCCTCTTCTCTTCCTTCGTGTTCTATGTACCTTCGCTCTCTTCCCTTTGTTACCTGTTCTTTGTTACTTGCTATTTCTCCTACCGCTTATACTTCAAAGTCTCCAGCGTCGATTCGCCGCGGGTGAAACCAAACCACAGTTCTTTGGCGGTTTTTTCCCGTAGCAGTTTATAGTACGCGGCAAGGTCTTTGATGTTTTCCCCGTTTATGGTATTTATCAGGTCGCCTTCACGCAGACCAATGACATCCGCGGGACTGTCGGCCAATACCTGCGCCACATATAAACCTTTTGCGCTCTTGTCCAGGTTGAGCGTTTCTTTTACCTCGTCGGTGAGGGGTATCAGGTGTACGCCGGGCCAGAGTTTTTTATTGTCTGAGGCAACCTGATCGGTGCGGGCTTCAATACGAACCTGAATGTCTTTTGAAGCGCCGTCCCTGATTACCGTAAATGTCGCGCGGTCGCCGGGCTTCAGATCGCCTACCGTCATGGTAAGCGGGTTGACGCCTCTGGTCTCTTTGCCGTTAACATGGGTGATAAAGTCGCCGGGGCTGATGCCGCCTTTGTCCGCGGGGGAACCGAGGAAAACCTGCGCGGCCATTGCTCCCCGCTTGCCGTCAAGGCCCATCACCGCGGCGGTTTCCTTGCCCGGTTCGAGAAGCTGTACGCCCAGCCAGCCGTAACTGATGGTACCGGTGCTGATAAATTCATCTATTGAACGTTTGGCGTTATTGATGGGAATGGCAAAGCCTAGGCCCACACTGCCGCCGCCGGTGACATTGCTGGCGATCCAGGTGTTAATCCCGATAACTTCGCCCCGTATATTGACCAAAGCGCCGCCTGAGTTTCCCATGTTAATGGGCGCGTCGGTTTGGATAAAATCATTGATGTTGTTGCCCGGCCCGCCGGTGCGCCCCACCGCGCTGACGATCCCCATGGTTACCGAAAATGAAAATTGATGGCCCAGAGGATTGCCCATTGCTATCGCCCAGTCGCCCACCCGCACGGTGTCGGAATCACCCAAGACCGCCAGAGGGTAGCGGTCGCTTGTTTCAAAAGAGATCATTGCCAGGTCTTTGCGTTCGTCCTTTCCCACGAGCTTGGCGGGGTATTCCTTGCCGTCTTTGGTGGCTACCCGGATTTCGGTAGTGTTATCAACTACATGATGGTTGGTTATGACGTAATATGTTTTGTCTTTCTGGCGGACAATGATTCCTGAGCCCAGTCCTTCCGAACGGCGTTCCCGCTCCTGTCCCCGGCTGTCGGGGCTGCGGTCGCGGGGACCGAAAAAGAATTCCCAGGGGATTCCGTTAAAGTTGGGAATGGTCTGCCGGCTTACCGAAACGGTTTTTAACTCCACCACCGAAGGCAGTACTTTGTTGGATACTCCATTAAAGGCGTTTTGCAGCCCTTCGGCTATTGCCAGAGAGTCTGCGGAAATGGTTACCGGGTTTTCCTGCGCGTGGGCGACAAACCGCGTTTTGGGCGTTGAGCAGGAAAAAGACAAAAAGGCCAGTGAAAAGCCAAAAATAACCCCGATCAACACCAGGTTGAATACCAGCAGATTTTTTGACGACAATTTTTGTACCATATTCATATACGTCTCTCCTCATTATGACTATTCAAATTAATAATAAAAATATCCGTGAATAGTTACAAGCAGCTTTTTTCATTACTTTCCGATGATATTTTCCAATGGGTCGGTGAGAATTTCCGCCTGATCATGGAAAATGGCCACGGTATGCTCCCAGTGGGCGGACGCTTTATCATCGGCGGTAACCACGGTCCAGCCGTCTTCCAGCACTTCCACATCACTGGTTCCCAGGGTGATCATCGGCTCTATGGCAAATACCATGCCGTTGCTCATGCGGGGGTTGGCGCCGTGGGGATAGTTGGGAACCTGGGGGTCTTCGTGCAGTTCAAAGCCGACCCCGTGGCCGCAATACTCCCGCACAATGCCGTAGCCCTTTGTTTTGGCATGAGCTTCCACCGCCCGCGCGATCTGAAGCAGGCGCTCTTTGGGCTTGATGGCGGCAATGCCTTTGTACAGACACTCCCTGGTGGTTACATTAAGCTCGTGCAGTTCGCGGCTGACCTTGCCCGCCTCAATGCTGACCGCCTGGTCGCTGATAAAGCCCCCCAGATCAATGCCGCAGTCAAGCCCTACCAAATCCCCTTCGCGGATTCTCCTTTTGCCGGGTATGCCGTGAATCACCTCGTTGTTGATTGAAATGCAGATCGCCGCGGGGAAGGGGTTCTTCCGCGGGCCGTAACCCAAAAATACCGGCTTGCCGCCCGCTTTTTTAATCCAATTCTGTACCCAGCGGTCAATTTCAAGGGTTTCCACGCCAACTTTTACCAGGGGGATGAGATCCCGGTACATGGCGGACAACATTTTGCAGGATTTCCTTATTTCCGCGATTTGTTTTTCAGTTTTTAGGCGAATCATTGTATGGGTGTATTATAGCGGTAAGGGCGGGTGTTTGTCACTGTTTCAAATGAAAGAAAAATCTTTCGAATCGGTGACGGTCACTTTTTTTTACTTGCCCGCATGATCTGTTCGGCGGCGGCGCGGTCGCCCAGGGCATACAAGCCTTGCGCCAGCGAGCGTAGCCAGTAATTGGTATCGCGGGCGGGGAAGTCCAGCCCCAGCAGTGTTTCCATACACGCGACCCATGTTTCATCATCTACCTGGGGCCGCAGGCGCAAGCGCGCAATTTCCCTGATGAGTTTTTCTATTTCCGGGGTAAAAAGACGAAAATAGGGCTGTCTGCGTTCCTCGCTGAGTACCAGCGTCAACAACTGAAACGCCTCGTAGCAGTGTTGTCGCTTGTCCAGCTCTTCGGCAAGGATAAAACAGCAATCCAGCCAGTCATCCCGGTCCAGATACTTCTCCATAGGGAAGTTGATGCCGCCATTGCGCCGCCAAATGGCGATTGCCTCGTCATCTTCAAGGTGCAGTAGCTCAAAAAACACGAGTTTTGCCTGGCTTGCCGGGTCGTCCCCCTGTTCCTGCAGCCAGGTACGGTAGTTAAAACCGGCGGCTTGTACAAAACGGGAATAGGCGCGGTCATACTCATAACGACGCTCCTCGCTGGAAAGCGTTTCATAGGCGGTAAGGAGCTTGCGCATTTGGTCTTCGGCGGTTTTACCGGCAATATCGGGGTGCAGCCGTTTGGCCTTTTCACGGAAGGCTTTCTTTATTTCGCCGGCAGAGGCGCCGCGCTCGACACCGAGGAGTTCGTAGTAGTTGTTCATTACCGAAAACCGATTATACCCTGCTTGAAGGGGAATGTTAAGGGAATAAGGTGACTGACGCCGCTGTTAAAGGCGCGGTATCCCAAGAATTCTCTTCCTATATGTAGCTTTCAAACGAAATCTTTGGTATTATAATATGAAAAAAATGAATAAATTAAGGGAAAAACGATTAATACGCCTGCTCATCAATATCGCTACCTCAGGGAGATATAAAGGGGAAGGGGAATACGGCAGATTCGATATCCTTATCCGGTATGTGGTATTGAACAGTATTATCTTTTTGGGTTTCGTTAATCTTCTGTTTTTTATCGTGTTGAATATCAGCCTCAAGCAATATTCCACGGCGGCTGTCTGCACCGGCATGATAGTCATGGCAATGGTATCGTTCGTACTGGCCCGGACAAAAATACGGCAGATTATTCCGGCTGCCATACTCATGATTTTTTATGGGCTGTTCTGCGCGGTGCTTACCTGGAGCGGAAAATCCGACGGGGCAAATTTTCTGTTTATGTATGTCTACCCTTCGTTGACGATCATGCTGTTGGGGATGCGTTTCGGCATAACATTGTCGGCGCTCCTCGGCGTGATAATTTCTCTGGAAATGTTTATCCCCGGCATGGCGCTTTTTAATTACAAGTTTGATTTCTCACTCCGCATGCTGGTGAATTATATTATTGTTTTTGTAGTAATGGTGGTGATAGAAAGCACCCGAAAAACCAAAGACCGGTTGATAGAAAACCAGCACCACCGCCTGCAGGAACTCAAGGGGGAAGCCGAGGCGGCGAACCGCACGAAAAGTAATTTTCTTGCCAGTATGAGCCACGAGATACGCACCCCCATGAACGCCATTACCGGCATGGCGGAACTGCTGCTGCGGGGGGAACTCTCAGATGAAGCCCGCGGCTACGCGCAGGATATTAAACAGGCGGGAAATAACCTTATTTCAATAATTAACGATATTCTGGATCTTTCCAAAATTGAGGCGGGCAAGCTGGAAATAATCCCTGTCAAATACCTGCTTTCATCTCTGGTCAACGACTCGGCCAATATTATCCGTATGCGGCTTATGGAAAAGCCGATACGGTTTTTTACCAATATAGACGGGAGTATTCCCAACAGCCTGATTGGGGATGAAGTGCGGCTGCGGCAGATTGTCATTAACCTTCTGTCCAATGCGGTAAAGTATTCGGACAGGGGACATATCGGTTTATCCATTACGGTAGAGAAGCAGGAAGCCGGGCAGGTTTGGCTCAAGATCACGGTAGCCGACACCGGCAAGGGAATTAAGCCTGAAGATCAGGCGAGACTTTTCGGAGATTTTATTCAGGTTGATACCAGGAAGAACCGGGGTATTGAGGGGGCTGGCCTGGGTCTGGCGATTACCCGGCGGCTGTGCCGCATCATGGGCGGGGATATAACTGTAGAAAGCGAGTACGGCTCCGGCAGCGTCTTTACCGCTATCATTCCCCAGGGTGTTGATTCACCGGAACCTCTTGCCGCGGTGGAAGATGCGGCGGATAAAAAAGTGTTGGTCTACGAAGGCAGGGTCGTCTACGCCAAATCAATGTGCTGGTCTCTGGAAAGTATGCGGGTTCCCTACACCATGGTAACGAATCAGGATGATTTTATCGCGGCGCTGTACCGGGAAAAATGGTTCTATGTATTTTCCGGTTACGGCCTCTATGAAAAAATCAATCCGCTCATGGAACGGCCGGAGACCGCTTTTTCCGGCGGCCGCAAACCGCTTCTGGCTCTTATGGTGGAATATGGCGCTGAAGCCCGCC
>Ga0268262_10003143_pt1 | contig 18157 bp, 14 predicted proteins | sample TergutNc150P3_FD_190354 | JGI IMG/M metagenome (GOLD analysis project Ga0268262, IMG submission 190354) | Nasutitermes corniger P3 segment gut microbial community from laboratory colony in Florida, USA - Nc150 P3 (SPAdes) (version 2) | ecosystem: Host-associated > Arthropoda: Insects >...
TGGTTATACGGGAAAGGCCGTAAGCTTTATCCTGGGCGGTTAGCTCAGTTGGTTAGAGCACCAGCTCGACACGCTGGGGGTCACAAGTTCAAGTCTTGTATCGCCCACCTTTTGGCTGTCTGATCGCTTTATAGAAGTGATTAGGCAGCCTTTTTACTAATGGTATAGATATTTCCTGCCGATAAAGAATAAGGGATAGTCCGATCCGATTATTTTCTGATAATGAGCCGGTAATGAAAAAGAAGGTTATTTTTTCTGTTTTTTTGGTTCTCCTCTGCGTATCCCTTTCCGCCCAGGCAGGATTGAAAATAACCCTTGAAGAGAATAATGGCGCATGGACAATAAGCAAATCCCAGGGGAAAACAAAGGAACTGATTATTCCGCAAACAATTAACGACAAGCCGGTTACTGCCATTGGCGAAGGGGCATTTACCGGCAAGGGGCTTACTCTGGTTACCATTCCTGACAGCGTTACTGAAATCGGCGAAGGCGCTTTTTCTTTTAATGAGCTTACAACGCTGGTAATAGGCAACAATGTAGAAAACATAGGAAGCAAGGCTTTTTTCAGCAATAAGATAAGAGATCTTACACTCGGGACAGGGGTAAAAACCATCGGCATGGGGGCTTTCGCCAACAACGAGCTTGCCAAGATAGCCATTCCCGACAGTGTTACTTCAATTGAGCCTTACGCTTTTTTCTACAACAAACTGACAACGGTAACGATCCCCGGCAATGTTACCACCATAGGCGAAGGCGCTTTCTCCTCCAACCGCATATACAGCGTTGCTATCGGGGATGCGGTTAAAGAAATCGGGGACGGCGCTTTTTACAACAACCAGCTCACCAGCATTACTATTCCCGGAAATGTCAATGCTTTGGGAAAGCGGGTTTTTGATAGCAGGGTTACCAAAAAAGGTTCTGCTCCCCCGGTGGATTATTTGGACGAAAACGGAGATGTGCTTTATACTACGGCAAACAATTTTGACACGTATTTTGCTTCTACGGGGAGAAGAGCGGGGAAGTATTCATTTTCCAGGGAAGGCTGGGCTTATGAAGAATAGGTCTTGCAGATCGGGAATTTAAATAATATACTATTGAATTGATTGGTTTAGGAGGACAAGATGAGGAAAGCGTTCTATGGAGTATTATTATTTTTAGCTCTAACGATTATTGGCCAGGGAGATTTTCTTTATGCACAAAATTCTCCCGAATATACGGAATCGGAATTTTACTACTATAATTTCACGATAGAGAAAATCTTTTCCCACAGGCTGGGCTATATTGTGTTGTACCGAAAGGCGTCAAATAAGCTGGTGCGTACGTATATGCCCATTGACTGGTTCAACACAATTGGCGGCAAGGGGGAAATTGTCTATCTGGGCAGCGGGCCTGAATGGCCTTCCATGATTGTATACTACAAGAACGGAGAATTCTCCCATGTGCGTCTCAGAATTCGCAGGGACAGGACCCATTTAAGCTGGGGAATAATTCCTTTTACTGTAAATGCTGATTCTCTTTTTCAGGATATAGAAGAGTTAAAGCTGGAATTGTAGCGACCTAAAGCGCCTGATAAATTATTTAAAATATTTGACTCCTGCTTCGAATATTCTCTGGCGTTTGTTCCCCGGAATGTTCACGTGGACAAATTCCCCGCAACGCTCTGAGTGCGCCATTTTACCGAGTATCCTGCCATTGGGGCTGGTAAGGGCCTCTATGGCGAAAGCGGAGCCATTGGGGTTGTCCGGCTCAGCCATTGTCGCTTCTCCGTCAGAATCGGCGTAGCAGAAGGGAACCTGCCCGGCGGCGAACAATGATCCGGCTTCCTCACTTCGAATCGCCACGCGGCCTTCGCCGTGGCTTACAGGGATGACGTGGATGCTGCCAGGCTTTTCAAGGCTTAGCCAGGGGGAAATATTCGGCATTACCCTGGTACGTACCATCCGCGAAACATGGCGCCCAACGGCATTGAAAGTGAGGGTGGGTGTGGTTTCCATAACGTCCATCGAGGGGATGATGCGGCCATAAGGCACCAGCCCGGTTTTGATTAAAGCCTGGAATCCGTTACAGATCCCTAGCATTAAGCCGCCGCGCTTTTCAAGAAATTCAGAAACAGCAGCGGCAATGATGGGCGAACGCAGCACATTGGCAATAAACTTTCCCGAACCGTCCGGCTCGTCCCCTGCGCTAAAGCCGCCTGAAAATGCGATTATCTGCGCCTCGCTAAAAGCCGCTGCCAGCTCTTTTAAGGAATCAGCTATGTCCTGGCGGCTGCGGTTTCTGAAAATCACCTGATGAGTCATGGCACCGGCTTCTTTAAAAACCCTTTCCATGTCCCATTCGCAGTTGGTACCGGGGAAAACAGGCAGCGCCACCAGAGGAGCTGCCTGTAAAGGCAGGCGGATGTGTTTACAAGCTTCGATGGAAGAAGCCGCGCCGCCGGAAAAAGCCGGAAACTTAAGGATCATGCTTTCATCCGCCGAATCCGCGACTGTAGCTCCGGTGGAGGTCTGTGGATAAACCTGTGCCAGGGGGTACTCGTAAGCCCGGCGCAGTACTTCCATGGGAGTTTCTGCGACCAGGGCTTCGGGGTTTTCTTCTTCTTTAAGTTCTTCTGTAGGTTCTGTAACAACGATGCGAAAGACAGGCTCAGTCAAAGTTCTACCGGCTAGAACCCAGTTGGCTTCCCACCCGGAGGGCAGGGCAGCTTCGTAAATTTCGGCAAGCACTGAGCCCTGGTAGCTTTCGCTTTTTACGCAGTAAAAAGAAGCGGCATATGCTTCCACGCCGACCATGTTGCCAAAAGCCATCAGTGCCAGGGAAGCTGCGACACCACCAGAGGTAACCGGATAGGCCGCTATTAAGGCTCCTTGATCGGTCAAAGCTTCAAGGGTTTTCATATTGGCTTTGAAAAGTTCCCACTCGTCTTCGGCGGTTTTCCCTCCTTCCTTATCCGCAACAGTCAGCGGGGATTGGCTTAAAAGAACTACAGCATTCCCGCCCTTGCCGCTAAGCACGCCTGAACGGACTTTTTCCACCGAGACGGTTCCTGCGGCAAAAGCCACCAGGGTCGGCGGAACCGCAAGGTCAATGCCGCGGCTATCATCCCTGTAATTTCCTGACATGGAATCCTTGCCGCCTATAGCAGGAACGCTAAGCTGAAGCTGCGCTTCCAGCGCGCCCAAAAGAGCGGCGGCTGGCACGCCCCAGGTTTCAGGAGTTTCAGGCCGCCGGAAGTATTCCTGCAAGGAAAGCCGGGCGGTGAAGGGATCTCCGCCAAGGCAGGCAAATTTTGCCAGGGCTTCACGGACAGAACCTTTCGCCCCGCTGTAAGGATCGATGCTCATCAAAACGGGATCGTAGCCAAAAGTCATCAGGCTCGCGGTGCGGCTCTGTTCATCCAACGATGGAAGCAGGGCTGCCATGCCGCATTCGGGCGTTCCCTGCTCGCTGCCTCCCCAGGGAAAAAGCACAGAGCTTGCGCCAATTGACCCGTCAAAGCGCTCCTGAAGCCCCCGGCGGCTTCCGCTTCGGAAGCTCACAAGCTCTCGCTCAAGATTATCCAACAGGACACAGGCTGGGGGATCGCTTTCAATAATTCCGCTACCGTGGTTATTTTTTGGTAATAATACTTTCGCGCTTCGGGAAGCGCCGTTGGTGTCGAGGAAGTCCCGGGAGATGTCAACGATGGTTTTGCCTCGCCAGTTCATGCGGAGGCGGTTCTCGCTTGTTACTTGATTCGTGGCGAGGGTTTCATCCCCCGCCCCTCTGGGGCGGGGTATGAAACCCGAGACCAATACCTTATGAGAACAACATACCCCGCTGCTCTGCGGCGGGGTATGTTGATTACCGCTGGTAATTTTGGCAATGACAACTGCCTCAAGGTTTTCATCCGCAGCCGCTTTGATGAAAGCTTCAGCGTCGCTGGCTGAACAAAGTACCGCCATTCTCTCCTGGGATTCAGAAATTGCCAGCTCCGTACCGTTAAGGCCGGCGTACTTTTTCGGCACTGCGTCGAGATTAATGTCTATGCCTCCGGCAAGCTCTCCCACCGCTACGGAAACGCCGCCTGCGCCGAAGTCGTTGCAGCGCTTTATAAGATGGCATACTTCGCTTTTGCGGAAAAGGCGCTGGAGTTTCCGCTCTTCGACGGCGTTTCCCTTCTGCACTTCCGCCCCGGCGCTTTCCACAGACTCGCCGGTGTGTACCTTGGAGGAACCTGTTGCGCCGCCGATGCCGTCCCTGCCGGTTCTGCCTCCCACGAGAATCACAAGGTCGCCTGCAACAGGTTCCTCGCGGCGTAACCAGGCCTCAGGTACCGCGCCGATTACTGCGCCCAGCTCCATTCGCTTGGCGAGAAAGCCAGGGTGGTAAAATTCGGCAACCTGCCCCGTGGCAAGGCCTATCTGATTGCCGTAAGACGAATAACCCGCCGCCGATTCCAACGCGATTTTGATCTGGGGCAGCTTGCCCGGCAATGTGTCCCGAAGCCCGCCTCTGGGATCGCCGCTGCCTGTTACGCGCATGGCCTGATGCACATACGCCCTGCCCGAAAGGGGATCGCGTATTGCGCCGCCCAAGCAGGTAGCCGCCCCCCCGAAAGGCTCAATCTCTGTGGGATGGTTGTGGGTCTCATTCTTAAAGAGAAGCAGCCATGGTTCGGAAACACCGTTAGGGAATTCCGCCCTGACCCTAACCGTACAGGCGTTGATCTCGGGAGATTCGTCAAGGTCATCTACAAGGCCCCGTTTCTTCAGCGCTTTTACTCCGAGGGTAGCCATGTCCATGAGAGAGCGTTTCCGGTCTTGGACATCCTCCCCATAAACTTCCTTTCGGGTTTCCTCGTAAAGTTCCAGGGCTTTTTTTAAGCCGTCGTTATCGCCGGAAACAGCGATTTCCTCCAGAACTGTGTTGAAAGTGCTATGCCTGCAATGATCTGACCAGTAGGTGTCAAGGACGCGGAGTTCCGCCAATGTTGGGTCGCGGCCCTCCTTGATAAACCAATCCCGGCAGAAAAGAAGATCGTCAATCGACATTGAAAGCCCGTAGCGCGTGGCAAGCCCTTTAAGGCCTGTGCCGTCTTTTTGGATAAAGCCGGCAAGTATCTCTACATCCGCAGGTTCGCTTGTCTCATCGTCAAGGGTAAGGGGGAGTTCAAGCGACGCCTCCCTGGAATCCACCGGGTTGATAAGGTATTTTTTTATCCCCTCAAGGGCTGCGCCGGAAAGTTGCGCATGGCCGCCTTCAAAAACGTAAATATCCGCAGTCCTTATCCTGGGCTTTACGCCTGTAACAAGTTCCGCGCATTGTTCCGCTGAATCAGCTCTTTGATTATATTGCCCCGGCAGGTATTCAATCCCAAAATAGGAGATGTTCTTCTCGTTTTTTGTAAACTCCGCCTCGTAGAATATTTGATCGGTCTGCGGTTCGGAAAAAACTGCTTCGGTTAGCTGTTTGAACTGATCTTCATCCAGATTGTCCGCGTCATAACGCCTGAGTATTCTCAGGCTTTTTAAATCTTTTAGTTCAGGAAATTTATCCCCAAGAAAGCCGGCCAGCTTTTCTTTTAGCCGCATGGCTTCCATATCAAACCCTTCTTTTTTTTCGATAAAAACCCGTCTGATCATTGTGGCTCATTATCCCCTCTTTGAGCCTATGTTGACAATACGGCTTCCAAAAGCTATATATTCTTAAGGTCCTGTAGCTCAGTGGATAGAGCGGCCGCCTCCTAAGCGGCAGGTCGGCCGTCCGATTCGGCCCAGGATCAAGAGGGGAACCTTCGCCCTGCGGGCTCGGTTGAGGATCAAGAAAAACCTTTGCCTTAGGAAAAATAATTAGATGAGTAATCAAAAGCAAACGCCGCCTAATTCAACACCTTTGGAAATTCTCGACACCACTCTTAGGGACGGCGCTCAGGGCGAAGGGATAGCTTTTTCCGTACAGGACAAACTTGACGTGGTTCGCGCATTGGACGATCTGGGAATAGCATGGATTGAAGCGGGGAACCCCGGAAGCAATCCCAAGGATATGGAATTTTTCCGTCTTATCGGGAATCTTAAACTTGAACACGCGAAACTCTGCGCATTTGGCGCTACCCGTAAAAAAGGAGTCAAGGCAAGCGAAGACCCCGGCGTGTTGAACCTGCTCGACGCTCAAACTCAAGCGGTTGTAATTTTCGGCAAGAGTTGGGATCTTCATGTCACGGAAGTGCTGCGGGTAAGCCATGAGGAAAACCTTGCAATGATTTCGGAGACGATTACTTTCCTCAAAGAAAAGGGGAAGCAGGTTTTTTACGATGCGGAACATTTTTTTGACGGTTGGAAAGCGAACCCCGAATACGCCCTAACTACTCTTAAGACGGCAATGACCGCCGGAGCAGAACGTATAATACTGTGCGACACAAACGGTGGAACGTTTCCCGACACGATAGAGAAAGCGGTTAAAGAAGCGGCGAAGATTATCGGTGATAATAATGAGTGTCTTCTGGGCATTCACGCTCACAACGACGCCGACATGGCAAGCGCGAATACGATTAACGCCGTTCTTTCAGGCTGCCGTCATGTTCAGGGAACTCTTGTCGGTTTTGGCGAAAGGTGCGGTAACACAAGCCTCGCGGCGGTTATGCCCAGCCTTGAACTCAAACTTGGTTTCCGCTGTCTGCCTGAAGGAAAGATGGAAATGCTTTCCGAAATAACCCAAATTATCGCGGAGACTGCAAATGTCGCCGTGCCGGGTAATATGCCATATGTGGGAAGCCACGCTTTTACCCACAAGGCAGGAATGCACGCCGACGGGATTTTGAAAGTGAGCCGCTCCTTTGAACACATCGATCCTTCCCTCGTGGGGAATGATCGGAATTTTTTAATGAGCGAAGTCGGCGGACGCTCTGCTATAGCGGAGAGGGCGAAAAAAATCGATCCTTCCATTACAAGGGATCATCCTGTAGCAGCCGCCCTCGCTCAAAAACTAAAAAACCTCGAATCGGAAGGCTGGCAGTTTGAAGGAGCGGACGGCAGTTTTGATCTTCTGGTTCGCAGGGAGCTTGGGCGGTACAAGCCGCTGTTTAACATCGAAGCTTACCGTGTGGTAAGCGAACACCCAACCGGCGAAACCATCGCCTGTTCACACGCGTGGGTAAAAGTTCATGTTGACGGACAGGAAGAAATAGCAGCCGCCGAAGGAGACGGACCTGTCAATGCTATGGACGGCGCGCTTCGCAGGGCGTTGAAGCATTTTTACCCGGAACTGCAAGAGGTTCGTCTTACCGATTATAAAGTCAGGGTAATAGACGGCAATGCCGCGACCGCCGCGAAGGTTCGAGTCCTTATCACTTCTTCCGACGGCAAACAAAGCTGGACAACGGTGGGAGTTTCGGAAGACATCATCGAAGCAAGCCGATCTGCGCTTGTGGACTCAATTGAATATAAATTAATTGATGAAATAGAACGGCGCTTCAAAGCGTACTTGTAGGAGAGAATATGAAATTTTCAATAGCGGTTATAGCCGGAGACGGAATTGGCCCGGAAGTGATAGCGCCTGCTCTAGAAATTCTTGACGCTATTGGCGACAAGTACGGTCACATATTCAACTATGTTGAACTTGAAGCAGGCGGCCTTGCCATTGATCACTCAGGGGAACCGCTTCCAAAGGAAACTCTTGAAACGGCAAAGCAGTGCGACGCCCTACTCCTGGGCGCGGTCGGCGGCCCAAAGTGGGATACGCTTCCGGGGCATCTGCGTCCTGAAAGAGCTTTGCTGGGTCTTCGCGCAGGGCTAGGCGTTTTCGCTAACCTTCGCCCCGCAGCCCTGCTCGCTCAATTGAAATCGGCTTGCCCTGTAAAAGACGAAGTGCTTATAGCCAGCAACAGCGAAGGTAAAGCCTCTTTCGATTTATTGATTGTAAGGGAATTGACAGGCGGGCTTTACTTCGGCAAACGAGGACGAATTGACGAGCCTTCAAACGGACACAGTCCCGGCGCGGCTTTTGATACCGAGACATATTCATGGGCGGAAATAGAAAGGGTACTCCGTGCGGGCTACGAAGCGGCGGCAGTACGGCGGAAAAAACTCTGCGTAGTGGACAAGGCAAACGTGCTTGAATCGTCCCGTTTCTGGCGCGAAGTAGCGGCGGTAGTTTCAAAAGACTATCGCGATATAGAAACTAGTTACCTCTACGTTGACAACGCCGCCATGCAGTTGATTCGAGCGCCCGGACAATTCGACGTTATCGTCACATCAAATCTCTTTGGGGACATACTTTCCGACGAAGCGTCCGTGCTTACAGGTTCAATCGGAATGCTCGCTTCGGCAAGCCTCGGCGCTCCTGTACAGGGCGGAATCAGACCGGGAATGTACGAGCCTATTCACGGCTCCGCGCCCGATATTGCCGGAAAGGACATTGCAAACCCGCTCGCTACAATTCTTTCGGCGGCGATGATGCTCCGCTACTCTTTCGGTCTTGAAAAGGAAGCAGCTGCCATTGAAACAGCGGTCAATAATGTGCTGGATCAGGGACTGAGAACGGGAGACATTGCAAGCCGAAGCGCAACATCCAGCGAAAAGATTGTAGGTACTAAAGCAATGGGCGAAGCTGTGCTCAAAGCGATTCTATAAAGTGAAAGAGGACTAAGCTTCTCCGCTCTGCGCCAAGTCCCATTCCATTGCATTAATCGCTGAAAGGTAAGCCATTATTGAAGATTCAATTACATCGGTGGAGACGCCACGCCCATTCCAGCGCCGTCCGTCCATCGCAATTTTTACCATAGTCTCGCCCTGCGAAGACGAGCCGCCTGTAATAGCGCCGATTTCATAAAGCTCAAGCTCAGGCTCCTTGCCAATAATTTGATTAATCGCTTTAAAGATTGAGTCGATGGGGCCATCGCCCAGGCACACCAATTTTTTATAACTGCCGTCTTTGTGCTGCAAGCGAATTACGCCCGCCGCTCCCAAAGCCGAACCTGTGTTCACCGCCCAATGATCAAGCTTCCATGTTTCGGGAACAGAGACTGCCCTGTCCATTACAAGCGCTTCAATGTCCCGGTCACTGACAACTTTCTTTTTATCGGCAAGGTCTTTGAAATCGGCGAATATTTTTTCTAACGCAGAGGCGTCAACACTCAAGCCTAAGTCTTTAAGACGATCTTCAAAAGCGTGGCGGCCGGAATGTTTGCCGAGAACCATGCGGTTCTGAGGAATGCCGATTGACTGAGGGGTCATAATTTCGTAGGTTTCCCTTTTCGCCAATACTCCGTGCTGGTGAATTCCAGCTTCATGCGCAAATGCGTTATCGCCCACAATAGCTTTGTTCGGCTGTACCTTCACGCCTGTAACCTGCGACACAAGGCGGCTTGCCGAGTATATCTGCGTACTGTCTATTCTTGTGTCGGCGGAAAATAAATCGTGACGGACACGCAAGCCCATTACCAGTTCTTCAAGAGACGCGTTTCCCGCCCTCTCGCCAATTCCGTTAATAGTGCACTCAACCTGATCCGCGCCGTTTGCGATGGCGGCGATACTGTTCGCAACCGCCAATCCCAAATCATTGTGGCAATGCACAGACAGAGCCGCTTTTTCCATGTGCGGAGTATGCTCTTTTATGTAGCGGATACGTTCGCCGAATTCGGCGGGCATAGCGTAGCCGACAGTGTCGGGGAAATTTACAGTAAGAGCGCCTGCTTCTATTGCCGCTCCGAAAACTTTGCAGACAAAATCAGGATCGCTTCGGAAGGCATCTTCGGCGGAAAACTCAATATCATTGCAGAATTTTTTCGCATACTTCACAGCAGAAACCGCCTGCTCCAGCACCTGTTCGGGCGTCATCTTAAGCTTGAACTCCATGTGTACCGGCGAGGTAGCGAGAAATATGTGAACGCGGGGATTTGCCGCCTTCGCCAGCGCTTCTTTTGCGGCGTCAATGTCGCCTTCCCTGCTTCGGCAAAGTCCCGCAACGGAGCAGTTGGTAATGATACCGGCGATTGCCTTTACCGACTCAAGATCGCCAGGGCTTGAGATTGGGAAGCCCGCTTCAATTATATCGACCCCAAGTTTTTCAAGTCGCTTCGCTACTTCAATCTTTTCGGTCAGATTCATACTGCAGCCGGGAGCCTGTTCGCCGTCCCGCAATGTTGTGTCAAAAACTTTTATTTGCCGTTTTTCATTGTTTGCCATCGTTGTCCTCTGTATTAATAATGCTTTGCCGCGTACTCTACCCAGCCGCCGGCTTCCACTAAAGCTTTCTCAAAATCTTTAAGAGTGAAAGAAATTGTTTTTTCTTTTCCGTAAGCTCTAAAATTCAAACTGCCCTTGTCTGTATCAACTGTCAATGTTGTTTTGACATTGGCGAATTCCTTGAATAATTCGTCCAGGGTTGTGGCGGAAACTTCGCAGGCGATCATGCCGCAATTGTACATATTCTGCCTGAAGATACGGGCAAAGCTTTCCGCGATAACGATATTGATGCCGTTTGCTTCAAGCGCCCACGGAGCGTGCTCGCGGGACGAGCCGCATCCGAAGTTTTCCCGCGCCAGTACCGCCCCTTTTCCAGCAATATCTTTCGCCGGATCAAAGCCTTTTATTTTTAAATCTTCCAAAAGATGAGGCTTTAACGCTATTCTTGTATCCTCGGTTAAATACTTAGCCGGGATAATTTCATCGGTGTTAATATCGTTTCGATCAAGGAATAAAACTTCTCCGCCGAAATTTTTCATGACTGTACCCCTGCGGTAATCGCACCCGCAACAGCCGCCGCTGCCGCCGATGCCGGACTCATGAGGTGAACCATGCCACCGGAACCCATGCGTCCGTAAAAATTACGATTTGTGGTGGAAGCGCATACTTCCCCTTCGGCAAGCACGCCGTTGGACATTCCAAGACACGCACCGCAAGTGGCATTTGTTACGCAACAGCCAGCGCCAAGGAAAACCTGAATAAGCCCCTCTTTGAGAGCCTGAGCGTAAATATCTGTGGTAGCGGGTGCGATGATTGCGCGTACTGAATCGGCAATTTTTTTGCCACGCAGCACATCGGCGGCGGCGCGAAGGTCTTCTATTCTGCCGTTGGTGCAAGAACCGATGTACGCCTGATCAATTTTTGTTCCGGCGAGTTCGCGCACAGGCTTTACTTCGTCGGGCTTGTAGCCGACAGTCGCAAGTGGCTCAAGTTTTGAGCAGTCAATATCGACAACGCTGGAATATTCAGCGTCGTCATCGCTCGTCCATTTTAAAAAATCATTTAGCGCTTCTTCTTTGCTTGAATAAGTTTTATCGCCATCTGGTCCGATAAACGGCCACAGGTAATTTACTGTTGCCATGTCAGGCATACATACGCCGCTGGTTGCTCCCGCCTCAATTGCCATATTGCAGATTGTCATTCTGCCTTCCATGCTCATTGCGGAAATTACAGGCCCCCGTAGTTCCACAACTTTTCCCGATGCGCCCGAAACGCTTATTTTGGCAATGATAGACAGGATTACATCTTTTGGAAAAACGCCCTGTGGCAATTCTCCAAGCAGGTTGATCCGCAGAGTTTCAGGTTTGCGGAAGGCGCAGACGCCTTTTAATATGCCTACCTCAAGATCGGTAGTTCCCACTCCGGCGGCAAAAGCACCGAACGCCCCGTGGGTACAGGTGTGGCTATCGCCCATGATAATTGTAAAGCCGGGACGGACAAATCCTTTTTCAGGAAAAATAGCATGGCAAACGCCGTTTCTGCCAATGTCAAAAAAGTCCCTGATATTGTGCCGACACGCCCAGTCCCGCAAGGTTTTCCCCTGCAAGGCTGTTTGCGAATCTTTTGCGGGTGATACATGATCTATCACAGCCTTGATTTTAGACGGATCAAAAACCTTGTCGAGGTTTTTTGAAATCAGATCGTTTATAGCTGAAGGGGTAGTAATTTCATGGCAGAATACCCTGTCAAGCCGCAGCACAAAGATGCCTTCATATGGCTGATCTGCCGTATGAGTATCAAATATTTTTTGAGTAAGTGTTTTTCCCATTATTTATCCTGATTGCATTGTATGAGTTTTTGTTTATGGTGGCAAGCATACACGTTGCTTCAAATATGGTTTTGCGGCTTCTTCTTCACCTCGATCGCTTTTACAGGGCAAATTTCGTGGCAGCAAAAACAGCGTATGCAGCGGCGGTAATCAATCACAATCCCGGTACCTGTGAGGCTCATCGCTTTTGAATAACAAATGCGTGTACAGTCGCCACAGCGGACGCAAATGCCGGGATTTATTTCCGGCCCTGGGGCATGGGAATCTATCCACCTTTTCAGAGGCCGGGGGAGAATGAAATCAAGAAGCTGGGAAGGCGATATTTTGAAAGGGACTTTTTCAAAATCAGGAATTTGCAGCTCTGAAGGCGAAAGGCCAGGGTATTCAATTTCTTCAAGGTTTGATAGCCATAGGCCTCGGCTCAAAGCTTCTTTATTCACCGGTATTTCTCCAGGGGGATAACCCATAATTTGCGCGGCGGAGGCATCCATTGCAAGCAGGTTGGAAGAAGCCATGACAAGGCCGATTTGCCGGGGGTTTCCTGCGGCAGGGCCATTCCCTTCCATACCGATGATCGCGTCCATAAAAGCGTAAGCGGGTTTTATGGCAAGGTTCAGGTCGACAATCATCGCGGCAAATGCTTTGCGGTCGGAAAAGCGGGCATGAAAAGGGCTCTTTGCCAAAGACGGGACAAGGCCGAAAATGTTTTTCATTGCCCCTGTGTATTGCATTAACTGGTGAGTTTTAAATTTGGGAATGCTGATGATTATATCCGCTTCACGGACAGCCTGCGTCAGGGTAAAGTTTTTCATTGTTTTCCCCTCGGGGCAGGGGACTTCGATTTTTCCCTTGGTAAAATCAATCCATTCGGCGCCGCCTTTTTTTGTTGCCTCTCCCAGGCCTGAAGCCTTGCCGGAAAAGCCCGGCATCTGCAAGCCTGGGCTGTCGCCCACAAGGATACGGCCCGCTCCCTTTTCCCGAACCAGGCGGATTGCCGCCTCAAGAAAAGCGGGGTGTGTGGTTATGGCTTTCTCGGGCGGAGAATCGGAGAGGATGTTCGGCTTAAGGAGAACGGTTTTTCCTGTGATATCCAGGCTGTCTGAAAGCTCAACCGCTTTTTTCAAAGCGCCGTATACCTCTTGCGGATCATAAGAAGCGCAACGGACTATTCCTACTTTTTTACCCATGGGCTGAATATACATTTTAATTCCCTTCATAACAAGTGAAAGCAAGTGAAGGGACAGAATGTGATATTTTCTATTTGATGTTTATTTGATAAGGTGTCTTATGACGAGAAAACACAAGGCGATAGCAGCTGTAATCGCCTGCGTACTTTTCTGGGGTTTCTCATTTATCTCGATAAAAATCGCTGTGGCGGTTTTTCCGCCGATGACCCTGGGTGCCTTAAGATTTGCGCTGGCAGTTATCGTTCTTTTTTTTATAAAAATAAAAATCGCGCCGAAAGAAAAACTTGTAAAGAAAGATATTCCCCTTCTTGCCGGAGCGGGCATTACCGGAGTTACCCTGTACTTCTTTTTTGAGAATAACGGCGTGTCGTTGATTCCCGCTTCGGAGGCGTCGATTTTTGTTGGCGCAATTCCGGTTATTACCATGATTTCGGAAGCCGCATGGGCAAGAATTTCTTTTAACCGGAAAAAAAAATTAAACAACGAAGATTTATATATCGAAGAGAAAACCGCTGTCAACGGAAACGAAAAATGGCAATCGCTGTTTATCAAAACGATTCTCCCCGGCATAGGAGCCTTAATATCACTTGCGGGAGTCGCGCTTGTTGCCGGAGTTTCTTTCGCTTTTTCAGGAACTGCCCTTGGTTATATTTTTATGTCAGGGGCCTGCGTAAGCTGGGTAATTTACTGTTTTCTTACCCGTTCTATTTTTATCAGCCACAGCAGGATCTTCATTGTGTTCTGGCAGTCATTATTTGGTTTCATTGGGTTTTTGCCTTTTACGTTTTTTGAAAGTTCCTGGCGTATGCCTGGTTTGGAAGTATGGGGCCATCTACTTTTCCTGGGTTTGTTTTGTTCAGCCCTTGGCTATTGGTTTTATGCAATGGCGCTGGAAGATTTGGGAGTTGGACAGGCAACGATTTTTATCAATTTAATTCCTGTTGTCAGTGTCCTGGGTGCATTCTTTATTCTGGGGGAGAGGCTTAAACCGCTTCAGTGGCTTGGAGCCGCTTTGGTGCTTGCCGGGGTTTACCTTACAATGCTGGTGCCTTACAAGGACGGGTTAGTAAATGACTAATGCGGCATCAAACGCCTTCTTTGCCAGAGTCCATGGCAGAGTCCAGGGCGTTGGTTTCAGGTATTCCGCCATTCGCGAAGCCCAACGTTTAAAACTTAACGGCTGGGTAAGGAACACCGATTCCGGCGACGTAGAAGTCTGGGCTGAAGGGCCGCAAGAGGCGCTTGATCTTTTTCTAGCATGGCTTCAACGCGGCCCCAGCTACTCACGGGTTGATTCGGTTGAAAAGACGGATGTAGCGCCCAGGGGGTACAAAAACTTTGCGGTGGAGTATTGATAAAATGCAGTTTCACAAAAGAATATTTAGCTATTTAAAGAGGAATTATTTGATCAGCCTAATTATATTATATACAGGTATATTAGCAATTTGGTATATAATCAGCTCTATTTGGTATGGCTTATTAGGAGGATTGGTAACATCTGCTATAATAATATTAATTGCAAAGATCACGGGATACATTAATGTATTTGGATTCAGGAAAAAAAATATACTAAAGGGGTTGATTTTGGGTTCTCCAGCAATTTTTGCAGGGGTATATACATTATTTATATCAATTGCATTTATAAATTATATAGGCTTCTTTGAAGCAAATTACATTATGGCAGTTATAATTGCTATTTATATCATAGGCACTGGATTATTTGAAGAACTATTTTTACGTGGCATAATTTTAAATATATTAATCAAAAATTGTAAAATAAATAAATTGTTTTCGATAATTATAGCAGCAAGTATTTTCGGTATAACACATATAGTTAATCTGATTAATAGGACCGAATATATAACAGCAATTGCATCACAAATGTCATATACAATTGTTATGGGAATATTTTTTTCCGTAATCTATTTAAAATATAATAATATATGGTCAATAATAATAATTCACATATTGTTCGATTTTATGGGATTTATTCCATTTGCTTTATATTCCAGTATGGAATATTTTTATATGCTTCACTCAATAAAAATAATTGCAGCGATTGATCTATTAATTGCTATACCCTACTTGTTATATTCATTTTATATATACAAAAATAATAAAACAATGGAAAACGCTGAATAATTAAAAAAATCTTTACTTCATCAAAAAAAATCAGTTACGGCTTTCGAAGAGAGCTGCCGCTTTCTTCATGTTTTGAACCACAGGTACCGAGAAAGGGCAGCGCTCTTCGCAGCTTCCGCAGGCGATGCAATCGGAACCGCAGTGTTCCAGAGACCTGTAATGGCTAATTATGGAAGGAGGAATGTTTTTCTCGTCCAAAAGCGCAATGTCAAGGTATTTATTCACACTGGCAATATTAATTTTTGAAGGGCAGGGAAGGCAGTGATTGCAGTACACGCAGCTTCCTTTCATACTGCCCTGAAATTCCGAAACAAGGCCGGAATAATCACGTTCTTCTTCGCTTGCGCTCAGATAACTAACCGCTTCCTTCACCTGTTTCGCAGTGGAACAGCCTATAAGGGCGCTCACCACAGCGGGCCTTGTGAGCGCGTAGTGGATACATTGATGAACCGTAAGAGGTGCGGAGAAGGGGGTGTGCTGGGGAGAAATAAGCTTTCCGGCTCCCAGTGTCTTCATCACTGTGATTGCTGTACCCTGCTGTTCGCAGAGGCGGTAAAGGGCAGCCCGATCCGGATCCAGCCTCTTTTCATAATCCATCTTGTCTTTATCGAGGTAGTCCAGCACGTTGATTTCTGCGGGAATCATGTCGAATGCCGGATTCAGGCTGAACAGGAGTATATCCACTAGCCCGGTCTCCACCATTTTTCGCGCAATAATGGGGTTGTGAGAACTCGCGCCCAGAGCCCGGATATGCCCTTTCTTTTTCAGTTCCAAAGCATAGGGAAGCGCGTCCCCCTCAAAAACATCTGAAAAGTTTTTTTCGCTGTCAACAAAAAACAGCATCCCAAAATCGATGTAGTCTGTATTGAGGCAGCGCAGGAGATTCTCGAAATACTTTTTTATGGTTTTTAAATCCCTGCTGATGTCGTACTGTTCCTTGATATCGGTAGAACAGATATGCCCCTGGATCATCATTTTATTGCGCCGCCCCGCCAATGCCTTGCCTATGTTAAGGCGCACCTGCTCGCCGGGCATAAACAGATCCATTATATTGATCCCATGCTCAAGGGCGGCATTGATAACTTTTTCAACAGCCTCATAAGGCTTATTGTCCAAATGTTCAGCTCCAAGGCCGATGACGCTTGCGGACATTCCGGTATTCCCGACATGGCGGTAGATCATTTTCGTTTCCATAAATTTATTGTGCTCCTTTATCATAAGCTAAATTCCTCACCCATTTTTCCTTGCGCATAAGATGGCGGCAGATTAAGTACTTAGCGATATCTGAAATTTTTAGTATGGCTAACATGGGAACAGGCGCGATGGTTGTAAGATATGACAGTAGAAAAGCTCCTGGGGCGAAGAGGACGGTATTAACCGAAAGGTCGGCGTACATTCCCATGGCAGTATCGCCTCCGGCGCGGGATATGGCGAATTGCGTGTTCAAGAGCCCCCAGAGTGGAAGGTAGGCGAGTATCACATAGACAAGGCCAAGACAGTTTGCCCTGGCTTCGGCGCTAAGATTGGAAAAAACCAGAGGGATGAGAAAAAATGACACGACCGCGCCGGGCAGCGCCATGATGATGCCCGCTACCACCGATCCCGATTTGAGCCACACTGAGCGGCGGCGCGCTTCGTCGAGCTGGCTTGAGCCAAGGGTGCCGCCAATGAGTATTGCCGACGCCGTGTAGATTCCGCCAAAGAGAATGAAAAATAAATTCGCAATTGTCCAGCCGGCCGCCATGCCTGCCACAACTTCCGCACCGCCACGGCGGTTGTACATGGCTATCATTATTGTTTCCGAAGAAATCCATGATATTTCCGACACGAATATCATCGAAGATTTATATAGAATCTCTTTTATTAGTTTTTTGTGAATATTAAAAATCCGTATTACAAAAAATGGAGCCTTGTCCCATGTTGAATAGATCACAAAAATGCATAGCTCGAAAAGGCGGGCAATGATTGTCGCAATCGCCGCGCCTTCGACTTCAAGGCGAGGGGCACCAAGGTTGCCGTAAATTAAGATCCAGTTTCCGGTAGTGTTTATTAGAGTCGCGAAGATGGAGATGATGAGCGGGATTTTTGGCCTAGCGGTATCGCGGAAACTTGTCCCAATCGCGGATGAAATTGCCGTTGGCAGAAAAGTCCAGGAGATGAGTTTCAGGTAACGGGAGCCGACAGAGACAATTTCTTGCTGGGAAATGTTTGCCGTTGTCATCATTGCGATCAACGGGCTTGTAAGGGATCTGCTGGCTATAAAAGCCAGCATCGCGATAGCGGTGGCAAAAATAACCTTAAAGCGAAACGCATGCTTCATCCCCTCGCTGTCGCCCGCTCCCTTGAACTGGGCAATGTAAATGCCGCCGGCCTGGCAGGTAACGTTTATCAATACGAAATATACAAAAAAAAGATGGTTGGTTACATTTACCGCCGCCATGCTGACATCCCCGAGGCCCGCTACCATAAAATTGTCAATCAGGGAAACCATACTCATAATAAACTGCTGCATCATGACAGGCAGGGCGACAGCCAGGACTTCACGGTAAAAAGACCAGGGGCCGAAACGTTGTTTTAATTGAAGCATGGTGGTTTATTTCAGATCATGTATGAACAATCCGCTTAGCAGTTTTGGTTCAAACCAGGTGCTTTTTGGGGGCATGATCTTTCCGGCGTCCGCAATAGCCATCAGATCATCCAGCGTCGTCGGGTACATGGAAAACGCGGCGGCCATATCGCTGTATACACGCTTTTCAAGTTCACTGAGCCCGCGGATTCCGCCCACAAAATCTATTCGCTTGTCTGTTCTGGGATCATCAATACCAAGGACAGGTTTT
>Ga0268262_10003144_pt1 | contig 18156 bp, 16 predicted proteins | sample TergutNc150P3_FD_190354 | JGI IMG/M metagenome (GOLD analysis project Ga0268262, IMG submission 190354) | Nasutitermes corniger P3 segment gut microbial community from laboratory colony in Florida, USA - Nc150 P3 (SPAdes) (version 2) | ecosystem: Host-associated > Arthropoda: Insects >...
AGCATACTATATAGATTCAATACGGCTTGTGCCGTCATTAATTGACGCGGTTGAGGTTGTTCATGGCGGCGGCGGCTCAGGCAAAGAATTCACCAGGCGCAATATGTTTTATGCCGATGAATACGGCCTGTTGAAAACCGGTGGGACTGACACACACCACTTTGATATCGAGGGAAAATTGACCGGGATTGCGTTAGAGCGCCGCGCCGAAAACGTCCTCGATCTGGCGGCGCAAATTAAAGCAGGTAAATCCAGGGTGCTTGAACCGGTGTAATATTTCTTCAAACAAAACAAGCATAAACCGGAGGTATTATCTTTATGGAGTATCACGTCAGGATTAACGGAAACGATCAGAATTCCGGTTCGGCATCGGATGCTTTTAAAACAATTTCAAAAGCGGCGCAAGTAGCGCAGGGCGGCGATACAATTAATGTGCATGAAGGCGTTTACCGCGAATGGGTTAAGCCCTTGAGGGGAGGCACAGAAGACAAACGTATTATTTACCAGGCCATGCCCGGAGAAAAAGTAACCATTACCGGCGCGGAAGTAATTACAGCCTGGGAAAATGTAGGCGGTACTGTCTGGAAAACGGTAATCCCAAATTCTTTTTTTGGCTCATACAATCCCTACAGGGAAGTTATTTTCGGCGACTGGCTTTTTACGCGGGACAAAGTTTTTCATACCGGCGAAGTCTACCTGAACGGAAAATCCATGTACGAAACAGTACTACTTGAAGGCGTAATGAATCCCGTGGAATGTGAAACATCCCTGGATAAACCCTGGTCAGTCCATACCTGGTTTTGCGCCGCGGACGATAAAGAAACCATCATTTGGGCCAATTTCCATGGCGAGGATCCCCGGAATGGCAATGTGGAAATAAATGTCCGGCCCTTTGTTTTCTGGCCCGAGAAAAATCTGACCAATTGCATAACCGTCAAGGACTTCACCCTAAAGCAGGCGGCGACAAACTGGGCACCGCCTACCGCTTTGCAGACAGGGCTTATTGGACCTCATTGGGCAAAGGGGTGGATCATTGAAGACAATATCATCAGCGACTCAAAATGCAGCGGCATAAGCCTGGGAAAGGAAATAAGTACCGGCCAGAATGAATGGTACAGGCTTCTGTTTAAACAGGGTACCCAGCGTGAACGTGAAGTTATCTTCCGGGCGGCAAAGGGCAACTGGAATAAGGAGACCATAGGCAGCCACATAGTCCGTAATAATACAATTTATGATTGCGAACAGGCCGGGGTAGTGGGCCATTTGGGAGCTGTTTTTAGCCTGATAGAAAACAACCATATTTACCGGATTCAGCACAAGCGCCAATTCAGCGGGGCCGAAACCGGCGGCATAAAGTTACACGCCGCCATTGATACCACAATCCGGGAAAATGTTATCCATGACTGTAACCGCGGGTTATGGCTTGACTGGCAGGCTCAGGGAACCCATGTAACCAGGAACATTTTTTGGAACAATACGCAGGAAGATTTTTTTGTCGAAGTAAGCCACGGGCCGTATCTCGCCGATCATAATCTGTTCCTTTCCCCCACCAATTACAGGGAAATGTCACAGGGCGGCGCGTTTGTTCACAATCTTTTTGCCGGCAAACTCTGTACCATACCGGAAATGAGGCGCTTCACGCCGTATCACTTCCCCCATGAAACTGAGATAATGGGAGTGATGACCATTTCAGGCGGCGATGTCCGTTTCTACAATAATATTTTCATTGGCGACAAGGATGTGGATCTGCCGAATGAACCTGTCGGTATCTGGTCGGACGCGCCTGTTGCGGACCTTCCGCTTCCGCCGGAAGCGGCCGCGAATATGCCTACCTATATCCGGAAACCTGTGGGGACTGGCCAGTACGATGATTATCCCGGCGAAAACGACCCCGCGCCTTGGCTCCCTGTTCCCGGCAGGCAATTCGGCTTCGGCGGCGGTATGCCTGAGGCAAAGTTGCTGCCGGTTCACATTAAGCACAACGTGTATTTAAGAGGCTCTAAGCCCTGCATCAAAGAGCCTGATCCGGTGGTTACCCGCGAGTGTGGCGTGGAATTTGTTATAGACAGCGCTAATTCAAAGGTTACGGTAGAAATCGCCGACCCTTCCCAAATTCATTGTCCTACGAGCGAAATTATTACTACCGAATTGCTTGGGAAAAACCACCACACCGAGATGCTCTATGAGGAAAAAGACGGAACGCCCTATGTGCTGGACAAGGACTTTGTTGGCAAGCAACGATCCGCGAAACCGACTGCGGGCCCCTTTGAAGCAAGCGGCAACGGCCCGGTGAAAATAGAATTGAGCTATCATAAAAAGGCTTAACTATTTTTTATGGGCATTTCCATCTGCCTGATAAGGCTCTCCGCTATCGTACCTGCTGCCTTTTGACCTGTTCCCCGGCGCTTGTGTAGACTGTCGTATTTGGCGGAACAGACTCGGTTATCCACACGTTTCCGCCAATTACACTGCTGCGGCCAATAACCGTTTCGCCGCCCAAAATTGTCGCATGGGAATAAATGGTAACATCATCTTCGATTGTGGGATGGCGCTTGCGGTTGCCTTCTTCCTTTTTAACCGAAAGCGCTCCAAGGGTAACGCCCTGGTAGAGCTTCACGTTGTTGCCGATAACCGTTGTCTCGCCTATAACCACGCCTGTTCCGTGATCGATAAAAAACGATTCCCCGATTTCCGCGCCAGGGTGGATGTCAATGCCGGTACTGCCATGAACCAATTCGCTCATCATACGGGGGATGAGGGGAACCTGCGCTTTCCAGAAATAATGGGCAAGCCGATGAACGATAATTGCCCGAAAGCCGGGGTATGAAAGTATCACCTCTTCGAAGCTTTTTGCGGCAGGGTCGCCCCGGAAACTTGCCTGCATATCAAGGGACAGGACACGGCGAATCTGCGGAAGTCCCTCGAAAAAACTTTCCACGATAAGCTCCGCCGCGGCATGACAGCCGCCATGGCCGCAACTAAAAGAGCCTTCCTTGACCGAAAATGCAAGGCTTTTTTCCACTTCGCGGATCAGTTCTCTGGCAAGGTGGTTTACCTTTTCGGCGGTTATGAGCCTGAGGTTGCTGTGATCTAGCCCCTGGTTTTCCCGAAAGCCGGGGAAAATAAGCTCGTCCAGCCCCTGAACAATGTGGGCTATGTTTTCCCTGCCCGGCAGGTTCGCCCCTCCCGAATGGTTCACCATGCCATAAGCGCCGTAGGTCTCCATAAGCGAATCTATGCTCTTGCTGATTCTGTCCATGTACACAGTGTATCAAAGTTTTATCTGGTAATAAAGAGCGATTAACTACTACACAAGCTTACAGCAATTACTTTATGACAGTAGAAACCGATCGAAGAGGGCGCTGCGGTCTGACGGAAACGCTTGTAGAATCCGACTATGAAGCCGCCAGACCGCCTAATTTTATTGAAACATTGATTCTAATTTATGCATTGTAAAAAAAATTAGGTGGTCAGGCATTTATTCCACTTTAACGACGAGCGTTTTCTCCATCGTCTTCATAGACCGGGGAATTCCAAATGTTTCCGCAGTTCGCAGTGCCCTCTCCGATCGGCATTCACCGTCATAAGGTAACAGTATTTACCTTGCTACATGGTTATAGTCGTAATAAAACTTTAAAGGGACAGTGCGAGGCTGTCAAAATATTATGGGGTTCTCCGGCGGAGAAGACGAGCAAACAAAAGCTTGCCTATAAAGTGGAATAGATATCTGACTACTTGGTTTGTTTCAATAGTTTATTCACTGCACAAAATACCAAGTGGTATCGAACCTTCGGTTCGCGACGGCTTCATAGTCCGGATTCCCCCATCTATTTTGGCGGACACGCACTGTCCCTTTTAATGACTTTCATACTATTGATGTGTAGATGATAAAGTAAATACTGTTGCCTAACCCCTACAACTCAAAGACCCTGTGCATAAACAGAGTAGCGGCCTGGGCTACATTAAGACTATCCATAAGGCCGGTTCCGGGAATGCGGACAAGCACAGAGCAGGCGCCCTTTACATCTTCGGGAAGCCCTATCTCTTCGTTTCCCACAACCAAAGCAATTCCGCTTTTGCCGTCTTTTTTCTTCTCTTGAACAATGCGCTGTAGGTTTTCTATTCTTTGGCGGGCCCTTGTATCAGTCCCGATGGTGATTAGAGACTTTGAAGCGTCCGACAGAAAAGCCGCGGTGTTGCGTACGCTCCGTACCGTTACATGTTCCATGCCGCCCTCGGCAACCCTGTAAGCGCCTGTAGTAAGTCTGGCTTCGCTGTCCTTCTCGGAAATGACAACATACTTAACGTCGAAAAACGCGGCAGACCTTATCATTGCCCCCAGATTGTGGTCGTTTCCCACCGAATCAAGTACAATGCCGGTTTTTCCATCCCGCGACCATTCCTTCAGGTCTTCCTGCGACATGGGCGACATTTCCGGAAGAAGGATCATGGCGACTACGCCCTGGTGGTGGGTCGATTTGCAGATTTTTTCCAGTTCTTCGTCTTCGCAGATTTTATAAGGCCGTTTGCGTTCCGCCAGCTTTTTGCAAATGCCTGTAAATTGTTTTAACCTTTCTTCCCTGAAAAAAAGGCGGTTGATCTGTTCGGGATGGTACTCCGCAACCGCGATTACAGCGTTAAGGCCGCATACCGCCAGCTCCTGGGTCATTTTGTTCAGCATGAAACGAGTATATCTAATTTTGTTTAATTCATCTATTGTAATTTGTAATTGTCGTGGTAAAACTTGGCGCGAAACGATGCGCGTTTTCTTGACATTAATAAATCTTTTCTATAATCTACCATTTGGTTATGTTTGGCCGCCCCATAACCATAGTCTTGTTAATATTGACCTTGGCGGTAATTATTTCAAATATCCCTGGAATTAAACGGGTATTTAGGAAAAGTAAAAATGGTTAGCATCGGCAAATTGAAAGCACACTATGGGAAACAAAACAGAAAGACTCTATTATAGCTACACTTCCGCAAAGCCCTTTAACGCGGAGATTTTAAAGCTTTGCCCTGCCCTGAACGGCGAGATGCCGGTTATTTTGGACAGGACCATTTTTTACCCTGATGGGGGAGGCCAGCCTGCGGATCGCGGGACAATTAACGGCGTCCCCATTATGGACGTTAGGGAAAAAGACGGCGAGATTTTTCATATAGTTTCCGCAGAAGACGCCGGAAAACTGGAAGTTGGAAAAGCGGAGCTGATTCTTGACAACCGCCGACGCCGGGATCACACGCAGCTGCATACGGGCCAGCATCTCCTTTCCGGTATTATTTTTATTATGACCGGCGCAACGACAGTCTCCATGCACATGGGGGAAGAAACCTGCACAATTGACGTGAATGCGCCGGAAATAAAAGATGAAACCCTTGTTGCGGTTGAGGATGCGGTGGCTGACGCTATTGAAGAAAATATCCCGGTAAACGTTCATCTTTGTCCGCCGGAAGACATTTCATCTTTTAAACTCCGAAAGCCTCCGCCTGAAGGCGAAGAAGTGATTCGCGTGGTGGAAATCGGCGAGTACGATATAATCGCCTGCTGTGGAACCCACCTTAAATCAACGGCGGAAATTGGGTTGCTGCGTATCTTTGGAGCTGAAAAACACAAGGGGATGACCCGTATCACTTTTCTTGCAGGCCGCCGTCTTTTGCTGGATAGCCGCGTTTTAAGGCAAAATGCCGTCATTGCTTCGCGCGCCCTCAGCGTGCCGGTGAACGGAATCGGCGACGGCGTTCTCGATCTGGCAAAAAAAATCGCGGAGACCGAAAAACGGCTCAAGGCCTTCACCGAGGCGGCGGTTAAGGAAAAAGCGGAGGCGCTGGTTCAGAAGGCTGTTGGCGCGTCAGTCTATTCAAAGCTCCCATCTATTATTGTCGAATCCTACACTGACGAGGACATCAACGAGGTACTGAACATCGGAAAAATTGCCCATAAAAAGATACAGGCGGTTTTCGTGCTGGCCTCCAAAAAGGATAATAAATTTGCCGCTTACAGTGGTGTAGAAGGGTTTGATTTGCGCTCATTCCTAAAAAGCGCGTTTGAAGCTCAGGGCGGCAAGGGCGGAGGCAGCAATACGTTTTTTCAGGGGAGTTTTGGAACCAGTAAAGCGACAGAGGATTTTCTTGAGGGAATAAAAAAAGGCGGTGTTTAATTGCTATCATGACAGCGGTTTTTTTTAATTTTAGCCTTTACCGCTGCCATTTTTCCTAAAAACTAAAGGAATGGGAAATTTCTTCAAACTCACTTGTACCGGCAAATCTGATGTCATCAAAGAGAATAGTCTGCATCACGATGCCTTGATTTATCTTGCAGAAAAAACTTAACAGCATGAACTCATAGCCGCCGCCGAATCTGGATGGCGGAGCAGGAATAAAAACCGAAACACCAATGTCTCCGTTGAACTCGTCGGCTACATCCTGTTCATCGTAGAGTTCCACTTCATTAAGGTCTACTTCAAAACCTGCGGCGCTGTTAATTACGGGAATTATAAAAAGCGCGAAAGACCTGCGAATATTTGGCACATCGTATTCAGTTTGGGCAAAAAGACCGTAGCGCAGTTCGTAATTGCCGCTGCTGTCGATAAAAGTACATGCTGTGCCAAAAGAATCTGATGCGGGGGTATCTATCAGAATCATGTGCGGGTACTGGAAAACTTCAACATCGAATTCTCCCCCGATGACAAAGGGGAGATCCTGTGTTTGAGCGCCCGGAAATACGGCGGCTGCAAAAAAAGCAATGAAAAGGAGTATTGTTTTACTTTGCATTATTTTTCTGGCGCAGCTTTTGAGCTTGTTTGAAAATTGCATCGGCGTCAATCTTGGTATCAACACCTGTAAGGGGCGTAACCCCTTCCCCATTTGCGCTGCGGAAAAGAGGTATTGGCGGAGCGCTGTAAGCCCAACTCTTTTCGTTGTTTAGCAGGTGATCCAGCACAGTGGCAATTGCGAGGCAAAAATAAATTAAGGAAGCGTTGGTTTTAGCTTTGCCTCCAAGGATAGCATCAAGCCGGATTGATAGAGGATTGGGAACCTGGAATACATAAGGTTCCCATGGATTTTCAATGCCGTCACACTGGGCATGCGCTGCAGCTCCTCCCGCCTTGTTTCCGTAATCAATGCCGGCAGCTACGGCGGCAAGGTACTTTCGAAGGGTTCTTATTTTTGTGTAAATTGAAACTGTGTCCTTTTTCAGTATTGTGTGCGGAACAAGGGCATCAAATTTATAAAACGGAAGCAAATAGAACCGTTTTATCAAGTGCAGTTCCGTGATTAATTTTTTGGTGTACGGCGAATTGCGCTCCTCCGCGGAGCCTTCCAAAATACGGACATACTCCACAATTCGCGGCAAGTATTCTTTGTCGAAACATAATTCAATGTAGTAATGCCAGTTATTTATTATTTCCCCCAAAATACTATCGACCCTTTCCATGGCTCCGCTGGAACCCGAATCTGATCCGAATTTAACATAGCGCAGACCAAAAATAAGTTCTCCCAAACTATGCATTAGAATAAATATCTGCTGCATGGGATCTGTAGGGGCAATATTTACGACACCCTTTTTTAAATCGAAAATATCAACGAAATATGGATAAAAATCCGGATAAGTCGAAGGCCGATCCCAGCCTGACTGCGGGAAAAGCATCTCCATAGTATTCAAACCGCGCTCCAGGGCTTTTCTTTCGGTATCCGCCGCCGCCCTTTTTTCTTTTTCTTCTTCTGAAATTGCTTCTTCCTTTTCTTTTGGCTGATCCGGACTCCCGCCTGATTCTGAGCCCTGTATGCCGGGCGCTTGAGCCGTTTCTTCATTTTGGGCGGGCTGTTCAACGCCGGAATTAGGATCGTTAGAATCAGCTTGTAGGCTCAGAATTTCCGGTTTTATTTGATTATCTTCGGTAACATTAAGAAAGGCCATATACCGGTTTTTGCGCTCGGTAAATAAACTGTTATAGCTTACAAAACTTGGGGATATTAACTTCATAAGAAGAGGGTAGAGCAGGTAACTGATATCCTTTTGGACTCCTGAATAAGCGATAAGCGCCGAACGGACCAGCTCCTGATACTTGTTTTGGGCCTCAGTAGGATTTTCAACGTAAAGCATTTTATACAGAACCTTGTAAGTGCTGCGGATATGGGCATCCAAATTCAGCCTGCCCAGGATAAAAAGAGGTTTGTAAATCACCCGGAGTATGTCGGCAAAATCGCTTACCTTCGCGTTTTTGGGGCGAGCCTGAATTTTGGCAAGATCCCCGGATAACTTTTCTATGTCCCAATATCTTATTACATCAATAATGGAATATGCTATCGGAGCGGTTTTCTTCATCTTTTCGTTCCGCTTGTGATTGTTCCGGGGCAGTAGATTGCGGGTGGAAATAACCAGTATTTCAATTTTTTTGTAGTACTCCGTCATTCGGCGTGTTACAAATACAGGGCTTACAAAATCAACAATGTCAGCAAAGAGCGAAATCACCGAATAAAAAACCTGGCTCGGGGTTTTTATCTCGAACTCAGGCTGGCCGGCTAACCTGTCCATTTTAACGCGTTCCCAATAGCCGACTTTAATGGGGATTGACGGATCATCCGCAGGATCTGTTCCATCCCGGCGGTCAGATTTTTTCTTCCCGGGTTTCTCGTCTTCAGCGTCAAATTCGGAAAGCATTTCCACACGGCGTCCTGCACGACCGGGCCGATCTCCGATTCTTACATCTACCTTATCATGTCTTACGCGGCGATTCTGCCGGGCTTTTTCTTCTTCCTCTGACCTTTCATAGCCTACTTCTCCGCCCAATTTTTTGGCGATCGCTTTCGCTTCATCCGCGTCGAGAGGTCCTAACTTATCCCGCACCCGGTCCAATTCACCCGGCGCATAGACCGCTTTATTCTTTGCCATTTTAAATCCGCAAAAAGAGTTTTTCCCCCATTCCCCAGGTGTTTCGTACCGGCAGCTCTTTTCCGTCAGCGTCAACCAAAAGGCCGTTAAAACACCCCAAAGGATTCTCGTAATTGTATCCTAAAAGCACGCTTGCAGACCTGGAAAAAACTGATCTCCTGTTCCTTTCAGGCTCTTTAGGATTAAACACCAAATCAACCATACCTTCCATGTCCTGAATAACCCAATCCTTTTCATTCTTGATGTCCCTTGTAATTTTTACCGGCGGCATAGGGGTAAGTTTGCCGTCAATCCAAAGGGCGTTCTCGTTGTTACTGTAAGGTTCCCTGGTTTGGTTTTCTCCAAAGGCAAAACCAAAACGCCGGTTCTCGCCGTCAAAGCCAAGAGCGGAGCACCAGGTTGAGTACTTCTTTCGCGGATAATACCCCTTAAAATCGCAAAATAGCCCGGAAGTTTTATCGGGGCTGAAATAAACGTGCTTTCCCCCCGATACTACGTCTCCTTTTACAGTAGTCATCGCCTTATAGGCATACATATTTCGCCGTTCAGAAAACAGCAGGCTTACAGCCATGGGTGTGGGTTCCCCTTCGGCAAAATCGAATGCTATATGCGCTGTAAACGCCGGTCTTTTGCGTGTACTTTTAATATCGAGTTCCAGCATAACGTTTTTTATATCAAGCCAGGAATGAATTCTTAAAAAAAACCTGTCGGAACAACTATCCACCGAAGCATTATCAAGAGAAAGGGGCATCCGCCAGCCGCCCCCTGGAATAACTTTAAGGAATTCCAGCCTTTCGTTGGTCTCACAGTCGTACATTATCACCAGAGCAAAGCGGCTGTACTTCATGTTGCAAAAGCGGATTTGAAGGAAATAGCGGTCGTCATGAATGATAAAGGATTCCCATTCCTTTATTCTGAGAGCCTTTATTACATCGGGCAGCGGGATTGGGTAAGGTTTACGGACACTTAAAAGATCCACCTTGTCAAAGGCCTGTATCCAGGTACCATAAAGGGGCGTACCGTTTTCCACCGGAGAAGGCTTAGGTTTTTGAATTTCCCTAGTATACACTTATATAGAAGATACCACACTTTCCAGATATTTTCAATGAAGAGGGGAGTCCAAATAGCAATTAACCCAGTAAAGAACCGAAGGTAGACCGCAACGCCCACCCCGGCTAGTTTAACTGCCATTAAATGCTTTTCCCTATCTTGCGGTTGCGGCGGCTAACGTGGTAGGGTTTTGCCATGAAAGCTGCGATTATTTTCGGTTCCCAGTCGGACAAAGCGATTGTCAGGAAGGCTGCCGATGTGTTCAGGGAGCTGGGTGTGGACTTTAGCGCCCATGTGCTTTCGGCCCATCGCGTGCCGGAGCTTCTTTCGGAGACTATAAAGAGCCTTGAAACTGAAGGAACCGAAGTGATAATTGCCGCGGCGGGGCTTGCGGCCCATCTGCCGGGAGTAATCGCAAGCCAAACCCTTATTCCGGTCATTGGCTTGCCAATCAGTTCCGGCGGCCTTGGGGGATTGGATGCCCTTCTTTCGATTGTCCAGATGCCCAAACCCATTCCCGTCGCTGCCGTAGGAGTAGACAACGCCGCGAACGCGGCCCAGCTTGCCTGTCAGATTCTGGCCTTGAAATACCCGGAGTTGAGGGAAAAACTTGTATCGGCCAGAAAAAAAATGAAGGGCGATTTTGAAAAGGAAAATAGAGATGTTCAGTTGTAAACAGGGCTATGTTGGCACTTTCACTGTTACATTACCCGCGAATTTACCTTGACAGTTTATAAATACAATCCGATAATAAAATCATAAGTGGTGAGGTTTTTACTATCTTTACTCATTTGTTATACTTGGAGGCAATAGAATGAAACGGACTTTTTTAGTGACCATGATGCTACTTTTTGTCGGTCTGATAGTGTACGCTCAACAGGCAGGCGGATCTTCACAGCCCTCATCGGCCCAGATCAAACAAACTGCGCAGCAAGAGTTAACTCAGTCAAAATCGAATTCTTCGCAGTTTGAATCGACTTTGGACTCGCTCAAAGCGCAGAACACAAGCAACAATGACGCGGCTACCTATAAAAGGCTGAAGGATCATGTTGACCAGTTGGAAGCCAGAATCAAGAAAGAGCAATCTCAAATGCAAGCCAAACTTGATCAAGGTCTCAAGGTCTCATCTGTTGTAGAAGATCAAATACAACGACTGATCGACGAGCATAAGGTGGCATTGTCGGACATAGAAAAGTTCATCGCAAAATAAAAGAACGCCGGAAGTTCCTGATGTGAAAACCCTGATTTATCTGTATAAATTAGGGTTTTCTTAGCTCGTACTCAAATAAAGCGGAATAGAAGACAATTCCTTGTCGTCAATATAAAGAATAAAGTTAATAACACCGGGATTTTTAAAATGAAGGTTGGAAATGGAAAAAACCAGGTGTGAAACCGCGGTAGCGTTTCCTATTCCTTTTACTTCGACATTGCCCTGTATTGTTTCCATAAGCATTTCGCCGTCCAACGTTTTTGTCTCTATTCTGAACTGATGATTGGCAAATTCCCAAAGATCAAAGCGCAGGCGTATGACTACCGAAAGATGGGGATGTATGCAGGGGAAATTCCTTGCGATTATGGTATCAAAAGTACCAACAATGGTAAGCTTTCCGGCATTTTCCTGGGCAAAATCACAAAAGGTAAAAAGTTCTATTTTCATGTTTTTTTTGTTCTTCTATAATTCATTTTACTCCAATAATAGCCAAAGTTTCAATAATCAACTAAAATATCTGCATGGACAAAAAGTTTTTTAATACGATTTGGCGGTTGTTTCTGGTGATCACCGCCGGAGTACTGATGGCTTTTAATCTAAAAACTTTCGTTCATGCCGGAGGGCTTCTTCCCGGCGGCTTTACCGGGCTTACCCTTCTGCTTCAGGAAATATGCCTGCGCTACGGTAATTTCCACCTGCCTTTCAGCTTGACGTATTACATTTTTAACGCGGTACCCGCCGCGGTATGTTTTAAATTCATAGGTAAGAAATTCACCCTTTATTCTGTGCTTGCCATTTTTATTACAGGCATCCTCGCTGACTGGATGCCTTCGATGTTCATCGATTTAATCCAGCTCCACGATACCCTACTTTCGGCGATTTTTGGCGGGGCTCTAAACGGGCTGGCTATTGCTCTCTGCCTTTATGCCGACGCCACATCCGGCGGTACCGATTTTATCGCGATTTTTATTTCCGAAAGGTACCACAAGGACGCCTGGAATTACATTTTTGCAGGAAATTGCGTTATTCTGGCGGTGGCAGGGACCCTTTTCGACCTGGACAAGGCTTTGTACTCCATAATTTTTCAGTTCACAACCACCGCAGCCCTGGGAGCCCTTTACCGGAATTATCAGCAAAGGACCCTTCTTATTATTACCAACAAGCCGGACTTGATTTACTCGATAATAAAAGAAAAAACCCAGCACAGTGCTACCTGTTTTGACGGGTTTGGCAGTTATGAAAAGAAAAGCCGGACACTGCTTTATTCTGTGGTAACCGCAAGCCAGATAAAGATCCTTATTCCCGCAATAAGGCAAATTGATGAAAAAGCGTTTATCAATGTATTGAAAACGGAACAGCTTAACGGACAGTTTTATCAAAGACCTTTTGACTAGACCTTATAGTAAGTGTATTATATATGGGAATACATCATGAGAATTTTCCTTGTCGGCCTTACAAGCAAAAAGCTATTGGTTTTTCTGTCCCTTCTGTTTTTGGCAGGAATGGTATTTGCGCTTCCTCTTGATCTAAAGCTGCCTGTTTTTACCGGCAACAACCTTATCGTTGATCAGATTAACCAAGCTATGGAAACATATTTTAACGGTTATAGGGATGAAATAAAGACAGCACTGGATTTTTTGCCGGATAATGTCAATAATCTTGCCGGGGGTTTTGTTAATGCCTCTGTATTCTCAAATGACGGGGCAAGTCAGCGTGGTTATGGAGGTTATAATGCGTTTTCCTTTACCACCGGTTTTATGCTCGCCGCTCAGGTACCGCTTGGTAAAATTATGGACTTATACAATAACAGTAAAAAAGAGGGAATAGGACCTAATTTTGTAAAAGACGTTGTGGAGATTCCTTTTGGGATTGATGGTAAGCTTACCGCCCAACTTGGTATTAATACTTCCTTTCTGTTGAAAGGCCTTTATTTGGGGTTTGAGTTCAGTATGTTCGACACAAACTGGATGAAAAGTATACCTTCAGACTTTTCCTTTAAGACCATGTCCGTTGGAATTAACGCCAGCTACCAGCTGATAAGCCAAAAACGTTTGTTGGCGGGCCTGTTTGTTTGGCGCGGGCTTAACCTGGGAACCGGGTTTATCTGGCAGAATACCAGTTTTGGATGGAAATCAGACTCTATTATGACTGATCTAATAGGTGAAGATTTGAGGAATATTCCAGTCCCAATCTCAATTCCATCCCCATTTGGAGATATTGATTATAATATAAATATGCCGATTGATGGATCTCTTTATCTGGGTTTATACACAAGCGCTTATATCATACCTGTTAAAGCAATGACTTCACTACGGCTGCTCGGAATTCTGAACGTGGCCCTGGGCGCGGGTTGTGATATAGCGTTTGGACGCTCCGACATAAAAGCCGCCTGTTCCATTACTGTTGATAAAGACAAAGTAAATGCCGGTCTGCCAAATGAATTAAACATAAGAATGGATGAAGCGCCCAGTTTGACACTTAACCTGCCGGGAACATCGCTCTCAAACTTTCTAAATCCAAAGTTTATGGGCGCTGTGGGGTTCAATTTTGGACCTGTTATAATTGATATTCCTGTTACATATTATCTGAATAACGGGTATAGTCTGGGCATTACTTTGGGGCTTTCCTTTTAGTCTACTAACCTGTTAACCTTGCATTAAAATTTGAAAGGAGTAAACTATGAAAACAGCGGTAATTTATTATTCCTATAACGGAAACAGCGCCCAAGTAGCGGAAATTCTCAAGGCAGAGTTAAACGCGGACATTTTTAGGATTGAAACCCTGGACAACAAAAAAAGGAAAGGCTTTTTCCTGATGTTTTGGGGCGGTGGTCAGGTTTTTAGGGGCATAAAACCGCCGCTAAAGCCGCTTTCTGTGGATATTAACGCCTACGACCTTATCATTCTTGGAACTCCGGTGTGGGCGGGTTCCCCCACTCCAGCAATTGCATCTTTCCTAAGCAAGAACAGTATAACCGGAAAGAAAATCGCCCTTTTTTGCTGTCACGGCGGCGGCAAGGGCAAAGCCCTGGACAAACTTAAAGCCCTGCTTGGCGGAAACACCGTTATTGGGGAAATCGACTTTATATACCCCTCAAAGGCAGCTAATGCCGTGCTGAAACAAAAAATCAGCGAGTGGGTAAAAACTTTAATTTAGCGCTGAGTTCACTGCAACAAATAACCTAAACAAAAACTGGAAACGGACGGGAGTGGGCAGTGCTAGGCATTCTCTTTGCTCCAATTCTTTAAATGAAAAGTCTACCTTCGGTTCTGTAGGCATCCTAACCGTTAAAATGGATAAAACCGTTTGTTGCGATACAGAATACCTGCTTCCTGCAAACTTTATTTATTTTATTGAACGCACTGATACCGGAAATCCCCACACCGGCTGTTTATGGCAGAGTAGCTTTTGCGTTCATAAAGACAAATTAATATATCTCCGTTCTTTTCTGTCTTGCCTTATTGTTTCGCGCTATGGACTTGTGAAATTCCTGCTTTTGCTTCAGGTAAGCGGAATGATTCATAACAAAAGCATTCTCTTTGCTCTGGGCTTTGTAGTTCTTCCATTGTTCCGGTGAAAGCGTGCCGTCTTCCAGCGCTGCCAGAACCGCGCAGCCAGGCTCTGTCTGGTGGGTGCAATCGGAAAACCGGCACCGGGAAAAAAGTTCCTCCACTTCCGCGAAGGCAAGGCTTATGCCTTCTTTTGAATCCCATAATCCGAGTTCCCGCATTCCGGGGGTGTCTATTACGAGGGCTCCCGATTCAAGCCGGAAGAGTTGCCGGAATGTTGTGGTATGACGGCCTTTACTGTCATCCTCGCGTATGGATTTAACTTCCATTAGTTCTTCACCGGCCAGCCGGTTTAAAAGAGAAGACTTCCCGATACCGGAAGATCCCAGGAATATTACAGTTTTTGCAGGCTCAAGAAAAGGTGAAAGTTCTTCAATGCCAAAACCAGTTTTGCTGCTTACGCAAATTACCGGTACTTCCCGGGCCAGCTTTCGAACTTCGGCGGCCGGAGTATTAAAGTCCTCAGCAAGATCCGCTTTGGTCAAAACAAAAACAGGGAACCCCCCGCTTTGCATTGTAGCGGTTAGATACCTGGCCATACGGCTGATATTGAAATCATTATTCAGGGATGAAAGAATAAAAACATAATCGAAATTCGCCGCGCTTACCTGCTCCCTGACATTTTTCACGTAACCTTCCCCATGCCCCAAAAAATCCACCCTTGAAAAACGGGAACGCCGGGGCAGGACCGCGTCAATTAGTGAAGCTCCCTGACTGTTATATTTTAGAAGGACAAAATCCCCTATTACCGGAAAGAGATCCCCTTCTTTAAGGTTATTGAAGAAACTGCCTTTAATTTCTGCGCCTGCTTCGCCGTATTCGCAAATGACTTTGTATCGTTCCCGCCTGCTCTCAATTATTCTTCCTGGAATAAAATCTTTTGGATTTCTGTTGTTTAAGAGAGCTTCGAAAGCCAAAGAATCCATTCCGGAAAAACCGTAATCTTTTAAATCTACAAACAAACCATTTTTCAACATGCTATTCTCCTGTGATATTGGCCGGAAAAACCGGAAATTGATGAGAAAATAAACGGACTGGTATCCGCCGCATGTTGGATTAAACTATTACCTTATCAGACCTAAAAAATCAGGAAGAAAGTCCGCAACATGCGGTTTCAGTTAATGAGTACATCCCTTACAGTCATATCTACCCTCCTTCAAAAATTTTTGTAAAAATTTTTTGATCTAAATTATTTACGAAGTTATTTATAGATCGATTTTTCTCCGTTGTCAATAGTTCGCGTGGGAGAAAACCTTAGAGCTTATCCGGGAATAAGTCCCGGATGAACGGGAACGATCTGTTGCCAGTGGGAGCCTTTAGGCGACCTAGCCGAATTGAGGCCGAGCCGCTTCAGCGGCGATGCGTAACTTGTTTAAGGATGCGTTTATCGTTTTCTGGCTTTTAGGCTGAAAGTAAAAGGTATTTTCTTGTCAAAAAACGGGAAATGGTATTGTCCGTTACCGCAGCTTTCCATCCCGCCTACATCAAAATATAAACTGTCATACTCGTTAAAAAATTCTATTGTCAATCCGGCGTTTATCAATGAATTTATTATATCGCTGACTTTATACATCCACTCATAATGATCACCTTCTTTTGCTTCGGAAAACCATCCGCCAAGTGTATTGCTGTGTTCCGGCTCTCTGATAAAATAAGGATATTTTACTTCCAGTTTGTTTTCCTGTAATTTTTCCTCGTCAAAAATCAAATAGAACGGATGAGAGTCAAGTAAATATAAGACGCCGTTTTCGTTCAGTAAATGTTCCACTGTCTCCGCCCATTTATTTAAATCGGGGAGCCAGCATAGTACGCCTTCTGTTGTAAACACCATGTCATATTTTTTATTGTGCTTTTCCTTAAAGTCCATAATATCCGATTCTATGAACTCGATATGGGTAACACCTAATTCCTGCGCCATTTGCCGCGCGTATTTTATGTTGTCGGGCACTAAATCAACTCCGGTAACAATCGCTCCTTTTTGAGCTAATAAAATGCTATCAGCTCCCGCATTGCATTGAAGGTGAATTATGGTTTTTCCTGAAACATCACCCAATTCTTTTTCAATGATTCTACTAAAATTGAACCTTTTTTCCTGAAATGCCTTTTTACAAAATTCATAATGGTCTTTGGATAACAATCCCCATGCTGTTTTATTTGCATCAACTTCTTTCATTTGAAAATACTCCGTTTATTTTGCCTCTGCAAACTCTTTATCTATATTATCGGTTTTCCGTCCTTTCATATGGATACCGCTTGAATGTTTGAAGCGGTATTTGGGGTTTCGTTCACCGAATGATACATATACGCTTTTTGTTTTATCCGAAAGTTAAAATTCGGTGTTTGTCACAATTGTGTAACCGGCACCACTTGGGTCACCCCAAAAAGGATTACTGTTTTACATAATCAACATTCTTGCTGGTAAAACGAAGACGGCTTCCATCATTTTTGAAAAGAATCAAATACCTGCCAGCATAAAGGGCCGAATCCCAGCCTGTCGGTACTTTGTAAGGATATTCGAATACGGGATAGATGGCATTTGTATATACTGTTTCTTCTGATTCTTCTTTATATAAAAATGTGCTGGTACTTTCCGTGAACGATATTGTTCTTTTTAAGGCCCCTTTAGCTGCCCATACAGTATTAAGATAGTTGTCAGGAATTTGCGTAATAGGAGTATAAGTGCTACCGCCGTCATCACTACAGGCCGTCATTGAGAAGGCGATTACCGCAACAATGACGATAATCCCTGCTAACCTCAGGATAGCTTTAAGTTTGAATGTGTTTTTCATGTTAAAACCTCCTTAAACTAATATAAAGCAGGAAAACTCCCAGCATTTTGCTTTGAGCAATGTTGCCTTTTGGACAGAGCAGTCCTACACAACATTCATTCACAACATTCATTCACAACATTCATCACAGCACATTTCTTGTTGCCATTTATTAAATGGAAGCCATAACACTGAAGGATCAATATGGCGTATGTCAGGTGAATTTGTGGCCGCCATTGCGCCTGCCAGTTCTTCTGTCATTTCAACAATTGTTCTTCGTACCCCTTCGGCTCCTTCATTGCTAAGAGGCTCCATTATGATTCGTCCTGCTGATACAGCGTTAGCGCCAAGAGCAAGGGCCTTAAAGGCATCCATGCCCCTGTTGATACTGCAATCAACGAAAATTGGAATCTGTTCTCTCTGTTTTCTGACCATCGCTACGATTTCAGGGAGAATGTACAAGGGCGGCAAGGCGTAATCAATATGGCCGTGATGATGAGATACCACTATCCCGCGCACGCCCGCGTCAAGGCATTTGTTAGTATCATGTATGCTTAATACTCCCTTGATTATAAACGGCAGTTTTGTGGCTTTAACAAATTCCTTTATTTCATTGAGGCTTTTAGGCCTCATTTTCAGATCATGGACTACATCGTAATTCCCTTT
>Ga0268262_10003145_pt1 | contig 18155 bp, 16 predicted proteins | sample TergutNc150P3_FD_190354 | JGI IMG/M metagenome (GOLD analysis project Ga0268262, IMG submission 190354) | Nasutitermes corniger P3 segment gut microbial community from laboratory colony in Florida, USA - Nc150 P3 (SPAdes) (version 2) | ecosystem: Host-associated > Arthropoda: Insects >...
TATTTCTCTCTGCGTTGCCATAAGGGACAAGGTCGTAAGAGCCATCGCTTTTGGACGTATGTAAAAATAGTGCCACCTGCCCGGTTTCGTCATTTATCAAATAGGCAGCGGCGTCTCTAAAGCCATCCCCATTGAAATCGCCCTTTGCATACGTTAGCAGGCTTATATCTCTGCTATCCAGCCTTTTTGGGAAATCAGACAGTTCCCTAGCTTCGCTTGGGAAACGCCAGCCGTTTGGAGCCTCAAATGGTATGGTGTCTTTGGTTATCCTAGAAACAGGAAGTTTTCTCGGTTTTGTATATGTTAGGTTTGGCTTGCCGTTTGCGCCTTGCAAAACCATCTCTGTTTCCGTCAATGATAAAACGCGAGCCGCAAGCCTTGTCTCTTCCCTTATCTGCCTTTCAACATCCCTTAAAGAAGCCCGTGCGGCTTCTTCGTCGCTAGCAGAACCTTCTATTATTTCGCTGATAAAATCCTCGTTTTTAACATATCTTCTAAAGTTGGTATTTCCGTTCTCCAAACGGTAGTCTCCGTTTATGGTCATTTTCAGTTTATATTTCAAGTCAATTTTATTCGGGCCAAAATCGGGGGAGCTTATGTCGTAATAGCTGACCTGCGAAACTTTCCATTCCCTTGTAAGCCTTAAAGTGTCTCTTACAAAATTGATGATGGAATTAGGGTTAGGCTCTGGGGCCAAAGTCCAAGTTCCCAACACGTTGTTTTGGTTTACTGGAAGATTGGCAAAAGCGGTAAGGGCGGTAAGGAACAAAACGCCAAAGAGAATTTTTTTCATAAGGACCTCGCTATATTTTTGTGTTTTTAAATATAGAAAATCTCAATTTTAACACCAAAAAAAACGCCTCTGACACTATTCCGCCGCTCATTTTAGAGGAACCTTTGGTTCGGTCGGTGAAAACTATGGGAATTTCCTTTATTTTTAAGCCTTTTTTCCAAAGTTTATGGGTTGTTTCTATCTGAAAGCAATAGCCATCGCTCTTAAGTTTGTCCAGGTCTAGGTTTTGCAAAGCCATGCGGCTAAAGCACTTAAAGCCTCCGGTTGCATCCGCAACGGGCATTCTGGTTATGAACCTTGTGTAGGAATTTGCGCCATAGCTCAAAATCAGCCTTTTCCAGTCCCAGTTCACAACGGAGATTTTTCCATTTAAATACCTGCTCCCCAAAACCAAATCCGCATCCTCGGATTCTTTCAAAAAAGTGTTCAAAAGCTGGGGGCTGTGGCTCCCGTCTGCGTCCATCTCAAAAACCCTATCGTAATCCCTTTCCAATGCCCATTTGAAGCCAGCTACGTATGCTGTTCCCAAGCCCATCTTTTTCTCTCGCCGCAAAAGATGGATCCTGCTATTTTCCTTGGATAAATTCTCAACATAATCCCCAGTGCCGTCCGGCGAGCCATCGTCCACAACCAAAACCTCCAAACTTGGGTTTTGCGCCAAAACCAAAGGCAAAAAATCAGGGATGTTTTCCATCTCGTTGTAGGTAGGGATAATAACTAAGGGTTTCATAATTCTTGCCTAGTATGGCAAAGTTTTTGCCAAGCTCTCAATTTTTTCCTTATTCAAAAGCAAAACGTTTCTGGCATTCCAAGAGCCATCCAAAAATTGCCCACGCGGGCCTTCCGCCAATATGAGCTTCATAGATTTTTTGCCAAGCGTGGCTTGGAGTTCTTTAACGTCCACGGAAAGTTCCTCGGATGGGTTTTCTTCTGCCCAAGTCAAAATTTCCTCTGCAATTTCGTGGCTTGCCGCAAAGCAGGGGATGCCTATGGAAACGCAGTTCCCAAAAAAAATTTCGCTGTAGCTTTCGGCTATTATGGCTTTTATCCCAAAACGCAGGAGAGCTTGGGGTGCATGCTCTCTGCTAGAGCCGCATCCAAAATTGCGGTTGGAGATTAAAATCCCTGCCCCTTTGTATTTTGGCTCCCTAAACGGGTGGGTTTTGCCTTGTTTGCTCACGCCTTCTATATCATCTTCAAAGGCGTGTTCGCCCAAACCCTCAAAAGTCACGCATTTCAAAAATCTTGCGGGTATAATGCGGTCTGTATCTATATCGTTGCCCCTTAGCGGTAGGCCTTTGCTCTTTATTTGCTCTATTGTGCGCATAGGGGGAAATCTAGAAAAAATAACTGGCATGTTTTTTGCTCTAACGGAAGTATGTCAGATGATGCAACCGCTTCCATTCGCAACAGGCTTTTCAACACGGAAACCCGTATGCTGGTATATAAAGGGCTAGATGCCAACGCTATGCGTGGCCGTGCTTATGCCCAGAATATAGCCAATGCCCAAACCCCTGGTTACAGGCGCTTAGAGGTCAATTTTGAAGACCAAGTGCGCGAAGCCATGAAAAAAGAGGTGACCGGCGCAAAAACTCACGATGAGCACATGGATATTGGGCGCAAGGCCTCTTTGAAAAAAGTTGAAGCCTATTCTTACCAATCCAGCGACCCAACAAATCCGGGCGAAGTGAACAACGTGGATATAGACATCGAGGCCGCAAAAGTAGCGGAAAACCAGATAGAGCAAAACTACATAATGCAATTCGCCTCCTTCGCAAAATTCCAAGCCGCTATAAAGGGACAGGTGTACTAATTTTTTCTATATTAATCTTTATGTCTAAAGATTATGTCCGAAGCACTCGCAAAAGCCTTGATATGGACCAGTTGCAGGATTTGCGCTTCCCTATGTCTATGGAACTAGGCTCAACTATGATAAGCGTACGGGATTTGCTGAATTGGCAAAAAGGCTCGGTTATAGAGCTGGATAGGGTAGCTGGCGAAAACGTGGATTTGCAAATCAACGGCAAAATAATGGCTAAGGGCGAGGTTGTTATTATGAACAACCACCTGGGGTTCAGGCTCGTAACGCTTTTAAGCCCAGAAGAAAGGTTAAAGAGTCTATGATAGAGAGGTTAAAGAGCCTATGATAGAAAGACTGAAGAGCCTATAATGGATAAAATTTCAAAAGTTTCCAGATGGCATGTTCCGCCACTGTTGATACACTTTTTGGTGTGGTTTTTTGTATATCTGATTTACTTTGTGATATTGCCGTTCGGGAACGAAAGTGCTTGGAAATTTCGCTATATAGCAAGCCCTGCGTATTTGATGTACGTCTTCTCTTTTTATACAAACTACTCCTTTTTAATACCAAAACTTCTTTTTACAAAACGATTTGCTTTATACATAGTGATAAATTTGACAATGTTCGCGCTTTTATCTTTTTTATTTGAATTATGGAAAGGCCATGTTTCTATGAAGCTCGGAATTCCCCCACCGGCGCCAGCACGGTATATTCGGTATTTTGGGCAGCTTCAAGGCATGGCTGGTTTTATATTTGTAAATGGTCTTGCAATTGCAGTTCGTTCAACTTCCATGTGGTTTTATTCCAAGAGCCAGGTGCAGGCGTTGGAATTAGAAAAAATACGCAATGAATTATCGTTTTTGAAAATGCAGATATCACCGCATTTTTTATTCAATACGCTCAACAACATTTTAACCCTTATAGATGAAAATTCAGAACTTGCCAAAAAATCAATTTTGCAGCTTTCAAATCTGCTTCGCTCGGTGCTTTACGACTCCGAAGTGGATTCTGTGCCTATAAAGCAAGAGACGGAGTTTTTAATCAATTACTCAAATTTAATGCGGCTTCGCTATGGTTCTGAGCTTAACTTTAATTTGGAGACGGATTTGAAAGAACCGGAAGCTCCCATCGCTCCGCTCCTGTTGATATCTTTTTTGGAAAACATCTTTAAGCATGGCATAGGGGCTTCGCTTAAAGACAGTTCCATAGACATAAAAATCAGCTCTGTAAAGGGGAAAATTATCTTTGAAAGCATAAATACATATTTCCCCAAAAGCAATCAGGATAGAAGCGGCAGCGGCATAGGCACAGACAACATACAAAAGAGATTAAACCTGCTCTATGAAGGTCGCTATTTTTATGACTGCAAAATCACAGACGGCAAGTACATAACAAAATTGGAGCTTAGGCTTTGACACGTTCCATAGAAATTCGGAAAGCCAAGGAACATAATTTGCGGAGCATAGATGTGGATTTGCCACGTGATTCCTTTGTTGTTATAACGGGAGTGAGCGGCTCTGGCAAAAGCAGCCTTGCCTTTGACACAATTTTTCAAGAAGGGCAACGCAGATATATAGAATCCCTCTCCGCCTACGCTAGGCAATTCATAGGCACAATGAAACGCCCCGATGTGGAGAGCATAAGGGGAATTTCGCCTACCATTTCAATAGACCAAAAAACCATAAACAGAAATCCGCGCTCAACGGTGGGGACGGTTATTGAAATCTTTGACCACTACCGGTTGCTGTTCGCAAGGCTTGGCACTCCGCATTGCCCAAAGTGCGGAAAGGAAATTAAAGCGCAAACCCTGGAACAGATAGCGGATAATATTTTTATGGAATATGCCTCGCAAAACGCTACGCTCATGGCGCCCATAGTAATAGAGAGAAAGGGCGAGTACAGGCGGGAAATAGCGGAGTTAAAGGAGAGCGGATTTGCCAAAGCGAGGATAGACGGGGAGATGTATGAATTGGACGCGATGTCCGAAATTCCCGAATTGGCGCGTTATGAAAAACATTCTATAGATGCGGTTATAGACAGGATTTCAATTGAGCCAAAAAACAGAACTCGGTTGGTGGAAGCTCTTGAACAGGCGTTGAAATTCAGCAAAAATAAATTGATTTCTTTTTTGTTTGAGAAGGAATATAAAATAATCAGCACAGATTTGGCTTGCGTGAAATGCGGAATATCCCTGCCGGAAATTGAGCCACGCCTTTTTTCCTTTAACGACAAGCAAGGGCAATGCCCAATTTGCAAAGGTCTGGGAAAGAGTTACCAGATAGAAGCCTCAAAGCTCATAAACCCTGAGCTTTCAATAGAAGATGGGGCAATTTTGGCGAGCAATGCCGGAGGTCGTTTGCTCTTTAGCGATTATGGAATTGCGGAATACAGAGCCATAGCGAGAAGAGTAGGCTTTTCTCTAAAAACCCCTTGGAAGGATTTGCCAGCAAAAGCTCAAAATGCTATCTTGGACAGCATAATACCCATTCTGCAAGGGCTTTGGGACCAATGGCATATACATCTATTGCAAAAATATATGCTGATTGAGCCATGCCCTGAATGCAAAGGGGAGCGGATTTGCGCGGCTGCACGTGCTATGAAATTTCACGGCAAAGGAATTTCCGAAATATCATCTCTATCTGTGGATAATTCCGCTAAATTTTTTGACAACCTGAATTTGAGCGAGAAAGAAAAAAGGATAGGCAGGGAAATTTTTAGGGAGATAAAAGGGCGGCTCGGATTTTTGCAAGCGGTTGGCCTTGGCTACTTAACGCTCAACAGAGGCTCGGCAACACTTAGCGGCGGCGAAGCGCAGCGCATTCGCCTTGCCGGGCACGTGGGCGCTGGCTTGCAGGGTGTGCTATACGTTTTGGACGAACCCAGCATAGGGCTTCACGCCCGTGACAACGAAAGGCTTTTGGATATTTTGGAAAAGCTCAGGGCGCAGGGGAACAGCCTTGTGGTGGTTGAGCACGATGAAGAGACCATACGCCGAGCGGATTGCGTTTTGGATATTGGCCCCGGAGCAGGCTCCGAGGGCGGGCAGCTGGTGTCTGCTGGCAAGGTAAAAGATTTATGCAAAAATCCAAATTCAATAACAGGTGCGTATTTGAGCGGGAGAAAAAAAATTGAAATACCAAAAACACGGCGCAGAGCGGAAAATAAAATCAGCATATTGGGAGCGTGCGCAAATAATTTGAAAAATTTAAACGTGGATATTCCCCTTGGGATTTTAACGGTTGTGACAGGGGTCAGCGGTAGCGGCAAAAGCACTTTGATAAACCACATTTTAAAGAAAGCCTTGGCAAAAAAAATTTACGGGGCAAACGAAGAACCAGGCAAGCACAAAGCCATAGTGGGTTTGGAGAACATCGATAAAGTTATAGAGATAGACCAAAGCCCCATAGGGAGAACCCCGCGCTCCAACCCAGCCACATACACAAGAATTTTTGATGAGATAAGAAACTTATTCGCGAGCCTGCCGGAGAGCAAGGTTAAAGGGTTTACAAAGAGCAGGTTCAGCTTTAATGTGCAGGGCGGCAGGTGCGAAAAGTGCTGCGGCGCGGGGGTTATGGAAATTGAGATGCAGATTTTGCCAAACGTGCAGATAACCTGCGATGAATGTGGGGGCAAGCGTTTTAACGATGCCACTCTAGCTGTTTTTTATAAAGGCAAAAACATATATGATGTTTTGGATTTGAGCATAGACGAGGCTCTGGGCTTTTTTAAAGACCTGCCAAAAATCGCTAAACCATTAACCGTTTTGCAAGAGATAGGGCTTGGCTACGTGAAGCTCGGGCAGCCCAGCACCACTTTAAGCGGAGGGGAGGCTCAGAGGATGAAAATCTCCACCGAGCTTCGCAGGCCCGGTACGGGCAAAACCCTTTACCTGCTGGATGAGCCAACAACGGGGCTGCATTTTGAGGATATACATCGCTTGCTGGAATGTTTGCAACGCCTTGTTGACAAAGGCAATTCGATGGTGGTTATAGAGCATAATTTGGATGTTATTAAATGCGCGGACTGGATTATAGACTTGGGACCTGATGCTGGCGATGGAGGGGGCTGTATAGTGGCAGAGGGGGAGCCGGAGAAGATCTGTGAAGCGGGGAATTCATATACGGGCAGTTTTTTAAAAAAAATGTCGGTTTTTCGTTAGCACATTTACTATATTATGCTCTATGCATTTTATAGACAGAACCTTAATAAGAAATTCTGTTATCTTGGCAGTTGATGATTCCCCTGTTTTATTGGATGCGTTGGATGCGATTTTGGGTGATCTTTGCAAGAAATTCATCATGACCACAACCGCAGCTCAAGCCGTGGACATTATAATAGAGAATATGCCGGATTTGGTGCTATTGGATATTGAAATGCCAAAGATGAACGGTTTTGAGCTTTTTGAAAAATTGAAGAAATTTACTTCAATAGCCAGAATTCCGGTTATTTTTATAACCTCTTGGGAAGATAAAAAGATAGAAGCTAAAGCATTGGAGATGGGCGCGGTGGACTACGTGACAAAACCCTTTGACAGCGCGGTTCTTTTGCATCGCATAAATATCCATCTAAACATAGCTAACTACTGCACAAATCTGGAACAGAGCATGAAGTCCATAGAAAACGGGCTTATCAGCACGTTTAGTATGCTCATGGAGAGCAGGGATAAAAATACGCACGGCCACGCGGTTAGAACAGCTCTATACTTTGACGTTCTGGGCGAAGAAATGCTCCATTCCCAGGAGTATAGGCACGAATTGACCGAAACCCTTTTGGAAAAAATGGTGTATGCGGTACCGTTGCACGATATTGGCAAAGTTGGCATTCCAGATTCCATTTTGTTGAAGCCGGGCAAGTTCACCCAAAAGGAATTTGAGATAATGCAAACCCATACTACCAAAGGAGCGGCTGTTTTAGGCAGGTTGTACCAAAAAATGCCAACCCAGCACTACTTGCATTATGCGGAGCAAATCGCTATGTACCACCACGAGAGATATGATGGTTCCGGGTATCCAAACGGGCTGCGCGAAAAAAACATTCCTCTGCCAGCTAGGATTATGGCAATAGCGGATGTCTATGATGCTTTGACAAAAAATCGTGTTTACCGCAACGCCATAAGCCATGAGGAGGCTTACAAGATTATGGTTGATGGAAAAGGAACATATTTTGACCCCAGCATAATTGCTATTTTTGAAAATGTTCAGGAAGAATTTAAGAAAATATCGAACATGGACCTAGACGAATTCGTCGAATAGCGAAATTATATATGGCAGGTGCAAGCATATTAGTAGTGGATGATGTTGAAGTTAATCTGGAAGTTGTAAAACTTTATTTAAAACCTTATGATCTATATGTTGAATTGGCAGACAGCGGGCACCGAGCGATTAATTTCATAGAAGGCAAAAATGAATACGATTTGATTTTTATGGACCATCTGATGCCCATTATGGATGGGATAGAGACGGTGAAAAGAATAAGGAATATGGATAGCGAATATGCGAGGAATGTTCCGATAGTGGCGTTGACCGCAAACACAGAGCCGGGCGATGAAAAAATATTTTTAGAAAATGGATTTACGGATTTTATGTCTAAACCCATAGATATTAACAAATTGGACGCCTGTTTAAAAAAATGGATAAAAAAGGATAGAAAAAAAGCTGAGATGAATGCAAATAGCAACATAAACTTTAAAGACGGCATTGCTCAATTCGGTTCAGAAGCAAAATTTAAAAAAGTACTTTCAAGTTTTAAAAAACACGTCCCTGCCTTGTTAAAAGAATTGGAAGAAAACAACGGAAACGATTATATCATTTCCATTCACGCTCTAAAGGGTTGCGCAAGAACAATTTATTTGAATGAAATTGGCGACCGTGCTTATGAGCTTGAAAAGGCGGCAAAAAATGGTGACTGGGAATTGGTGAAAAGCAAAAATGCCGATTTGATAAAAGATGTTCAGAAGCTTATTGAGGATATTAAGATTGTTTAAAGGAGGTGGGGAATGCAATATTTATTGGAAACAAAAGGTTTGACCAAGGTCTATAGGGAAACCGGAGAGAATCTTGAGATTTTAAAAAACGTGAATTTTCAGCTTGACGAAGGCTGCATAGCCGTGCTAACCGGAGCGAGCGGTTCTGGTAAATCCACTTTTTTGAATATAGTGGGGGCATTGGACAAACCTACCGCAGGTTCGGTTTTTTTTAACGGCAAAGAGATGTCCAAGTTTTCAAGGCGCGAGATAAACAGGTTCCACCGCAGAAATTTGGGTTTTATGTTCCAGTTCCACCATCTGCTTTCTGAATTCACAGCTTTGGAAAACGTGCTTATGCCCGCTGGGATAGACAGGCGAAACGAAAGTGAAAGCCGTAAAAGGGCATTGGAACTTTTGGATGTTGTTGGGCTTTCTGAGCGAACAAAGCATTTGCCACGCGAACTCTCCGGCGGCGAGAGGCAGCGCGTTGCCCTTGCGCGAGCTTTGATGAATAGCCCTGGTTTGATTATAGCGGATGAGCCAAGCGGAAATTTGGATGAGAAAAATGCAACAACGCTCAGGTCTCTGATACTTGAACTGAACAAAAAATTTGGGCAGGCTTTTTTAATAGCAACACATGATGCTCAAATAGCGGAAATTGCTACGCACCGATGGACGGTAGCGCATGGCAACATTCAGCGCATATCTATAGGCACGTAATCCCTCAGGCTTTCCCCTATGTAAATCTGGCGTGGGCGGTAGATTTTTTGTTTGGGGTTATCGTGAATTTCCTTCCAGTTGGCAATCCACCCCGGTATGCGCCCTATAGCAAACATAACGGTAAACATATTCACAGGTATGCCTATGGCTTTTAAAATTATGCCGGAATAAAAATCCACATTTGGGTAGAGCTTGCGCTGAATAAAGTAATCGTCGTTCAGGGCTATGTCTGCTAATTCCTGAGCGATATTCAAAAGGCCGTCTCCTTGCCCTTGTTTTTGCAAAACTTTTTGGGCTACATCCCGCAAAATTTTAGAGCGCGGGTCAAAATTTTTATACACCCTATGCCCAAAACCCATCAGTTTAATTCCATTTTCCTTGCGCTTTACTTTCTCCACAAAATCTTTGACAGAGCTGCGGCTTTTGCGAATCTCTTCCAGCATTTCCACAACTGCCTGATTTGCCCCCCCGTGCAAATGCCCCCACAATGCGCACACGCCAGCCGCGACGCTTGCAAACAAGTTTGCGCCGCCGCTCGCTACCATTCTAACCGTGCTTGTGCTGCAATTTTGCTCGTGGTCTGCGTGCAGAATTAAAATCAGGTTCAAGGCTTTCACTATATCCGGGTCCATCATATATGGGTGGTTGGGCAGGGAAAACATCATGTGCAAAAAGTTTTGCACATATCCATATTCGGGAATTGCGTACATTAGAGGCCTGCCGGTGCTCATCTTATATGCGGCGGCGGCTATTGTGCGAACTTTTGAAATCAGTTTTGCGGCTGCTTCCTCAAAATCCGTGTCGTTCATATTTGCCAATAATTCAGGGTGGTAGCAACCTACTGAATTTATCATCGCACTTAAAATTGCCATTGGCGGGGCATCTGGCGGAAAGCCATTGTAGTGGTGCCTAAGCCCCTCGTGCAAAAGTTCGTGTTCCGTTAAAAGCATGGAAAAACGGCGAAGCTCGGTTGAGGTAGGGAGCCTGCCCCATATAATTGTCCATGCTGTTTCTATAAAGGTGCTTTTTTCTGCAAGCTCCTCAATGGAGTAGCCTCTATAGCGCAATATGCCTTTATCGCCATCTATGTAGGTGATGGCGCTTGTACAGCTACCGGTATTGGCAAAGCCGTCATCAAGGGTTATGTAGCCGCTCTGGTCCCTGAGTTTGGATACATCTATGGCGAGTTCGTTCTGGGTACCCTTTACTATAGGCAGGGAGTAATCTTTGCCGTCCAAGGTCAATGTTACCGTGCTCATATATCGCCTCCATAAGGGTTAAATCCACAAAAGGGAATTTAGTAAAATGAATGATACAATGCTAGGGACAAAGCTACGCTTGCATTATAGGAATGGGCATCGGCTGACATTGGGATTTTTACCACGGAATCGCAGTATTTTCTTATATAGGGGGGGAGTCCCTTGTCTTCGCCGCCTATAGCCATTACCAAATGTTTTGAAAATTCAAAGCCGACTATGGAAGTCTCGGATTTTCCGTCTAAACCAACTATTTGATAACCTGCCTCCTTGAGTTCTTTTAAAGCTATCTCAAGGTTGCCAGGGCGGCAGATATTCATTTTCTCCAATGTGCCCGCAGAGCTTCGCTCTACGGTTGGGGTTAAGCCGCAAGAACCTTTTGACGGGATGAGCATAAAAGCAACGCCCAGCGCAAGCGATGAACGTATGCAGGCTCCCAGATTATGAGGGTCTTCCAAATTTGCGGCCACCACAATTCTGCAAGGGATGTCGTTTTGCTTTACTTCCAATAAAATTTTTCGGGTGTCGTTCCAAGGCGCTACTGGTTTTTCGTGGCAAAGGGCAACAATGCCGTTGTGCCTTTTTGTCAGTTTGTCCAAGAGTTTTTCTTCCACCTGCTGAATATGCACATTTGCCTGTTCAGCTAATTTTTGCAATTCGTACAATTTGGTGTTTCCGCTTTTGAGTTTAAACAGTACGCGGTGAACGTGGCCAGGCTTTTTTTTCAAAAGTTCCTCTACGTCTCTTATTCCCCCTATTGCGCGTTGTTGCTTTGAAAACTCTTTATCTTCTTTATCCATGAACCCCCCTCATTGAAAATTTTGCAATTCCTGCAAATAACCGAATAACTTATTGCCAATCATATATCTCTTTTCAATTTTATCATAAAGATAACGCAAATCCTCTTCCGTGGTTTTGTTCAATTCGTGTATATTGAACAATATGTGCTTTACAAGGGCATCGGTTTTATTTTTATTTGAAAAATCCTGTATTCTCATGCATATTTCTATGTGGCTTATCATGTATTTAACGCTGGAAATCTGCTCGTCCAAAAAATGCACGAGCAAAATTTCCTCTTGCAAAATTCCCCAGCGATGGTCTTGGGAAAAGGGCAGTATTTTTTCTGATTTGCCGCTATGAACCGCAGCTTTTGCGTAAGATAGGCACACATCTAGGAATTCTTCAAATTTACACAGATCCGATAGCTGCTCGGTGTTATTGGATTGGCCTTTGGAATGTATTGACTTTTTTATTTTTCTGAACTGATAGGATGATTTTTCATAATACAAGTTACGCATGTGACAATTATATGTCCGGTTACGCATTATTTGCTGCGAAGGCGGAATGTGAATTTTTGCTGTCATACCAATACCACTTTGCTAACTCCTACAACCGTCTGCAACGATTGCTTGACATTTTTTATCTGCGCGGGATTAAGGGCTAGTAAATTCACTCTGCCTTTAACCTGCCCATCCTTGCTCTTAAATATAGTTTTTTTTACGAGCACGTTGTTCTTTGAAATGACTCGGAAAATGTCTTCTTGTATAGCAAGTCTATCCATAGCTTCTATTTGGAACACGCATTCAAGGCCTCTGGTTGGTGAATTTTTCTGTTCCCATAACAAGGTGAGCCGCTGTTCCTGCGGGATTTTGTTTAAAACTTTGCAACTAACCTTGTGTATCTCTATTCCCTTGCCGCTTTTCAGAATTCCCTCTACAGGGTCTCCTGGGAGCGGGTTGCAACATGGGGCGTAGTGCAGCAAAAATCTTTCGTCATAGCCTATGCTTATCGAGACGTTTTCCGATGCAGCGAACAAAAGTTTGAGTTTTGCCCAAGAGGAGTAGTCCGAGTATTGGTGCAGAAAATCCAGGATGTTTTTAAGGGGAATATCACCTTTGCCCAGGTTTTCGTAAAAAGCTGTTATGCTTTTGGTGTTAAAAGCCTGGCAAATATCGGAATCCGGTGGGATTTTTTCCTTTTGGATTTTTAAGCTCTGCAATTCCCTATGCCAAATTTTTTGCCCTAAAAGCTCCGATTGAGTAGCTATGGTTTTTCTGAGCCATGATCTTATGGCACTTAGCGCTTTTTGAGTTTTTACCATGGAAAGCCAAGTTTCCTGAGGTTCTTGGGAGTCGCTATGCAAAATTTGAATGGTTTCGCCTACGGGAATAGGAGCGTCTATGCCAAAGACCTTGTCTGCGGCACGCGCTCCAACGCAATGCAAACCCAAGTCCGTATGCACGGCAAATGCAAAATCCAAAATGGTAGCCCCTATCGGAAGGGTAATTTTCATGCCTTGGGGAGTCCATGCGTAAGAATCTTCCGGTAAAAAACTTTCGTGCAAAAAACTCAAAAATTCTATTGAACTTGGAATTTCGTGCTGCATTTTTGTTATTCTGCTCATCCAGTCCATGTTTTTTTCGATATCTTTCTTTTTCAGGTTAAACTTGTATGCCCAGTGAGCTGCCATGCCACGCTCTGCAATTTCGTCCATATCCTCGGTTCTTATCTGAACTTCCACGAGTTTCCCATGCGGGCCAATGACCATTGTATGCAGGCTTTGATAGAGGTTTGGTTTGGGAACGGCTATGTAGTCTTTAAAGCGGCTATATAGCGGCATCCATAAATTATGCACATAACCAAGAGCCATATAGCAATCGGATATTTGCTTAACGGTGATTCTTATGGCAAAAATATCGTAAAGGTCGTCTATTTTGCAGTCCCTGGTTTTCATCTTTTCGTATATGCTGTAGATATGTTTTGAACGCCCTTTTATGTCGCAGTTGAGCTGTTCCAGATTCATCTTTATGCTTATGGGGAAGATTATGGACTGTATATATTCTTCCCTTTCTTTTTGGGTAAGTTGCAAATGTTTTTCTATTGCCGTGTATTCTTCAGGATGCAGATATTTAAAAGCCAAATCTTCCAGTTCATATTTGAATGTGTAAAGGCCAAGGCGGTGGGCTAGGGGAGCGTAAAAATCAAGAGTTTCCTGGCTTATGCTTTTCTGCTGTTCCGGTCTTAGGTATTGCAGGGTGTACATATTGTTCAAACGGTCTGCCAATTTTATGGCTATAACTTGCGGATGTTTTGAAATATATGTTAAAAATTTTTTAAAAGTTTGCGCTGTGCGGTCCATTCCTTTTTGTATATCGGATATTTTGGTCACGCTGTCCACCATTTCCGCTATTTCCGTTCCGAATATTTCCTGTATCTCTTTGGTTGAGTATTTTGTGTCTTCCACAACATCGTGCAAAAGCCCCGTTGCTATTACGGCGGAGTTCATCTTTAAATCTGCCAGGATTTTTGCGACCGCTATGGGATGCACTATATACGGGTCGCCGCTTTTGCGCATTTGCCCTTTATGAGCGTCTATCACAAAGGAAATGACTTTTATCAGGAGTTCTCTATCCAGTCCAGGGTTTATGTCTATAAGGGATTGAGCTATTTCCTCTGGTGTCATACAGAAAATAACCCCTCAATGTATTCCGCTTTGTTAAAGGGAACAAGTTGCTCAATGCGCTCGCCAACGCCAATCCACAGTATTGGGATTTTGAGTTCGCTCGCTATGGAAAGCACGGAACCGCCTTTTGCCGTTCCATCTAATTTTGTGACGATTAAGCCAGTCAGTTTAAAATTCTCGTGAAAAACCTTAACCTGTTTAATTACATTTTGCCCGGTGTTGCCATCTATAACCAGCCATATATCGTGCGGGAAATTTTCATCTATTTTTTTCACAACCCTAACGGTTTTGCGAAGTTCTTCCATCAAATGGTCTTTGTTGTGCAAACGGCCTGCGGTGTCTATAAACACAATATCGCTTCCCCTTGCCACCGCCGCTTTGCAGGAATCGTAGGCTACCGCGCTTGGGTCTGAATTTTCTTGGTGTTTCACAAAGTCTGCGCCGGAACGCTGCGCCCAGGTTTCCAGTTGCTCAATTGCCGCCGCTCTGAATGTGTCGCCTGCGGCGAGCAACACGGATTTTCCATCTTGTTTTAATCTATGCGCTAATTTACCTATGGTGGTGGTTTTGCCCGCGCCATTTACGCCTATTATCAAAACGATGTGCGGGTGCCCCTGCCATTTTAATTCCGGCGGGTCTATCAGCAGGCTCTCCGCCTCGTTTCGCAGAATCGCGTTGATTTCGCTTTGCGTCAAACTTTTGCCAAGCCCATGTTCTCTTAAAGCATCCGTCAGCAAAAATGCTGCTTCAACTCCAACATCAGCTTTTATCAAATGCTCTTCCAAAGTTTCGAGCATCTCATCTGTTATTTTGCCAACGCCGGCGATGGATTTAAACTCGCCGAGCAATGCTTCGCGAGTTTTGGCAAGCCCAGATTTTAATGCGGAAAAGATAGACATGTAAAAATGAATATAGAAATGTTTTGTATATTTATTCTTATATGAAAAAGGCTATAGTATTGCTGGTGTTGCTTGGCGCAATAATATCGCTCATGTTGTTTGGTACAGAAATTTTTAAGCAGAAAAATGATATTTTTGTGGATTCCAGGGATGGGAAAAAATACAAAGCCGTGAAAATAGGTTCCCAGACTTGGATGGCGGAGAATTTGAACTACAATGCAAGAGAATCTAAATGCTACGACAACAAACCTGAAAACTGCGATAAATACGGCAGGTTGTATGATTGGAACACGGCGAAGGATGTTTGCCCAAGCGGTTGGCATTTGCCGAGCAATGATGAATGGGATGTTCTATACCGCCACACAGACGGCACAAGCGGCACGGAAAGCCCTTACGAAAGCGAAACGGCTGGCAGATACTTAAAATCAAAAAGCGGCTGGAAAGACTATGAAGGGAAATCCGGCAATGGGGAAGACAAATTCGGCTTTTCTGCCATTCCAGGCGGTAGCGGTTATTCTTACGGGGTGTTCTACGATATTGGCTACGATGGCTACTGGTGGAGTGCCGATGAGTATGTTAACTACAACGCTTACAGTCGGCGCATATACTACTACAACGACCACGCCATTTGGTATTATGGCGATAAAAGCTTCCTACATAGTGTTCGCTGCGTTATGAATTGAGCCTTGCAACGATTTATCTGTTTTTCACAACAAACTTTTTTGACATTCCGTTGACTTTTACGATGTAAACACCGTTTTTGAGTTCGGAAAGGTTGTTTGCAAAAACTCTTTTTCCGTTTATATCATAAACTTTCGCTTTGGAGAAGTCAATGGCGGATAGGTTTAGAGTAGAGGCATTTCTTTGTGAAATGACAGGGGTTGTGCTGCTTCTAGCAACTAGCGATACCGAGGCTCCATCTACGGCTGAATTCCACTCGCTACCTGCTTGATTGAAATCAAAAAGCACTGTGCCGTCCACCTTGAAATTGTCAAATAGAATTGCTCCAGTATATGGCGCATCTTTGGCATAATACTGTATAAGAATTTCCTTGACAGTAGATAGATTGTTTGCTTCAAAGGCACTGATGGGAATAGTGACTGTAAACCATTCACCTTGAGGTTTACCTAAGAGCGTGAAACTTTCTGATTGTGCGGGACTCCAAGTCCAATCGTTGCCTACCTTTATCACAGGAACTATCGTCAGATTCGTGCTGCTTCCAGACTCTATAAACATTTCAAAAGTGAGATTGGTTTTCCCACTAAAATTCATATCTTTTTGGGTACCCAATTCGTTCCACGGGCCGCCATCAGAAGCGGTTCCCTCTTGTGGCAAATTTGTCATTGTTAATTTCATAGCCAAGTCGCCCGTTGGCACCACTATTTCCACATCTTTTATCTCTATATCTGCTTTATGCTTCGCGTACAAATTTTCCAATGCGGGTTTGGTTGTGGTGAAACTGCCGAACTTGGTGGGATCGCCCTCCGTCATAGACCAGCTCAATGCTCCGCAATAGCCGTTGTCGTAGGCATATTCGTAAGCAGCGGTGATAGTCATAGCTGTGCCTTGTTGTATATTGCTATATCCTGTTCCTGGCCCCCAGCTTTGAGCGGGGAACTCACCTATGAGGATTGGCCTGTCCATTGCCCAAAAGCTAGCTGGGTTGTGGAATGGGGAACCTGTGGTTCCTATGTACTCTGGGTAATAGTGAGCCATGTAAAAGTCTAAGTAAGCCTTAGATGCAAGTGGGTCGTTGCCCGCCGCAGTTTTGAGTTTAGCATCGGAGTACCATGTTTTCATCTTGCCATATTCGTGAATTCCAGTAGAAGCCATCTTCAAAGTCTTATCGTGCACCACTGCGGCTATTCTAGCGGTAAACCTCAAAATATCGCTCATCGGAACCTTGTCGCCATCAGACCAACCACCTGCGTCCGAACTCATCCCTTCCGGTTCGTTAAACACTTCCCAGCACATAATAGCTGGATGATTGCCAACGGCGTTCAACATAGGGGTAAGCACTTTGGTGATATAGGTATCTAAATTTGCTGGCACAGTGAGAAATTTTTTATTTACGGCAACCTTATTGGCATCTTTACCGTCTAATTGCAACAAATCAAAAGAAAAAAGGCACAGCGACACCACAATCCCGTAATTATACGCACTGTCAAGTACCTGCCGTATATTGTCGATGGTCTTTGTGCCTATCCTGTCCACCGAGCCATCGCTGTTCATTTTAGGCTCATTCCGTAGATCGGTATGCAGCCACCACCGCACGGCGTTGCCGCCAGCTCCTTTAATCTGTTTGAACTGGTTCACAAACGCATTGATGTTGACTGGCTGGTCACCAACATCATTGCCAAAATTATTCCAAGCGATGTTCATACCCGAAATAAACACAGTCTTGCCGTTAATGACGAGTCTGTTGCTTTCAGCGCGGTCCTGAGTTGTTTGCATTGGAACCGGTGCCGCAAAAGCGGAAATTGAAGAAACTAACACGAGAAACAAAAATAGATGTTTCATTTTACCTCACTGCGATTTTTTTGACTGAATTTCCTTGCTTAACTATATAAACTCCTGCTTTTTGCGGTTTCGCATTGCCAAGCGGCTCGCCTTTTATTGTGTAATAACTAACTAATTGAGAATGGAGAATGGAGAATTGAGAATAGTTAAGAATAGGCGTTTCACCATCTTCGCTGCTGGAACTGCTTTCAGCACCCTCGCTGCTGCTTGATGATAGCAATGCGCTAGAACTGCTACTGCTAGACGATATAGTGCCTGTGCTTGAACTGCTGCTTGCTTTGCTGGAACTGCTTGCCACACTGCTGCTGCTTGCTTTGCTGGAACTGCTCGCCACGCTGCTGCTGCTCGCTTTGCTGGAGCTACTTGCTATGCTACTGCTGCTCGCTGCGCTTGAACTGCTTGCTTTGCTAGAGCTGCTCTGACCGCCGCCAGATACAGGTACTCCGTCAATTGCTGTTTTATACTTTGAATACAGATTTTCCAATGCGGGTTTGGTTGTGGTGAAACTGCCGAATTTGCTGGGATTACCCTCCGTCATAGACCAACTCATTGCCCCGCAGTAGCCGTTGTTGTAGGCATATTCGTAAGCAGCGGTAATTGTCATAGCTGTACCCGACTGTACTGTACCATAACCAGATCCGTTGCCCCAGCTTTGAGCTGGAAATTCTCCAATAAGAATGGGTCTGTCCATGCCCCAGAAACTCGCTGGGTTGTGGAATGGCGAACCCGTAGTTCCTA
>Ga0268262_10003146_pt1 | contig 18150 bp, 19 predicted proteins | sample TergutNc150P3_FD_190354 | JGI IMG/M metagenome (GOLD analysis project Ga0268262, IMG submission 190354) | Nasutitermes corniger P3 segment gut microbial community from laboratory colony in Florida, USA - Nc150 P3 (SPAdes) (version 2) | ecosystem: Host-associated > Arthropoda: Insects >...
ACTTGTCCAACCCCGACGCGATACTGGTGCGGAGCGCCGATCTGCACAATGTGGAGATTCCCGATTCCGTGCTGGCTATTGCCCGCGCGGGCGCGGGGGTCAACAATATTCCCATTCCCCAGTGCAGTGACCGGGGGGTAGTGGTGTTCAATACTCCCGGCGGAAACGCCAATGCGGTCAAAGAACTCGCCCTTGCCTCCATGCTGATTGCTTCACGGGGCATTGTCGCGGGGATCAACTGGGCTTCTTCAATCGCCGGTGAAGCGGATAAAGTTCCCGATTTAGTTGAAAAGGAAAAGGCAAAATTTGAAGGACCGGAACTGCGGGGCAAGACCCTCGGCATAGTAGGGCTGGGGGCTATTGGTGTTATGACGGCCAATGACGCGGTAGCGCTGGGCATGGATGTTATCGGCTACGATCCCTACATCTCCGTGGAAGCCGCATGGAATCTTTCCCGCGAAGTTGTCCGCGCCGACACGCTTGAAGGGCTGTTGGGTAAGGCCGATTACATTACCCTGCATATTCCCCTGGGTGACACGACCAAAGGCCTGATAAATGCGGAAAAAATCCGCTTTATGAAAAAGGGCGCCCGGATCATCAATTTAGCGCGGGGCGGCCTGGTTAATGAACATGATATTATTGAGGCGTTGAATTCAGACAAGCTTGCCGCTTATGTAACGGACTTTCCCTCGGCGGAGATGCTTGCCTGCAAAAGGGCGATTTGTATTCCTCACCTGGGCGCGTCCACTCCCGAAGCGGAAGATAATTGCGCGATCATGGCGGTAAAGCAGCTTATGGATTTTCTGGAAAACGGCGGTATCCGCAATTCGGTGAATTTTCCCCGCTGTAAGTTGGATATGCGCGCGCCCAACCGGCTGCTCGTGGCAAACCGCAATATTCCCAACATGGTCGGGCAGATTACCACGATACTTGCCGCGGCGAACATCAATATCACCGACTTGATCAACCATCACCGGGATGATTTTGCCTATAATATCATCGATACGGAACAAAAAATTCCACAAGCGACTTTGGAACAAATTAAGGAAGTTAACGGTATTATTAAGGTTCGTTCTATTGAGAAGAATTGAATATTGGGAGAAAAACGATATATTGTTATATGATGAAACTAACAGACAGGCATTTGCCCTACAGAAAGTTTGAATTTATTGTCCCGGTTTTTTTTGGCTGTTTGGTGTCTTTGATCTTTGGCGCTTTTCTGATGAAGCGTTTTGGTTGTGTACAAAGTCCTGTTGAGGATAATAAGGAATTATCTTTTGAAACTGCAATAATAGAGGAAAATTCCGCCGGAACGCAAAATATTGATTTCTTCTCCCAAATCAGTCCGGAACGCATTGACTTCATTCTGGAACTGTACAGAGACCCGCAGACGCAAAAGCGAATAATTGATTTTTTTGACGACATCTGCGCTTCTGAGGAAATCGTTAAGGTAATTCTTGAAAATGCAAATTCATTTAATATTGCTCCTGCCCTTGCATTTGCCTTGGCTTGGGAGGAAAGCCGCCTTAATCCCCATGCGGTAAATCAAAAAAACCGGGATGATAGTATAGACCGGGGACTTTTTCAGTTAAACAACCGTTCTTTTCCCCTTCTGGAAATACAGGCTTTTTTTAATCCCGGCATAAATGCATGGTACGGCATGAACCATCTGCGTCACTGTTTGGATGTCGGCGGTTCTGAAATTGCCGCATTGGCAATGTACAATGCGGGAACGCATCGGGTAAATTCTTCGGGTACACCCCGCTCAACATTGGATTACATTGACCGTATTCTGGAAAACCGGCGAAAAATTGAGAACCTGTTTTGGGAGCAGGAAACCATGTTCCAGGAACAACGTGATGATTTTTCTGAAATTGCCGAAGTATCGGAACGTCCCCGCCTTGTTCCGTTGATACCGCTGGCGGGGCTAAAATAACTGTTGTTGTTTTACAGTCCTATACATGAATTCCGATGGCTTCGCGTATGGAGTCTACCAGAGTTTTTCTGTTGGCAATTCTTCCCATTATGCCGGGAATTTCCACAATCAGGGGGTAGCGGCCTGAGATTTGCCAGTCGACCAAAAGTTCATCCAGCCAACCGGCTGTTTCTTCGGTGAGGATCAATACCTGACAGCCTTCCGCTTCCGGCAGCGAATCGGGCAGCGCGGCGCCGGCTTCTTCAACCCAGCCTTCAGTGATCCGCCTGAACACCGATACGGCTTCCGCAGTGTCCCGTACCGCCGTTCCTTCAATACCGATGAAACGGAAAGCCGTTACCAGTTCCGGGTCTCCGATAAAATAATAATCCACTCGCAGACTCCGTTAGGAGTAGACTTGTTCAACAACTCGGTTAGTTGTTGAACAAGTTACAGTACCAGTATAAGCAGGGCAACAAGGAATCCCCACAGACAGATACCTTCGGCAAGACCGGCGTAAGGCAAAGCCTTTCCGGAAAGTTCGGCATTTTCGCTCATCGCGCCCATTGCCGCCGCCCCTATGCGCCCAACCGCCATACCGCCGGCAATACAGGAAATTCCCACCGCAATGGCAGCGGCAAAATATTTCCATACCGAAGACGATGATGCAGTTTCTGTATCTGCGGACGAAGCTTCCTGTGCAAATACCACCGTACCAACAACCAGCAGCAGTGTAAACACCACCAATACTTTACGTTTCATCAAAAACTCCTTTATGCTTAATGTTTAATTTATTTGATCTCACTTTTCCTGAAACGGAAAGGTGAAAATTCAATACCCGTCTCGGTAAAAAACTTGCTGAAAAATTCATAATACTGCAGGCGCACTACCTGAATAGCGACAATCATTCCTTCCAGTACAATAATAATCGCGTTCCCCACAACAAGCACCATCATCGCCGAGATTGAACCCGTAGGGCTGCCGGTATTGGCAAGCTCCTCGGTAAAACGGAACACGATATACGCCAGGATTCCGTGGGACAGGGCAAACGCGCCGACACGGAGAAAGCTGACGGTGTTGGAAATATAGCCGGAGGCAGTTTCCATAATCTCAACAAATCCCTCCATGATGAACGCCATCAGGCCGTGTTCCAGTATGGGCCGTTCACGGGCGATACAGCGCCACATAAGCGGGCCGAAAAAAATACAAACCACAGGTATCAAAAGACCGGCAAAATCAAACCGCTCAAAACGCCCGCCGAAAATACAGCGCAGGGCAATGAATATCGCATACCAGAACAGCAATAAACCCGCCAATCCTGTCTTAGCGAAAAACGCCCTCTCATATTTTTTCATTATACAACAATTAATGATATTGATAAGCAGTCCCAGCGAATTAAGGATGACCCCTATGCCGACCGTAAAGCCGAAAAAATAAAAGAGTTTTTTCACGCTGCCGCCCTTTTCCGCCAGGGGTACAATCGTCAGAATTCTGTCCATCGGGCTGCCGGTCAGCGCCGCGGTAAGCGCCCTGGTGGGGACTGCCAGCAGATCCTCGCTGGTAAAAATTTCACCGGTAAGCAGACCCATAACCATTGAAGCTATTCCCACAGCGATCAGCGGAGAAGAAAAATTTTTGAATTTTGCAAGCGCCCGCGGGCCGTATTTTCCGGTAAGCAGCCCCGCCAGCAGCAGCACAAAACCCTGACCCAGATCGCCAAACATGATTCCGAACAGCACGGTAAAAAAAACAGCAACCAAAGGAGTCGGATCAATGGAGCCGTACAGCGGCGTCCCGTAAGAAGAAACCACCCCTTCAAAGCCCCGGACAAAATTCCCGTGTTTGAGGGAGACAGGCACTTTTTCGCCGCCCTCCCGCACTTCGGGGATTTCATCGGGGGCATAAATGCGGATCGCTGTTCTGCCGCCGGTAATTTTCGCAAAGTCGGCGGCGACCCTGGGAATCGTATCGGAGGGAATCCAGCCGGAAAGCAGGTAAATGCTGGATGTAGATACCAGCCGTGATTTGAGCTGTTCAGCGGCAAGGGCCATGAGCAGCGAGGAACTGAGCCGGCGCAGCATCACGCGGTTTTCATCCCGCATCCGCGTTTTTTCATCAATAATTTTTTCAAGGTCTTTTACAATACTGTCAAGCCGTTTTTCAAGTCCTTCAAGCAGTTCATCGGGCACGCCCTGATAATCTTTGGGAATGATGATCGGCTCAAACTCCAGGTTTTTCAATTCCGAATCAAGGGCAAAGCGGCCCTTACGCGAACTTGCCGCAAGTATCCGGTTTCCCTTTCCCTCCCCCTCCAGGGAGATAATCGCCGCGCGTTCTCCCAGCCGCTTTTTTAACTCAGGCTGAATTCTCGGATCAAGGCGCCCTACCCGCAGGGTAAGATAGGATAACTGATCCAAATCCGCAAAGGGGGCGTTGAGGTTGGAAAACGCTTTTGCTTCGCCAAGGGTTTCATCAATGCGCTGTTTTTCCTGCCGCGCGGTCAGTTCCCGTTCTTTCAACGAATCAATGACGGCGCAGAGTTTATTCGTCAGGGCTTCTTCCGCTTCACCGGGCAGAACGCTGTCCGTTTCCGGTTCAGCCGGCAGATCTACTCCCAGGAATTCGCAGGCAGTCCGCAGTTTGTCCAGAAGCTCCTTAATGTGATTAACAGCGCTGCCGGCAGCGTTTTCAGCGGCGCTTGCCGTAGCGGTATCAGTTTCACCAAAGTGCATTACTCCGTTGCGGCCCAGATATTCGATAACCGTGTTGACATCACTTTTAAGAACGGTCATCTGTACGCGCTTCATCTTGCGGGGACGTATCATACCGGCGCCTCAAGCAAATCAAATACATCCTTACCGGCCATTCCAAGACCTAAACCCTCGGTGATGCTGGTGAGCAGATCTTCCTCAAATTGTTTCAGTTTGATGTAGCAAAAAACTGAATTGATCGAAAAAGGCATAAGCCGGAAACAGCGTAAAGACAGACGGTAAATGTAATGGGATGCCGCGTTTTGAAAATAACGTGGGTCGGCAGTCCAGTGTTCACCGGCCTTCTCGGGATTCAACAAACTTCCCCAGCGCCAATTCTTCCAATCCGAACGGGTATCCAGGGAAAATTCCAGTGACGCATGGGCTTCAGCGGAAAGGGAAATTTCCCCGCCGGATTTTTTTGGCTGAATGGCTCCGGGAATTTCCGTAAAATCACAGGATATTTTTTGATCCATGAGGTACTTTGCCGTTTCATCCGGCTTTTTCTTAAAATAGGTTCGCAGCCGCAAAGCCCAGACGCAGTTACGCAGGGAAATTTCATCGGCAAGGATTCGCCGGGCAAGCAGACTATCGGCGGAGGAAAGGCGGCTCAAACTTTGAAGCAGCAAGGTGTAATAATGCAGATCAAGTTCCGCCTCAAGCGGGGTAAAGTCAAAATTCGCTGATTTCATGGCTTTAAGGTCTTTTGCCAGGATAAATTCAAATTCAGTGCCGCTCAGCATTGCGGCAAGGTCGGGGTATGCCTTAAACTGTACCGTCCTGAAACGGCCAATGTCGCTTAACATAGGCGGTGCTGTCTTGCCGGTGGAAATATAGTGCAGACAGGTCTTGAGGTCGGTATATTCACAGGCGCGAAGCTGGCGAATCAACAACTCCGGAGGGTTGGAAAATGAATCGAGTATGGCAAGTATATGTTTCGTCGTTCTCTGTAAAATCCGGCTTTCAAGATTGATCAGCAGTTCACGCCCCGGCAGTTCCCGCGTAATTTCAGGAAAGACCAGCCGGTCCAGTTCGTTCAGTGAGTGAAGTTTTCCCAGCGGAGAAATTCGTTTCCCGATAAAAGACTTACCGATAATGCCGCACGCTTTGGCATAGGCAAAGGCCCGCTCTCCCGTGTCCTGATGGGCTCTGGAAGTCGTCCGCGAGAGCGACCGCGATGGCGGCAACTGCCCGTTTCCCTCAAGCGTCCGACGAGCCGCTGCCGGCATTACGCTTCCTCCGTGACAAGCTTGTCCAACAGGGCGGAAAAACGATTCACATCAACAGGAAGAGAAGAAATTTTATCACTGTAAGATTCCAGTTCTGTCTGATACTGCCGCCGTATTTTTTCTTTTAATGCCTGAAATTCTTTTTCCAGTCTTTCGCCTTCACTGCGGTAATGTTCCTCGTAAGCGGCGTGATTCTGTTTTTCCGCTTCAAGCACCCGCCTGTCTGCTTCTGCCTGGGCGTCATTGACCAGCGCGGCAGCCTCGGATTCAATTTTTAACAGATGGCCAAGGACCTCATCGTTATCCATTTTTTATCCAATTTTAATCCCGCGCTGCCAGTATATTTTCATATTTGCAGATTACCCTGAATGCAGTCTGCGCGTCCTTTTGTGACTGTAATTCAATAGAGAATTCCGGATTTTCCAAAAGCTCTGCCAAGCGTTTAAGAACCCGTAAGTGTGTTTCTGAATCTTCATGACGCCCAATAAGCATAAACAACAGGTACACCGGCTGGTCATCAAGGGCGTCATAATCTATCCCTTTGCGGGAAATACCCAGTACGCCGCAAACCGTATCGACCGCATTGGTACTTCCATGGGGTATCGCTATACCTTTCTTGATACCGGTTGACATTTTCGCCTCACGTTCTTTTAAGGCAGCAAGAAGTTCTTCCCGAACATTTGATTCATGCACCTGACAGAAGTGATCTACCAGTTCCTCAAAAACCTCTTCCTTGTCTTCGGCCTCAAGATTAACTTTGATGAAATCGGGCGAAAACACATCCTGTAGAAACATCTATACCTCCCGGCTTCACCAAACGCTATTCGGCGGCTTCGGTTTCCAAACCTTCATCAACAATAATTTCGTTCTCCGGCTGAGGAGCAAGCTTCGGATTCATTTCTTCATCCAGCCAGTTAGTGGTTGTCGCTTCGCCGGAAAGCTCCCGGCCTGCTGCCTCAACGCCCGTACCGCCGGATGTCCGGTTAAGCAGGGCCAAACCCAGGCTGATAATCAGAAACAGCGTCCCCAGTACCGTTGTGGTTCTGGTAAGCACATTTCCTGAACGGGAACCAAAAGCGGAACTACTGCCCCCGGCAAAAATCCCCCCGAGACTATCCCCTTCTTCATCTTGAACAAGTACCAGCAATACAAGCAGAATAGCCACAATTACAAAGAAAACCAAAAGTACCGTACTGAGAATTGCCATCTAATAAACTCCAAACATAAAATCTGAATACATTGTACCGAAAAGAAAAATATAAGGCAATAGATCAGCCTCTACGGCTCATCCGCATAGATAATTTTTCCGCTTTGGCCGCCGGAAAGCCATCGTCTTTTGCCGCTGGGAGATCTACCGGAAGCAATAGCTTGAACCCAGTTATTACCGAAGACATTACGGCCCTGTTCATCCACTACCCAGTTTTTGCCGCCGTCACCGGACCAGGCTATTCTTCCTTCCTGCCCGCCGATTACCCAACGGACACCGTTGAAACCCATGCACAGTATATAGAAAGGCCGAGTCAAAGACTGCCATGTTGTACCGTCATTGGAATAGGCGGTACGCTGGGAATAGCCGCCCGCTATCCAGCGATTCTGGTCATAAATAATAACATTAATGGCGGAGTTTTCAAAGGTACTGTTTTCAACGGCAGTCCAGGTAAGACCGTTATCATCGGAATAGGCGATCTTTCCCGCCGCGCCGCCGGCCATCCAGCGGCCTTCATGGAATGCGATGGTGTTTATTGCGGATCTTCCGAAAACATTGGTAGAAATACGGCGCCAGGTAACGCCATCGTCATCTGATAAAGTGATAATGCCATTACTGCCTCCCGCTATCCAGTGGCCGTTACCGAAGGCAACCGCATTGATGGTTTGACTATTGGAAAAATAGGTTCTTTTTACCGCATTCCAGAAAGTAGCATTTGTTGACCATGCTATTTTGCCGCTTTTGCCCCCGGCGACCCAGCGGCCATTGCCATAACCAATGGTATTGACGGAAAAACTGCCAAAGGTACTGTCGTCCACTTGTACCCAGTTGAGACCGTAATCATTGGAATAAGCCATTTTGCCCTCACCGCCGCCGGCAACCCAGCGGGCTGTCCCGTTCGCGGCAATGCCAAATGACAGGGCATATACGGTACTATCGCCAAAAGTCGTTTTGTTGGCGGATCTCCAAATGAGCGGACTAAGCTCGCCGTTTTGAAGCGCCGAATCCGAACGGAGAGTAAAGGCAGTGTTGGGATCATATATCCGCGCTGATCTCACCGGATGCCTGTTGCCGACATTATCCAACGCATAAATGGTGAAGGTGTATTCGGTATTTTTTACCAGATTGGTAAAAGTATGACTTTCAATTCCTCTGGCGACAGACTGCGCTCTTTCGCCGCCGGGAGAATATATAATTTCGATACGGTTTATTTTTATATCCGCAGGATCAATCCAGGCAAGCGACAAACTTCTGTTAATGGGTGTTCCTATTAACATGGGCAGTCTGGTAACAATAACATTTGCCTTCGCTACATCGTAAACATTCCCTCTGGTATTCACCGCCATAACTTTGAATTCATATTCCTGATTATCAGAAAGATTGGTAAAGGTATACGACTCCACTCTTTTTGTTACTGACAGCGGAATTTCCCTGCCCGGGCTGCAAGTGAGTTCAATGTGGTCAAGATTGGGGTCCTCCGGATTACTCCATACCAGCGTTGCCTTTCCCGAAACCGGTCTTGCTCGAAGCCTGGATAATTGCGGAGTTGAGTATGTTACTCCGGTAATGACCCGGTTGTTGCTTTCTGTGTCAACACCGTACATCAGAAAACGATATTCTTTACTGTCAGAAAGACCGATTAATGTTCGGGTTCCTATTCCCTTGTCAACCGTTATCGGCACATAACTGCCATCCGGTTCATAAATAATGGCAACATGGTCAAGGTCTGCCATATCAGGATCATTCCATTGAAAATTAATCTGTCCGGCAACAGGATAAGCCTTTACCACTATTTTTTCCGCATCCCGCCCATTGAACACCGGTATGGCCGAGGAAAATAATTTAACATTTTTAATGGGCTGCCGGCGTCCGTTAGTATTCACCGCATACACGGCAAATTCGTAATCGGTAATATCGGAAAGACCGGTAATAGTTTCCATTTGCACGCCTGTGGCAATAGTTATGGGTGTTTCACATTCGGGGTTGTACACAACTTCAACATAATCAATTGAGGAATTGTAAGTTTCCTGCCAGGTAAGGGTAACCTGACCTGCCGATGATCTGCCAAAAACAGACTCCGGCGAGGAGGCATAGTCGGGAATGAATATGCCTGTCTCATTCAGGAATTTGCGGTTACCCCGGGCATCTACTGCTGTAATAGAAAATGTATGCTCAACACCGTTGGTAAGGTTCACCAGCGTCTTGCTTTCCACTCCCCGATGAACCCGGATGGGCGTTTCGTGATTGGGATCATAGCTTATTTCGATATGGTCGTATTCCGCATCGGCAAGATTAGTCCAGCTTAATGTCACCTGTTCCGCAACCGGCATTCCTTTGATAGGATTGCCGCTTTGCTGTTTGAAAACTTTACCCGTGCCGCCTTCTGTTGTATTGGACTTATTTCCCCACTTATCCACTGCCTTTATGGTAAAGAAGTACTCTTTTCCGTTTTCTAAATCGGAAATAACATACTTTTCCGCCTTTTGGGCAATGGTTTCCGGCCCTTTGCCGTCAGGCCAGAACAAGACTTCGATATGATCAAGGAAAACATCAGGAGGGTCAACCCAGGACAATGTCGCTTCACCGTTAATAAAAACAACAGATAAATCGGAAATATCAGATACAGTCCTGACAACCCCCTTGTCGGATTTACGGCTTATACACTGGACGCAGGTACCAATACCAACAAGTAACCCTACAAGAATCAGGCAAAAAACAATATCTCTGATAATACGTTTTCGTTTTCGCGCCGCTTTTCTGAGGTCATAGGCTGTTTGTGCGTTATCTTTGGGAAAAGATTTATTAAAACGCATAAAATCCCTCTTTTATCTGTTGTCCCTTTTCCCCCCTTAATAAATTATAGTACTTATCAATATTTTACGCAAATTTGGCAATAGGCACAAAAGTTTCCGGTTTAAGAGACGCTCCGCCGACTAACGCGCCGTCAATGTCCTCTTTTGCCATTAATTGGGCGGCATTTTCGGGTTTTACCGAGCCGCCGTACTGAATGATCATCTTTTCCGCCGCATCCGCGCCGTACAGCCGGGCTATAACCGTGCGCACAAAGGCATGAACCGCTTCGGCATCTTCCGGTGTAGCGGTTTTTCCGGTACCGATAGCCCATACCGGCTCATAGGCAATGACGATATTCGCCAATTCCGCCGCGCTGACCCCTTCCAGCCCCTTGACGGTTTGGGTCTCGCAAACTGTTTCCACCTTGCCCGCCTCGCGTTCTTCCAATAGTTCGCCGATGCAGAGTATCACCTCAAAACCGTGTTTCAGGGCCAGTTTGACCTTTTTATTGATCAGCGCATCGTCTTCTTTATAGGTATGCCGCCGTTCACTATGGCCTAAAATAATCGTCTGCACGCCCAGATCTTTAAGCTGCAATACCGAAACTTCGCCGGTATGCGCTCCCTGCTCCTCGCAGGCGCAATCCTGCGCTCCCAGCCGGATATTGGTGCCTTTAACAATAGCGGCAACCGTTTCCAAACTGGTAAAGGATGGTGCAACCAGATACAGGTGCTTCCCGTCTTTAAGCTGGGTTACCAGCGCTTTGGCAAGCTCCGCCGCCTCGGCCCGTGTTTTGTGCATTTTCCAGTTTCCGGCGATATAGTATGATCTGTTACTCATAGTGACTCCTTTATAAAAAGTATTAACTAATAATAGGCAGAAGGGGAAGGTCGTGTCAACGGGGCGAGGTAACTTTCATCTGTTGACAAATACGATAATATATCGTATATATTATCGTATGAAGGTAACCGCAATAATTGCTGATGATTTAGTCAATAATGTAAAGGCGTATACTCGAAGTTCTACGGTTACTGAAGCGATAATGCCATTTGCTACGGTTGAAAAAAAATAAGAAAACAAACAGAAACATGACAAAAAAATACCGAATTTACAGAGTATAAACAATGAAAATTAAAACCACAGAACATCCGAAGAAACAGAGTAGTAAATTGATTTTTCGGTATACTTTATAGCCCATAAACCTATTCTATACTATCAGCAAAACCGTTAAGCTCACGAAGCTTATTCTGTAGAAGTTTTTTGTCGGGTAGTTTTGCGGTATATTCGGCGACAAGAACAGGTGAAAGATTTCGCTGTAACGCATATTCGACCACCTGATTATCCTTGTCAGCGCATAGAATAATCCCGACGCTGGGGTTTTCATTGGGTTTTTTGTGATCTCTGTCAAGCGCTTCAAGATAAAAATTCATTTTACCTATGTATTCAGGTTTGAAAGAGGTTGTTTTCAGCTCAAACGCAACAAGACAGGACAGTCCGCGATGATAAAACAGAAGGTCTATAAAAAAATCAGAATTACCAACCTGGACACGGAACTCCTCTCCGATAAAGGTAAAATCCTTCCCGATTTCAAGCAGAAATTTTTTCATGTTTGCGATTATTGCCCTTTGCAAAGCTGATTCATGATGGCTCTCAGGTAAATTCAGGAAGTCAAGGACATAGCTGTCCATGAACTGCTCTTTTATTTCCTGTTTTATCGACAGATTTTCCAATTTTTTCTCACTTATAGCGGCACGTTCAAAACGCATAGCATCAAACTGCCGTTCCAGTTCGCGGGATGAGTATTTTTCATCAATGGAAAGCCTGATATAAAAAAGGCGTTCTTCATCGGTTTTGGCGCGGCTCATTACCAGAAGGTTGTTTGTCCAGGATAATTCTCTCAGCAGTGCTGAGAGAATTTGGTTGTCTTTGTAGGTCTCATAAAATTGCTTCATCCGCCAGATATTCTGAGGGGAAAAACCGCGCATATTCCCCAAATTGGCGGCTATTTGGTTTGAGAGTTCCTCGACAACGGACTTTCCCCAACCTCCGTTCTATGCTTTCTCGCTTACTTCTTTGCCGATTTGCCAATACAAGTCTATGATTTCGGTATTCACGGTTTTGAATATACGGTCTTTGGCGGTTTTTATTAGGGTGAGAATAGAATCGAAATTGGAAAGGTCGGTGGTTGGTTGGTTCATGCCTTTATTTTATCGGCTTTTGCAGACAATTCAACAGGGGAAATAAGAAGTCTATCAAGATTTACTTTCTTAATTTTTGCAAATACTCTCCTCTGTTATTAACTATATCACAGTAACAATATTAAGAAAAGGTAACGCAACGGTAACAGGTACGAATTTTGTCAGAAAAGATAAATTAATGATTTTTTTGACGTATATCTGATTTAATTTCTTCGATAGTTTTAATTAATTTATTTTCGATAATACCGTCTATGGTATTCAACATGACATCGTTATAGAAAAATTCCCCTTTATTTACGAAAAAATAAAACGCGGGAACATCAACATTATAAGCAAGTTTTTCCAATAAGTCGGCTGAAATAAAATTCAATCCTCTTTCAATAGAACTCAAGTGTTTGACGGATATGTCTACTTTTTCAGACAGTTGTTCCTGGGAAAAATGCTTTGCCTTACGGTAAAATTTCAGGTTTCCCCCAAAAATTTTCTTTATGTCCATAACCCTCATTTTAGGGGCAACTGTATGGAAAAAAACAAAGTTAAACGTACAATATTCTGTAGAATTTTACCAAAATACATATAATACGTTAAATTTTCCTTGAAAAATAAACGTATATGGTGTATTATTTAACAAAATATAGACCTTTTGGGTGTATTTTTGGAAAATTGAGTAAAAAGTCCCCAATATAAGGAGTTGGATTATGAAAAGAATAATATTTGGGATAGTTTTCTTGGTTTTGGGTTCGGTTTTTTGTTATTCTCAAAATATTAAGGGACAGTGGGAAAAGGATTTTAATGGGGCAAAGTTAATACTTATTTTTTATGAAGATACAATGGAAGCGGGTGTTATTACTCCTGATGGTTCCAGAAATTTTCTAGGTTATAAATTGGAATATTTTGTTTCAAATGACTTGTTAATTATTTTTGATTATGGAACTGGGGTATATGCTGAGCCGTTGAGATTTGAATGTTATATAAATGGAAATTCTCTTGCGCTTATTGCGTTAAATACACATGCGAAAATTTCTTATATGGATGGAAAATATACCAGAAGAAGATAGGGGTTATATGAAAAAGGTTTTTTTTGCGCTCTATTTTTTTTGTTCATTAACTGCTTATTCACAGACTTGGACTGAACCTGCTCTAATAGCGGCTGGTAGAATTGAGTATAGAGTTATTACAAAACAAGAATATGATCGCCTTTTAAATCAAATGATTGAAGATGGCAGTATGTGTGACATTGATTTTAATGATGTCTTTTACATAGATGATAATAAACCTATTTCAGGTACTCGTCCAACATTTAATGGATATTATTATTTATACGGAACACTGACTACAGTTGTAGGTCGCTCTCGTGTTTTAGCTTATGGCAATGGCAATACCGGAAGATTAGAAATACAGTTTGCTTTTTTTAATCGTATTCAAGCAGGATCGAATGAGTTTTACAATAGATATAATAAATACATTAGTCGGGTTAATCAAATTCAATCAAATGCTCCTTCACAAAGTAACTCTATGAGTGTTTATGATCAGCTTAAGGTTTGGTCATTTACGGACGAATTGGCCTATATGATCGACAATCCGACTTGGGGTTTCAAGGCAACCCACCCTGGGATTGAAGTTGAATATTCCCAGACACCTATGGATCAGTTCCAGGCTAAAATAGACCCGGTTCTGGTAAGCGGTCAAGGAGCTCCGGACATCATTGCGCTGGAATCCGCGTTTGTTCGTAAATATGTCGAATCCGGTCTTCTTTTAGACATCACCGATATTTACGAAGCCAACAAGAGCAAACTACTTGCCTATCCAGTAGAAGTCGGCTCTTATAATGGCAAGGTATATGCCATGTCATGGCAGGCATGTCCCGGTGCCATGTTCTATCGCCGCAGTCTTGCAAAAAAATATCTCGGTACAGATGATCCCAAAACCGTACAGACCTATTTTTCTAACTTTACAAAATTCCTTGAAACCGCAAAACTACTCAAAGATAGATCCAAAGGTTCCTGTGTGGTCGTTTCCTCCCTACGCGATTTGTGGAATTCATTCCTATCCGCTCGTAAAAATCCCTGGATCATAAACGATAAACTGGTTATTGATCCGGTCATGGAGCAGTATCTAGATATCTGTAAGACCTTGCATGATAACCGATGGGAAGGAGGCGTTGGTCAGTGGTCGGATGACTGGTTTGCCGGTATGAAAGGCGAACTCAAAGATTATTCCGGAAAAAGAATAGAAGTATTCTCTTACTTCCTTCCCACATGGGGTCTTCACTATGTACTCAAGACAAATGCTCCCGGTACAAAGGGCGACTGGGCTATGATTCAAGGTCCTTCTGCCTATCGTTGGGGTGGCACTTGGGTTGGCGCTTATAAAGGCACCAAGAATCTGGCAGCGGTCAAAAAGTTTATCCGCTACGTAGCCACTGATGAAGCTTTCCTTGAAACATGGGCAAAAGAAACCGGTGACATGGTAAATAACCTCAACGTAGTCAACAAGATTAAAGATTCCTATAGCGAACCTTTCCTGGGCGGGCAGAATCACTATGCCTTATTTACCGAAATGGCCAAAGGCGTTAATGGTAAACTGCTTCAGGGAAACGATGAAGCCATTGAAGAAATCTTTGGTGAAGCAATGACCGCTTTTGTAAATGGAGAAAAGACCAAAGCCAAAGCTCTGGCGGATTTCAGGGCGCAGGTGGAAGCTTGTTATATTCCGGTTGAACGATAAAACCTACAGTAATGATTTAAAACGAGTTCGGGGTTGGTAAAAGAAAAATCCGGCCTCGTATGAGGGCGGGGAAGATAATGGCTGGTGTAGAAAGGAGAAAGAATATGATTAGAACCGATGAAAGAAATATCAAATCCATAGCAGCAATGTCAAATAATGATGAATACCGTTACAGATTGACTCGAATTTGGGATGAAAAAAAAGAAATAATAGGTATAATTATGCTGAATCCCAGTATGGCAAATGTGATAAAGACTGATAAGACAATAATGAATATTTGTAATTATCTTATAGATAATGAATATGGAGGAGTTGATGTTGTAAATTTGTTTTCTTATATGACAACAGATAAAAAATACTTAAAGAATCGGAATCATGAATATGAAAAATATAATGATGAGTATATTACTAAAGTAGTTAATGACCGTTGTATGACTATTATAGCTTGGGGATCTAATACAGGAGAATATAAAAACAGAAAAAAAGATGTCGAGAATTTACTAATTCCATATCGTAATAAATTAAAATGTTTTAGAAATGAAAATAAAAAATTAGTATGCCACCCATTGCTATTAAATAATAAATGGAAATTGGTAGATTATCCATTTTTTTATATAAAGTAGGCACGGAGTTCCAAGCACCATGCGCGTATTCATATATATGGGAGGTATAATATGAAGAAGATAATTTTTTCTATGTTTCTTTTTGTTCTTTTAGTTTCCGGTTATACGGTAAATGGGCAGGCTTTTTGGCAAGGTACAGAATATGGTATGACTGTAGCACAGGTAAAAAAATTATTCCCTGATGCTTATTATGGTGGTGACTGCCCCCCGTCATTTAAGAGTATGGAAGGTTTGACTGGTCGTATGGTTCAAATAGACGGTAATGATGAATACATCCCGAAGCCGTTACCGCCTAAAAATTATGTTATTGATCCAAAAGATATACGGGATTATTTCTTTTTGAAGCTAGAAAATGTAAACATTGTGGGATCAAAATTTTCTGTGCTTTTTTCCTTTACAAATGGATTATTAGATCACGTTACATTAACGTCAGATTATTTCAATGATTATGAAACATTATATCGGAATATTGTTCTTCCTTTGTCAAATGAATTGTCAGCAAAATATGGCAAGAATATAGGAAGTGACCAAGAAAAAGAATGGATTTTCGGTAATACAACTGTACAATTATTTTATGAATGTATCGTACAAATTTTTTATACTTATAGCTCTTGAGATAATTTATGAAATAATGAGACTGCATAGAGCTTCTGACGCTGAAATTGCGAAACACTTCGTGATTCATTAAGCAGCAGAACGTCAGACACCATGCGCGTATACAAACGATACATTATTTAGGAGGAAAGAATGAAAAAGACTGTTTTTACCACTGTTTTTCTTTTAATATCAATCTTTATTTATGCCAGAGAAGTATCTGCTAGTAATCAAGGTATAGCAAATGCTTCACCGGGCGATTATATTATTAGATCTACCGGAGAAATAGTTGAATTAAAACAGGCAGATATTGATTATGCCCGCCGACAATTGGGATTTACAACACATGAAAGCATACAGAGTGGATCACCGTCTTCAAACAATAATAGGTCAGATAATTATTCCAATTCTAACAATACTGTAATTTTGGTTTTTCTGTTAATTGTAGTCGGAATAATTATTATCATCGGCATTTGTGTTTCTAATATAACGACGACGGCTGCAAAAAATTCTGGTATGGATGAAGAATCAGCAAAAAAGGTTGGAGTCAGTGCTGGTGTATTAGCTGGAACCGCGGCGGCAATAGGGGCTGCTATATTACTCGGTAAAGCTGGCGAAGTGAAGCGTAATCCAAATGATTTAACAATAACTCATAAAAGAGGGTAGAGTACCATGTGCATTTACTTCTAAATATACATTATTTGGGGAGGGGGATGATGAAAAGAGCTTCTAAGGAATATCGCGTTGTGGATATTTCTTCAAAAAATCCACTTAAATATATCTCGGTATTTTGGAATAAACTGGCAGTAATCCAGAAAATTATCTTTATAGGTATAATCCTCGCGGTTATAGTCAGCCTTGTGGCGCTGCATACGCTCCCACAGACAACTCTGGAGACACCCCTGGTATCTGTTATTGACTTCCCAATCAAGGACAAAGCGGCGCTTGACAGGATTGTACAGTGGATAAATCAGGAAGGTGTCAAAGTCAATGTTACAGAAGACGGAATAATCCAAGTTGCCGATGAAGTTATTGCACGGCGCATGAGAGTAATGTTCATCGTAGAAGATCTAATCCCTTCAGGGATTGATTCTTGGAAGATATTCGACAAAGAACGGTGGACAATTACTGATTTTGAACGCAATATCAACTTCCGTAGAGAACGGATTGAGATGATCACCGATCACATCAAGGTTATTGAAGGTATTGACGATGTTTATGTAATTGTTATACAGCCGGAACGGACACTTTTTCGCGCGGATCAAAAACCAATAATCGCCAACGTAATTATTACTCCCAAATCCGAGAGTGATATTTTCAATAACCGCAAAAAAATTGAAGGTATTCAGAAAATTCTTAAATTTGCTATTGATGGACTTGATGATGAAAATATTGTCATTGCCACTCGGTATGGATTTATACTTAATAATATTGAGCAAACTTTTAATATTTATCCTCAAGAAGAAAAAATTAAGCCAGTAGAGGAAACTATTGAAATTCATCCTCAAGAAAAAAAAGTAAAAACGGTATTGGATTTTATGCTTGAATCCTCATATAAAAATACAATTATTTATAATGATATATATGAATTAGGAAATATAGAAATTAATCCATTTAATAATATAAACAAACAATTTCCTGGAATTTTTAATGGTGTTTTTGGAATAAGTATTTTTGCTTATAAAGATGAGAAAGAAAGTTATAAACTAATACTAAAAGATAGTCCTCCAACTGAAAATGACCCTCATAAATATGAAATTGATGGTTTAAAAATACCTAGAGATAGAACCGAGAAAGACTATAAGCCTTATCTTTTTTTGGAAGATTTAGAACCAAATTATTATCAGGTAGAGTTTACAAGGAAAGGAGATAAAATTATCTATAATTGTAAAAAAGTATCGGAAATGTATATACATCATTATGATTTTGTTTATATTGATTAAGGGCCTGACCACGGAATCCCGTAGTACCAATACAGGCGCGCCCGCTGCGCCCAACATCATCAACTTAAGCTAGCTGAGGATCAAAAATATCGCCAGAATCAAAAAGGGGGATATGAGAGGAGAAGCAGTTTATGCACGGATTAAGCACTTATTTGAGGGAATCCGCAGTGA